>Ga0208193_1000127_pt1 | contig 52634 bp, 47 predicted proteins | sample June2015DPH_17_2_FD_184716 | JGI IMG/M metagenome (GOLD analysis project Ga0208193, IMG submission 184716) | Peatland microbial communities from SPRUCE experiment site at the Marcell Experimental Forest, Minnesota, USA - June2015DPH_17_10... | ecosystem: Environmental > Terrestrial > Soil >...
CGCCACGCCCGTCAGGCCTTGAAACTCGAGGCCCACGATGGTGTCTTTGCGAATCGGCGTGTTGTTTTCGATCATGGCCAGTGCGACGACGCGACGCGGGTTGTCGAGTTTCACGGAGATGACTTCGCCTACCCTGATACCGTTAAAATTGACACTGCCGCCGTTGCGCAGACCCGCGGCCGGACCCTCGAAAACGATCCGCAAGGGGCTGCGCAATTTGGTGGTGTGGAGGCTCTGGAACCACAGCACGAAACCAAACGCGGCGGCGATCACGGCGAGCGTGAAAGATCCGATTAGAACGTAGTTCGCCCGCGTTTCCATACCCAACTCCGAAACTAACCAAAACGAGCCCGAGAACCAAAAGCAGAGGCGCAAAAATACGTTGAAAAAACTATCCCATCACGGCGCGGGCGCGTTTGCCGTGGAAGTAGGCCCTCAACCAGGGATGCTGCGAGGCCTGCATATCGGCCATCGATCCTGCGGCAATGATCTTACCGTTCCCTAAAACGGCGATCCGGTCACACGCCGTATAAAGGCTGTCGAGATCGTGAGTTACCATGAAAACGGTCAGGCCCAAAGTCCGCTGAAGCGTCCGGACCAGTTCGTCGAAGTCGCCGGCGCCGATCGGATCAAGGCCCGAAGTCGGTTCGTCCAGAAACACCAGTTCCGGATCGAGCGCGAGCGCGCGGGCCAACGCCACGCGCTTGATCATGCCGCCGGATAGTTCCGAGGGGAAACGATCGGCAACTTCGGGACGCAATCCCACCATACCGAGTTTGGCGATGGTGATCTCGTCAAGCAGCCGCTGGGTAACATCGAGATATTCCCGCACCGGGAACTGGATGTTTTGCCGCACCGTCAGCGACGAAAACAGCGCACCCTGCTGAAACAGGATTCCCCAGCGCCGCTCCACCGCGCGTCGCTGTGACGCGCTGGCGGCATCGAGATCCACCCCAAACACCTCGATGCGCCCCGAGGTCTTCGGCACGAGGCCAATGATGGTGCGGGTCAAAACCGATTTGCCGGCGCCGGAGGGACCGACAAAGCCCAGGATCTCGCCGCGCTTGACGTCGAGGTCGAGCCCGTCGAGCACCTTGGTCGAACCGAACTGCACCGAGATGTCGCGCACCCGGATGATTGCGTCCTGTTGCTGGATCTGCACCTGGCTTGGAACTTGGCTCGAAGCTTGGCTCGGAAGTTGGGTCTGCACTGCGCCTGCCATCGTCACATTCCGATCGAGGCAAAGAAGATCGCGAATACGCCGTCCATCACGATCACAAAGAAGATGCCTTTCACGACCGACGACGTCGTGTGCTGTCCAAGCGATTCCGCACTGCCCTGCACCGCCAATCCTTCGACGCAGGCGACGATCCCGATCACCGCCGCCATGACGGGCGCCTTGATGATCCCGACGGTAAAGGTGTCGATCGAGATGGCGTCGCGCAGCCGCAGCAGAAACGCTTCCGGGTCAACCCCGCCATAGAGCCAGGCCACAAGGCCACCGCCATAAAGGGCTGCCATGGCGCCCAGAAAGGCCAGGATCGGCAGCGCAATCACCAGTGCCAGCATCCGGGGCAGGATCAAAACCTCGATCGGGTCGAAGCCCATGGTGCGAAGTGCGTCAATTTCCTCCCGCATCTTCATGGAACCGAGTTCGGCGGTGTAGGCGCTTCCCGAGCGCCCCGCCACCATGATCGCGACCAGGAGCACGCCGATCTCGCGCAACACCAGCAACCCCAACATGTCGACCACGAAGATATCGGCGCCGAACCTGCGGAAGTGAAAGATGCCCTGCTGGGAGATGATGCAGCCGATCAAAAACGTGATCAGGACGACGATCGGCACCGCCCGCCAGCACACCTGCTCCAGATGATGCACCGTGGAGGTCAACCGAAACGACCTGGGATGGAGCAAGACCCGTCCGCTGGCGGCCAGCACCGCGCCCAGCATGTCGACGAGGCTGAGGAGGGTGCCGCCGATCCCGGCGATGGTGCGGCCGACCTGCTCCAGGATGCCGGTGATCGTGACCGTGGTCGCACCGGCCGGCGGGGTCGCCTTTACCCGGCGCACCTCATCCACCAGGCTGGAATAATCGGCCGAGAGGCCTGCGATCTTGGCCTCGACGCCGCCCTGGGTCAGGCTGCGGCGCAGACGCTCGATCAGCCAGGCCCCGAACGTATCGAGCTTGGAGACCTGCGACACGTCGATGAAGATGTTCGGCCGGCTTCCAGTCAGCCTTTCGGCATCCGACACCATCAGCTCGAGTTCGGAGGCAAAGCGCGCGATCCAGGGGCCGGCCGCGCACAGCGCAAGACCATTGCCTTTTGCGATACGCTCCAATGTCGGGTCGCCGTTCACGGTTCCAACTCCTGCGCTGCTTCCGCTGTAGGTGAAGAAGAGAAAATCTCAGCAACGCTCTGATAAATTTGTAGAAGACGCAACCGAACCAGCCATACATTATAGGTCGGAGCGGGCAAGCGGCACGTTCATAATGGCTAGATATTAAAATGACTTCCAGCAAAGCGCCAACACTTGAGGCGAGAATCGAACGCTGGCCGATCGAGGGCGGTTTCACCATCAGCCGTGGCGCCAAGACAGAAGCGGTCGTGGTCGTGGCGGAAGTGTGTCGGGGCGAGGTGACCGGGCGCGGCGAGTGCGTGCCCTACCCCCGTTATGGCGAGACGCCCGAGGCGACGCTAAAGGCAATCCTCAGCATGAACGACGCCGTCTCGCGCGGGCTCGACCGGAACGCCTTGCAGTCGGCCATACCGCCTTCGGCCGCCCGTAACGCCTTGGACTGCGCCCTGCTCGACCTCGAAGCCAAGCAAAGGGGCGAGCGAATCTGGGACTGGCTCGGCCTTGCCGCCCCCCCCGCCGCCGTGACCGCCTATACCATCTCGCTCGGCCCGCCGGAGACGATGGCGGCCGCCTCCGCCAGGGCCGCGCACCGGCGGCTCCTCAAGATCAAGCTCGGTGGCGACGGCGACGGTTTGCGGATCGCGGCCGTGCGGAAGGCTGCACCCGACTCCGAGCTGATCGTCGACGCCAACGAATCCTGGAGCGAAGCCAATCTCGAGCAAAATCTCGACGCCTGCGCGCAAGCCGGCGTCACGCTGGTCGAGCAACCGCTCCCCGCCGGCCAGGATGCGGCATTGGCCCGGATCAAGCGGCCGATTGCGGTCTGCGCCGACGAGAGCGTCCACGACCGCGCTTCGTTAAGCGGTCTTCGCGAGCGCTACGATGCGGTCAACATCAAGCTCGACAAGACCGGCGGATTGACGGAGGCCCTTGCCATGGCGGATGCGGCGACCGCGCAAGGTTTCTACATCATGGTCGGCTGCATGGTCGCGACGTCGTTGTCGATGGCGCCCGCCATGCTGCTCACCCGACAGGCCCGCTTTGTCGACCTAGACGGCCCGCTGTTGCTTAAGCGCGATCGCGACGGCGGCCTGCGCTACGACGGTAGTCTGGTTTATCCGCCGGACGCAGCATTCTGGGGGTGAGCGTAAAGATACCGCCGCGCGAGCCACATCACGGCCGCGCCTGACAGCGCCATCGCGGCCATCGCGTAGTAAGCACCCTGCCCATGGCGGGCGTAGATCGCGCCCGAGACGATGGAGGCGGTCGAGGAGACGATCCCGCCGCAGGCCGCCAGATAGCCTTGCGCGCGCGTCACCGTCGGCATCGGCACATGCCGCACCATCAGTCCCATGATGCCGAGCTGCGTCAGCCCATAGCTGAGGCCATGGCCGAGCTGTACCACCGCGAGCACGGCGACCGGCGGCTCCTGCGCCGTGATCAGCCAGCGCACCATGGCGCCGACCCCTCCGATCACCACGAGCGTCGAAGGTTGCAGCGTGAAACGCGGCGACAGCGCAAAGACCACGATCTCGGCTGCGACCCCCAGCGCCCACAGCGCCGCAATCGTCAAGCCCCCGAGGCCTGCGAGCTGCCAGGTGATGGAGCCAAAGACGTAATAGGTGGAATGGCTGCTCTGGATCAGCGCGGATGCCGCGATGATCGCCAGGAAACCGGGATCGCGCAGCAACGCGCCCGAACCCTCCCGCAACCTGGCTTGCGCTTGACGGCCCTCGAGCGGCTGCAAGCCGAGGCTGATCACAGCACCAAGCGCGGCGGCGCCTGCGATGATCCAGATCAGATACCTGGCTGCGATCAGGTCGGCGAGCCACCCGCAAACCAACGCACCGACGATGAAGGCCGCCGAGCCCCATAACCGGACCGGCCCGTAATCGAAGCCGTAGCGCACCACGCCGCGTAACGCATAGGCATCCGTCAACGGGATCGTCGGTGTCCACACCGCTGATGTCACGGCATAGGCCAGGAACACTGCAACCGGCAGGTGCTGGGTGCCGATCGCGGCAAATCCGACTGTCGTGATCACGGCTGTCATGACAATCACGCCACGCACGGCGGCGTAGCGTTCGGCAAGGCCGGTCACCACCGGCAGGATGGTAAATCGCGTCACGGCCGGGATCGCCGAGATGATGCCGATCCAGGCCGCATCGATCCCGACGGCGCGCAGCCACACCGGAAAGAACGGCAAATGGCTGCCGATGAGCGCAAAAATCGCGGCGTAAAACAGCGCCAGGCGGATGGCGAATCGCCGTGATACTCCAGACGATGCGATGGGGATTTGTGATTCGGATGGCATCAATTCAATTGCGATTCGGGTAAGTTCATGGTGATCGTAAGTTAACGCGTGGTGATTTGCGCGCATGAGTTAGCCATGGCCGACGAAGCATTTGCACTGTCCCCGATCGCCGCCCGCCCGGTCCAGCCCGGCGAGGCGGACTATGACGCCATCAAAGAGGCGTTCATGGAGACCTCGCGGGGGCGCTGGTTTCTCGGCGAATATGCCAAACGCAACCGCAATGCCGACACCAAGATGGTGCTCGACGCCGTCTCGCGGATCGAGGACACGATCACCGCCTCGAAGAAGCCGGTGCGCGATCCCCTGCTCGACGAAGCCCTCGCCTCGTTACGCACTGTGCTCGGGCAGGCGCGCGAAGCGGCCAATGTTGCGCTCGGCGATCTGGCGCTGGAGCAAAATCTCGCGCCGGTGCGCAAGGGCGCCCGCGTCATCCGCGAGATCGCCTGGCGCTTGCGCGAAATCGGCGCTGACGGGCGGATTTGCGACCTGATCGATTCGCAAGTGGCGGCCATTGAAGGCGCGGCCGCCAAGCTTGCGCCTTCCGATCTTGCGGGCGCTTTAAGCGGCGCCTTCGACCGGATCGAGGAAAAAATCGCGGGCTTTGATGTCGACGGTGCGGCGGCCTCGGTGGCGGTGCACGTTGAAGAGCCCGATGAGGCCGGCACGTTGATGCGGGCGTCAAACGTCGCGCCCGAGGTGAAGGTCGAGGCCACCGCGGCCAATCCCGCGGCATCAGATGAATCCCCGATGGGGGTTGCCCCGGAAGCCGCAAGCGAGCCGGCCGATACCTTCGATGACAACGATGAAGCCATGCTGGACATGGTGGCGATGGAGATGTCCGCGCCGGATACCGACGCGGCCTACGAGCCGCCGATGGAGGAGATGTCTGACGACGAAATGTCAGAACATCAGCCACCCCTCGCCGAGACACCCAGCGCGCCGGCGCCCGCGGCTCAAGCATCCGTTGCGGCGAAAAATCCACACGTGCCCATGGATGACATCGAAATCACGTTTGTGACCGATGCACGTGAACCGAAGGCAGAGCCTGCCGCCGTTGCGACAGCCGGCGCTCCGATCCAGGTTTCACCTGAAGCGGAGAGCGCGCCGTCGCTCGGTTCGAGCCTGCTCGCCAATGGCATCGTGTCGCGGCCACGCGCCTCCCGGCCCGATCCGCTGGCCCCGATCCGGCGCATGAGCCAGAACGAGAAGATCGCGTTCTTTTCCTGATCCGGAAAGCGGACGACCTTCCCCGCCTGTCACTTCAGCGGAAAATGCACCATGGTGACGCCACCCGAGGCGTAATTGGGTACATCACCCGCGACGGCCTGGCCTTCCTTCGATCCCAGCGCACTCATCATCGCCGCCTCGCTCTCGAAGTCGGCCTCGAAGACGCAGAATGGCGCCTTGCCGGGGCCGAGCGGCTTCGCGTCGAAGGAATAACTGGCTTTTTTGACGCCGGCCATCTTGCCCGCGAGCGGCAGATGCGTCTCGACGTAGTACTTCTTGAAATGCGCGGGGTCCTTGGGTTCGTTGTAGAGAACGAGCATCCTGTGCATGACTTAACCTCCCGATTTTGTTGTTTCTGACTTTTCGAACTTCGGACTCGGAGCCCTCACGCGATCAGCCGCGCATACAGATCCGCATCCACATTGCCGCCGGACAGAACGATCACGATCGTCTTGCCCCGCGCCTCGATATGGCCGGCGAGCAAGGCGGCAAGACCCACCGCGCCGCCCGGCTCGACCACGAGCTTGAGTTCGCGGTAGGCAAAAGCAACGGCAGCGCCCACTTCGGCTTCCGACGCGGTGACGCCCTTGGCAAGCAGCTTGCCGTTAATGGCAAAGGTGATCTCGCCAGGGATCGCCGCCATCAGCGCATCGCAGATGGAACGGCCCTTGCCGTCATGGGCCTCTCGTTTCCCTGCGCGCAACGAACGGGCGTGATCGTCGAAATTTTCAGGCTCGGCCGACATGACTTGTGCTTGCGGAAAACGCGCCTTTACGGCCGTGGCGACGCCCGCAATCAAGCCGCCGCCGGAGACCGGCGCCACCACGATATCGGGCGCGATGCCGAGCGCGGCGAGGTCCCCGCAGATTTCCCGGCCCACGGTGCCCTGCCCCGCAATGACTTTCGGATCATCATAAGGCGGCACCAGCGTTGCGCCGCGCCGGCCTGCGATCTCGCGTGCAATGGCCTCGCGGTCCTCGCGGTCGCGATCGTACAGCACGACTTCGGCGCCATAGGATTTGGTGCGCTCGCGCTTGGACAGCGGCGAGTCGGCCGGCATCACGATGGTGGCGGGCATGTTGAGGATCTTCGCCGCCGCCGCGACCCCTTGCGCGTGATTGCCGGACGAAAACGCCACCACGCCGCCGCTTCGCGCGCTTTGCGGTATCGACGACAGCTTGTTGAAGGCGCCGCGGAACTTGAACGAGCCGGTGCGTTGCAGGACTTCGGGCTTGAGAAAAACTTTGGCACCAACCCGCTCGCAGAGCACGGGCGGCGACAACAACGGCGTCCGCACCGCAAACGGCGCGATCACGCTGGCGGCGGCATCGATATCGGCGCAACTCACGGGTGCGTGAGAAAGAGGTTCGTTCATGCCGGCATCGTAACGCGTCGGCCGCCAGCGCGGCAAGGCTTTAACTATGCAACGAAGCGCGGCTGCTCCGGCATCAGAGGCACGGCATCGGATTGCGGTGTGGGGTGGCCAATTTCCGCCATATACTCGACGAAGGCGCGCGCAGACGCCTCCCAGGTATAGCCAGCGGCAAATTCGAGGCACCCCTGCCGCGAAACCCGCAACGCGGCCAGGCAGGCCTGCCTCAGATCTTCGTTCAATGCGCCGACCGGCGCCGTGCCCAACACATCGCGCGGGCCCGAAACGGGAAACGCCGCCACGGGCGTGCCGCTGGCGAGTGCTTCCAACAGCACCAGGCCAAAGGTGTCGGTCTTGCTCGGGAACACAAAGACATCGGCGCCGGCATAGCTCCGCGCCAGTTCCTCGCCCTGCTGCGCGCCGAGGAAGACGGCATCCGGATAGCTGCGCATCAGGCCGGCGCGGGCCGGTCCATCGCCGACGATGACTTTGGTGCCCGGCAAATCCAGATCGAGAAACGCTTCGAGATTTTTCTCGACCGCGACGCGGCCGACGCAAAGAAACACCGGACGCGGCAGGCCGAGATCGACCTCGCGGGGATGGAACAGCGCGGTATCGACGCCGCGCGGCCATAGCACGACGTTGCGGAATCCCCGCCCCCGCAATTCATTCGCCAGCGCCGTCGTTGCCGCCATCACCGCGCTGCTGCCGCGATGAAATCGCCGCAGCGCCGCCCAGATCCAGGACTCGCGGACCGGCAGCCGCGCCGAAACATAATCGGGAAAACGGGTATGGAAGCTGGTCGTGAACGGCAGTTCATGTTTCCGGCAATAGCGGCGCACCGCGATCCCGATCGGACCTTCGGTCGCGATATGAATGCTGTCGGGACGGGCATCCTCGATCAGGCGCGCGATTTTCGCAGCCCAGGGCAGCGCCAGCCGCAAACCCGGATAACTCGGCAGCGCGAAGGTACGAAACGACTGCGGGGTGAGAAACACGGTTTCGGCGCCCAGTGCCTTCGCCGCTTCCGCCGTCATCGCAAGCGTTCGCACCACGCCGTTGACCTGCGGGTGCCAAGCGTCGGTCGCGATGAGAATGCGCATCAGAGCATGATCCGGAAAAAGCATGCCCCGCACTTGATGCGGGGTGGGCGGCGGTTTTCCGAAGAGATCATGCTCAATAAAAACCTAGGCCGCGGCGCGGGCGGCCACCGAGGCGAAGGGAACCTGCTGGTGCGCCAGATCGGTCCAGGTGATGATCTCGAAGCGGCCGTCTTCGTGTTCGACGAGCGCCGTGCAGCTTTCGACCCAGTCGCCGCAATTCATGTAGCGAATGCCGTGATAATTTTCGCGGATGACGGCGTAGTGAATGTGGCCGCAGATCACGCCGTCGGCGCCGTGACGCCGCGCTTCGGCGGCAAGTGCCGTCTCGAACGCGCCGATATAGTTCACCGCGTTCTTGACCTTCTGCTTGGCCCATTGCGACAGTGACCAATACGGCACGCCAAACGCCCGGCGGAAGAAGTTGACGAGGCGGTTCATCTGAATCGCGAAATCGTAGGCGCGGTCGCCGAGATGGGCGAGCCAGCGCGCGTTCTGCACCACGAGGTCGAAGATATCGCCGTGAATGACGAGATAGCGCCGGCCGTCGACGCCGGTATGGATCGCGTTCTCGACCACGTCGATGCCGCCGAAATGCGTACCGTAATAGTTGCGCAGGAACTCGTCGTGATTGCCGGGGATATAGATGACCTTGGCGCCCTTGCGCGCCTTGCGCAGCATCTTCTGCACGAAATCGTTGTGCGATTGCGGCCAGTGCCAGCTCGATTTCAGCGCCCAGCCGTCAACGATATCGCCGACGAGATAGATCGTATCGGCGTCATGGACACGGAGAAAGTCCAAGAGCTTGTCGGCCTGCGAGCCGCGGGCTCCGAGATGAACATCGGAGATAAACAGGGTGCGAAAACGCCGCTCCGGCTGCTCTTCACTCATCGCATCACTTCCCATGCGCGCGCCTAACAGATTCCGATGACACTTCCATGACTGGCGCGATGCGACTCGAGGGCGAATCGGCCGTTGCTCATTAACACCCGCGATAACAGGCCCTTGCGACAATCAGGCGACATCGGCGGTGACTCCTGGGAGTTCCCGATGTTGCAGCAAATGGTTAATGCCACGCTTGGCCTGCTACGGGACACGATTCCGCGGCTCTCGCGACACCATGCGCCCGAGCCATGCACAAAGATGAGCCACTCGCGCCAATCGAGGGCGCAGGGAATGCCGGGTGCCCAATGCACCCGCAGCCTCGCGTGCGAAGATTAGAAAGCACACGAGTTAGTCACTACGGTCACAACGGTTCGCCCGGCATTCCCCGCGCAATAGTTTTAACGGCTTCCTTCGCGCTCTCTCTGGTGATCGGGCTTTCTTGCCACCATCCCCGCCGAGAAGCACAAGCTTCATCGGCCAGTTGATGCCAGCGTCGAGGCATCAAGACCACACGACTTCACCGTCCGCAGCTGGCGCATTCGTCTTTCGCGCTACCTACGTCCACCGCATCTCGCCCAACGTTCGTGACGATGGCCAACGTCCCTCTTCCGGGCGAGACGGGCGAGACGGGCGAAGCTGTAGAGGTGATTTGCCCGACGCCTTAAGCGAAATATTTTTTCAGACAGGACTGGACAGGCCAAATCAAATTGAAATGCCTCGGAAAATTGGCGTTTTGGCGCATGTGATCTCGACAGCTTCGAGGTCATCAAGCGAGACATCGCGCTGAAAAATGATCATCTGATTTTCCCGACGAAAAACAAGATCAGATGCGACAGCTCAAAAATTGGCGGCAACAAGATCGTACGAGCCCCTGCTTCCGCGAACATAGATCCTGGCCGCGGCGGCACATATCAAATCACGGTTGAGATCAAACGCGTTCAAACAGCTCAACTCATCGCCACGCGAATTTGGCTGAATTCGCCTCAATGCGTCTTCGCTTATATAAAATGACGCCTCTATTGCGCTATCGTGCCCCCAAAATCGAACGGCGCGCCGCGTTTGGTCATATGACCGGCTGTGGTTTGGAAAATCAATCATGGGATTGATCACATCGTCGCCGGTCCACGACGATTCCGACCGGAACCGGAATTAGCAAACCGTCGTGGTTGATTGCGGATTGCAACGTTCGTTTTGTCGCAACGACGACCTGGCCACCCATCCGCCTAAACAACTTGATGCATTCGGCCCACTTCCGTTCAGCGCGATGATGGAAGCTCAAAGGATTTATCATGCTCACTGGGTCAACCTCACTGACACGCTCTCAAGCGCAGATCGTTGTCTCGACTACATAGGCAGTAATTTCGCTTTTGCGAGCGCTGGCGAAGGACAATCGCCGCTTTGCACACGGCCCGCACTTTCCTGCCGCTCCAACCCACGCTGGCCGAGCGGTCAATATTGCTCTCAAAGAAGCCGGCGTAACGACGGACCTAAATTGAATTAAAGCCGTTGGACCTGATCTCCTCCAACGCATTCGGTTTATCCCGCGCGATCCTGAAAACCGCGCGGGGAAAGGTCACCTGTGTTTAGAAAGCAATTCAGTGAGGTCGAAGACGCCTGTGCACTGGCACAGGCGATGGTAGACACCGTTCGTGAACCTCTGATCGTCCTCGATAAAGATCTGCGGGTCGTCGCCGCCAGCCGGTCTTTCTATAAGAAGTTCTCGGCCGATCCGCGCGACACACGAGGCAAGCGCTTTTATGAACTGGGCGACCGCGAGTGGGACATTCCAAAGCTCCGCTTGCTGCTGGAAGAAATTATACCCAATCAAAGCCCGATGAATGAATGCGAAGTTGAGCATGACTTTCCCCGCATCGGGCGACGGGTGATGCTATTGAATGCCTGCATCGTCCGCTACGAGAAAGCGCACATCAATATCCTGCTTGGCATCGAGGATATTACGGTTCAACGCAATCTGGAGCGCGACAAGGATGACCTGTTGCGCCAGAAGGACGTGCTGCTCGACGAACTCCAGCACCGTGTTACCAACAGCCTCCAAATCATCGCCAGTATTATCATGATGAAGGCAAAATCGGTGGAGTCGGAGGAAACGCGACGCCATCTGCGCGACGCTCACACCAGGGTCATTTCGGTCGCGGCCGTGCAAGAGCACCTTCACTCGTCGGCGGGCATCGGCTCAATGGAAATGCAACCCTATCTCACCAAGCTTTGCGAAGCGCTCGCTCACTCGATGATAGGCGAGGATCAGCCAATTTCGTTGAGGGTGCTCGGTCGGGGCGGCAAAGCAACTTGTCGCGACGCCGAGAGCCTCGGATTAATCGTCACCGAACTTGTGATAAACTCGCTAAAGCACGCCTTTAAAGCAGGAACGGAAGAAGGAGAGATCGTCGTCTCTTATGAGGTTTCCGGTACAGACTGGAAACTATCCGTCGCCGATAACGGGATCGGAAGACCCGACGGCGTATTTGCCCAACCCAAATCCGGGCTTGGCACCGGCATTGTCAAGGCGCTTGCCAAGCAACTCGACTCCCAGGTCGTTACCCTGAGTGGACCGGAAGGAACGGCTGTCTCGGTTACTCATGCGACCTTCGCAGGCGGTGAAGCAAAAAGCCAGCCGGCGGCATAACGCGGGCTGGTCGTGGGCATCCGAAAGCGGCGCCGAACCAGACCTTGAGAAATCGCTTCAGACGGCGAGAGCGTCAACCTGACACCGTGCGTTCGCGAAAGCGTCCCTGATCGCGACTTCAACGTGCTCGTGCCGTGCGTCGTCAACATGCGAATGATTGACGACGATATTCTCGTGCGGTGGAAGCGTAACCCAGATGTGGACCTGGAATCCGGTGCCATGGCGATGCTTATGGCTCGGCGCGATAACGGATACGCGGCATCCCGTGATGCGTTGATTGTGAGTTTCCAGCCGTTCGATCTCTTTTAGTATCGCCTCGCGCGCTGCAGGCGGTGGCTCCGTGCCTTCGAAGGTGATCTCTGGTGCTATTTGCATTGTATTCCTGTTGTCGCCGTCACGGTCTGCAATGCCAATCCACGTCCAGCAGAATGGTTGCAAGCAGGTTCCAACAGGTATTCCGAAACTGAGCAATATTGACCATCCGTCCGGGTACTTGGTGAGACACCCTCACCAATTACGGAACAATGTATGATTGAAAGGCTTGGATCATTGCAGCGGTTCTGGCTGATCCCTCGGTTGGCCAGTTGCTTGATTCAGTCGGAACTTGGCGTTCCAAGCAATTTGGGCCGCTCCAGCCATAAGGTCCGATGTAATGAAGAACAACTCAACACACGAGTTCGAGCGCTTACTGGGCAAAGCCGCGCTTGCGCTGTGGCCCGACTTGCCTCGCGATGTGCAGGAAATTTTGTTCGAGACCGCCGTGGCTGGCGACGATATCACTCGCAATCACCTCGCGTCTTACCTGCATGACCACCATCCAAGAACGACGCATCCGACGAGGCCGACGCGGCTGGCTTAGATATCGGGTCATGGCTGCTCCACATCAGACGGCCTGCGCTGAGACTTCCTGAATATAAAGAGCCAAAAGCTGGGCGAAATTGACCAGTGGCCGGAACACCACACAATGTTTGGAGTCGACCATGTCCAATCCATTATCGCCAGATCTGCTCAACAAGATGCACGCCTATTGGCGCGCGGCGAACTATCTTTCGGTTGGGCAGATCTATCTGCAGGACAACCCGCTGCTCGAAACTCCGCTGAAACCGGAGCACATCAAGCCCCGCCTGCTCGGTCACTGGGGAACCACGACGGGACTTAACTTCCTCTATGTCCACCTCAACCGGCTGATCAAGGACAACGATCTGAACATGATCTATGTCATTGGTCCCGGCCATGGCGGTCCCGGCATCGTGGCACACAGCTATCTCGAAGGCTCCTACACGGAACATTATCCGGCGATCGAGCGGAGCCGGAACGGATTGCAGCGGCTATTCCGCCAGTTTTCCTGGCCCTACGGCATTCCAAGCCATGTCGCGCCGGAAACGCCCGGCTCAATTAATGAAGGCGGCGAGCTCGGCTATTCTCTGGCCCATGCCTATGGGGCCGCCTTCGACAACCCCGATCTGATTGTCAGTTGCATCATTGGTGATGGAGAAGCCGAAACCGGGGCGCTCGCCACCAGTTGGCATTCCAACAAATTCCTCAATCCCGCGCGTGATGGCGCCGTGCTTCCGATCCTTCATCTCAATGGCTTCAAGATCGCCAATCCAACGGTGCTGGCTCGGATCAGCAGGCAGGAGCTGACGCAGCTGTTGCGTGGCTACGGCTACGATCCCCATTTCGTTGAGGGTAACGATCCGGCGCTGGTGCATCAAAGTCTTGCCGCGACGCTGGACAACATTCTAACGCGGATCCGCCAGATACAGAGTTCCGCGAGGTCCGCAGGCGCAAGCGACCATGTGGCACGGCCGCGCTGGCCGATGATTGTGTTTCAAACGCCCAAGGGCTGGACCGGACCGAAATTTGTCGATGGGCTGCCGGTCGAGGGAACGTGGCGGGCGCACCAGGTTCCGATCGCGGACTTCAAGAATCCCGAGCATCTCAAGCAGCTCGAAGTCTGGATGAAGAGCTATCGTCCGCAGGAATTATTCGATGAGCGCGGCAAATTTCGCGAAGAACTCGCGGCACTCGCACCCACGGGCCGCCGTCGAATGGGCTCCAATCCGCACGCCAATGGCGGCGAATTGCTGCAACCGCTGTCGATGCCGCACTTCCGCGATTACGCCGTTGCGGTATCTCGGCCCGGCGAGGGCCGCGCAGAAGCGACGCGGGTGCTCGGAACATTCCTGCGCGACGTCATGAAGCTCAATCTCGGCAAACAGAACTTCCGGCTGTTCGGCCCCGACGAAACCGCCTCCAACAGGCTGGAGGCCGTCTATGAGGTTTCCGGCAAGGAATGGATGGCCGAGGTCGAGGCGGTCGATATCGATCTCAGCGTCAACGGTCGCGTCATGGAGATGCTCAGCGAGCACATGTGCGAGGGCTGGCTCGAGGGTTATCTGCTGACCGGGCGCCACGGCCTGTTCTCCTGTTACGAGGCGTTCATTCACATCATCGACTCCATGTTCAACCAGCACGCCAAGTGGCTGAAGGTCAGCAAGGGGATTCCGTGGCGCAAGCCGATCGCCTCGCTGAATTACCTGCTGACGTCGCATGTCTGGCGACAGGACCACAACGGCTTCTCGCATCAGGATCCTGGCTTTATCGATCATGTCGCCAACAAGAAAGCCGACGTGGTGCGCATCTATCTGCCGCCGGATGCCAACTGCCTGCTTTCGGTCGCCGATCACTGCTTGCGCAGCCGCAACTACATCAACCTTGTCATCGCCGGCAAACAACCGGAGTGGCAGTGGCTCGATATCGATTCAGCCACCCGCCATTGCATCGCGGGCGCCGGCATCTGGCAATGGGCCAGCAACGGTGCTGATAATCCCGACGTGGTGATGGCCTGTGCCGGCGATGTACCGACACTGGAAACGATGGCTGCGGTATCGCTGTTGCGTCAATACGTCCCTGATATCCGGATCCGCGTTGTCAACGTGGTCGATCTGATGGTGCTGCAACCGCAGTCGGAGCATCCCCATGGCCTGGAGGACCAGGATTTCGACGAGCTGTTCGCGACCGACACACCGGTGATCTTCGCCTTCCATGGCTATCCCTCGCTGATTCACAAATTGACCTACCGGCGGCACAACCATGACAATATCCACGTCCGTGGTTACCGCGACGAGGGCACCACGACCACGCCGTTCGACATGGTCGTCTTGAACAATCTCGATCGCTTCCAACTGGCTCTCGACGCTATCAAGCGCATTCCGCGGCTGAGCGATCAGGTCGAGAAGGCGACGGAGCGGTACTGGACCGATATCGAACGCCACAAGCTCTACGTCAGCGAACATGGCGACGACCTGCCGGAGATTCGCGACTGGCGCTGGGCTGCCTGAGCGCATGTCCGCAGCAACCGCAGCTTCCGAGTTGGTTGTGCTGGCATTGAACAGCGGTTCGTCCTCGCTCAAGTTCGGCCTGTATCGCGTCGGTCCGACGAAAACGGACTTGCTGCTGACCGGCGAGGCCGAAGCGATCGGCGAGAAAGATAGCCAGTTTCACGCGCAGGATTTGCGCAATCATGCGCGGCTGGCCGAGACCTCGCCCATTCCCACTCAAAGAGAAGCCATTGCCCGCATCGGGAAATTCCTTGACGACAGCGGCGCCCCGGCCCCCGTCGCCATCGGTCACCGTGTCGTTCATGGCGGACCGAAGCTGCGGCAGCATTGCCTGATCGACGGACAGGTCATGCAACAATTGGATGCTGCATCGGCTTTTGCGCCACTGCATACGCCTGCGGCCTTATCGGTGATGCGTTTTGCGCGGAAGCACTTTCCGGCGTTGCCGCAGATCGCATGCTTCGACACGACATTCCATATTGATTTGCCGGATGTTGCCCGTGTGCTTCCGATACCGCGCGAATGGCAATCCGAGGGTATTCAGCGCTATGGCTTTCATGGCCTTTCCTGCGAATCCATCCTGCATCAGCTGGGCGACGATCCGCCGGCACGGCTGATCATTGCCCATCTCGGCAATGGCGCCAGCGTCACCGCAGTCAGGAACGGAAAATCGATCGACACCAGCATGGGAATGACCCCATCGGGCGGCCTTGTCATGGGCACGCGCAGCGGCGAGCTCGACCCCGGTGTCTTGATCTACCTGATGCGGGAAAAGAAACTGGATGCGTCGAGGCTCGAAGACGTGATCGACCATCGTTCCGGGCTGCTCGGGATCTCAGGCATCAGCAGCGATATGCGGCGCCTGCATGAAGCCGCGTCAACCAACGTCGACGCCCGATTGGCTATCGACATGTTCTGCTATTCGGTTTGCAAGCAGATTGCCGCGATGATCGCCGTGCTCGGCGGCGTGGACCTCATCGTCTTTACCGGCGGCATCGGAGAAAACGACGGAGAGGTGCGCGGTGCAGTTTGCGGCGGGCTCGATTGGGCCGGCGTATTCATCGAGGATAGACGCGATAATCTCTCCAGGCCGCGGTGCAAGGTGCGAGTCCTTCCCTCGCAGGAAGACGAACAGATTGCTCGCCATACCTGCGCGCTTGCTTTGCGCGGCGCATAGTGACTGGCGCGTCTTATCTTTGAGCGGCATCGAGAACGAGGGTGACGTCATAGACGCCGAGATCCTCCGGGTTGGCTTTGACCTCGAAGCCTAATTCGCGGCACATCTTCAACATCACCGAATTCTCCGCAAGAATCTCGCCGGTTATTTGCGCCAGGCTTTCGGATTTTCCGTATTCGATGATCATTTGCGTGAGCGCCCACCCCAGTCCGCGGCCTTTCAGATTCGACCTCAGCAGGATCGCATACTCGCCGCTCTCACCTGCCGCACCGCGGTGAAGGCGGACAACGCCGAGGATATCGCCGCTGGCTTCGTCGAACGCCACAAACGCCATCGCGCGCGCGTAATCGAGTTGGGTCAGCCGGGCAAGGAACGGATGGCTGAACTCCTTGATCGAATCGAAGAAGCGAAGCCGCAGATCTTCCCTGCTGACGTGCTGCAACAGATCAAGGATCAGCGGCTCGTCATCGCCGCGAACCGGCCGGACGAAAACCTTCCAGCCGTCGCCGAGGACAAGATGCCTTTCCCATTGCGAGGGATAGGGCCGGGTTCCACACTCGGCCACAGCGCGGGCGGTGTGTTCCAATGGCGGGCTGAATTTGGTCACGGCCGCGGATGCCAAGATCAAACGGATTCGTTGGCATAACTGAGCATCGTTTCGATCGCGCATTCCCAGGTGTCGGCGGTCGCGGCGCCCTGCGATTGCAACTGGTGGACCAGTGTCCTCAAAGCGACGGAAGCATCCGCGAGCCGGGGGGTCTCGGGGAAGACCGGCGGCATTGAATCCACGAAGTCGCAAAGCTTGGCCGTTGCCTCCGCGGGAGGAAGGCCGCGTGCTCCGTGGAGTGTTTCCAGGGCCGCCGTCGCCAGCTGGTTTTGGCTTGTGCTCATGGATCCAACCCATCGTTTGCGATCTCAATGAAACAAGTCACGAAGTGCCGCTACGTTCCCAAAGTGCGGCGGTTTGACGGTTATGCGAGATCGGGATCAGGAAGTTCGCCCCCATCAACGCCACCCCGTTCGCATTTTCAGAAAAGGCCACGCTCGGATACGTTTGCTTCACAAAGGCGCGCGTTTCGCCCGCATTTGCCGATGCGCTCTCGCGCGCATTGAAGCAGTTCAAGCAGACCGAGGCGTATCAGGCGATCTACCGCAAATATTTTCCGTGAGTTTCTCCCTCACCCCGCGATCGTGCTCCAGTTCGAGGCCAGGTTTTCCGCCGCGCGCAGCGACAAGGCAAACAGCGTGTAGGTCGGATTTGAGGCGCCGCTGGTCGGGAAGATGCCGGGACCGGCGACGTACAAATTCGGCACCTCGTGGGCCTGGCCAAAACTGTTGACCACGGAGTTGCCGGCGTTGGTGCCCATGATGGTGCCGCCCATCAGATGGATCGCCGGCATCGCGGTGCGCACCTGCCATACTTCCTTGGCGTCGGTGGCGCGGCCGATCTTCATGCCCTCATCGAGATTGGCCGTCCACAACGCCATTTCGTTGTCGTCATAGTTGTGGGTGATCCTGGCGAGCGGCATCCCGAACTCGTCCTTCTGGCTGACGAGTTCGACGCGGTTCTCGATCTTCGGCTGCTCCTCGCAGGCCGCCGTATAACGCGTGTAACCCCTGACGGCACGCTTCATGAAGGTCGCGAGTTCGGCGCCAAACAAATCAGGCCGTGAGTTGTGGATGCCGGTCAGGCCGCTCACCTTGGCGGCGGCGCCGACCGCAAACAGCGTCGAGCCGAACGCACCTTTATGGGCGGTTTTCGAATAGCGCTCGTAGGACATGAATTGGCCGCCGATGGTGCCGCGCGCGGGCTCCAGGTCGTCATCGAACATCGCATTCGTCACAGCCGTGATGTGCGTCATGATGAATTTCCCGACGAGCCCGCTCGAATTGGCGAGGCCGTTCGGATGCTTGTCGGTCGACGAATTGAGCAGCAGCCGCGGGTTTTGCGCCGCCCATGAGGCGCAGATCACGACGCTCGCGGGCTGGATATGTTTTTCGCCATCGCGATCAAAATATTCGACGCCGGTTGCCTTCTTGCCGGAGGCGTCGGTGAGAACGCGTGTCACCGTGCTCCAGGCCCTGACCTCAGCACCGGCCGCGCGGGCTTCGCCGAGATACGTCACCAGCGGGTTGGCGAGCGCGCCGATCGGACAGCCAACATGGCACCAGCCGTCATAGATGCAAGCAGGCCGGCCCTTGAAGTCGGTCGAGTTCATCGCGACCGCCGCAGGCACCATGCGGATGTTGTTGGCGGCAAATCCCTTCAGCCAGACCTCGCCGTTCTTGAAGGTCTTCATCGGCGGCATCGGATAGTCGCGCCCGGCGGGCCGCCATAGCTCTTCGGCCTTGGCGTCGCCGGAGATTCCGATGTCGTGCGCGACCTTGTCGTACCACGGCGCGACGTCCTCATAGGCGATCGGCCAGTCGTGGGCGCGGTTGTGCTCGCTCTTGATCTTGAAATCGTTCGGCAGAAGACGCGGCACGTTGGCGAACCAGTGCAGCGCGGCGCCGCCGACGCCCCAGCCGCCGTGATAGCCGATCGGCGCAACCTGTTTGCCCTCCAGAATGAAGGGCGGTCCGGCCGGCTTGATACGGCGGCCCCAGGTGTCCGACGAGATCAGATCCGAAGCCTGCCAGTCCGGCCCATGGTCGATCAGCACGACCTTCTTGCCGGCTTTCGCAAGCACGGCCGCGAATGTCCCACCGGACGCGCCCGCGCCCGCGATCACGACGTCGACTTTTTCTTCAACTTTTTGTTGCGTCGCCATGTTCACCACCTCTTGTCGGGTTCGATGTGCGCCATGTAGGGGACGCCGAGTGACTCGTAGCCCTCCATGGTGCCGTACATGACATCGACGGTGTCGCTGCGAAGCACGAAATAGACCTGGCCCGCCGGCGGACCCTGCCATCCCTCGATCTTGTTCTGACGAAGAGCATCGATGAAATCGTGCTGCTCGGTGGCGTTAAGCGCCGCGAAACGTTTGCCGCTGCGCGCCGTGGCCGCCTTGTCGATGCCGGCAATCGCGGCGCGATAGAAGTTGATATAGGGCGGCTTGACGTTGACGATCCGCGCCTCAAGCAGCGCCTCGCCTGGCGTCACCGAGACCTGCTGGTCGATGAAATGCGCGACACCGGCCTCGCGCGCGCCGGGCAACAGCGTCTCACCGAGCGCCTGCAGCGTCTCGGCCTCATCGGCGTTGAGTGTGCGGAACGGCACCGCGCGGGCGCGGGCCTCGCCCGGCGTCATCAGGATTTCGGCGCCGCCGACGGTGAACGCAAGGAGACCCATGGTGGCCCCCTTGAGAAAGACACGCCGCTCTAAAGCGTCCATGGGCTTCTCCCTTTTTTGATCAGACTTGATCGGACGCTACCGCGCCGTTTGGAATCGATCTAATGATAGAACGATAAATAAGAAAACGAAGCAAGCGCATGACACGCAATTGATGAGACCACAATCAATTTGCTGATGCGCAAGAGACGACTGGTTATTTGAACACCCCGCGGCATCGGAGCCGATAGCAAAGATCGGAATATTGATTGCCAACGGAAAGCTGCGACGGAGTGCCATCGCTTGACCGTAGGAGCTGCCGTGCGCGCTGAAGATCGACCACGGTTAGCCCCCGCGGTCAGTTCATCAGGCCGTGAAATTCGCCGGGTCCGGCGGTCTCGCACCTCACAAACGGACATCGCGCCAAGGCTGGCGGGGTAAAGCGTCCGTCAAATCAATCAAAGGCCGAAGGAAAAACAACGGCCCCAGCCCGGGGGGCGGGCTGGGGCCATGTGGAACGGCGCGGGAGCGGCAGCCGGCGCAGCGTTCACCGCCACGCCATCACATGGAACTTATTCGCACTGTTCAATATTGCTCACCCTGGCGAAAAAAACAGGAGTCATCCACGGGAAAATATCCCGTTGACAACCCCTGAGTGCCGCAAGCCGGCTGCCGCCGTCCGCTCCAAAACGAAGCACATCCCACACGATGTCGCTGCCCCGTATTGATCAGTGTAGCGGGCTACTTTGTAACGCTGGGGAATCACAGTCCATTTTGCTCAAAAACGCTATGGCGTTTTGGCGGATTCCGCCAGCAGCAGGATCAGCGACACCACCGCGACCAGCGGCGGCACGACAAAACACCAGACACCGAAGCGTGCATAGAGCAGCGCCGCGGCGGCACAGCCGAGCGGCAAAGACGACGACGTTGATCGACATCCGGATCAGCCGCGCCCTCTCGACCTGCGCGCCATGCCGCGGATAGATCCGGTCGGCAATGTCGAGCATGATCTGCGTCGTCGTGCCGGTCATCAAGGTCGATGGCGGCGCGCTGGCAAGATGGACACGATGCACCGCGTTCTGGATCGCCATCGCTGCCACCAGCACCATGCCGGTCACGATCGCCTGCCAGGCGTCGCCGTTGTGGAACGGGCCGAAGTGGATCGCAAGCGCCGCTCCCACAGCAAGCAACAGGATTTTCATAACGAGAAGCGGGACGAAAGGATGCCTGGCGCGGTGCGATAGCAGGGTGCCGAACCATCGCGACGCGATCACCACGGCGCAGAACACCGGCAGGGCGAGAAGTTTTGCGATCGTGCCCGACGTTCCCAGCACAAGCGAGGCGCCAAGCGTGACGAAATTGCCGGTGACATGGGCGGTGAACAATCCCTGCAAGGCAAGGAAGCCGGCGGTATCGACGAAGCCCGCATTGAAGCCGAGAACCAAAGGCAGGATGGGACGAGGCGCTTGAGGCATGCGTGTAAGTCCGGCGAGCCAGGTATTCAGCCGAGTCTACCGCTCCGCCGCGCCCATAGCTACGTCAGGCTGACAAGGGCCCTCCGACTTCGGCCGTGCCGCCTCACCGCGGTGAAGAATGATGTCCGGTGCGCTCATAACATTCCCCCCCTGGTGTTCCATGAAGTTCCGGCTTTATCCCTTGATGAAGGCCAGCAGATCGGCATTGATGGTCGCCGCTTCCGTCGTCGGCATGCCGTGCGGAAAATCCTTGTAGGTTTTCAGGGTGCCGTTTTTCAGAAGCTTGGCCGACAGCGGGCCGGACGCCACATAAGGCACGATCTGATCGTCTTCGCTGTGCATCACCAGCACCGGCACGCTGATCTTCTTCAGGTCCTCGGTGAAGTCGGTCTGCGAAAACGCAACGATGCCGTCGTAATGCGCTTTTGCGCCGCCCATCATGCCCTGACGCCACCAATTCTGGATCACGGGCTCGGACGGCTTGGCGCCCGGCCGGTTGTAGCCATAGAACGGACCTGAGGCGAGGTCGCGATAGAATTCCGAGCGATTGGCCGCGAGTGCGGTCTGAAATCCGTCAAAGACTTCCTTCGGAAGCCCGTTCGGATTGGCCGGCGTCTTCACCATCAGCGGCGGCACCGCGCAGAGAAGAGCGGCCTTCGTCACCCTGCCCTCGCCGTGCCGCGCCAGATAACGCACCACCTCGCCGCCGCCGGTGGAGTGACCGACATGGATCACTTCCTCCAGATCAAGATGTACCGTCACGGTGGCGAGATCGTCGGCATAGTGATCCATGTCGTGGCCCTCGCCGACCTGGCTGGAGCGGCCGTGGCCGCGCCGGTCATGCGCGATGACGCGATACCCGTGATTGAGGAAGAACATCATCTGCGCATCCCAATCGTCAGATGACAGTGGCCAGCCATGGCTGAACACGATCGGCGGACCTTTGCCCCAATCCTTGTAAAAAACGTCGACGCCGTCCTTCGTCGTGATGACCGGCATGGTTTCCTCCAAATGGTTTGGTTTTGGCAAGTGTCTGGTCGATCGCGGATACTATACGTCCGCCTGTGCGTCTTTTTGATGATGCGAACGCTTTTCAATCAAACCGGTGAAAATGATGGATCGGTCCGTGACCATGTCCGATGCCGAGGCGGTCGGCGGCGGCGATGGCCGCCGATATCCATGTCTTCGCGCCGCGCACGGCTTGTTCGAGCGCCTCGCCTTTGGCGAGCCCCGCGGCGATCGCCGACGAGAGCGAACATCCGGTGCCATGGGTATTGGCGGTCGCAATGCGTGGTGCCGGCAACGCCGTCACGTTGTCACCGATAAAGAGATAATCGATGCTCTCGATCCCCTGCCCGTGACCGCCCTTGATCAAGACGGCGCGCGCGCCAAGCGCAAGCAGCCGCTTGCCCTGGCTTCGGATGGTGGCTTCATCCGGCGCGACGGATTCGTCGAGAAGTGCTGCTGCCTCCGGCAAATTCGGCGTGATCAGCGAAGCGCGCGGGATGAGATCGTTGCGCAGGCTTTCAACCGCCGCCGCCGGCAGCAGCCGATCGCCCGAAGATGCCACCATCACCGGGTCGAGCACGACATGCTCCGGCTTCCAGCGCGTCAGCGCGTCAGCGATCGCCTCGATGATCGAAAGTTCCACCACCATGCCGATCTTGACGGCGCGGACGACGAGATCGTCGAACACGGCGTCGATCTGCGCGGTCACGAAGGCCGCAGGAACCGAATGAATGCCAAAGACGCCCCGCGTGTTCTGCGCCGTGAGCGCCGTGATGGCGGAAGCGCCGTAGACACCGAAGGCGGCAAAGGTTTTCAGGTCCGCCTGGATACCGGCGCCACCGGAAGAATCCGAGCCTGCAATGGTGAGCGCGACGGGTCTGGCCATATCCACTCCGTGAGGGGTAGACGCTAACGCGCCGTGTTGTTGCCAGCAAGTTTCACCGCGCTATATTGGGTTTTAATGACCTCCCGGAGACGACAGCGATGGTGCCCTTTTTCATCCAGATCAAATGCAAGCTCGGCCAGTCCTATGCTGTCGCCAACGCCATCGCGGAAGCGGAAATCGCCTCCGAGATCTACTCCACCGCGGGCCATTACGACCTTCTGGTGAAGTTCTATGTCAATGACGCGACCGATATCGGCCACTTCGTGAACGAAAAGGTGCAGGTCATTCCCGGCATCCAGGACACCCACACCATCATCACCTTCAAGGCCTTCGGCGGAACCTGAGATGAAGTGCAGGCGCTGCCCCGAAAGCAGGGCAGCGCCATTGAGGCCAGCAATTACTTGGCAAACTCGGGGAATGCCGGCAGCTTGTCGATGTCACGCGCATCGTGCTGGATGATGACCATTCCCTTCAGATTCGCGGCGATCTTCTTGATGCGCTCGACCGATGCAACCGTCTGCGCCCGATCGTAGTTGAACGCCGGCACGCCGTCGGAATCGAGGTTCTCACGGAAGTGGACCGCATCGCCGCTCAGGATGACGGGTCCCGTCTTCTCCAGCTTGACCAGCAGGCTGGAATGGCCCGGCGTGTGTCCGGGCGTGCGCAGCACGATCACGGAGCCATCGCCAAACACATCCTTGTCGAGGCCGAGCGGCAGCGGCTCGACCTTGCTGTCGCCCTTGATCCAGCTTTCGAACGGCTTGTAGTTCACGCCTTCAGCGGGCTTCGGGCTCGAGATCGCGTCCCATTCCCGGGTGCCGATCAGGAGCGTGGCTTTAGGGAATGACGCAACCTGGCCGGTGTGATCGGCGTGATAGTGGCTGATGCCGACATATTTGATCTGATCGGGGGTGACATTGATCTTCGCGAGCTGGTCGACCAGGCTCACCTTGGGCGCGACATTCGGCGCGGTCATGGAGTGGCCGGTGTCCCACAGCATGTAGTCGTCGCCATGCTTGATGACATAACAGCTGAAGACGAGCTGAAGCTTGAGGTCGCCATAGGCAAAAGTATCCGAGAAGCGCTGATTGACAACCGTCGGCGCCTGCGGCGTGCCGCAATCGGAGAGCCGCGCCAGCGATACGTCCGCCGCCTGGGCGGACGCCGCAAGGCCGGCGAAAAGACCGGCGGCAAGCATGGTCAGTGTTCTATTCATCGTTTCTTCCCTTGAATGGTGTGGCGGTGAAGTGCGGCGGCCGGACAATACAGGCTCGCTTTGCGCGATGAAATTGTCTTTTACCCGCCCAACGCAGACGTGACCGCTTCGTGGGTCCGCCCCCGCGATCGATGCCCCCACGCCTCAGACGTCAGCGTTCGCCGGCCAACGAGAGCGCGGCCTCGATGGCGCTCTCCAATACCTCGCTGGACAACTTCTTGTCGTTGACCGCGCGCGCCAGTTGCAGGGCCCCGACCATCATGCCGTAGATCGCCACCGCCTTGCGCCGCCGCGCCGCAGCCGAGCCGGTGCGAAGCCGGGCCGCAATCAGCTCAATGATTTGCCCGGTCTTTTCGGTAAAAATGTCCCGCGTCTGCCGCGGATGCCGTGCTACCTCGGCAACCAGCGCCGCGGTCGGACAACCGGACCCGGCGTTATCACGGTGCCGCGTCCCGAGATAGTCGCGGATGCTTTTCTCCAGGCCGGCATTGGCCTTGAGATTGCCGGCAAGCCCCCGGTCGGGTCCCTCGGTGAGAACCGCGCGGACCAGATCCTCCTTGGACTCGAAGTGCGCGTAGAACGCGCCGTTGGTCAGGTTGGCTGCGGACATGATGCCGGCAAGCCCGGCCGCCGCGACGCCGCTCTCGCGGAATTGCCGGGAAGCCACGTCGATGATGTGCTGGCGCGTCGCTTCCTTGTGTCCCTTTTCGTAGCGCATTCGCTATGGCCTCGCGTTTTCCCCACCCGCGATCACGAAATCCACGAATTCGTGATTGCGCACCCGTTGACTTACGATCATAATAATAACGTATGATCATAATGCAATAAGACAGGCGCCGCCTGCATTGCGGGCGCAGGAACGCGGAAATCACGGAAATCATGAAGGCAACCCCAAAAGCGACGGCGGTGGCCCTTGTCGAAATCGAAGAGACCTCGCCGACCGCGCGGCCCGCATCGGTTGCGGGGCGTAGCGAAGCCGCTTCGAAGGGACACTCGCCCCGCGCCGCGCTACTGACCGCGCCGATCCTTCCGACGCTGTTAAAGCTAGCATTGCCCACCATGACCACCATGACCGTGCTGGTGGCGCAGACCGCCGTCAATGTGGCGGAAGCCTACTATGTCGGGTTCCTCGGTACTGACTCGCTTGCGGGCGCGGCTCTGGTGTTTCCGATCTTCATGTTGATGACGATGATGTCCAATGGCGGCCTGGGCAGCGGCGTGGCGTCCTCGGTGGCGCGCGCGGTTGGCGCGGGCCGAAACCAGGATGCCAACGCGTTGCTGTTTCACGCCATCGTGCTGGCCATCATTGTCGGCGCGATGTTCACGCTGGCCGCGGAATTGGCCGGTCCCCTGTTTTACCGGGCGTTGGGCGGCCGCGGCGATGCGCTGGATGCCGCGCTGCGTTACTCGAACTATCTGTTCGCCGGTGCGATTCCCGTATGGGTCGTCAACCTGCAAGCTGCGGCCCTTCGCGGCGCCGGCAACGTCAAAGTCCCAGCGCTTGTGACACTGGTCGGGGCCATCGTGATGATCCCACTATCTCCGGTCCTGATTTTTGGATTCGGACCGATCCCGCGACTCGGTATCGGCGGCGCGGGTGTCGCCTTCGGCCTCTATTATTGCGGGGCGATGTTGTTCCTGTTGCGTTACATGGCGTCCGGGCGCGCCGGGCTCGTCCTTAACCTCTCCGCGCTGCGCGGCGGCCTGTTTGCGGACATCCTCAAAGTTGGTCTGCCGACGTCGTTCGTGGCGCTCCTCACCAACCTGACCGTCATCCTGGTGACCGGCGCAGTCGGTCTGTTCGGCACCACCGCGCTCGCGGGATACGGCATCTCCTCGCGCCTCGATTATATCATGATCCCGCTGCTGTTCGGTGTCGGTACGGCAACCCTGACCACGGTCGGCATCAACATGGGCGCGGGCGAGACGGCGCGCGCCAGAAAGGTCGCCTGGGTCGGCGGCGCCGTCGGCCTTCTCTTCACCGGCGCAATCGGTTTGATCGTGGCGGCGTTTCCGCTTCTCTGGCTTCATCTCTTCAGCCACGACGCCGATGTCGTCGCCGAGGGCGTCACCTACCTTCGCGTCGTCGCACCCGCTTACAGCGCGCTGGGTTTCGGCTTTGTCACAGGCTTTGCTGCGCAAGGTGCAGGACGCGTGCTTTGGCCCGTTGTCGCCGGAAGCGCGCGGATCCTGATTGCGGCCGGCGGCGGCTGGATCGCGGTGAGTTATCTTGGCGCGGGCATGTTTGGGCTAGCCGCCATGGTGACGGCATCGCTGATCGCCTACGCCGCCATCAGCACCATCGTCATGCTGTCGGACTCCGTGTGGAAGGCGGAGCCGCGCTAGAAGCATTCGCTGCATCAACGAAAGAACGCGCCAAGCTTTCATATCGGGAGGAAAAACAATGAAAACGGCTTTTGCCTTCAGCCTTGCCGCACTGTTCGTCTGCTTGATCGGTGCAGGATCCGCCCACGCGCAATCGGCCAATCCGCCGACACCGACAACAAGAATCCTCGCCATCGGGACCTTGAACCCCGGCATCGATCCGGCCGCGGCGCTGGCCATCCTGCCGACGGAAGTCCGGGAGACCGTGAAACTCTATCTCGATGGCAAGATCGAGCAGTGGTACTCGCTCCAGGAACGCCGCGGCGTGGTGTTCGTCTTGAATGTCACCGATAAAGCCGCGGCTCACGAGATGCTTGAAAAGCTGCCCTTGGGCGTGGCTCACCTGATGAGTTTCGAGTTGATCCCGCTCGGGCCGCTGAATCCGCTTCGGCAGTTGCTGGCACCGCCAGCGGGCCCGCAGTAGAGACGCAGGCCGCGGCAGCCCTTCGACCGGCGGCAACGTAGAAGACTGAAGCTGTTCCAGGCGTGGAACTGGTCGGGCGCTTAGTCAGCACCCGGTTCCATTCCCTTCGATTTAAACAACGTCTGGGCCGATGGACCAACCAATGAGGCGATCAATGCCTTGGCGGCGGCGCTGTTTTGGGTTCCTGTGCCGATGCCGGCGGCGTACACCGTGTAGTTCTGAATGTCCTTTGGCAGCGGTCCGACCAGCGCGACGCCGGGATGCGGCAAAATCTCGCTGATCTGCTGAATTCCAAGCTCGGCCTCCCCGGACTCAACATAATCGGAGACATTCCCACCCTGTTTGAGCTTTTCTTTCGGCTTGACCTGATCCGATAGGCCGAGGCGCTGGAGCAGCTTCTCCATGTAGATTCCGCTGGAGCCGCCGCTGGCAGGATCGATGAAACTCACCGACTTTGCGTCGAGCAACGCCTTCTTGAAAGCTTCGACGGTCGAAATATCAGGTTTGTTCGCGCCTGCCTTCACCATGACTCCGACGCCCACACGGGCCAGGTTGGCGCGGCTGCCGGAAATCACTTTGCCCTCGCCGGTCAACTTGTCGACTGTTTCAGGGGTCATCACGACCACATCGAAACTTTCGCCAGCCTCGATCCGTTTCATCAGCGCGCCGACGGTGTCATTATCGACCGTCACCTTGTTGCCGCTCGTCCTCTCGTATTCAGGGATCAACGCCAGCACGGTTGCCTTGAACGCGCCGGCGGTGAGCAGTTTCAGCTCGGCTGCTCGAGCGGCAGTTGTGCAAAGGGCGGCACCAACAACGCCGGCGAGCAGCAACAGCTTGTGTCGCATTTTAGGTCTCCTGTGTAAGTGAAGCATTTGTTGCTGATTATCGACGAGAGCGAGGGGCAAAGCGAATAAATCATGCGGGCGATCGTTTATGAGCACCCGTCCTAATTTCCCGCCTTCTTCGGCCGCGGCGGCCCTTCGACCGGCGGCAGTGACTTCAGATAGTCCGCCATCGCAGCGTGATCTGCGTCCGGCAATAGCGACGTGTTCTTGATCACACGCACCATCGAGCCGCCCACGGAATCGCCGTCAGGCGTTTGCCCGGTCTTGAGGAAATAGTCGATATCCTTGAGGCTCCAGTCGCCAATTCCCTTTTGGGTGATGTTGGGCACCCAGCCCTCGCCTTCGGGATTCGGTCCGCCGGCGAAGCGTTGCGCAGCCACGATGCCGCCGAGGAAATTGCGCGGAGAGTGACACTCGGCGCAATGGCCGAGGCCGTTCACGAGATAGGCCCCGCGATTCCACTGTGCTGAACGGCCCATGTCCGGCGCGAAGGGCTTGCTATCGAAAAACAGTAGCTTCCAGATGCCGACATTGCGTCGGATGTTGAACGGGAACGGCAGGTCGTGATCGCGCACCTTGCCAGGCACCGGCGCAAGCGTCTTCAGGTAAGCAAAAAGATCCCTGATATCCGCGACCCTCGCATGCGCGTAGGACGTATAGGGAAAGGCAGGAAAGTAATGCTGGCCGCCGGGAGAGACCCCTTTGGTCACGGCGGTGACAAACTGAGCCTCGCTCCAGCGACCGATCCCGTCATTTTCATCTGGCGAAATATTTGGGGCATAAAACGTTCCGAACGGCGAAGGTATTGCGAGGCTGCCGCCGAGCCTCAGCCGGTCGGGCTGATCCGGAACCGCATGGCACGAAGCGCAGCCGCCAACATTGAACACGACAAGGCCGTTGGCCAGGTTTGGCGTGTAGGAAGTCAGCGATTGTGCAGGGATGACGGGCGGAATTGTCAGCCACCAGTAGAGGCCAAAGCCGATCGCGGCGGCAATTCCCGAGATAAGAAAAATTCGTCGCAGCATCATCGATCCGTCATTTACCAGTGTGGCGGTTCAAAAGTCCGCATCACCAGTGGCGTGCATTTGACATTCGTTACCCCGTAGCCGGCCCAAAATTTCACGGGCTTTCGAGTGGCTTTTGGGAATAAAATCGGAAACTGACTGTTGTGAGATACGTATCATTGGCGTCACAGGGAGAGAACCATGACCAAAACCATGTTTGCTACGCTTGCGCTCGTCACGACCGTTGCCTTCGCAGGCCCGGCCTTCGCCGACAAGTACAAGGCAATGCTCGACGGCAAATCCGAAAATCCGCCGACCACCTCGACCGGCACCGGCGCCGCCGATATCGACTACGATGCTGCGACCAAGAAGCTGTCCTGGAAGCTGACCTATACCGGGCTGAGCGGTCCGGCAACGGCCGCGCATTTCCACGGCCCCGCCGAGCCCGGCAAGAATGCCGGCGTTGAGGTCGCCATTCCCGGCGCCACGTCGAGCCCGGTCGAAGGCAGCGCTGTCCTGACCGATACGCAGGCCGCCGACCTCGCTGCCGGCAAGCTCTATGTCAACGTGCATACGGCAGCTAACCCGGGCGGAGAGATCCGCGGTCAGGTCACGAAGTAACAAATCAAAACGGAGTCACGGCCGTATGGCTCAGTGACTGCCAAAACAAAAGGGGCGAACGCGCTGAACGTTCACCCCTTTTCGTTTCGCCGCTGATTTCTTTCCGATCAGCCCTTCTTGATGCGGAAGGTCTCGTGACAGCCGCCGCATTCCTTGCCGATCGCGGGCACGTTGGCCTTCAGCGTATCAAGATCGGTGATCTTGGCCTTGGCCTCGGTGACGGCCATGGCGAAGCCGTCGATTTTGGCCTTGAAGCCAGCCTTGTCGTCCCAGATCTTGGCCGACACTTCGTAATCACCGCCGGGATTCATCCCTTTGATGCTGTCCGGAAACATGGTCGGCAGCTTCTTGGCGGTCTCGTCGAGTTGCGCCAGCGCAGCCGTCACCGTCGCCTGATCGTAGGGCTTCTCGCCCTTGACCATCGCGACCAGGCCGCCGAGATTTTTCCCATTGGCCTTCATGGTATCCTGGTTTTGCTTGACCATATCCTGCTGCGCCATCACCGCGCCGGCGCCCAGCAACAAAACTCCAACAACAACGGCAGCTCGCTTCATCCGTTCAATCCTTATGTTTCTGAATGCACGTTAGTCAAACACCACAAACGGCGCTTCATTCCCGGCGATTTTCAGGATTACCCGTCATAGACTATGCTGGCGCTGGTGCTCGCGGATCGCAATCCAGACCCGCTCCGGCGTCGCCGGCATGTCGATGTGATCGATCTTGTACTCGCGCCACAACCCTTCAATGATGGCATTGACGATCGCGGGACAGGAGCCGATGGCGCCGGCCTCACCTGCGCCCTTGACGCCAAGCGGGTTGGTCGTGCACGGCACATTGTGTGTCTCGAAAACGAATGATGGACCATCGGCCGCACGCGGCAGCGCGTAGTCCATGAAGGTGCCGGTCTGGAGCTGGCCGTCCTTGGCGCTATAGACCGCCTCTTCCATCAAGGCCTGGCCGATCCCCTGCATCGCGCCTCCGTGCACCTGACCTGCTAGCAACAGCGGATTGAGCGTGACGCCGAAATCGTCGACGATGACGTAATTGACGATGCGGATGAAGCCGGTCGCCGGATCGATTTCGACTTCGGCCACGTGCGTGCCGTTGGGAAAGGTGCCGTCGGCCGCCGCAAAGGTGGCGCTGGCGTTGAGCTTTGACGGATCGACACCTGCCCGCCGCGCCAGATCGGCAAAGCTGATCGAGCGGTCGGTGCCGGCAACGCGGACCGTGCCTTCGTTGATCTCAAGATCATCAGCGCTCGTTTCCAGCGCGTCGGCGGCGATGTCGCGAAGATGCTTGCCGAGTTCGCTTGTGGCGCGTTCGACGCTGACGCCGCCGGTCGGAATCGAGGCCGATCCGCCGGTGCCAAGCCCGGTCGCGATCATATCGGTGTCACCCTGGAAGACATGGACGCGCTCCGGCGGCAGCCCGAACTGCTCGGCGACGATCTGCGCGTAGGCGGTCTGGTGGCCCTGCCCGCTCGATTGCGTGCCGATCAAGACCGACACGTCGCCATTGGGATCGAGCTGCACGCGGGCGGTTTCCTCGCCCATGGTGCCGCAGACCTCGACATAGCTCGCAAGCCCAATGCCGCGCACGAGACCCTGTTTCTTCGCTAGCCTCGCGCGCCTGGGAAAATCCTTCCACACCCCGATTTCCATTGCCCGTTTGAGGTGGGCGGCAAAGTCGCCGGAATCGTAGACCTTTCCCGTCGCGGTCTTGTAGGGCATCGCGCGCGGCGGAATGAAATTCTTGCGGCGGATCGCGTCCACCGTCATGCCGAGTTTTCGCGCGGCCGCATCGACCAGACGCTCCAGCACGTAAGCCGCCTCGGGGCGTCCGGCGCCGCGATAAGCGTCGACCGGCACGGTATTGGTGAAGATCGTGCGGACGCGGCAATGAAAGGCCTGGATGTCGTAAAGGCCGGGCAGCATGCCGGCGCCGCCGTGGGGAATGTACGGGCCGAAGGTCGACAGATACGCCCCCATGTCGCTCATGAGATCGACGTCCATGCCGAGAAACTGGCCGTCCTCCGCCAGCGCCATCCGCGCGGTGGTGACATTATCGCGCCCTTGCGCATCGCCCATGAAATGATCGCTGCGATCGGCCGTCCACTTCACCGTCTTGCGAAGCTTGCGCGCAGCAACCGCGGCAAGGGCATATTCGCGGTAGGGAAACAGTTTGGTGCCGAACCCGCCGCCGACATCGGGACAGATCACGCGCATCTTTTCCAGCGGCATCTTCAGCACCATGCCGCCGATGATTTCGCGGATGCGATGGCTGCCCTGGCTGCCCACGGTCAATGTGAGGTGATCGCGCCGCGCGTCGTATTCGCAAACCACCGCGCGCGTTTCCATGAAATTGATGACGACGCGCGGATTGACGATCGAGATTTCCGCGACCGCATGCGCTTTGACGAATACGGCTTCAGTTGCTTTCTTGTCGCCGATCGACACGTCGAACAGCACGTTGCCCGGATGCGCGGCCCAGACCTGCGGCGCGTTCTTCTGGATCGCGTTGCGAACGCCGGCGACCGCGGGCAATGGCGTCCACTGCACCTCAATGGCCTCGATCGCATCGCGCGCGGCATCCACCGTGTCGGCCACGACAAAAGCGATGGCGTCGCCGACGTGACGCACTTCGTCCCGGACAAGGATCGGGTAAGGCGGTCCGGTGAACGGGTTGTCTTCGAGATTGAACAGGCACGGCAGGTCGCCGAGATCGCTGACGTCCTCCGCCGTCAAGATCAGGGCGACACTCGGCAAGCCTCGCGCGCTTGCCGTTTGAATCGTGAATTTGGCATGCGCGTGCGGCGAGCGCAGCACCAGCGCGTGCAAGGCCTGCGACGGCGCAAAATCGTCGGTGTAACGGCCCTTGCCGCGAATGAGCGCGTCGTCCTCTTTACGAAGCACGCTTTGACCGACACCAAATTTGACGGGAGCCATCCTGTCTCCGTTTCTATTTTCAAAGCATATTGGCGCGGATCGGCTGATCGCGCAAACGCTGGCTTCAAAGGGACCTGAGCACTAACCCCTTACCAGCGACATCACCCAGCGCTTGCCGAACAAGAGCAGGATCGCGCCTGTATAGACCAGCGCGCCAACGACGATCAGCAGCAAAAACGCAACTTCGTCGTACAGCGTCAAACCCGACATGTAAGACGCCGAAAGCCGGGCCGCCAGCCACAGCGCCGCACCCAGCACGACGCCGGCGGCCAAAAATTTCGCCGTCGATCGCATCCAGGCCGCATCCAGTTGCAGATAGCCGGCGCGCGCCGCAAAAGCGATCACCAACGATAGGTTGATCCAGGCGCCCACGGCGGTCGCAAAGGCCAGACCAACCTGCGCGAGCGGCCCGACCAGCGCGATCTTCAACGCGACATTGACGGCAACGCCAATCAACGCTGCCTTCACCGGCGTCGCGGTATCCCGCCGCGCATAGAAGGTCGCAACCGCGCTTCGTATCAGGACGAACGGAATAAGCCCGACCGCGTAGGCCGCAAGCGTGGCGCCCGCTGCCGCGGCATCGCCTTTGGTGAAAGCACCGCGGGCAAACATCGCCCGCATGATTGGATCCGGCACCACCAGAAACGCCGTCACGAATGGAACCGATAAAAGCAAGGTGAAATCGAAGGCGCGCCGCTGCGCCAGACGTGCGCCTTCGTGATCCTCCGACGTCAGCCGCCGCGACATTTCCGGCAACAGCACCGTGCCGACGGCAATCCCGATCACGCCGATCGGCAACTGGTTGAGCCGATCGGCATAATAGAGCGCGGAGAGCGCGCCAGCGGGCAGAAAGGTCGCGATGATGGTGTCGGCAAACAGCGCCACCTGCGTTCCCATCGAACCGATGGTGGCAGGCCCGAGCGCGCGGAAAAACGCGCGTACATCCTCATCGAGTTTCAGCGGCGCGAAACGAGGAAGGCCGCCATGGGTGGCGAGGTCTCCGGCCAGCAGGAAGTATTGCAGGAAGCCGGAAATCAGGACGCCCCATGCCGCCGCATGGCCGGCCGTCGGGAAGAACCCCGCGACCGCAAGCGTCGCCATCATGGAAATGTTGAGCAGGATGGAGGCCGCCGCCGCGCTCGCAAAACGATGCATCACGTTGAGGATGCCGCCATAGAGCGTCACCAGCGTGATCAGCAGCAGGTAAGGAAAGGTGATCCGCGTCAGTTCGATCGCCAGCTGCCGCTGCGCGGCATCGTCGGTAAAACCGGGCGCGAGCAGGCTCATCGCCTGCGGCATGAACAGCCACGCCAGGATCAACAGAACGAGTTGTGAGACAAATAGCAGCGCGAAGATGCGGTCCGCGAACAGGCTCGCTGATTTTTCGCCGCCTTCGCCGCTGACATGGGCATAGGCCGGCACGAAGGCCGCATTGAAGGCGCCCTCGGCGAAGATCGCCCGGAAATGATTGGGCAGCCGCAGCGCCACGAAAAAGGCATCCGCCGCGGGGCCGGCGCCGAGGATCGCCGCCAGCATGATGTCGCGCGCAAACCCGCTCACGCGCGAAAGGAGCGTGTAGCCGCCGACGGTGAAGATACGACCGAGCATGCGGAGCTTCTAAAGGAAATAAGGTCTGCTTTGAAGCGGGTAAAGTTCCTTCTCCCCGCTTGCGGGGAGAAGGTTAGGATGAGGGGGAGTCTCCGCAGGCTGCGCAGGGGAGAGTCCCCCCTCACCCGGACCGCATCTTGCGATGCGAGCCGACCTCTCCCCGCAAGCGGGGCGAGGTGAAAGAAAGGCAGCCAACTACGCGCTAAAAAAGCCCCGCACCGCCGCGATGACCCGATCCTGGCTCGCTTCGTCCAGATAGGCATGCATCGGCAGGCTGATGACATCCGACGACAGCCGCTCGCTCACCGGGAGTCCGCCGTCGGCAACGGGGTAATCCTTGTAGGCGGTCTGCTGGTGCATCGACTTCGGATAGTAGATCGCGGTCGGGACGCCCTGCGCTTTCAGCGACGCCGCAAACGCATCGCGATCGGTGCCGGCAGGCAGGCGGATCGTGTATTGCGCCCAGACCGAGGTGTGGCCGCTGACGAGATGCGGAACGGTGACGACATTGCCGAGGCCTTGCGCATAGCGCTCGGCGACCTTGTTGCGCGCGGCGATTTCCTCGTCAAAGATTTTCAGTTTCTCGATCAAGACCGCCGCCTGAATCGTATCGAGACGGCCGGTCAGCCCGAGGCGGACATTGTCGTATTTGTCGGAGCCCTGGCCGTGAACGCGGACGCTGCGCAGCACCTCGGCAAATTTCGCGTCGTCGGTGAAGATCGCCCCGCCGTCGCCATAGCAGCCGAGCGGCTTGGCCGGGAAGAAGCTGGTCGCGGTGATGACGCCGGTGCCCATGCCGCCGAGACGGCGGCCTTTGTAGCTGGCGCCGAACGCCTGCGCCGCGTCGTCCAGCACGAACATCCCTTCGGCTGCGGCCATCGCAAAGACTTCATCGTGGTCGGCGCTTTGGCCGAACAGATCGACCGGAATCACCCCACGCGGCTTCAGGCCCAACCGCTTGGCGGTGGCGATGCCGCGCTTGAGCGAGGCGGCATCGATATTGAAGGTTGCCTCGTCGACGTCGACGAATACCGGCACAGCACCCGTGATCGCTACGGCCTCGCCGGTCGCGCAAAAGGTGAAGGACGGACACAGCACCGCATCGCCGCGGCCGACGCCCTTGGCCATCAGCACCATGATCAGCGCATCGGTGCCGCTGGCGCAGCTCACGACATGCTTGGCGCCGCAATAAGCGGCCAACGCCGCCTCAAGCGCGGTGACTTCCGGTCCATTGATGAATTGGCAGTGCGCGAGCACGCGGGCGACCGCCTCTTCCACGGCGGGGCCGAGCCGGCGGCGCTGCGCGGCGATGTCGATGAAGGGAATGTTCTCAGGGCGCAGGTGCTGGTTCATGGAGCCTTCTGATTCAAGAGCCTTGCGAAGGTTGGGCAGACGACATTGAGAGGTTAACCGACGACGCGGCGCGGTCCCTTGCGGGGTGGCGAACTCGCAGCGGGGCGCGGCGGATTTTCCAGGCAGCGGATCGCGATCTCGAGACTGGCGACGCCCTCGTCGCCGGTCACCGCCGGCACCTCGCCGCGCACCGCGCGCAGGAACGCGATCAGTTCGGCGCGCAGCGGCTCGTCATGGCCGACCGGCAGATGGCGCATCGAGTAGCTGCCGTCGGGCTTGAAGCCGAAACATTCCGTCACCTGACGGGTCAGCAGATCGCCCATCACATACTTGCCGCGAGTAGCAACCGTGACGTTGCGCGCCTTGAACGGCGTCAGCCAGTTGGTGTTGATATGGGCGAGCACGCCCGAGGCGGTTCGAAACTGCAACAGCGCGATGTCTTCGCGCTCGGCGATGGCGCTGGAGAGCTGCGGCTGCACCTCGACAATGTCTGACTCGGTGAACCAGCGGATCAGGTCGATGTCGTGGACGGCGAGATCGATCACCACACCGACATTCGACATGCGCGGCGGAAACGGTCCGACCCGGGTGATGCCAATCGACAGAATGTCTTCCCCCGAGATCGCCTGCTTGATGGCGGCGACCGCCGGATTGAACCGCTCGACATGTCCGACCATCAAGGTGACGCCGGCGCGGCTTGCGGCCGTCACGATCTCCCGTCCCTCCTCGACGGTCGATGCGATCGGCTTCTCGACCAGGATGTGGATGTTGCGGCTGAGGCAGGCGAGCGCAATCTCGTGATGCAGATGCGTGGGTGCTGCGATCGTCACCGCATCGACGCCCTCGGCCAATAATTCATCGAGGCTTGCGAAGGCACGGCAGCCGACCATCTCGACGGCGCGCGTGCGATGCTCGGGCAGCGGATCGACAATGCCGACCAGCGTCGCGTCAGGCAGCCCTGCGAGCACGCGGGCATGATTGGAGCCCATGATGCCTGCGCCGACCACGCCGACACGAAGCGCTGCTTGCGCGTCAGCTCTCTCGCCCGAGGCGACCGCTTTTGAAACCATGTATTTTCGACCCCTGATACCCCGAACTCGATTCAGCCCTGAAGGACCGTTCAGCCCTGAAGGACCGTTGGCCATCGCGAGATAGCCAAAAAATAGCTGCGCGAAGCACCCCTGCGCAGCCGTTCTCTAGCACGCCGTCACAGATGTGGCGAATGGCCGAAAGTCGGCAGTAAACACGTTTTGATTCAAACAATTACATGTTGATAAGAAGCGATTCGCTCGCCTGACCCGCAAACGGGTGCAACTCACGAGCGGCGATAATCGTCCTCGATGCGGATGATATCGTCCTCGCCGAGATAGCTGCCTGTCTGAACCTCGATCAGGTGAAGCGATATCTTGCCCGGATTTTCCAGCCGATGCACCGCGCCGATCGGAATATAGATCGACTCGTTCTCGTGCACGGTCTTGACGGTTTCGTTCACCGTCACGCGCGCCGCACCCTGCACCACGATCCAGTGTTCCGAGCGGTGATGATGCTTCTGCAGTGAAAGCCGCCCGCCCGGCTTGACGATGATGCGCTTGACCTGGTGGCGATCGCCCATGTCGACCGACTGATAGGAACCCCAGGGCCGATGCACCTTGAGATGCTCTTCCGTGACCTGCGGGGCAGCCGTCTTCAGTTTCGCGACCAGCCGCTTCAGCCCGTTGGCGTCCTTCTGGCGCGAGACGAGAACCGCGTCTTGCGTCGCCACCACGACCAGATCGTCAACGCCCTCAAGCGCCACCAGCGCCTTGTCGGTCGAAACATTGCAGTTGCGGGAGTCCTCGAACACGGCAGTGCCTTGCGCGGCATTGCCCTGCCCGTCTTTCGCCGACAATTCCCAGACCGCGTGCCAGGATCCGACATCGGACCAGCCGCAGGCAACCGGCACGACAGCAGCGTGCTTGGTCTTTTCCATCACGGCATAGTCGATCGAAATCGCCTTCGCCGATCCGAATGCGCTCTCATCCAGCGTGACGAAGCCGAGGTCGCGCCCGGCCTTGGCGACGGCTTCGCTCACCGCCTGCACGCTTGCCGCATCCAGCTTGCGATATTCATCAAGCAGGACGGAGGCGCGGAACATGAAGTTGCCAGAGTTCCAGAGATAGCCGGCCTTGACGTATTCGGCGGCCTTGACCGCATCCGGCTTCTCGACGAATTGCTTGACGCTGCGAACCTTGCCCGACACCACATCGCCCGGATTGATGTAGCCGTATTCGGTGGCGGCACGTTCCGGCGCAACACCAAAGGTCACGATGCGCCCGGCATCCGCCGCAACCAGTCCCTCGCGACAGGCCGCGACAAACGCCGCCTTGTCTTGAACAACATGATCGGCGGCAAGTGCGAGCACCACCGCATCGCTGGCGCGCGTTTCGGCAAACGCCGCGCCCGCCGCGATCGCGGGCCCGGAATCCCGCCGCATCGGCTCGAGCAAAATGTCCGCCTCGAATCCAATCTCGGCCAGTTGCTCGGAGACCATGAAACGGTAGGCGTTGTTGGTGATCACGATCGGACGCTCAAACAGCGATGCGTCCGACACCCGCAGAATTGTTTCCTGAAATGTCGAACGTGTCCCGAACAGGGCCAGGAATTGTTTCGGGCGCACCTCGCGCGAGGCCGGCCAGAGCCGCGTGCCGGCACCGCCGCACATGATCAAGGGAATAATCTTTTTGCCCATTGGGGCCTCGTCATTACGATCTGGAGAGATTGAAATGGCATGGCCAGCCCCGTTTCGGGAAGCGCCAGGCCATTCTCGAACTTTGGCTATCAACTCTTGGCGTTAACGCGCGACCAGACCCCCGGGGCCGACGGGCCTCTTTAGCCGCCTCTTTGGCGGCCCTGCAATACCTGATTGGTCCTGTTTGGACCCGATTTACCTCCTATTGCCAGATCGGTCCTAAAACCATACCAAGGCCCGGAAGTTAAACTCCCCCAAACCTGGCGAATGCGGACGAAATGCGCCGGATCCTGCTTTCTGCGATCAAGATTCTGGTCTCCGCTGCGCTGCTTTATCTCGCGCTCCGCAAGGCCAACTTCTCCGATCTCGCCGCCCGCCTTGATCTGGTCAGCGCTGCGTGGCTTGCGCTTGCCGTGGCCGTGACGTTTTTTCAGATCTTCATCGGCGTGCTGCGATGGCGCATCGTGAGCGCGGAATGCGGCGCTCCGCTGCCGATCCGCCAGGCCATGCGCTACAACGTGATCGGCACCTTCTTCAATCAAACGCTGCCCTCCTCGATCGGCGGCGATGCGGTGCGGCTTTGGCTCGTGGCGCGTTCCGGCGCAGGGTGGCGGGCTGCGACCTATTCCATTTTCGTCGATCGCGCCATCGGATTGATTGCGCTCGCCGTCATCATCGTCGCGAGCCTGCCGTGGAGCTATCACCTGATCGGCGACGCTTACGGCCGCTCGGCGCTGGCGCTGATCGATTTCGCCGCCCTGGCGGGAGGCGCGGGTTTTCTCGTGCTCGGCGTGCTGCCCTGGCCGTGGCTGCGACAATGGTGGGCCACCCACCATCTTCACGCCTGCGCCGTGATCGCCAACCGGGTGATTTTCAGCCGGAAAAATGAACCCGCGATCGCAGCCCTCTCGTTGCTGGTCCACGTCCTGGCCGTCGTGATCGCCTGGTGCGTGGTGCAATCGATCGCCGCACCCGTGGGCTTCGGCCCGACGTTTCTTTTGATTCCGCCGGTCTTGCTGATCACGATGCTGCCGATCTCGATTGCCGGCTGGGGCGTCCGCGAAGCCACAATGGGACTGGCTTTCGGCTATGCCGGCCTCGTGACCGAAGAAGGCGTCAACATCTCGCTGCTTTACGGCGCGGTGTCGTTCATCGCGGGGGCCATCGGCGGGCTGGTGTGGATCTTCTCCGCCGAGAAAGCGGCCAAGGATACGGAGTCCATCGAGGCGCCGGAATGAGCGATGGGCCGGGCTTGATGACCATTGCTGTGGCACTGGCCGCCGCGGTCGCCTCAGCCATTGTCATCAGGCTGATCCGGCCGAAGCTCTTGAAGCACGCGCTGGCAAAACCGAATGCACGATCGTCTCATCAGCTTCCGACGCCGCAAGGCGCGGGAATTGCGGTGGTCGCGGCGACGCTTGCGGTCGCGGGGCTGGCGCTTGCTTATGTCACGGACGCTGGTTCGAATTTCCCGGTCACGCTTTTCGGCGCTACTCTGTTCATCGCGGCGCTCGGCTTTGCCGACGACATCAAGCCGGTGCCCGTGCTGCCGCGGCTTTTTTTGCAGGCGATTGCCGTTGGCGCGATCGTGCTGGCCAGCCCGAGCGATCTTCACCTCATACCATTCGTCCCCTTCTGGATCGAGCGCGGCTTGCTGGTGCTCGCGGGCCTCTGGTTCGTCAATCTCGTCAATTTCATGGACGGCCTCGACTGGATGACGGTGGCCGAAGTCGTTCCGGTCACGGCCGCTCTCGCGCTGCTCGGCCTCTACGGCGAACTGCCGCTGATGGCCGCGATCGTCGCGGCGGCGCTTTGCGGCGCGATGATCGGCTTTGCGCCGTTCAACCGTCCGGTCGCATCGATCTTTCTCGGCGATGTCGGCAGCCTGCCGATCGGCCTGTTGCTTGGATGGTGTCTGTTACAGTTGGCCTGGCAGCATCACCTCGCGGCCGCGTTGCTGTTGCCGCTTTATTATCTCGCAGATGCCTCGATAACACTGCTGCGCCGGCTGATGCGCCGCGAGCCGTTCTGGATCGCGCACCGCTCCCACTTCTACCAGCGCGCCACCGACAACGGCTTTACGGTGATGCAAGTGGTGAGCGAGGTGTTCACGCTCAATCTGGCGCTGGCAGCGCTGGCGGCGTTTTCGATCAAGGCGCCGACGTCTGCGGGAGCTTTCGCGCTTCTGGCCCTCGGCGCTGCCGCGGTCGCATCCGTGATGCTTCGCTTTTCGCGGCCGCGCTAGCGTAACGCTTAAGCCGCGGTCGCCTTACCAACGCTCGTCATGCCCGGCCTTGTGCCGGGCATCCGCGTCTTTGTGCGAAATGAGAAAAGAAGACGTGGATGGCCGGGACGAGCCCGGCCATGACGAAAGTAATGCTGTTACTCCTCGCTCGGGCTTCTCAAGCCGCGTTCGATCCGAATTCCGGCACCGCGTCCTTCAGGATCGCCTTGATGGTGGCGGGATCGTCGTTCTCGGTCGCCTGTCTGAGCGCGATTATCCAGGTCTTCAGCGTCTGCATTGGCGGCTCGTTGGGCTTGGCCGCCATGATGCCGGTAAGACCGATCTCGACCGGCGGCTCTTCGCTCGCGAACAGAATTTCGTTGAGCCGCTCTCCCGGCCGCATCCCGGTGAAGACGATCTCGATATCCTCGCCGGGTTGCAGGCCGGAGAGACGGATCATGCGTTCGGCGAGGTCGACGATCTTCACGGGCTGGCCCATGTTGAGCACGTAGACCGACACGCTTGGCCGCAGCGCGCCGAGCGCGTGCGTCGCCGCGGTGATCACGAGATCGCAGGCTTCACGGATGGTCATGAAGTAACGCACCATCTCGGGATGGGTCACCGTCACCGGCCCGCCCGCCTCGATCTGCGCCTTGAATTTCGGCACCACCGAGCCATTGGAGGCCAGCACGTTGCCGAACCGGACCGAGATCAGCCGCATGCGTTTGCGGCCGCCTTGCGCCAGATCATGGTCCAGCGCCTGGCAGTACATTTCGGCAAAGCGCTTGGTCAGACCGAGCATCGACACCGGCTCGATCGCCTTGTCGGTCGAAATCATCACCATCGCTTCGGCACCGGCCGCGAGTGCTGCGTCGGCGACGTTGACCGAGCCGAAGATATTGGTCTTGACCCCCTCACTCCAGTCGCGCTCGAGGATCGGCACATGCTTCAGCGCCGCCGCGTGGAACACAATGTCAGGCTTGAACTCCGTCATCAGCCGCAAGATGCGTTCGCGATCGCGGATGTCGGCGATGCGCCCGTCGACGTCCGCCTCGACATGCTGGGCGGCCAACTCCTCGGTGACGGCGTAAAGCGCGGGCTCGGAATTCTCGATAATCAGAAGCCGCGCCGCGCCGAAGGCAACGACACGCTGGCAAACTTCAGCCCCAATCGAGCCGCCGCCGCCGGTGACGATCACCGACTTGCCCTTCACGAGGGCTTCCAGCCGCGCATAATCGATCGTGGAACTCGGGCGCAGCAACAGGTCCTCGACCGCGACAGGCGCAAGCCGCGGCGCTTCGCCGCCCTCCAGCGACGGCAGGCGGCTCACGATCAGCCGCAACCTCTTGGCGCGCATCATGAACGTTTCAGGATGGGATTCCGCCTCGAAGGCAGACGGCAGCATGACGGCGCGCGCAATCGGCTTGCTGCGCCGCGCGAAATCGGCGGCGACGTCGTCGATGTCGTCGATGTTGCCGAGCACGGGAACGTTGCGGATCAACTGTCCACGATCGGCGAGCGAGGGCGAAAGGATGCCGATCGGCCAGATCCGTTTCACCGCGCCGCTTTCGATGCCGCGCAACAACACCTCGGCGTCCGCCGTGCGGCCGACCAGAAGCGTCGGCGAGGCGTCCTCCGCCTTGGCGTGATGGCGGACCCGCGTGTAGCGGAAATAACGATAGGCGAAGCGCAACGCACTGAGCGAGGTTATTTCGAGGAACCAATAGAGGACGATCGTCACCTTGCCGAAAAAGAAGGTGCCGTGGACGTTGGGCGCCACCAGGATGTAGTCGAGCACCAACAGCGAAATCGCCAGCACCATCGCCACGCGCAGGATGTTGAGGGCATCCGGCAGCGAAATGAAGCGCCATTTGGTGGTGGTGAGATTGAAGAAATAACAGACCGCGATACTGAGCGCGAGGAAGTAAGGCAGGATTCGCAGCATCAACGGCAGGCGTTCGACGAACTGTTCACTGCCTTCGAAACGCAGATAAAAGGCGGCAAAGAACGCAACGGCCGTCGCCGCCACGTCATGCAGGGCGATCAGGTAGTTGCGCAAGGTAAGATGCGTCAAACGTGTCATGGAAAGACCGATAAACCATCTCCGGCGCGGGGGAAAGCACGGGAAAAACACATTCTACTTAGCTTGCCCGCCGCGCCTGTTGTTCCCTCAGCACGACGCCGCCGGCAACGCCGACGCCGATCACGTACATCCAGCCCTCGTGAAAATCAAACAGGTGGGAGTTGAACAGCGAGGTGAAGATGTTCTGCACCACCACCAGCAGTCCGATCCAATTGAAGAGACCCGGCCCACGAAACAGCGCGAGATGCGAAAGCCAGATCGCATAGAGCACGACGATGCCTAGCGCGCCCCACTGCACCGCGACGTTCAAGGTCTGGTTATGCGGATTTCTGATCACTTCAGCGCTAATACCCGTCTGCCCGACGGCGGCCTGTTCGAACAGCCCTTCCGTCGACCCGGTGCCGTGACCGGCGACGGGCGCCTCGACGAAGAAGCGCAGGGATTTCCGCCAGAACTCAAGCCGCTCACCGACCGAGGTCGTAGCACCCCCGTCCTTGTAGAGTTGGTATTCACGGCCGATCGAAGAGATCCTCGCCTGCAGAAGCGGCGAAGCCGCCCAGGCAATCAGGCCTGCGACCACGGCTGCGCACAGGATCATCAGCGTGGTCTGCCACCTCAGGTGCAGAAGCGCGAACACGGCGAGCATGATCGGGATCGTGACCAGCGCCGTGCGGGAGACGATCACGAAAGCCATGTTCGCCAGAAAGCCCAGCGCCAGCGCGCCGAGCAGCAACGCCAACACGTTTTTTTTGGCCCGCAGCAGCGTCGCGATCGGAAAAGCCAGCGCCACGGCGCACAGGGCAAATTCCTGGCTCTGATCGATATAGTTTTTGACGAAAATCCCGGGCGAATCGACGCCCACGCCCCTCGCCTTGAGCGTCAGATCCGGAAAGAACAGGACGATCCAGGACATCGCCAGCAACGCCGTGCATGACACCAAAAAAGCTGCCAAAACCCACAGGCCGCGTTGCGACCGCTCGAAGTGGTAGAACAACAGCGGCAGCAGCAGCAGTTTGGCGGTCGGCGCGACCGCGTAAAGGCGCAGGCCCCAGTGCGCGTACGACCACAGCGTGCCGACCAGTGCCAGCGCGAACAACGCGATCGGCGCGGCACAGATCGGGCGCTTCAGCGAGCCGATGAACGCGCCGGCATTGATCGTCGGCAGCATCACGAGCACGAGCACGACGGCGAAAATGGCAACCAGCGAGGTCGACCACGGCAGCGACAACGCCAGCAGCGCGGCAAAGATATCGGCGGTATCCATCCAGGCCGCCGGATCACGCCACCGTCTCCGCAACAGCGCGCCGATCGGCTCGGCGGCAGCGGTCACGCCTTGCCTCCGCGCGCACGATCGACCAGCGACGTCGTGCTGAAGCCCGCCAGCACCTCGACCAGGATCACCTGGCCGCCATGCGCCTCGACGATCTCATGGCCCACGACCTGCTCGCGGGTATAGTCGCCGCCCTTCACCAGCGCGCTCGGCTTGATCTGCTCGATCAGCTTGAGGGGGGTGTCTTCCTCGAAGATCACGACGAGATCGACCGCCTCCAGCGCCGCCAGCACCTCGGCGCGCGCGCGTTCGCTCTGCACGGGCCGTCCCTCGCCCTTCAGCCGCTTGACCGAGGCATCGCTGTTCAGACCGACGATCAGCCGATCGCACGCGCCACGCGCGGCGGTCAGAACCTTGACGTGACCGGGATGCAGGATGTCGAAGCAGCCGTTGGTGAAGCCGATCCTCAGATCCTGGTGGCGCCATTCTTCAAGCCGCGCCTCAAGCGCGTCGCCCTGGGCCACGATCTTTTCTTCGGCGGCGAGAAACGCATGCGGCAAGATCTGCCGGCGCAGCTCGGCCGGGGTCACGCTCGCGGTTCCCTTCTTGCTGACGGCGACCGCCGCAGCCGCACTCGCCAGCCGGATCGCGTCTTCCCAACCGGCCCCTGCCGCGCACGCCACCGCCAGGACAGCTGCGACCGTGTCGCCGGCGCCCGAGACATCGCGCACCTTGACGGGATAAGCCGGGACATGGATGAGCTCGCCGTTGCGTGGCACCAGCGTCATGCCATGCTCGCTTTGCGTCACCAGGACGGCCTCGCAATCGGCAAGCTGCATCACGTCCGGCGCGGCCAAAGCGATACTCTCGTTTGAATCCGCGCGGCTCCGGGTCGCTTCCGCAAACTCTTTCCGGTTCGGCGTCAGCAACGTCGCGCCGCGATAGATCGCGAAATTGGCGCTCTTGGGATCGACGATCACGACTTTGGCGAGTTTGCGCGCAGCATCGATGACGTTGCGGATCACGCGCGCGGTCAGTACGCCCTTGGCGTAGTCGGACAACAGCACGACATCGGCCCGCGGGATCAGCGGCAAAATTGTGTCGATCAGTTGCTGCTCGATCTCGCCCGCGGCGGGGTGGGTCATTTCCCAATCCGCCCGCAGCATGTGCGTTCGGAAGTGTTCGGAAACAAAACGCACCTTGCGCGTCGTCGGCCGCGAGTTGTCGGTGACGAGGACGCTTTCGATCAGCAGCTCCTTCGCCAGGGCTGCCTTGAGTTCCGCTCCTGCTGCGTCCTTGCCGATCAGGCCGACAAAGATGCATTTGGCGCCGAGCGAAGCGATGTTGCGCGCGACATTGCCGGCGCCGCCGATATTGGTCTCGCTGCGCCGCGCGGCAATCACAGGCGCTGGGGCTTCCGGCGAAATCCGCGACACCTCGCCATAGACGAACTCGTCCAGCATCAGGTCGCCGACGCACAACACCGTCTGGCCGACCATCGCGCGGTGAAAGGATTCGAAATCGAACATCGGTCTGGTCCGGTCAGCGATAGCGATCGGGGGAATCGAGGTAGCCCTTGACGTAAAGGCCAACCGCCTCCTCAAGCGGCGTGAAACCACCATTATAGCCCGCGCGCTGCAACCGATCGACCTCGCTCTGGGTGAAATACTGGTAACTGTCGCGAATGGACACGGGCATGTCGATGTAGCGGATATTGGGCGCGGCACCCAGCGCCGCATAGGCCGACAACATGAGATCCCTGAAGCTGCGCGCCTCGCCGGTGCCGACGTTGAAAAGGCCCGAGACGGTTGGTGTCGCCAGCAGCCACATCACCACCCGCACCACGTCGTCGACATAAATGAAATCGCGGCGCTGGTCGCCGTCCGCAATCCCGTCGCGATGCGACTTGAAGAGTTCGACGGCGCGGCCGGCCTTGATGTCGTCAAAGCGCCGCACGAGCACGCTCATCATCGGGCCCTTGTGGTATTCGTTGGGCCCGAACACGTTGAAGAACTTCAAGCCAACCCATTGCGGCGGCAGCATCGAAGCCCGCGAGGCGCGCTCCATCACCGCCATGTCGAACAGGTGCTTGCTCCAGCCGTAGAGGTTCATCGGCCTGAGTTGCTTCAACGCGGCAAGCGAGGGGTCATCGGCAAAGCCCTGCGCGCCATCGCCATAGGTAGCCGCCGAAGAAGCATAAATGAACGGCACAGAATGCGCCGTGCACCAGTCGAGGAGCCGCATCGAGAAGCGGAAATTGGTCTCGATCACGAGATCGCCGTCGGTAGCGGTCGTCTCGGAGATCGCCCCCATATGGATCACCGCGTCGAGGCGGCGGCCGTTCAGCCAGGTGAGGAGTTCGGCCGGCGGCACGATGTCGGCCAACTGGCGCTTGGCGAGATTGCGCCATTTGGCGCTGTCGCCGAGCAGGTCGCACACGACCACGTCCGCGCGGCCCGCCTCATTGAGCGCGGCCACGACATTCGACCCGATAAAACCGGCCCCACCGGTCACCAGCAACATTCCGCACCCTGCCTGTATTTGATCGCCAGCTTTGCCTTAACCCTATTCGGCAGGCAACTTAAGCCGGCCGATATGGTGAAGGCTGGAGGCCGGATTTTCAGGACTTTACCTCCCCGAGAGGAGCCGTTACCGAGACGAGCATGCCCACCGGCCATGAATATATGAATATTGATTCAGACCATGTTATGGCCGTGGAAGACGCGAGCGACACCCGCCCGATTCTGATCATCCCCTACATGTGGATCGGCGATTTCGTGCGCGGCCACAGCGTGGTGCGGGTGCTGAACCAGCGTTTCCCCAACCGGCCCGTGGACCTCTTGGTCACTTCGTTGTGCGCGCCCCTGGTCGACTATATGCCGGGCGTCCGCGCCGGCATCGTGTGGGACCTGCCGCGCGGCCGGCTGGCGGTGGCCAAACAATTCGGCCTCGCCGCCGAGCTGAAGGCACGAAATTACGCCACCGCGCTGGTCCTGCCCCGGACCTGGAAGGCGGCGCTCGCCCCGACCCTGGCCGGGATCCCCGAACGGGTCGGTTTTGTCGGCGAGGCCCGGTTTGGCCTTCTTAATCGGTGGCGGTGGGGCGAAAAGGCGCTGCCTCGCTTTATCGACAAGAACGCCGCGCTGGCTTTGCCCGATGGCGCCGCCCTGCCACCGGAATGGCCGGTGCCGCAACTGCGGGTTTCCGCCGACGAAGTGAGCCGCTTTCGTCAGGCACGCGGGCTCGGCACAGGTGCCGCGGTCGCGCTGGCGCCGGGCTCGGTCGGCTCCTCCAAGCGCTGGACTTACTATCCGCAGGCCGCAAAGTTGTTGGCCGAACGCGGCCTGGATGTCTGGATTGTCGGTGGCCCCGGCGAAGCAGCGATTGCCGCCGAGATCGTGGCCGTGGGAGGCGCGCGCGTGCGCAACCTCATTGACGTTGCCGGCACCGACCTGCGCGACGGCATTCTGGCGATGGCGGCGGCCAGCCTCGCGGTGTCCAACGATTCCGGTCTGATGCACATCGCGGCTGCGCTCGGCACGCCGACCATGGGGATTTTCGGCCCCACCAGCCCCTATCACTGGGCGCCGCTCAACGGTCTTGCCGCGACCGTTCAAACCAAAACGAACGTGCCGTGCCAGCCCTGCCATCGGCCGGTCTGCACCATGAACGATCACCGCTGCATGCGCGATATTCCTGCAACAGACGTCGTTGACGAGGTGATGAAGCTGGTCGCCAGGGCCTCGCATTAAGCACGATGCGCGCTTGCGCGAATGTGCGGCCGTGATTACCAAGGACACACGTAACCAAAACGGTGACGCTTGAACCCAACTTCGAAAGACCCGATCGCAGCGCACCTGGCACTCTCGCGCGACGCCCTTGAACGGGCGGCGCAAGACGTTGACTTGCTCGATACCGCGCGAAAAATCGCCGACGTCAGTGTGAGCGCGCTGCGCAGCGGCAACAAGCTTTTGCTTGCCGGCAATGGCGGCAGCGCCGGCGACGCCCAGCATATCGCCGCCGAAATCGTCGGCCGCTACAAAAAAGAGCGCCCGGCCTACGCCGCTGTCGCATTGACCACGGACACCTCGGCGCTCACAGCGATCGGCAACGACTATGGCTTCGAGCAGATATTTGCACGACAGGTCGAAGGGCTCGGCCGGCGCGGTGACATTCTGCTGGCGTTTTCGACGTCAGGCCGCTCACTGAACATTCTGGCGGCGCTGAAGACGGCGCGGCAGCAAGGATTGGTTACGGTCGGGTTCACTGGCGCCAAGGGCGCTTCGATGGCCGCGTTTTGCGACCATCTGCTGATCGCGCCGAGTGACGACACCGCGGTGATCCAGCAAATTCACCTGACATTCGGCCACGGCATCTGCGACGTGATCGAACAGAAGCTGACATGAGCGGCGGCCATCCTGCCCGCCCCGCGCCACGGCCGGCGGCGTTCCTCGATCGCGACGGCGTCGTCAATCATGACGACGGCTATATCTCTACCAGCGACCGCATCCGCTGGATGCCGAATGCGGCCAAAGCGATCCGCCGGCTCAACGAGGCCGGCTATTTCGTGTTCTTCTTCACAAATCAGGCCGGTGTCGCGCGCGGCCTCTACACCGAAGAAGCCCTCAACACACTGCATGACTGGATGCGCGCCGAGCTCGCAGCCCAAGGTGCCGTCATCGACGACATCCGCTATTGCCCGCATCATCCGGACGGAACGGTCGCGGGCTATCTCGAAGACCATCACTGGCGGAAACCGAAGCCCGGCATGATCCACGATTTGATGGCGCATTGGCCGGTGCGCCGCGAAGGCAGCTTTATCATTGGCGACCGCGAGAGCGATATCGAGGCGGCGCAAGCAGCCGGATTACCCGGCTTTCTGTTCGCAGGCGGCGATCTTGATGCGTTTGTGGAAGATATTCTCGAATACAGACTCGGCTAACGCGAACCGGTCGCCCCCCGAATCGCATCGGAGCAACGCCCTAGCCGGGCTCGCGTTCGGCGAGAACAAGGAAATCAGAGCTGAGCGCTGGTATCGCCGCGGCCGGGACATGTCCTGCGATCAGTCTCGCCACCGCAACAGAGGACTTCGGCAAGACCGTGTTGAAAGGAGAAAATGTCTGGTTGAGGTAGGTGAAGCGGGTCACGCGCAAACCGGCCACGCGCGCCATCTCCTCGACCTCATTGGCGCGATAGGCATGCGTCGCAAAGGATTGTCCGATAACGCCACGCTTGACCAGCGGTTTCGCAAGCTTCATCAGGCTGCGAAGCGAGTGGTCGACTGAACCGCGATTCGTGAAGCTGATGATCGCGGTGCCCTTCGGAGCGAGCCGATCGCCGATGAACCGCCAGGTTTCCGCCAATTCGGCGGGGTCCTGGTACGTGGTGACGCCGAGCAGAAAGATGAAATCGAACCTCTCTCGAGGCCATACGATCTCATGTGCGCGTCCGACAAAAGCCCGATCCGCCGGAATATCGCTCTGGGCGAGCATTTGGCCCGATATGTCGCATCCGAAGTAATCGACATCGGGAAACAGGTGTATCAGCTCGTCATAGAGCGCTCCGGTGCCGGCGCCAATGTCGAGCACGCTTTTGCCTTCGAAGGCAACGCCATCGATCGCAGCTTTCAATCGTTGTCGGAAAAAGAAGTTGTGGAACGGATTTTGCGCCGCGTAGCGCGATCGGTAATCCGCCGAAATCTGGTCGAAGTATAGCGCAACCTCGGCGTTCTGCTTCACTGGTCGTCTCCCCGCGAGAAGGCTAGCTAACGCAGAGGTTCAGAACAAGCAAACACCCCTCTGTCCCGTCGCGTCACTTCGCCGCTACAGGCAACCGCGTGCCGTCTCTAAACCGTAGCACGGATGCACAATCCCGGCGTCCGATTCGGGACCGAATTTGCTTGAAAAAGCCTCCCGATGCGGGCAAGCAGGCGGAAGTTTCGGGTAGCTACCCTGACCAAGGGGCGGAAACACCGCCCCGGCGTCAATGGAAGGCAAATGGCCGAATTTCCAAAGAAAATCACCGACGATCCCTATGGCGCGGCGATCCTGATCCGCCGCCTGATCATGGAACAGGGCGCGGTCTATTGGCGGCGCTATCTGCAGGCGTTTGCGTTGATGGCAGTCTCGGCCGCGACCACGGCCGGATCGGCCTGGCTGCTCGGCCAGGTGATCAATCAGGCCTATGTCGACAAGAACATTCGCGGCATTGCGATCCTGTCCGGCATCACGGTCGTGATCTTCATCATCAAGGGCGCGGCGACCTACGGCCACCAGGTTATTCTGTCGAAGATCAGTAACGCGATCCTCGCCAACAACCAGCGCTCGCTGTTTGCCAAGCTGATGAACGAAAGCGTCGGTTTCTTCTCGGACCGGCATTCCAGCGAATTTCTGGCGCGCCTCACCGCCGGCGCCAACTCCGTCACCCAAGTGCTGAGCCTCCTGATCAACGCGGTCGGCCGCGACGTGCTCTCGCTGATCGCGCTGATCACGGTCATGGTGCTGCAAGACCCGCTGATGTCGCTGCTCGGATTTCTGGTCGCGCCGCCGGCAATGATCGTACTGCGCACATTGGTGCGGCGGATCAAGAGCCTCGCCCACACGCAATTCACCGGCACCGCCGATATCATGGAGACGATGCAGGAATCCCTGCAAGGCATCCGCACCGTCAAGGCCTTCACGCTCGAAGACACCATGCGCGAGCGCATCGACGCCAGCATCACGGCCGTCGAGGACAACGCCAACAAGATGGCGCGGGTTTCCAATCGCGCGAGCCCGCTGATGGAAACGCTTGGTGGGTTGGCCGTCGCCGGCACCCTGATGTATGCCGGCTATAGCGTGGTGGCGCTGGGCGCGACACCGGGAGCGTTTTTCTCGTTTCTCACCGCGTTCCTTCTGGCTTATGAGCCCGCCAAGCGGCTGGCGCGGCTCAATCTCGAACTGAACTCCAGCCTGATCGGCGCCCGCAAACTGCTCGAGATCATCGACAACCCCGCGAGCGAACCCGACGACGGCGACAAGCCGCCGCTGAAACTGACGGACGCGCGGGTCGAATTGCGCGACGTCTCATTTGCCTATCGGCCGAATGAGCCGGTGCTCAACCACATGAGTTTTGTCGCCGAGCCCGGCAAGGTCACCGCGCTGGTCGGGCCTTCCGGTGGCGGCAAATCGACCGTGCTCGCTTTGTTGCTCCGTTTTTACGAGACGGGCAGCGGCGAAATCCTGATCGACGGCCAGGCCATCTCAAGCGTGTCGCGCCGATCGCTCCGCGCCCAGACCGCCTATGTCGGGCAGGACGTCTATCTGTTCCGCGACACCATCGGCGCCAACATCGCCTTCGGCAAGCACGGCGCAACCCAGGACGAGATCGTCGCCGCCGCCAAAGCCGCCTGCGCCCACGAATTCATCATGGGTTTTCCGCAAGGCTACGACACGCCCGTCGGCGAACACGGCACGCAACTGTCCGGCGGCCAGCGCCAGCGCATCGCGGTGGCGCGTGCGCTGCTTCGGAATGCGCCGATCATCCTGCTCGATGAAGCTACCGCCGCGCTTGATTCCGAATCCGAAAAGCAGGTGCAGGAAGCGATCGAACATCTCTGCCAAAATCGCACCACGATCGTGATCGCGCACCGGCTGCACACCATCATGCACGCCGATACGATCCTGGTGGTCGAGGGCGGCCAGATCGTCGAGCGCGGCAAGCATGACGACCTGCTGCGCCGCAGTGGCCGTTATGCCTCGTTCTTCCGCCTGCAACAGCGCGATGCTTCGCCACCTACGCTAGCGCCGTCAGACGCAACGGCGTAAAAAGGCTTCACAGAAACAACCCCAACCAAAAACGAGAGCGCTCCATGACCGCCACTTCCTTCGTCATTCCCGCCCCGCCCCAGCCTTCGCTCCCCGTGGTGGGCGAAACGAAGGCCTATCCGGTTCGCCGCATCTGGTGCGTCGGGCGCAACTATCTGGAGCACATCCGCGAGATGGGGAATGACGAGCGGGCGCCGCCGTTCTTCTTTGCCAAGCATGCCGACATGCTGGTGCCGGACGGCGCCACCGTGCCCTATCCGCCGCTGACCAAGGACCTGCATCACGAGGTGGAACTGATCGTCGCCATGAAGAGCGGCGGACTCAATATCCCGGCCGACAAGGCGCTCGAGCACGTCTACGGTTATGCGGTCGGCATCGACCTGACGCGGCGCGACCTGCAAATCGCCTCCCGCAAGAAGGAGCGGCCGTGGGAAGTCGGCAAGTCCTTTGACTATTCCGCGCCCTGCTCTGCGATTGAGCCCGCCGCGAAGATCGGCCATCCCTCAAAGGGCAAGATCTGGCTCACGGTCAATGGCAAGGAAACGCAGAAGGGCGATCTCACCGAGCTGATCTGGAGCGTGCCGGAAATCATCTGGCAACTCTCGCAGCAGGTGAAGCTCGCCGCCGGCGACATCATCATGACGGGCACCCCGGCCGGTGTTTCCCAGCTTCACCCCGGTGACAAGATCGAGTGCGGCGTCGACGGCGTCGGCACGCTGAAGGTTTCGATCGGTCAGGCGGAGAAGTGAGTTCGAACTGACCTATCCCCGTCATTGCGAGCGTTAGCGAAGCAATCCAGCGACACAAGGAAGATTCTGGATTGCTTCGTCGCTTTCGCTCCTCGCAATGACGACGAAGGAGCCAACGGTCGCCGGAAAACTACCATCGCCGGGACAAGCCCGGTGATGACGGCGGTAAACTTTCGGATACGGCCTCTACACCCGCGCCAGCGCTTGCAGACCCTTGAAGGTCAGGCGCTTGGGATCTTTCACGCCGGAAAGATAAAGACGGCGGATGAAGGCCGCGACCAGATCACGGTCGCAATCGGTCAACGCCACC
>Ga0208193_1000128_pt1 | contig 52422 bp, 42 predicted proteins | sample June2015DPH_17_2_FD_184716 | JGI IMG/M metagenome (GOLD analysis project Ga0208193, IMG submission 184716) | Peatland microbial communities from SPRUCE experiment site at the Marcell Experimental Forest, Minnesota, USA - June2015DPH_17_10... | ecosystem: Environmental > Terrestrial > Soil >...
CAGAACGAGGCCGTTTTCAATTTTGTGGGGATATTCGAACATCCCTCGTTCCGGTGGACCGGCGGCGCGCGTCCCGTCGCGATAATAAGCGCCGCCATGGCACGGGCACAGGAACAAACCGGACTGCGGAAACCATCGTACGGGACATCCGAGGTGCGCGCAGTTCACGGCGAACACCTGGAACTGACTTGCGGCCACGTGCCTGACCCAACATGCAGTATTCGCCGTTTGGCCGTCGGCGGCGATTCCATACGGATTCCGGAATGTCGCGAGGCGCGTCTCTCCTTCCGGAAATTGACTGGCCGGACCGATCGACACCCAGGCGCCATACCCGCCCGCGCGTGTGACCGAGGATAGGAGGAATCGAACGACCGGCACGGCAAGAACGGCCGCCACCAAACCGTTGCATAGAATTCCAAGCTTCACCAGCATGCCGCGACGGGTGGGTTGATTTTCAGGCGTCATTTTCAGTTGCTCCTTTGCGATGGCGGCCTCTGGGAAGCAAGCCATGCGACCACGTCGGAAATCTCCACGGCAGACATCGCCCTGCCTGTCATATCACCGCGCCAATCCGGCGCGCCCAATTCCGGCCGCCCCGCGATGACAATAGTTCGCAGATATTGGTCACTCACTAAAGAGAGGTACGCGCCGTCAGCGATCGAGCTGCCTCCTTTGCCACCCTGACCGTTGGGGCCATGGCAGTGGGCGCAGAACGTCGCGTACACCGCAGCTCCGCGCTGCGGATCGCCGGGGGACTGCGCGGCATAAGGAGGGAGGCCGTCGCGCGGAACATCGGCTCGCGGAACATCGGCTTGCACCCAGGCGCGAATTCCCTGGACCAGCACGCCGATCTGTTCGTCGGTGAGCATTCCTCCCTTGCTTTGCGCAAACGGAAGCATCTGCGTGCCAGAGACTCCTCCGGCGGCTACCTTGCGAATCGTCGCATCGTCGGCGATCGCCAGGAAGACGGGATCTCGCAACGCAATCGACGCGCCGCCTTTACCGTCCGCGCCGTGACAGCCTGAACAGTTCTCTCTATAAAGAGTGTTGAAATCCAGAACCTGTTCGGGACGAACGACCTCCTCGCGCGCGCTTGGATGGCCTGGCAGACCATCGCAACCGGCCAAGGTCAGAATCGCCGCGAAGGCAATGGCGAACTGGATCCTCATTGCTCGCCATTCTCCCGGTTCCGTTCCTCCATCATTCCTGGGGCCTCAATTCCCGCGCGCACGGCGAACGGCAGGAACTGACGGGTGCGAACGCGCGCCTGCGTCACCACCACCAGTCCGGCGACGGCGCCAAAACCGATCTGGGAGGCGATAAACCATTTCCAGTCGATCCTCTGGTCCAGCAGCGGATTGATGATGCCGAGGGTGGCGTAAAGCAAGCCCGACCACAGGACGGGAGCAATCAGGCCGCCCAATAAAATCGGCCTCCGAGGAAACATCGGCAGCATCACGCCGTAGAGCAAACCCACCAGGATGGAGGTCACTACATGGAGCAAAGACGCCACCAGAAAAAGAGGCAGGTGGAACGATGTCAGGTATTCCATCGGAAGCTGAAGCGACTCGGCGTCCACCACCGATGCCAGCAGGTTAATCGGATACCAGATGCTGCCGTGCGACAGAACGCCGTAAGCGCAGGCCAGCACGGCCATCGCGACGCTTCCCGCCAGTCCGCCTTTAATGCCCGCGGTGACCGGATAAATCTCGACGGGAATCCGCAGGCGGTGAATTTCCGGGTCGGGGCGCGTGACCTGCGTCCGCACCGTGACAATCTGCGCCCTTTCGGATTCGACCGGCGCCATTTCATGACGCTCGTGCGGCAGCACTTCGCGGAACCAGCCCACCGAAGCCACCACCGTCAGAACGGCGCCCACTACGGTCACGTCGGCGCTGGTCAGCAGTCCCGTAAACAGAAGGGCGGCGCCGAACGCCAGCACAATCGGCCACGCCGTCGGCGCCGGAAGCTGGACCGATTCCGGAGGGCGCGCGCTCTCATTCCGTTCCATGCTCTAATCACCGTCCTATCTTGATCACGGCTCTATCTTAATCACCGCCCTATGATGTAGACCACTGTGAACACCACCACCCAGACCGCGTCCACAAAATGCCAGTACAGCGAGAATACGCCCACGCGGCCGGCGTGCTCCTGTTTCAATTTCGATGCCAGGGCGAGCACCATCACCAGGCCAAGCCCGAGCAATCCGAAGGTGACGTGCAAGGCGTGCAGGCCGACCAGGGAATAATACGTCGTGCCGAAAAGATTCGTCGAAATCGTCAGCCCCGCGGTGTAAATCAGGCGATGCCATTCCATCCCCGTGCCGGCCAGAAAAATCGCCCCGAGCGCGAACGTCAGAAACCAGAAAATCTGGAACGGAACCATCTGGCCGCGATCCAAGGCACGGTCCGCGAAGTGAATCGTCAGGCTGCTACTCAGCAGGCAGATGGTATTGAAAATCGGAATGTCCAGCACCTGTTGCGGCGTAGGCCCGCTCACGCTCTTCCCCAAATAGAAGATGTAAGCGACCACGAATATCGTGAAGATGGCCGCCTCCGCCACGATCAGGCATAACATTCCCACGCGTCCGCGCGAAGGCAGCGTCCACGGTCTGATGGCGACAGGTATGGCGCTCATTCGTACTTCCAGTCCGGATCTTCCGGATGCTTGACATCCCACAAGGGTCTGCGGCTGAGAACCTCCGGGATTACCGCAAAGTTATAAACGGGAGGCGGCGAAGGAACCGACCATTCGAGCGTCCACGCGTCCCACGGATCGTTGCCGGCGGGCCGTCCTCTGAAGTACGACCAGATCATATTCACGACGAAACACAGGATAGCCGCCGCCTGAAGGAGTGCGCCAAGGCTCACCATCAGGTTCCACTGCTCCCAGCCCCGCCCGGGCTCGTAGGTATAGATCCGCCGCGGCATTCCCAGGATTCCGGGGATGTGCATCAGGTCGAACGTGACGTGAAAACCGATGGCGAACAGCCAGAAGTGCCACTTGCCGAGCGTTTCGTTCAGCATCATCCCGGTCATTTTCGGAAACCAGTAATAAAACGCGCCGAACAGGGAAAACAGGATTCCGCCGACGATCACGTAATGAAAATGCGCCACCACAAAATAAGATCCGCTAAGCTGCCAGTTGAACGGCGCCGCGCTCAACATGATTCCGGTCAGCCCGGCGATCAGGAACTGGAACAGGAATCCGAGCGCGAACATCATCGGCACTCGATAGTGAATTTTCCCGCCCCACATGGTCCCCAGCCAGTTGAAGATCTTGATGCCGGTGGGTATTCCAACCGCCATCGTGGTCAAGACAAAAAACGCGTTGGAATAAGACGCCATCCCCACCGTGAACATGTGGTGAGCCCAAACGCTCATGCTCACAAACCCGATCGCCACCGTGGCCGCGACCATGATCGGATACCCGAAAATAGGCTTTCGCGAAAACACCGGCACAATCTCGGAGATAAACGCGAACGCCGGGATGATCAGCACATAGACCTCGGGATGTCCGAAGATCCAGAAAAAATGCATCCAGATTACCGCTGAACCACCGGCCTGCGTATCGAAGAAATGTCCTCCCAGATAACGATCCACCATCAGCATCAGTTGCGCGGCCGTCAAAGGAGTGATGGTGAACAACACCATCCCGGACATCACCAGATACAGCCAGACCAGCAGCGGCATCCTCCCGGCGGTCATTCCGGGGCAGCGCATGGTGACGATGGTGGTCGCCAGGTTCACGCCCGTCGCCACCGATCCGAAGCCCGCAATGAGCACCGCGATGGTCCAATAGTCGGTGCTGTGGCCTTTCGAAAACGCGGTGGACGTAAGCGGCGCGTATGCCCACCAGCCCACATCCGGCGCATTGCCGGCTCCGTATAACCCGTCGCCGCCAATAAAACTGAAGTAGAGCAGCACGCCTCCGAAAAGCGTGATCCAGAAACCCCATGCGTTCAGGCGAGGGAAAGCCATGTCCCGCGTGCCGATCATCAAAGGCACCAGATAAACCCCGAAACCGAACACCGCCGGCATAGCCACGAAAAAAATCATGGTGGTGCCGTGCATGGTGAACATGCGGTTGAACACTTCCGGCGAGACAAAGTTGGCGTGTGCAACCGCCAGTTGAACCCGCATGATAGACGCTTCAATCCCGCCAATCACCAGGAACAGAAGCGCCATACCGATGTACATCAGGCCAAGCTTCTTGTGATCGACGGTGATCACCCATTCGTGGAGCGTCGCGGGCCACGTGCTTCCGGATTCCCGAGGCAAACCAATTGCGCCTTGAATGGGGAGCGAATCCGACGCCATAATCCTCCTTCGCGTTACATGTCAGTGCAAGGTCAGTAAGTAAGCGGTGACCTCATCCAATTCCGTATCTGTCAAGTTCATGGACGGCATTAACGAGCCGGGCTTGATTGCCGCGGGATTTTGCACCCATCGGCGCAGTTCCGCGGCAGTGTTTCCGGCCACGCCGGAGGCGATCGTCTCGCGGCTCATCAAATGCGTCAGATCCGGTCCGAAGCGTCCATCCGCCTTCGTCCCCGCAATCGCATGACAATTGACGCAGGCTGTCGCGTGGAACACGCGGCGGCCTTCGAGCGCTTCCGCGCTGAGCGCGCTTTCGTCCCGGGCGATTTGTTGCTGCGCCTGCACCCAGCGGTCGAAGTCCGCGCGCGAATCCACCGAAGCGCGCAGCAGCATCTTGGCGTGCTGCGTTCCGCAGTATTGCGCGCACTGGCCAAGATAGAGACCGGCCTCGTGTGGGTCCACCCAGGTGCTGTTGGGATGGTTCGGGATCAAGTCCGTCTTACCCGCCAGGCGTGGAATCCAGAAACTGTGGTCGGTATCGGCGGAAAGCAATTTAAGGAAAGTCGGCGTGGGATGACCGGGATCGCTCACCGGAACATGCAGCTCGTTGGCGGTCACGAAGCCATATTGCGGATACCTGTATTCCCACCAGAACTGATGACCGATCACAGTCACTTCGATCGTTCCCGGCGGACGGCGGGCATCCTGCACGGCGTGAATCACCCGTGCCGAGGTCATGAACAGCACGATCACGATCAGCACCGGAATCACGGTCCACGCCATTTCCAGTTGGTCGCTGCCGTAAATCTGCAACGGCTCGCGGAGATCGTCATTCGCCCGCTTCCTGAATTTTATGGCTGCGTAGAGCAACAAGCTGAAGACGATCGCGAATATGGTCCCGGTCACCGCCAGAACAAACATCGAGAGTCCGAAGATCTCGTCAGCCGGCGTCGAGTTGGGCGCAAATATATTGGTCGACGTGGGGGTTGGGGCTGATGCGGACTGCGCCAGACAGCAGGCCGCGGACAACCAAGCGCCGCCAAATCTGAGCAAACGCCGGAGTTTCAAGCTGTTCCCGCTTGCAAACTTCATTGGGCTCCGATGTACTCAACATCGTACACCGCTGGAACGAAATTTGCTGCTCTTTCTTGCCGGCCGTCCGGGCAGTCCGGTGAAGACCGGCTTTACTTCGTCTACCCAAACCTGATATCCATTGACCGTTGGATGCAGTTGGTCATTCGCGTCCATCATGCCCTCGCGAAGCCTTCCGTTGCTGTCCGCGAGTTGGTCGGATATTTAACACCGGATCGTGCGACCATCAGCCAACCTCGTCAGATTCGCACTAAATACAGCGTCCGAAGTGGTTGCGCATATTGGTGGGGTATGCTTTAGCTTGCCATCGTGTGAGTGCCGCGAAGCGGCGCGCGGCGACCTTCGCTCGCCCAAGGGCAAGCTAAAGCATGCGCTACCTCTGAGGGTCTTAACGCAACAACTTTTGGCGTCGTGTTTAATACGGTCGATTTCCGGCATAACATCAATATTGTCGTTGCGGGGAAAGATTCCCATCCGTGTGATCACCGCGGTCGGAGCCTTGGCTCGCATCACACTCAGCACCGCTCGAAGACCCTTCGTCACATTCTCGACGGCTGTGTCGATACCGCTTGCAGGCGCCATGGTTTGCAGTCGACGAATGGATCTGCCATTGGGGACAGTATCCTAGATCGCGAAGGTACCGAGGGTTCAACGCCGAAAGACTTTCTGGCCCGATCACCTCCAACTTTTCCCAAAAATGTGAATCTGGGATTCGAATCGGCTGGTTCCGGACGCTTACGCAGGCGGCGGGCCAGATACCGGCGGTAATGCATGCCTTCGGTGGTCTTCACCTCGAACGGCGCCGCGCGAGAGATTTTGTACAGGTTTTCGAAGACCTGTTCGTACTCTTCAACGGTCAGGTGGTCGCCCGCCAAGGCGCGGCCCGTCACCACCAGAAAGAAGACGCTCCACGTGCGCGCGTCCGGCCCGTCCACGCCGATGGCCATGCGGACCACGCCGCATTCGCGAAATCCCCGAATCGTTTCCTTCGTCAGAAGAGGAGTAGCGCTGGGGCCGATGTTGGTGCGCAGCCCCAGCTCCACGCTGCGCCGGAGGAGGGCGAAAATATCCGGCCGTTTCAGAGGATCGCCGCCAGTAAAGACCATCAGCGGGTTGCCAAACTCCCGGACAGTATGGAGGAGACGGTAGGATCGCTTCCGCTTATTTCTCAACCCGGTTGGCAGTATCGGTAGACAGCCCTGATAAGGCTGCCCAAATTTGCCGATCCTCGCCTGTTCGCGAGATTTCCAGCTCCCTCAAACTCCTAACGAAAGAAAGGCCGGGAAGCCCAGCGGCGAATCGCTGGATTCCCGGCCTTTGTGAGTAATTGAATAGCTACCAGTGAAGTCTGATTCCGAACTCCAGACTCCGCGGCGTGTTGGCCTGGCTGGTGATCTGGCCAAACGTCGTCGGGCTGGTGAGATTGAAGCTGGGAGTGCCGGGCTGGAAGTGATTCAGCACGTTGGTGAACGTAAAGAACAACTGCGCGCCCAGGCGCTCCTTGTAAATGCCGATATCCTTTACGGCCGTTGTATCGAGATTCCAGGTCGGCAAGCCGCGCATGTTGGCGTAGCCTCCGCAGCTCGTATCATAGCCCAGTACGCAAGGCCGGAATTCCGAGTATACCTGGCCCGGGTTGGTGAACTCGTTCAGGCCCAACGACCCATACGAGCCGTTCACCTTTTCTCCGATGCCTTGGGTTCCGTAAACGAGGTTAGCGCCGGTATTGCCGTATACGCCGTAGTTCGCCGACGTGCCGCCGGTGTAGGGCATGAAGCCGACCGCATTTTGCGAGGTGGAACTGAAAAGGCTGGTTCCGGGCGTGGTAACCTCGCCAAAGGCCTCGCAATCGCAGTTCTCGTTGTCGGCGTAGCCGACCCCGCGGGGGGCGCCGCTGAGCGCCGTAAACAGGGGCGAAATGGTCCATCCACCGAGGACATGTCCGATCACGCCCTTCTGCCCTTTGAAGTACGGCTCCGAGTAGGACACCGAGAAGTTGTAAATGAATTTGTAGTCGTAACTCTGCGGACCATAGTTGGCGCCGAGATCGTATGGCGTCAACGGCGTAGCGCTGCTGGTGGCCTGCACCTGGGTCGAGGTGCCTAGCGCCCGTCCCCAGGTGAAATTGGAAATGGCGGTTAAGCCATGCCAGTTAATGCTGCGCAAGGTAACGAACAACGCGTTGTAGTTCCCCCAACCGTCGCTGGTAATCATGCCCAGCGCAGTGCTCTGGCCGGTCGTACTGCCCGCCACCGGCTGGCTGAACACGGTGCGGCCCAAGGTCCAGCCCGGGTCGGCATTGAGCTTGTTCCACAAATCCGACACGCCGGTCGCCTTGATGATGGAACTGTAGTTCACAGCCACGGCTTCCGTGCAGCTGGAATACCCCTTGCAAAAGGGCGAGCCGCTTCCGCCCAGGGCCGCTTCGAAGAACGGCTGCGCGGTTACGTTGCTCGGGCTCACCCCGTTGAAGAACATCTGCTCGTAGAGCTGGGCGTAGGCGCTCGAGAACGCCTGGCCGCTCAGGGTGGTCATATAGGGCACCGAATCCAGGTCCATCTCCATGAACTCGTTCCTTATAATTTTTCCGACATACCCAACCTCAAGCTGCATGTGGGAGTTCAATTCGCGCTGGACCGTCAGCGTGAAATTGTCGGTCCGGTCCGGCCTGAGGTTCGGGTCCAGTGAGGAGGGATCGACCGTTTCCGGATTCGATCCGACGCCGGGATAGAATGGCTGCGGCAGGGTTGGAGAAGCCTGCGCCAACGGAGCCGACAGACCATCGGTTCCGATGCGGAAGGCAGTGGCCGGGGTGGCTACGCCGCTGCCCGCGCAGGTCCCGTTGCTGAGTGGGTTCTGACAGACAACGCCCTGTAGCAGGCCGGGTCCCAGCAGCGGCACCAGCACCAGATCGACGCCGTTCAGGCGTCCGAAAATGCGGGCGTATCCGCCGCGGATCACGGTCTTGCCGTTGCCGAGCACTTTGCCCAGTATGCCGTCGCTATAACGCGGATTCCACGCAAAGGATGCGCGCGGGCTGAATTCGCCGTAGTAAGGATTATAGGGGTACTTGGAGCCGTTGCCCACGTTCCCGATCAAGGTATAGCCGATCTCGGGGGTGTAGGACGTCCCGGCCAGCGCGGCCGCCTGACGATCGGCGAGGAAATTCGCGGCGCTGATGGGTTGGTTGTTGGAGTCCACCAACTCCACTTGCTTGCCACCTTCCTCAAAGGGAGGCATCTCGAGGTTCCATCCCAACCCGTAGGTGAGGGTAAAGGTCGGCTTTATGTGCCAGGCATCGTTGAAATAGACGCTGTAATAGGGAATGACATCTTTGTCGGTTGCGTTGGTACCCAACGGCTGCAGGTTCAACTGCGATCCGGCGCGCGTATACGCCACCTGCGTCGAGGCCAGCAGTCCGAGGGTCTCGGCATAGAGCAACTCATAGTTGGTGTACTGAGACGCCGGAACCGAGCTGGGAATGTACGCGGGAGTGGGGGAGGTAAAGTTAATTCCGGCGGCATCCTCCTCGTAGGTAATCGAATTGTTCACGCCGGCGCCGTTGTCCGAGCGCGAGTGGTAATCGAAATTTCGCCCGTAGGAGCCGCCAAAGCCGAACAGATGATTCCCCTTGAGCATGCTCAAGTCGTCTTTGAGCGTCTTATCCTGACCGTCCCAGAAGCGCTGGCGGATGGCCTGCGAATTGACAGTGTAGGGGATCAGCCCGGGTAAGGTCGAGGTGCTTTCGCCGCCGGGATTCAACGCGCCGCCCAGCCCGGGAAGCTGCGGCTGACCCGAATCGTCCGACCACTGCCAGAATTGGCGGAGGTAACTGAACACGAAGCTGTTGGTGGTGGTCGAATTGATGGTGGTGGTCATGCCCGTGGTCCAGACGGAAGGCTGCTGGGGCCGCGGGGCGATAGCGGCTGGAGTTCCGAACGTATCGCCGGGGAACACGCCGCCGATATCCACCTGGTTGGCGGTCTGGCTGACCAGCTTATAGTCGCGATAGGAGAGGTAATAGTGCCACTTGTCGCTGAAATCGTGATCGATGCGCCCCACGTAGTTATTGGAAGTTTGAGGCTCGCGGATGCTCGCCAGAAATCCCTGCGTGTTGTATTGGTCGCCTGCCGCAGCCAGACTATTGGGCAGCGGCACCTCCTTGCTCCAGATCTGGCTCACGACGGGGTTGAGGCCAATGCCACGGGGATCGCAGGCGCCCGCCGGGCAGATCGCCGTCGGATAGGTGACGCCGTTGACGGTTACCGGCGACGGATTCAGATTGTAGGCGATGTACTGGCCGGCCGCATTCGGCACCTGGATTACGCCCGCCCGCATCAACTCCGAGGGCACAGCCGTCGAAAAATTGACTGTGTTGGGGAACCGCAGTCCCTCGTAGTTGAAGAAGAAAAACCACTTGCCGCCGAGAAAAGGCTTGGGAGAGAGGGGACCGCCGAGAGCGCCGCCGAACCGGTCGCGATGGTTGGAAATAATCGGCGTGTACGGCAGCGAAAGACTGCCGAAAGTGTACGGCGTGTGGTTGGCGCTCCACGTATTGGCGGCGCCGACGGCTGTATCGAAATAATACATGTACGCCGAGCCGTGGAACTGGTTGCTCCCGCGCTTGGTCGCCATTTGAATCTGGCCTCCGGACGAATTATTGAAGTCCGAAGTCTGGTTGCTGACCGAAACCTTAATCTCCTCGATGCTCTCGATGGGCGTCGGGATCACGCCCGAAGGAATCGCGCCGCCCTGGCTTCCGCCCAGACCGGAGTAATTGGTCTGGTATGTGATTACGTTCCCGGACATGTCGTCGGTAATGTTGGCGCCATCGAGCTGATAGGTATTCAAATCCTGCGGGCTTCCCGCCGTTTGACCGGTGGGCGTGGTGGCCGGCTGCAACACCGCCATGGAGGTGACGTCGCGGCCCAGGTTCGGCAGCATCAGCAACTGGTTCCCGTTCAACGTGCCGCCTACCGTGGCATTCATGGTCTGCAATTCCGCGCCCGCGCTGGCCGAGACTTCCACCGTAGTCGCCGTGGAGCCCACCTTGAGAGTGGCATTGATGGTGAGCACCTGGCCGATTTCCACCGTCTGCCGGTTCACTTCGTAGGTGTTAAAACCCTGCTTGACGATGCCGATGCTATACGTTCCCGGCGTGACTGAGGGGAAGACATATCGGCCGTCGGCGTTGCTGGTGGTTTCAAGAGCGGCGTTCGTCGAAACGTCCACGAGTCTGACCGCCGCGCCTGGAATGGCGGCGTTCTGTTCGTCGGTTACCAGGCCGGAAACTGCGCCAACCTGACTGGTTTGCGCCCAAGCGGATGTTGCGCTCAGACTAAGGACGACTCCCAAGCAAGCGACTAATAATACTAATGCTGAGAATCGAAAGGAAATAGCAGACAGAGTGAGCCCTTGGCCCAACTTCATAACCCCAACCTCCGTTCAAGTTTTAGATGTTAGAAACTAACTCTCTATAATGCAAATTCTCTGTGGCGACACACGACTGCCCGTAACAAGAAACAAGTTCCTGTGGCAACAAAACCAAAAAACAACCCTGAATTTGTCTTGTATTTTATTTCGAGGCCGATGCGAGTGTCAAGGGGTGGTGGTAGGGCTCGTTGGGGCTATGAGTAAGAATTCGCGCACCGTGAAGAGCGGGACTGTTGAGACGAAAGAAGGCCGGGAGCCCAGCGGCGCATCGCTGGATTAATCCGGCCTTTGCAGTCAGGTAGCGTAGAAGCTTACCAGCCGAGCCTGATTCCGAACTCCATATTCCGCGGCGTGCTGGATTGGCCGGTGATCTGGCCAAACGACATTGGGCTGGTGAGGTTGAGGTGGGACCGCTCGGCTGGCGATGGTTCAGCGGACGCCCCCCATGGGCGACGCGTGCTGTGCGCTTGGCGCTGCGGCGCGCGGCTCACGGCGAGTCGCCGTCGCACGAGTCTTTCTAGCCACTAAGGACTATTGCGCAAGCAATCTCTATTGAGAGACGATTGAATACGTGGAGGTTCGGTATGCGCCTTCTTGCATTCGACGCATTACCGCCGGATCGAGCAGTCCGGTGCTGTAGAATTGGCCGGCAATAACCGACCGTAGCGCTACCGAACCTGCCACGCCAACTAACAAACTAGCGCCAGCAGCCACAGCGCTTTGTGGACCACCTGCTTCTCCACGCCGTCCGTGGTGCCCCCTAGCGCGTCAGTTGGCGCTGCGCCGCTCAACTCACCGCTCGCCAGATGCGCGCGCACTTCACAACAGGCGCGAAGCGGCCGACGGCCTCTGACCATGTGGACCGCCGAGGGGAGGACTCGAAAGCCCACCGGGCGGCGAATGCCGTGCGGTTGGAGTTGTCGGGTGCGACTCAGGGCGAGTTGGATGCGGGCGCAGCTCACAATATACGCAAAGCGGCCGACAGCCTCCGACGACGTGGACCGGCCAGGGCGGAGTCTGCCGATATCCGCTTTGCAATTGATCGCTGCACAATCAGGCAAGATCAAAAAGCAGGACCTCGCTGGTTTCAGTATCTCCGCCAACCAGCGCCAAATGCTCCTCACCGCTTACGGCTGCAGCGTCGCCAGTATGTAAGGTGGCCCCGTTCACAGCGACCTCTCCTCGAACCACGTGCACCCACGCGGCGCGATTCGAGCCGAGACGATAAGGAATCTCGGCGCCCTTTTCCAGATCCGCCACGAACACCTGAGTGTCTTGGTTGATTCGGGCTGCCCCGTTGCCACCCACCGATCCGGCCAGGCGCTTCAACTTATTCTGTTTTTCCTTAGGATCGAAGCGGATCTGCTCATAACTGGGTTTCGTTCCAGTCGACGCGGCCTCGATCCAGATCTGGAAAAAATGCAGCCGCTCGCTCTTGGAGGGATTGAACTCGCTGTGCATCACGCCTGTCCCAGCGGACATCCGCTGAATCTCATTCGGCCCCAGAACCCGCTGGTGACCCATGCTGTCTTTATGAGCTAGCGAGCCCTTCAGGACATAGGTGAGAATCTCCATGTCGCGATGGCCGTGCATTCCAAATCCCGCGCCCGGAGCCACGCGATCCTCGTTAATCACGCGCAGGCTCCGGAAGCCCGTGAACTTCGGTTCATAATAATCGGCAAACGAAAATGTGTGGTACGTATCGAGCCAGCCATGATTGGCGTGGCCCCTTTCTTCATTTCTGCGAATCTCTATCACCTTGAAATCTCCTTTCCGGCGGCCGCCTGCGAACCGGCTTCGGCCGCAAATACCCCCAACTTCTTGAGCAGAGCGTGAAGCTGCTGTCGTTCGCCCGCGGTCAGAATACCCATAGCCGATTCCAGTTCCGCGGCATGACGGCGGAACGCAGTTTTCACGACGCGTCTTCCTTCCGGAGTCAGATGCAAAACCTTCGCACGCCTGTCGCTTGGGGCCGGGCCGCGCTTTATGAGGCCCTTTTCCTCCAGGCGATCGACGGCAGCGGTCATAGAGCCGCTCGCCAGCAGCACCTTGCCCTGGATCTCCGTAATCGTCAGCGGACCCTTGTGCAAAAGCGCTTCGAGGGCCGCGAAATCGGTGAGGCACAGTCCGGCATCTTGGATACTGCGCTCCGCGATTTGACTCACCGCGCGATGGCACCTCGAAAGAACCAGCCACAGGCGAGGCGCCTCCACCTGGCTCTTGCCGCTCATGAGCGAGCTAGACCTGGTTGTGTTGTGAACGAAGTCGTCGCCGCCGCGATCTCGCGGTCGATGGAAAACGCTCCTGCCCCGCGAATCATCAGGAAACTAGTGACGGCGAGCGCCAGCAGATGATACTCGAAGCCCTCGCCTTTCTGCGTCCCGCTCCAATTCATGAAGAATCCGAACGCGCTATGCACCGTGGCAATGGCAACCACCATGTTTACCGCGATGCCAAAGGCGGCGATTCGCGTGAGCAATCCCACAATCAATCCCAAACCACCGAAGAACTCCGCAACAATCGCCAGGAAAGCGAGCGGGGCTGGAATATGCATCGCGCCCGTAAAGAAACCCATGGTTCCAGCGAAGCCGAACCCTCCGAACCACCCCAGCATTTTCTGCGCGCCATGCGCGAAAAACACCACGCCCAGCACCAGCCTTAGAATGGCCGTCGCGGCGCTGTCGTCCGTCAAAAACAGTTTACGCACCATTGTGCAGTCTCCTTTCGAGGATCGCGTCCCCGGCCGGCGGGCAATGTTTCCAGCCGCCCGCCTGGCTGTTTCATGTGATGCAGTATCCTTACATAAGGATTCTTTTAATCGAGGTGTTTGCCCCAACAGCCCCACAAGCATCCACAGGCCGGCAAAATGCAATAGTTGAAGAAATCCTCGGGCAGACGCGACGAGACGGCCGCCGGGGCGGCGAATGCTGTGCGGCTGGCTTGCGTTTGCCGCCGACGGCCTTGTTGCCTTCCGAGTTGCGTGACACCATCGGCCCCCTGGAAATGCACGATTTCCGGGCTCAATACAAAGCCTGCATGTTCCCCTGTCCAACGCTTCAAGTGCAGCCTCACGACCGCCCTCGCATGGCTCGGGGCCAGGATGGTTCGCTATTCCTTTCCTGTACGACTTTTTCATTCACTAGTAGGGTCGAGGACTGGCGCGGTGCTCCGTAGGTTCAGCCTATCTGTTGCTCCCCGTTTCCTCTGGGAGTGCCTCACTATCCGAACCGTAAGCCGTTTCCAGCCCCCGCCTCATCAAACCCACGGTCCGCTTCGAGCAACTTCGCCGCTCTGGCACAATAGAAGCTCAGCGCTGCGATAGGAGCGCTTTGGAGCACGCGGGAGGCAGGTTGAGTAAGCGTAGGTTAGCCGGTGACGTCGCTCGTATAGTGGGCGCTGCGTTTTGCGTTGCGCTGATCGCCGAGGCATCGGTTGCAACGATTCGACTCAACTGTTTCACTGTCACCAAAATTCTGGGCATCCACACCCGCGTCCCATGGCTGGACGAGTGGGCGATGGTACATGAGTTCATGCTCTATAAGCATGGCAGTCCCCTGTTCCCGATTCTGTGGTCGTCTTATTGGGGACACCGGCTAGTGATACCGCGCCTGATTTTCTTTGCGAATCTACAATGGGCATCGGGGGCGTCACTGACATGGCTCACGCTTACGATTCAGCTACTCCACATCGGTCTTCTTTGCGCCCTATCATGGGTCTTGCTTGGCAGACGATCGCGGATGCTCTTTGCAGCCTCAGTCACGGTGATTCTGAATCTGATGCTCTCTCCCCTTCAGATGCAGAACTTTGTCTGGAGCATACAGTTTATGTTCCCGCTCGTCTACGCCGCATCGAGCGCCGCCTTCCTTTGCCTGGCGCTTCACCGCGAGAGCGGCCGCAAGAGTTTCCTGCTCTTGTGCGTCGCGGCGGCAGCGGTGGCTTCTTATACGATGCCGAATGGAATCCTGGTTTGGCCGGTGCTGGCAGCGCAGGCGATCTATCTAAAGATGAACCGGCGGTTGACGATCGCGATAGCGCTGTTGGGCGCCGGCGTGATCGCTACTTACTCCTGGTCCTACAAAGCTCCGGCGCTTGGCCTCGGCCTCTGGGGCATCTTACATCACCCGGTAGATGCGGTAATGCTGGTAGGACTTCTGCTGGGAGCGGCGCTGCAATCCATTTCGCTGCGCGTGGGAATTGCAGTGACTCTCTTCGCCCTTGCGGGGGCCGTCTATGTGGGAGCGAAAACCCTGAGAGAGCGGCCCCCGCAGCCAGCATGGCTATCAGCGCTGGCGGCAATTATCGTCTTTCTTCTTCTTAGTGCGGTCGGCGTTGTCGCCGGGAGACTGACTCCTCAATGGCTGACTGGAGACATTGCCGCGCCGAGCCGTTATTACACCTTGATTAATACTTTTTGGGCGGCGCTCGCGATTCTTATCCTGTACCTATGCAGCCGTCAGCCTCGTCCGGCGGCGTTAGTGGCCGGATTCTACAGCGCGCTGTACTTATGCCTGATATTTCTCCACTTTGCGACGCAAATAGACATGGCCGCAGACTGGGCCGACTTCATACGGGGAACAGATGCGATGGGCGCAGCGCTGCTGGTAGACGCGCCGGATGAAAAGCTGCTCTCGGTGCTTTGGGCGCCTGAACCCGGGCAGCCGCAGCGCGGCGAAATCGCGGCGTTCCTGCGCCAGGAGCGTCTGGCATTTTTTGCGGAGCCGCGCGCGGCATGGCATGGCAGACGCGTCTCAGAGTTATTCCCAGTTTCCGGGGACCGCTGTACCGGCGGCATTGAGAGGACGTTCGCACTGTCGAATTCGGCCGCCGAGGAGTGGTGGCGCGTGGAAGGCTGGGGATGGGATGTTTCGACGAACCGCGGATTCGATTATCTTCTGATCGCGGAGCCTACGGGCATGGTGGCGGGCGTGGCGCGCGGCGGATTTCGCCATCGCTACATCCCAGGGTTCTTCACGGACGTTGCGGCGGCGCCGGCGCATCAGATACGCTTTCCGGCGAGCGAATGGTTCGGCTACGTGCGTCAACGTGTGCAGAGCCGCTGGACGGTTTACGGCGTGCTGCCGCAAATGGACCGGGTCTGTATGATCGTAGATGAAAATAACTGACCGGAGATCCGGCTCAACCTATGAACGATCTGGCGGGGAATTATCTGGCGAGAAATTATCTGGCCGTAGATATCGGGGCCGAAAGCGGGCGCGTGATGCACGGCAATCTGGCGGATGGCCGGCTGCGGTTGGAAGAGCTGCACCGGTTCGCCAACCAGCCGGTGCAGCTTCCGGGAGGCCTGTATTGGGACAGCTTCCGTCTGTTTCACGAGATGGTGGAAGGCCTGACAGTGGCAGGCCGCGAGCGGAAGCTGCGCGTGGACGGCATCGGGATCGATACGTGGGGCCTCGATTTCGGCCTGCTGGGCGCCGACGGCGGATTGATCGATTGCCCGCGGCACTACCGCGATGCGCGCACCAACGGCGTGATGGAGCTTCTGTTTCGCGCGGTCCCGCGCGAGGAAGTCTTTGAACAGACGGGCATCCAGTTCATGCAAATCAATTCGCTTTATCATTTGTATGCGACGCGCCTCCAGAACTCGTGCGCCCTGGAATGCGCGAAGCGGTTGCTGTTCATGCCGGATCTGCTGAACTTCTGGCTGACCGGAGTGGAGCGTGCGGAGGTGACGATCGCGAGCACGTCACAGTTTTACAATCCGCAGGAGCGCGCGTTTTGCGGGGCGATGCTGGAGCGGCTGGGAATCCCCGCGCGCATTCTGCCGGAGTTGATCGAGCCGGGAAGGCTGCTGGGACATCTGCTGCCGAGGATCGCGGCACGCACCGGATTGGGCGCCGCGCCGGTGTATGCGTCGGCGGGGCACGATACGGCGTCGGCAGTGGTGGCGGCGCCGGGCGTAGGCGACGATTGGTGCTACGTCAGCTCAGGGACGTGGAGCCTGATGGGGGTGGAGTTGCCGGCGCCGGTGATCGACGCGCGCGCGCTGGAGCTGAATTACACCAACGAAGCGGGCGTGGCGGGGCGGACGCGGCTGTTGAAAAATATCGCGGGACTGTGGATCTTGCAGGAGTGCCGCCGGTGCTGGGCGGAGGCAGGCGAGCGCCACACGTACGAAGAGCTGGCGCAGATGGCGGAGGAGAGCGGCCCCGCCAAGGCGCTGATCGACCCCGACGATTTCCTGCAGCCCGCCGATATGCCGGCGCGCATCGTGGAGTGGCTGCGCGCGCGCGGGCTGCCGGAACCGAAGGGCAAAGGCGAAACGTGCCGCATCATTCTGGAAAGCCTGGCCGAGCGGTATCGGCAGGTGCTGGAGGGTCTGGAACGGCTGACGGGCCGCAGGATTCGCAGCATCCACATTGTAGGCGGCGGGTCGAAGCACGCGCTGCTGAACCGGCTGGCGGCGCGAGCGACGGGGCGGACAGTGTACGCGGGTCCGGTGGAGGCGACGGCAGCGGGGAATGTGCTGGTGCAGGCCATGGGCGCGGGCGCGGTGCGGGATTTGGAAGAGGCGCGCGCGGTGGTTCGGCGGTCGTTTGAGATTGAGAAGTTCGAGTAGGTGAGAGTGCGTGGGCCGGCGGCTGAAGGATGAAGAGTCGACACACCACGAATCGTTTCTCTATGCGATCCCGAGACGATGGAACACGGGGACCTTGGTAAAGTCCAATAGGAACGCAAAGATCGCTGCGCTGCGAGTGTTCCGCCCACAACGAATAGAGGCAGTGGAGTCATGGCGATTCCTCGCGTGACCAACGTAGAGACGATCGAAATATCGCAGACCGTCGACACAACGATCCAAAGACTTGGGCGGGAACTCCACAGCCGCCGGCGTTCGCGAATGGAGTAAAGCGCCGCCTCAGTGCCGAACACGAGCGCGAATATTTGCCGAGCACTACTTCCAGTATGGTCGCAGCCTCGAGCATCCACGGGACCGGGGCCCAGAACTTGGTCAGCGCTCTGCGGAGGGGATGCAGGGCCGTGTCGGGCATTGCGTTTGGACCGGCCTTCTCCAGGCGGCTGCGGGCTTCGCCGCAAGGACAATTTGGGGAACGATCAACATCGGTAAAGATGACTCTCCAGGTTCTGAGGCGACACATCCTTACTGCTGTAATTTCGGTACGGTACCTCGTTTGCAGTATTTTCGACGCGGGACTTCGGGCCTACTATGGAGTCGGGACCGAGGGCAAAGCGTCGCACACGTGGAGATTTCATGCCGAATCAACCCCTCCGCAAGAGACAGCCGACTGACCCGTATATAGACTGTGTGGTTCTGACTTCATTTCGCTCGGAGTTCACGTTTCTGAGAAATGTGTTCGGACGCTCTGGCATCCGAATGCACCATGCGGAATCCCTGGACCAAGCGGATTTTCTGCTGACGGTGACGGAGAGCACAGTTCTTCTTTCAGATGTCATATTCGTGGATGGCTCTTGGCAGCATGCTCTGAGCGTGCTCGGCGACAGCCATCCTCTGGTGACAATGCTTGTCATCGCCGATCCGGTCGACAAGCCATTCCTGAGAGATTTGTTCAACCGCGGAGCCTGCGGCATTGTCTGGAAGCCATTTCAGTTCGAGGAAGTAAGAAGATTGATACGAGTTGTCCACGAGGCATCGAAAGACCGCCGAGCCTTGCAAGCGAAAAAATCTTCCCATCTTGCCACTCTCCCGGAGCCGACGCGTGAGGAGGATCTGGCGCCGGGTTTGTCTTGAGCATTGGTCAGTGCGGTATCCACCCGCACGAGGTTGGCCGTGACGAGCAGGCGATAGACCGGTTGGGCAGGCATCGCGCCCGAGGCTGGCTCCAACCCAAACCGCGACTCCCAGTTCAAGCAATTCGCTCTATAGATTCAACGGCTTACGCATATTTCCTGGCATCCATGCTTTACCTTAGTACTGGGGGCCGTGTCTTCCAAAACCACCCAATCCATCCACGGCAATCGCCGTTCACCGCAAATCGCCATCGCCACGATTTCCGCGACGCCCCAGAGCCCGCTCCTGCCGGTTGCTTGACCCGTATAGATCTGCACGCTCTCCCGTACGGCCCCTCCAGCAGCCCCGGCATACCAACAGACTTCACTGCTCCAATCCACCGCAAACCCAACAATGCAAAGGAAAATCCTCTGCGTCTCAGCGTCTCTGCGTCGAAGAGCCCTTCCCCCAGCAGCCCGACCCGCGACACCTGCTCCGCCTCCTCGGCGCCTGCCTTCGATCTCAACCCCATCAGCTCCATCTCCTAGCCCGCCGCCGAATTGTACTTACTCGCCAAAGTCCTCTATACTAGGTCGATTCGGTTCGTTTCGGGTGAAGTGTCTGAAGTCTTGGTCTCTGCTACAGGCCAAACCCCCGTCGAAAGCCGTATAATTCCAAGTTGAATCAGGAGATTGACCATACATGCTTCCCCTTTCGTCCGGCGCCGGACGGTTTACCGGCCGTTGCGCGCCGTTGATGCGCGTCATACTGACGCTGCTCACGCTGGCTATACTAGGCGTGCCTTTGATGGCTCAGGAACAGGCGGGAGGCGAAGTCAACCTCAAGCTGCCCGATCTCAATCAAGCGACTTTTCTTGGCGGCATCGGCGGCCGCACGCTGCTCATGGGCGGGCTCGCCATCAGTGCGCTCGGCTTGGTCTTCGGGCTGATGATCTTCGTCCGGCTCAAGAACATGCCAGTGCATTCCTCCATGCGCGAAGTCTCCGAGTTGATCTACGAAACCTGCAAAACCTATCTCGGCACGCAGGCCAAATTCCTCATGGTGCTTGAGCTCTTCATCGCCGTCATCATCGTCTTCTATTTCGGGTTCCTGCTGTCTCTGGAAGCGTATAAGGTGGCGATCATTCTGCTCTTCAGCGTGGTCGGCATCTCGGGCAGCTTCTCGGTGGCGGCGTTCGGCATGCGCGTCAATACGTTCGCGAATTCGCGCACCGCTTTCGCCTCGCTCACCGGCAAAGCCTTCCCGTGTTACGACATTCCGCTGCAGGCCGGCATGAGTATCGGCATGTTATTGGTCTCAGTCGAACTGCTCATCATGCTATTCATCCTGCTCTTCATTCCGGGCGATCTCGCCGGCTCCTGTTTCATTGGATTCGCCATCGGCGAATCGCTGGGCGCCGCGGCCTTGCGCGTGGCGGGCGGCATCTTCACCAAGATCGCCGACATCGGATCCGATCTGATGAAGATCGTTTTCAAGATCAAGGAAGACGACGTGCGCAACCCCGGAGTGATCGCGGATTGCACTGGCGATAACGCCGGCGATTCCGTGGGACCCTCGGCCGACGGCTTTGAAACCTACGGCGTAACCGGCGTCGCGCTTATCACCTTCATCCTGCTGGCCGTGCCCGACCCCGTGGTGCAGGTGCAATTGCTCGTGTGGATCTTCGCCATGCGCGTCATGATGGTAATCTCCTCCGGCATCGGTTACTTCATCAACGGCGCCATCGCCAAGTCGCGCTACAGTCAGCTTGCCAAGATGAATTTCGAAGCGCCGCTCACTACCCTGGTATGGCTCACGTCCATTCTTTCGATCGTGCTCACTTACATCGTCAGCGCCAAGATGATTCCAACCCTGGGCGGGGACGATTCGCTCTGGTGGAAGCTTTCCACCGTGATCAGTTGCGGCACGCTCGCGGGTGCGCTGATTCCCGAGCTGGTTAAAGTGTTCACGTCCACCAATTCGCGCCACGTGCGTGAAATCGTCACCAGTTCGCGGGAAGGGGGCGCTTCGCTCAACATCCTTTCCGGTCTTGTCGCTGGCAACTTTGGCGCATACTGGCTGGGCATGACTATGATGGCCCTCATGGCGGTGGCTTACGCTGTCAGCACCACCGGCCTTGGAATCCTGATGATCAACGGTCATCCGGAAGCCGCCGCGGTGTTCGCATTCGGTCTGGTGGCGTTCGGGTTCCTCGGCATGGGGCCAGTGACTATTGCTGTAGATAGCTACGGCCCGGTCACTGACAACGCCCAGTCTGTCTACGAATTGTCCATGATCGAGACACTGCCGAATATCGAAGGCGATATTCAAAAACACTTCGGCTTCAAACCGGAATTCGAGCGCGCTAAGGAGAATCTGGAAGAGAACGACGGCGCGGGCAACACCTTCAAAGCCACATCCAAACCGGTGCTCATCGGCACCGCGGTAGTGGGCGCCACGACCATGATTTTCTCCACCATCGTAGCGCTGACGCACGGTCTCACCATGAACATGGAGAAGCTGTCGCTCATGCACGCGCCCTTCCTGCTCGGTCTCATCTCGGGCGGCGCGGTGATCTATTGGTTCACCGGCGCCAGTATCCAGGCGGTCACCACCGGCGCATACCGCGCGGTGGAGTTCATCAAGGCTAACATCAAGCTGGAAAGCAGCGATAAAGCTTCCGTATCCGATTCGAAGAAGGTGGTCGGCATTTGCACTCTCTATGCGCAAAAGGGCATGTTGAACATCTTCCTGACGGTGTTCTTCGCCACCTTGGCCTTCGCGTTTATCGAGCCGTTTTTCTTCATCGGATATCTGATGTCCATTGCGCTCTTCGGTCTGTATCAGGCGCTCTTCATGGCGAATGCCGGCGGCGCATGGGACAACGCCAAGAAGGTGGTGGAGACCGAGCTGCGCGCCAAGGGTACGCCGCTGCACGATGCGACGGTGGTGGGCGATACGGTGGGCGATCCGTTCAAAGACACCAGCTCAGTGGCGCTCAACCCCATCATCAAATTCACCACCCTGTTTGGACTGCTGGCAGTTTCGCTGGCCGTCGATCTGACCCAGAAACAGGGCGCGAATTTCACCAACATTCTGTCTGCCGTATTCTTTGCCGTTTCGGTATTCTTTGTCTATCGCAGCTTCTACGGCATGCGAATCGAAAGCGAGGGCAAGTAAGACAGGCCTCCTGGCCTGTCTTTCCGGAGACGCCGCGCCTGGGTAAGATCGTGGCGCACGCACTCATGCGTTTTGCGCCGAGAGAGACGCGTCTAATTGACTATATGCAGCACTTACCACTGTCACTGTTAGCCGTGCTCACAGCTCTCCAGCCGCTAAGCGCGTCCACTTACAACCCCACCTACAACAAAGACATCGCGCCCATCCTCAACACCCAATGCGCGCTCTGTCACCGTCCCGGCGAAGTGGCCCCGTTTTCGCTGCTCACCTACCAGGACGCCGCCAAGCGCGCCGGCCTCATCGCCGCCGTCACCGAAAAGCGCTTCATGCCGCCGTGGAAGCCCGAGCCGGGCTACGGCAAATTCCAGCATGAGCGCCGCCTCACCGGCGACCAGATCGCGCTGATCGCCGCCTGGGCCAAAGCCGGCGCACCCGAAGGCAGCCCCAAAGACAAGCCCGCGCCGCCAGTCTTCGCCGAAGGCTGGAGCGCCGGCCAGCCCGACAAAGTAGTCGCCATGGGCAACGGCCACACCGTTCCAGCCGACGGCCCAGACCAGTTCGTCTGCTTCGTGGTGTCTCTCAATCTGCAAGCGGATGCCTACCTTCTCACCGCCGAATTCCGCCCTGGAAACCGGCGCGTGGTGCATCACGGCGTGGTTTACGTGGATGAAAGCGGCGCCGCCCGCAGGCTCGCCGCCGGTTCCGCCGATGCAAGCTATCCCTGCTTCGGCGGACCGCGCGTCACCTCCACCGGCATCATCGCCGGATGGGCGCCGGGCCAGATCCAGCCGCCCGGCGACCCGCAGCTTTCGCTTCCCATTAAGAAAGGGTCCGACCTGGTGGTGCAGATCCACTATCATCCTTCGGGCAAGCCGGAGACGGATACGTCGTCCATCGGCCTGACATTCTCCGGCCCGCCCACCAAGGGCAAGACATCGATTCTGATGGTGGATACCGACATCGATATCGCTCCCGGCGATTCGCATTACCTGGTGAAATCGTCACTCACGCTGCCGCGCGATGTCGAACTGGCATCTGTGTTTCCGCACGCACACTTGCTCTGCAAAGACATGAAGATCGACGCGACTCTCCCCGACGGCACGGTCACTCACCTCATCTGGATCAAAGACTGGGACTTCAACTGGCAAGGCGGCTACCGTTTCGAAACCCCTCTGCATCTTCCCACGGGCACGCGCATCGACATGGCCTATACCTTCGACAATTCCGACGGCAATCCGCGCAACCCTTCGCATCCGGCGCAGCGCGTCACCTTCGGCGAGCAGACCACGGACGAAATGGCTGTAGGCTTCCTCGGCGTGATTCTGCCCACGCCCGCCGACGTAGCGCCATTCCAGCGCGAGATGCGCCTGGCGAACATCGAAAAAATCCTCGAATCGGGAGACATAAGCGCGCTGCGTGGACGCATCCCCGGCGGCGGCGCACGCCTGCAACAGTTGATGAAGGCCTTCGACAGAAACGGCGACGGCAAACTCGACGCCGACGAACGCGCCGCCCTGATGCAATACCTCCGAACCGTTATGTAACGCCGGCGGTCTTGCCGCCGGTCTTGTTTTGCCGCCGGTTCTTTGCCAGCAAGTAGTACCCTCAAATCATGCACGTACCCCTATCGCCGATCCGATGCCTCTACCGCGGGGTCGATCTCTACGGCAAAAAACTCGGAGTCGTCTGCGGCGCCGCCCGCTTCACCTACGCCGAATTCGGCGAGCGCTGCGAACGCCTCGCAGCCGGATTGCTGTCCGAAGGCGTAGCCCCCGGCGACCGCGTAGGCTATCTCAGCCTCAACACCCACCAGCTTCTCGAAGGCTACTTTGGCGTGCTGTTGGCCGGCGCCATCGTGATGCCGCTCAACGTGCGGCTGACGCCCTCTGAACTAACCACCATCCTCCATCACGCCAAACCGCGCGTCTTGATTTACGAGCCGGATTTCGCGCCTCTGGTGAAGCATCTGCGCACTGCGTGTCCCGCGGTGCATCGATTCGTCGAAACCGGCGATGCCTATGAGGAACTGCTCTCCCGCGGCCGCATCGCGCGGCCAGACCCAATGGCCGTCGATGAAACCGCCATCGCCGAGCTGTTCTACACCAGCGGATCCACCGGCACTCCCAAGGGCGTCATGCTATCGCACCGCACGCTCTACCTGCACGCGTTTTCCGTGGCCGCGATCTTCACCCATGAAGACAATAGCGTCGAGCTGCACACCATACCGCTGTTCCACGCCAATGGATGGGGCCGCGCCCACTCCTCCACCATGTACGGCATCAAGCAGGTGATGGTGCGCCGCTTCGACCCGGGGCACGTGCTCCAGCTCATTCAGGAGGAACGCGCCACGGGCATGTCGCTGGTGCCCACCATGGCTAACGCGTTGCTGAACTATCCCGACATCGGCAAGTTCGATCTCTCGAGTATGCGCGAAATCAATCTCGGCGGCGCGGCGTCTTCACCCGAGCTGGTCGCGCGCATGGAAAAGGTCTTCCCGTGTTCCGTGCAGGCCGGTTATGGCCTCACCGAAACCAGCCCGGTGGCCACCTCCGCACGCACCAAGAGCACCATAGTCTACGCCGATGACGAAGATCGCCTGCGCCATCTCGCCTACACCGGCTGGCCCGTTCCCGGCTGCGAAATCCGCGTGGTGGACGGCCACATGAACGACGTGCCGCGCGACATGCAAGCCATCGGCGAGATCGTAATCCGCGGCGATCTGGTGATGGATGGCTACTACCAGGAGCCCGAAGCCACCGCAGCCGTGATGTCCGGCGCATGGCTGCACACCGGCGACATGGCCGTGTGGGACGAAGAGACCTACATCAACATCGTCGACCGCCAGAAGGACATCATCATCAGCGGCGGCGAAAATATTTCTTCCATCGAAGTGGAGCGCGCCATCTTCGCGCACCCCGCGGTGCTCGAATGCGCGGTGGTCTCCGCGCCCGATACGCAATGGGGCGAAGTGCCCGCGGCCTACGTGGTGGTAAAGCCCGGCCAGCAGCTCACCGAGCGCGAGCTGTGCGACTTCCTGCAAGGCCGCATCGCCAAGTTCAAAATGCCGCGCCGCTTCGTATTTGGCGAGGAGCCGCTGCCTAAGACCGGCACCGGCAAAATCCTGAAGCGCGACCTGCGCGAAGTCTTCTGGCAAGGCAAGGATCTCCGCATCCAGGGATGATTTGTGGGACAGTCAATCCTGACAGCAGCCGGCTTTCAGGCGGCCCCTGGAGTTTCTACATTTCGGGGAGCGATCACCAATTGTGGGGCAGGCGCTTTCGCCTGGCGTGTCGAGTAGCTTGGCTATACGATCGAAGTGAAGCCAGTTGCCGCGAATGAGCGCACCAATTTGATGGCGCCCCGACGCGGACGTTTTCGAGAGTACGGCGGATTGTGAATCGGCCCACCGAGTTCGGCGCAGCCCAGACCGGCAACCCTGGCCGCGGAGGCTGCCCGGCGCCAAGCCGCCCGCTAGCTGCCAGCCCCTCTCCCCGCAAGTTAACCAAATCCCAAATCCTCGTGCCTTATAATACACGAAGGAGAAAAACCGTGAGAGTCGGAGTCTTTACGCCGCTGCTATCGCAACTGCCGTTGGAAAACGTGCTCGAGAAACTCAAGAGTCTCGACATACACACCGTGGAGCTGGGAACGGGCAATTACCCGGGCGATCCGCATTGCAAGCTGTCGATGCTGAAGAGCAAAACGGAATTGAACGAGTTCAAAAAGAAGCTCGACGATCACGGAGTCTCGATCAGCGCGCTGAGCTGCCACGGGAACGCGCTGCATCCCGACCGCGCGCGTGCCCGCCACGATGCGGACGTGAGCCGCCAGACGGTCCTGCTGGCGGAGAAGCTGGGCGTCCCGGTGGTGATCGATTTCAGCGGTTGTCCGGGCGATTCGCCCGGTTCGAAGTGGCCAAACTGGGTGACATGCCCCTGGCCGCCCGACTATCTCGAAATCCTGAAGTGGCAGTGGGAAAAAGTAGTGACGCCCTATTGGACAAAGCACGGCAAATTCGCGGCCGACCACGGCGTGAAGATCGCGATTGAGATGCATCCGGGCTTTGTCGTATACAGCCCCGAGACCATGCTCAAATTGCGCGAAATTGCCGGCCCTTCGGTGGGATGCAATTACGACCCGAGCCACATGTTCTGGCAAGCCATCGACCCCATCGCCGCCATCCGCGTGCTGGGCGATTCCATTTTCCACGTGCATGCGAAGGATACGCAGATCTACGAGCGCAATCTGCCGCTGACGGGCGTACTCGATACCAAGAGTTACACCGACGAGCGCAACCGCGCGTGGATCTTCCGCACCTGCGGATACGGCCACGGCGAGGGATGGTGGCGTGAGTTCGTTTCGACGCTGCGCATGTTCGGCTACGACTACGTACTGTCCATCGAGCACGAAGACAGCCTGATGTCGCCGGAGGAAGGTCTGACCAAGGCCGCGGCCTTCCTGAACGGCCTCGTGATCCGCCAGGCCCCCGCCGCCGCCTGGTGGGTCTAGGTTGGGTGGCGCGGGCCCATGGCCTGCGGTGGGCCGAGCCGCTCCAGGCGCTCGGCCCCTGTGCCAGATAACAAACGGTCAGCTCTTAGTGGAACGCCCCAAGCATGTAACAGATGAGGATAATCACTAATATGGTCCCCAACCCGATTCCCGCTCCGCCGCCGGCGCCCCAGCGGCTATGGCCGTAGTATCCTCCACCGCCGCCAAAAATCAACAACAAAATGATAATGAGTATCAGCACTGCCGTTCTTACCTTTCTTTGAATCTTGAGCCACGGCCGGGCAGGCGCGGATCGCCGCGCCTTGGCCCTGGGCCAGGCTTATCTATGCCTCAAGTACCTTTTCAATCTGGCCGACTTTCTTCTGAACCTTGCCGGCGACTTTTTCGCCTTGGCCCTCGGCCTCCAGGTTGGGGTTGTTCGTCACTTGTCCAGCTTTCTCTTTGACCTTGCCCTTCACTTCATGAAACGTGCCTTCGGCTTGATCTTTGCTGCTCGGCGTCATGCTTCCTCCTCGACGTATCCGGCCTGCAACGCAACCTCTTTGGGAAGCCCTTGGAGCCCGAACCTCGCTATGAACCATGCACCTTTAAGGCCACTGTGAATGATGGATTTAGGACGCAACCCCGGACCACGGGGCCTTGAATGAACAAATGCCGAGTGACCAAATGTGGTCAGAAATGCAGGTGCATAGCCAGGCGGCGCGCCCAGCGCCCGGTCAGCGCCACGCACTGCTTGGCACGCGACTCATGCGGAGATATCCTGAGTTATCCGGTCGTCGAGACACAGCGGCGCCGGCTGGCCAACGCGCCGGCGCCGCAACCAATCAGAACTCGATATTGGCCCTGATTTCAATCCGGCGGTACAACAAGCCATTGCCAAGGGTGGTAGTAGTTTCCGCGAAGGCCAGGCTCTGCGCGGCCAAGGTTCCCAAACCGAATGTCGGGTGATCGAATACATTGAGGAACTGAAACTATAAGCTGCCGCGTATGCCTTCGCGAATCGGTATCGCTTTGTTCAGCGAAATCCCTGGGTGGACACAATCAATCCGAAGCTGCTCTCTTTCAGCGTGAGCGCTGCGCCCGGAATCCCCGCTCCCGATGGATCGGTAACGGTAACGCCGACCGATCCGCCGGTGTCCAGTTGGCCCCACGCCGTCACGCTCAGCGCGCTCCATGCGCACATCGCAATCGCGAGACCCTTCACTCCTGTTAACCGCGCGCTCGCCGCGCGGCGCAGGCTCCCGTAGTGCATTTGCAAACCCCTTTTGCAGTCGATTGAATTTTCCGGCGGACTCCGGTTAACCGTTTCACGCCCGCGCAAGAATCCCCAATGGGTGGAGTGTAAGCGCTACCAACAATAATGTCAAGACCCATTTCTTGCGGAATTCCCCGTCCCTTCATGCCCTCCGTAAGTTAAACTCGGTTAACTGGCGCAGTGGCGCTACAATAGGGGGAATTGCCATGAATCTGGAACAGGTGGCGCGACGGGCGAAAGTTTCAACTGCAACAGTTTCCCGCGTGCTCAACAATGCAAGCGTAGTCAAAACTTCCACGCGCAGCCGGGTGATGAAGGCTATTGAGGAGCTAAAATATCACCCCAATCTGCACGCGCGGAGTCTCGCCGGCGGCAAGAGCAAAACCATCGGCGTGATCGTTTCCAACCTTGAGAACCCGTTCTTCTTCGATATCTACAAAACCATCGAGCACGACGCCCACGCCCGCGGCTACGAAGTGGTGATGGCGAATACCGACTACCACCCCGAGCAGCTTGTCGCCAGCGTGCGCCTGATGATCGGCCGCCGCGTCGCCGGTCTCGCCGCCGTCGTCTCCGAAGTGGATCCCTCACTCATCGAGGAACTGACCGAGAGCCGCATTCCGGTAGTGTTCTACGATGTCGGCGCCCCGCGCAAGAACATCACCAACATTCGCGTCAACTACGTCCGCGGCATTGAGAAAGTAATCAACTATCTGCACAGCCTGGGACACCGCCGGCTCGGCTTCATCGGGCATCATGCGGTGCTGGGCCCGATCAACGAACGGATGCGGGCGGTGCTCGACGCGGTGGGCCGCATTCCCTCCCTCGAAGTGCGCACCGCCGCCGACGCGGATACGCTGGAAGGCGGGCGCCAGGCGACGCGCGCGCTGCTCTCCACCGGCTACGACCCCACCGCCATCATCTGCGTCAACGACATCACCGCCGTTGGCGCATTGCAGGAATTGCGCGACCGCGGACTGCGCGTGCCGCAAGACGTATCGGTGACCGGCTTCGACAACGTGAAGCTTTCCGAGTTCTGCTGTCCCACGCTGACCACGGTTCACATTCCGCGCGAGCACATAGGGCACATCATCTGCGATGTGCTGATTCCGCCTCATGGAAGGGCCGCGGTGACCGGGCCTGAGGTGATCATCGAGCCCGAGTTCGTCTTGCGCGACTCCACCGGCCCGGTATCCGCGGCGCGAACGACCCGCTCCTAATGCTTTGTGGGGCAGCCAATCCTGGCTGCAGCCGGCTTTCAGCCGGCTCTCTTCGCCTGCGCACCCGCTGGTTTGCTCATGGGAACGCGCTTCGAATCGGAGGCGTTAAGCGAGCGTTCGACTAACCTCGGCGGATCTCAGGGGCCCTCACACCAGAGACACCAGCGCAGCGAATACACCGCCAGCGCCTATTCGTAGTCCAAGTTCTTCCCGCCCGCGACCAAACCGTGGCGCACGCACTCCTTGCGTGCAGCGTTCACACTCGTGGGAACGTGTGCCGCATTGCAGGCGTTAACTCACAGCATTAGCCGCTCAATCCGAAGAACCTGCCGCGCTCTTATGCGCTTCGGCGCCGTGCATCCGCACCGCTTCGCACGCAGCCTCGATCCGCGCTTGCGCAGCTTCCCATGTCGGCGTTGCGGCAGTCGACATTCTCGTGGTAGCTGCGCCATACTCGGCCCACAGTTGCACACATGTTTCGCAATCCAGGTAGACGTCCATTCCCAAAGTTCCTAACTGTGCCGTTCCATTGTCCAATGGAGTGCGGCTCCTTTTGCGGCCCCCATTCCCCGTGCCCTCGCACTTCTGGAGCGCAGATTCTGCGGCGGCGCGCACGCTAAGCCCGGCAACGTCTAACCGAGGGGCCGTGCGCGCTTCGCGAAGGCTTGGAGTTGAGGCCGATCTCATTCAATTGTCATCATAATCCGCATCATAAGGCGATAGATACAAGCATTGAAGGGGATGTGCGGGGCGCGGAGTGCGCGAGCGTACGATGGCTACGCGGCCTATGGAGTGAAAAACCCAAAACCAGCCTGGACCGAACCGGGCGCGCTCAAAACCTCTCCGCGCGGGCGTCGCTGAGACGGCGCGCTTCTACCGATTCAGCACCCAGGCGAGCAATCCTCCCTCACTCTACCGTTTCTGTGAACGTGAGAAGGCGGTTGCCGGGCTTGGCAGCGTCGTGTATGTTAACAGTGTAACATCCAGCACCCTATTATTCACCTTTATTTGTATTTGTCAAGCCGGGACTTGTATTATGACAATGCGTCGCGATTTATTTTACGCTTCTGTCCTTCTTTCGTAATTTATCGCACCGGGACCAACATCTTCAATTTGAGCCCATAAACAAGATGTAGTAACGAACCCAATCCGAACCCGGCGCCCCATATTAGAAGCGCCGCCAGCCAGATTCTAAATTCTGCACAACGGCGAGTTGCGATGGACCTCTGATGGACCTCTATAGATTAATTCAAGACCTGAACGCCGAAAAGGCAAAGTTGGAGCGGGTGATCGCATCGCTCGAGGAGCTGCAGCGCGCCGCTGGCGGCGAAATTCCGCCCACGCCGGAAAGCGGCAAGCGCCGCGGACGCAAGGCCCTAACCCCCGAGGAGAGGCAGGAGGTTTCGGAACGGATGAAGAAGTATTGGGCCAGCCGCCGACGAGAAGGGTAGGCCCATGGCCTGCCTTGTTTCCGAGCCGCTGTTAGCGCCCGGTCCGGCGAGGGAACGCAAGCCGCGACGCGATTCGCGTTTGCAGCTATGTCGCCATTCTCGAGGCCGTTCCCCTAACCGCCCAACCTAAGAAACCAACTGCCGCCCCGAATGCGCCAACGCCTCCTGTATGCTCGCAACCAATCTCGCCGCCGTATAAGGCTTTTGAATGAACCCGGCGACCGCATCTCTGCCCAGTTCCTCACGCGCCGCCATCTCGCTATATCCGCTCGACATCACGATGGGCACGCGCGGCTGCATCTCGCGGATCAACCGGAAAGCCTCGTCTCCGCCCATTACCGGCATCGTCATGTCGAGCAGCACTGCCCCGATCTTAGCCGCGTTTTGCCGGAATATCTCAACCGCTTCCCGCCCATCCTTGGCGGCCAGCACCGTATATCCGGAATTCTCCAGAATCACCCCTGCCATTTCCCTCAGTGCGGGCTCGTCGTCCACAACCAGGATGGCCCCGGCGCCCTGCGCAGCCATCGGCAATGGCTTGTCTGCCGCTATCCGAACCTCGGCTGGCCGTTCCGCTACCTCCGCCGGGAATGTGACCTTAAAGGTCGTACCTTCGCCAGGAGCGCTGTCCACTTGCATCGTTCCCTTGTGCCCGCGCACAATCCCCGACACGGCGGACAGGCCCAATCCCCGCCCCGTGAATTTCGTGCTGAAAAACGGGTCGAACATCTTGGCCTTGGTAGTCTCGCTCATACCCGATCCCGAGTCTTTAACCTGCATGAAGATATCCGCTCCCGAATCCGCCACGCCCGTCGAAACCCGCACCGTTCCCCCTTCCGCGCCAATGGATTCGGCGCCGTTGATAATCAGGTTCATCACGATCTGGCGGATCTGACTGGCATCGGCTTCCATCCAGGGCAATCCCGGCGTGAGCGCAAGATCCAGCTTGACGGTTTTTGGAATGCTGGCGGCAATCAATGGCAGCATCTCAAATATCAGCGCGGAAAGATCGAAACGCGTGACAACGAATTTGCCCTTGCCGGCATAGGCTAGCAATTGGGCGACTAACTCAGCCGCCCGCACACTCGATCGCTCGGCTATTTCCAACATCCGGTACGAAGGGTGGTCCACGGGCAAACTGGTCTTGACAAAACTCAAGCCCCCCAGGATGCCGGTCAGCAGGTTATTGAAGTCGTGAGCGATACCGCCCGCTAAAACTCCTATCCCTTCCAGTTTCTGTGCCTGCTGCTGATCCTGCTCGGTCCGGCGAAGCTCGGTAACATCGTGAACCAGCCCACCATACTCGCGGGCGCCGTCCCTTCCCATCGAAGCCATCACGCCGGCGCCAAAGAAGCGCGTGCCGTCTTTACGGACCCGCCATCCTTCGAATTCAACCGAGCCCGACCGGTCGGCCTCAACCGTGGCTTCCTGCATCGCCTCGCGATTAGGAGTTCCCGTGACAAGCAGAGACGAAGAGTCCTGACCGATGACTTCGGCTTCCGTATAGCCGAACAGGCGCTCGGCGCCGCGATTCCAGCTTGTCACTCGGCCGCCAGGATCCACCGTGTAGAGCGCGTAGTCCTTGACGCCATCGAGGAACAAGCGGTACCGCTCGTTGGTTTGAGCCAGCTTGATATGCAGGATAGCCGCATAGCGCTCCCCCAAAACAGCTTGACCCAGCGACATCAGCAACTCACCGTATAACTGCAGGGTGGCCCGCGTGACGGGAACCTGTTGGATCGCCTCTTGCCATAACCGGGCGCGGGAAATCCCCGAGTCTCTGGCCACTCGCTCAAGCCGCAGTGGTTCGGGATAGCGGGTAAAGACCTGGCCGGCAATCAGAGCTCCCAACTGCCGGCCGCCCAACGAAAGCGGCACCGCTGTATGGGCCAATCCCGCCTGGTCCTCCCCAATCACTGGCTTTCCCGTTCTTAGAGCGTCCGCTACCGCGCTGCAAAATGCCGGCGGCGCCAGACAAAAGGGACACTCGCCATCGGCCCGCGGCGCTGCCCCGCATACCAAACGCCAAACCGGCTGCGCATTGTGACATTGCCCCAACAGGCGGCCCTCTGTATCGGTCAGAGCGACAGCCAGTTTCATGGTGACGGCAAACGTCTCCAGAACTTTGCTCCAGCCGGCTGGTTCCAGCAACTGGTGGCGCGACTCATCAGAAAGATCCAGTTGGCGGAATTCCTCTTCGCCAAGATTGGCCGGTTCGGCGACCGGCTCGGCAACCGGCAGATTGGGATCGGCCGCTTCTTTGCGCGCGATCACCTTGAATCCGTGGCGGAAGCCAGGCGGCTCGGGGCCCGGCTCAAGATGCTGTTATAGCTGGCAAGCGGCAGCGCCTTGGCGACAGTCTCGTCGAAGGGCAGAAGCGTGATTCCACCTTGCCCGATTACATATTCGCGGCTATCGAATTGGTGCGGGCAGCCGCGTGCTTTCACCACCGTCAGGCAGCGGCGCAGCGAGCTCTTGATTTCTACCAGGCTTAACAGAATGATATTGTCCACAATCGAGCTCACCGGGAAATCCGGCATAAAAGTCGAGAGGCCGAGAAACTCGGGATTCTCATAGCTGAAAAAGGTAGTCATCAGCCGATGCTTGCTATAGGCCACCATGGCATGAAAAAAATCGCGGTAGACAGCCTGGTCCTGCAGCGCGGTGCTATAACTCGTCATTCCATCGATCACCATGCGTTGAATGTCGTATTTCTCGATGGTTTGGACGATCTTTGCGAAATGGAGATCGATATTCAATTCCTGAGGGCTATCGAACAGCACATGGATCGTGCCCTCGTCGATCTGCACTTGCAGATCGAGGCCAAGGGTTTCGGCATTGCGCACGATCTGCGCCGGGTGCTCATCGAGCGAGATCAGCAGTCCCCGCTTATTCTGCTTCATCGCTCCCTCGCGCAGAATCTGCGTGCCCAGTACCGTCTTTCCCACTCCCGAAAGCCCCACCACCATGGTGGTCGATCCATCGAAAATGCCCCCGCCGAGCAAAGCATCCAAAGCATCCACCCCGATCACCGAGCGCTTAGCCATGGATGTCGGCTGATCCATACTGAAGGGAAGAGGCGCCTGAACCCGGCGAAACACTTCCAGGCCCTTGCCATTCACAATGCTCAGGGTGTGCTCTCCAGGGTCGTAATCCTGACCCCGGCTCTTGACGATCTCAATACTGCGATGGATGCGCCGGTTGTATAACGATCGCCTCACCCGGATCACCGTATCCACCAGGAACTCCGCGGCTTCCGAAGTCGCCTGCGGCTCGGCGCAATCTCCAAGTTCATGCGACAGCATAGCAGTCAGGCGCTCGCGGTTTAGCCCTTCGATGAGTTGTTGCAAGGTATCGCGGTAAGAGCCGGGCCCGATGGCCGGCAGCGCCGCGGCCGCATGGGAAATTTGACTCAACAGTCCGATGCCGTCGATAAAGATGCGCTGGGCGCCCATTTCGCCCGCCGTCTCCAGCAGCAGGCTATCGGCCGAGCGCAGTTCCTGATCGAGCACCTGCGGGGTGGTAAAGACGATCTGAAGCTTTTTCTGCTCCTGGAGCGCCGCCAGGTCCCAGCCAAACGTAGCCGCGTCGCGAATCAGCTTATCCGGACTGACCTCGAATACCACGATAATACCGGGCTCGTTGAACTCGGTGATCCCCCGGTAAATGAACTCCGCGCCCAGCAGGGTCTTGCCGCTTCCCGTCGTTCCTTCCACCAGAATCACATTGGTCTTCGGAATCCCACCCATCAGGATTCGATCGAGACCCGCAATACCAGTCTTAATCACCCCATTGCCAGCCATACACACGTCCTTTCAAGCCAAACGCAAACCGCCATGCCGCCTCCGTCGCGGCGCCAAACCGGAGCGCTTCAGGTGCTTCAGCAGCAGCAACCGCCCTGCGCGATCGTAAGTCAAATTCATCAGTTCCCGTAAGCAGCCGTGACGCGACGCTTCCGCTGGCTCCGAGAACCGGTAGAAACGTATGCCCTGAGAGACCCGGGAGCGTCGGATAAGCCCCAAGGCTTCCAGCCGGTGCAGCGCGGGTCCAATCTCAGCCCTGTCATATCCAATCAACTGCGCGATTTGCGCGGCGGTGCACAGGCTGGCTGCGTGACGGTGCAGAAACACTAACGCATCCCACTCGGTCAAAAGCTCTACGCCGAGAACTTGGAGGCGCTCAAGAACGGGAACGTCCTGCGGCTCTTCAATCGCCATGTCTACCGCGCTAATTCGTCGGAGCAAACGGAATACAATACATACTTCAATTTACCGTCAATTACAGATACAGACGTTCCGGCGCTATAGCCGCTGCCCCATACCTACTATAGTCCCGTCCACTCTTTTCGCCAGTACGAAATATCGTCGCGATTCCGTCCTCTGGACGCGAGCTAGCATAATATTACCCTCATTGGTGCTGTTCCGTACAGGCCCGTAATAATCCAAACCATGCGCAGTTTTAATACAATTTAATTATTATTTCAAAATATGATAGAATGTGGCCTGTATACCAAATTCTTATCGAGTGCGACAGGCCTCCCGGCCTGTCGCCCGCCAAAATCCGCGGCGCGGAGTTGCCCGCCATGGCCGCAAGTAACGTCTGCCGCTAACCTCCGTATACAATCCATTGGCTTAGGCATTACCCCGGAGGTACCGGCAGGACTGTTGTTTTCAGGCCGTATGACGCAAGATTCTTAATAGGCGTGTCACCGTTGTTGCAAGAATCTGTTGCAAGAATCTGTTGCAAGAATCGCGGTGGGCCGCTCCGGAGGAGTAATGACGCGGATTCTCCTGTGTGTTGCTGAGCCCATACTGGCAAAGGGACTCGAACATCTGCTGCGGCAGGTCGAGGGTTTCGAGCTGCTGCCGACTTGCTGCGGCCTAACCGCCCTGATGCAGTCGATCTCGAAAGGCGCGGCGCCGGATCTGGTGCTGCTCGATTTGTCGCCGGACGTCACCTTCGCGGCCATGGCCGGGTTAAAGCGCGCCACGGCGGACGCCAAGGTCGTACTGCGCGTGAATTCGGCCTCCGCCGGGTTGGCTTGTCAAGCCATCGGGCTGGGGGTGCGTGGCATCCTGCGCAAGCAGTTGCCTGCCGGGCTACAGGTGAAATGCCTGCAGCGCGTGCTGGCGGGCGAGTTGTGGTTTGAGAAGGTCCTGACGGATATCGCTGTGAGCTCGCGCCCTGTGGTTTTGAGCGATCGCGAGGCGGAAGTGGTCAGCTTGCTTGCCCAAGGGTTGACGAACAAGGAGATCGCCGCTACGTTGCACGCTTCGGAGGGCGCCGTTAAGGTTTACCTTTCGCACCTGTTCGAGAAGACGGGCGTTAAAGATCGTTTCGAGCTGGCGCTGTACGGGCTGCAGAGCCTGACGGACCAGCAGCCGCAAGGCGAAGAAATTCGGCTCGACGGCAACGGCTTCTTACGCGGCCTGCGCTCGCTGCTGTTGCGGCGGCCGGAATCGGTTGCGCCCGCCGTCGCCGGCGCGCCGGAAGCGACCTAGGGTCAGACCAGGTCATGAGGATTTGTTTGCAAAGTTGTTTAGTCAAGATTGTGAGAAAGGACGATTCGGGCTCATCCCGATAAGGTTTGATTTATGCCTACTAACTACTACGCGCTGTATTCGATAGTCTTCACCATGGGTTTCGTCATCGTATTCGACGGGGTCCATCAGAAGAACAAGATCGTCCGTCTGTTCCGGTCGATTAAGTTCTTCTCATCGGAAGAAGTGAACCAGCTACAGTCGATCTGGAACGCCTGCCAGGACTCCTAGTCGAGTCTAGTAGGGTAGGCCCATGGCCTGCCGCGTCCGAGCCGCGCCGAGCGCTCGGAAGACAGGCGAAGCTGCGCTGAAATCTTGTCGCCTGTTGAGGCTGTTGCAGGCGTGGAGAATTCCTGCGCCCGCTCGACTGGGGTTCTGCGCCAAGGCGTGAAAACTGTTCCGGGCACTTAACTCCCGGTTCAGGAAATATACCGCCCTTGGACTTCCCGAGCCTGAGGTCCCGATGGTCCCTTCCTGTTCCACGGGCTGAACGGAAGGCGCGAGCCTGCCCGGAGAAAGTTGCCTCTGACTTCGCTTCTTTGCGGATAAGGCTGCTTGAATCTCGATTTCCCTGTCCATCTCTGGATTCGCCCGCCTGTTCCCTTCCGCGTGCTGGTACACTCGTATTCCCTCTCCAAAATGCGCAGCGTTTTTCGACTGCCTCCTCTTGTGGCCCGCACGCGCTAAAATCCAAGAGTGCCAGGCAAGCCCGGCGATCACGAGGAGAAAACTGCATGACCCTGGAAGAAAACATCCAGCAGTTGCGTGACTCCATGACTGTCACGTCCGCGCAGAACTTGCGCCGCGAGGCCCGGCTGAAAGATCATCGGCAGTGGCTCGAAGATATGGAACTGGCGTTCGCCAGAATGGCCGCGCGAGACGAAATCCATTCGGCAAGGATGGAGGAATTCGATGAGAAGATGACCCAGGTCGCGGCGGCGCAACTGGCGAACGAGGAAGGCTTGAGGGAGCTGGAGGCCACGGTAAAGAGCTTTATCGAGGGCCTCCACCAGCGCGGCGGAAACGGTCACAACTAAACCCCCGCCGTGCGCCACTCCACATCGGCCGCCCCTTTTTCGAGATGGGCCGCTCGCCGGTCACAGATAAGTTAAAACATTTCCCACCCAAAGACACTGCGACTTGCGTTATTCTCACGGCAAATTCCAGTTACCCCCGGTGTACTCTGGAATCGGCATCCATGCCGGATCTTAGAAGAATATCCTCGCCGCACAATGACTCCTGTCTCACGGTCTCGCCCGCCGCGTCGCCCCTCTTGATCGCGACGCCCCCGACCCGCACTCACGACAGCAGTCACAAAAGCAGTCACAACCGCCATCCCCTTACGTATCATCTCGCCTCTGTCAACTGCCGCCCTGGCGCACTCCAAAAACCGAACGAACCCAGTCCCATTCCCGAACACTCATGCGCCGACTACCGCACAACATCCGTCGCTCGGCCGCACCCAAAATACCGAACGAACCCAGTCCCATTTTCGGACGCTTATGTTCGGCGCCATCCGGCCGCATTCCACTCGCCCGGCCGAAGCCCATTCCACACCGGTCCCGAACCGTGATATTGTTGCAAGGCAAAACAAATTCGCGGCTTGACAGCAACCCTAGCCGAACCATAGGATAAGACACTTGCAAGCGATTACACCTGTCCTCGCACTTTTCCAGATGGGCCCCGAAGCTCACCTGATGTCCCTGTCGACGGTCGACCTGGTGATCATTGCGCTCTACTTCGTAGCGGTCATCGGCATCGGCTTTTACCTGAAGCGATACACCAAGACCGGCGAAGACTTCTTCCTGGCCGGCCGTGAAATGACGGCTTGGATCGCCGGCCTCAGCTTCCTCGCCGCCAATCTGGGCTCGCTCGAATTGATGGGCTGGGCCGCATCGTCGTATCAATACGGCATCCTCGCGGCGCACTGGTATTGGATCGGCGCCATCCCCGCCATGCTCTTCCTGGGCCTGGTCATGATGCCGTTCTATTACATCTCGAAGACCCACTCCGTGCCCGGATATCTCAAGCTCCGCTTTGGCGAGCCGGCGCGCGCTCTCTCCGCCATCTCATTCGGATTGATGACCGTACTCATGAGCGGCATCAACATGTTCGCCATGGCCAAGGTGATGAACGTCGTGCTCGGCTGGGATATGGACGTCAGCATCTGGGTGTCGTCGGTGACGGTGGCAGCTTACGTCTTCCTGGGCGGTCTGCTCTCGGCCATCTTCAACGAGGTTTTACAATTCGTCCTGATCTGGTTGGGCGCGCTGTTGATCGCCATCATCGGCCTCATCGAGGCCGGCGGATGGAACGGCGTGGTGGCGCGCATCCATCAAAATTTCCCTGGTCAGGACTACACGCACATGTGGCGCACGCTGGGCTCGTTTTCCGACAATCCCATGGGCATCAACTGGGTCGGCGTGGTGTTCGGCCTGGGCGCGGTAATTTCGATGGGATACTGGACTACCGATTTCCTGGTGGTGCAGCGCGTGATCGCGGCGAAAGATTTGCGCTCGGCGAAACTCGCGCCCATCATCGGCGCGGGCTTTAAAATGATGGTGCCGCTGATCGTGATTCTGCCCGGCCTGCTCGGCTTGGCGGTACTGCCTTTCAAGCTGGTTCCCGAGAATATGCTGACGCCCGGCGCCCACAGCTATAACGATGTGCTGCCGCTCATGCTGGCGCGCTACTGCGGCCCGGGCCTGCTCGGTCTGGGCGTCACGGCGTTGATCGCCGGCTTCATGTCCGGCATGGCGGGCAACGTCAGCGCCTTCGCAACCGTGTGGACTTACGATATCTACCGCGCCATGATCCGCAGAAACGCAACCGATTCGCACTATGTGGCCATGGGCCGCTGGTGTACCGTAATCGGCGTGGCCGTGAGCGTGGGAACATCTTACCTGGTCAGGCACTCGCCCAGCATCATGGATTATGTGCAGGAGCTTTTCAGTTTCTTCATTGCGCCCTTATTCGGCACCGTGCTTCTGGGCATGATGTGGAAGCGCGCCACGTCCGCGGGCGGTTTCTGGGGACTGGCGGCCGGCACCGGCACGGCCATTGCTCTGTGGTGGTGGGTGAGGGTCGATCCCTTGGCGATCCAGTATGTCGCCTTTTCACCGCAAGCCAAGGACATGGCGGTAAACATGTTCCGCGCTCTGTGGGCCTGGGTGGCGTGCGTATCGGTGACGGTGCTGGTTAGTCTGGTTACTAAACCCAGGCCGGCCGGGGAGCTCGTCGGGCTGGTTTACGGCTACACCAAGATTCCTTCGGAGGGCGACATGCCAGTGTATCAGCGTCCCATATTCTGGGCCGGCGTCGTGGCTGTGGTTTTCGTAATCTTGAACATCATATTCTGGTAGAGACATTATTCACGCAGAGACATTATTCACGTAGAGACAACATTCAATATGCAACGCGCAGGAATGCTTTCCATCTGGTTTTTCATCGGCCTTCTTTTGCTGGCCTACGGACTGCTGATATTCGGGACCGGCTTAGCCGAGTGGTCCTCGCCGCCGCCGGTGGTGCGAGCGGATTTGCACGCCGCCGTATGGTGGGGCTTGCTGCTCATCGCCATGGGCGCCTTCTACACGCTCCGCTTTTCGCCAAATAGGGGAAGGCAGGGAAAGCGATGACCTTCGGCGTAATCGTTGGCAATCGCGGATTTTTCCCCGGCCATCTGGCGCAGAGCGGGCGTACGGAGATGCTGGCGGCGCTCGAAAAGGCCGGCTATCAGGCCGTGGCTTTGGGCGCCGAAGACTCCAGGCACGGCGCCGTAGAATCGCGCGCCGAGGCCGCGCAATGCGCCGATCTCTTCAAGAAGCATCGCGGCGAAATCGACGGCATCATCGTGACCCTGCCCAATTTCGGCGACGAGCGCGCCATTGCCGATACGCTGCGCATGGCGGGTCTCAACGTGCCCGTGCTGGTGCAAGCCACGCCCGATACGCCGGGCCGCATGACCATCGCCGACCGCCGCGATAGCTTCTGCGGAAAAATGTCGGCGTGCAATAACCTGACGCAGTACCGCATTCCGTATTCGCTAACCTCTCTCCACACCGAAGCGCCCGATTCGGACATCTTTCGCAAGGACCTCGACTGGTTCGCCGCCACCTGCCGCGTCGTGCGTGGGCTGCGCCGCCTGCGCATCGGCGCGATTGGCGCGCGCCCCGCCGCCTTCAACACCGTCCGCTATAGCGAGAAGATTCTGGAAGCCAATGGAATCTCGATTGAGACCATCGACCTTTCGGAAATTCTAGGCCGCATCGCGCGCATGGGCGATACCAACCCGGCCGCGGTGTCGAAGCTCGCGCAGATCCACAAGTACGTAAGCACCGACGCCGTTCCCGCCGACGCGTTGATGAAGATGGCCAAGCTCGGCGCCGTGATCGACGGGTGGATGGCGGATACCGAATGCGCCATCAGCGCGGTGCAATGCTGGACGTCGCTCGAAGAATACTTCGGCGTAGTCCCCTGCACCGTAATGAGCATGATGAGTGAGAATCTGATGTCGAGCGCCTGCGAAGTGGATATCGTGGGCGTAGTGGGCATGCACGCGCTGCAGCTCGCATCGCAGACTCCCAGCGCCTTGCTCGATTGGAACAACAATTACGGCGACGATCCGGATAAGGCGGTATGCTTCCATTGCAGCAATCTGCCCAAGCATTTCTTCCGCGAAGTGAAGATGGATTTCCAACAGATCATCGCCGGAACCGTAGGCCGCGAGAATACCTACGGCACCTGCGTCGGGTTAGTGAAATCGGGCCCGATGAGCTTCGCGCGTTTCTCCACCAACGACCTTGAAGGCAACATCCGCGGCTATGTAGGCGAAGGCGAATTCACCGACGACCCGCTGACCACATTCGGCGGCGCCGGCGTAGTCCGCATCCAAAACCTGCAAGCATTACTCCGCTACATTTGCGAAACCGGCTTTGAGCACCACGTAGCGGCAAACCTGGCGCCGGTAGCGGGCGCGGTAGAAGAAGCCGCGAAGCGCTACCTGGGCTGGAGCGTCCATCACCACGGTAACGCCGGCGGTCTTGCCGCCGGTTCTTTGCCCATCGGGCACAGCTAGCCATGTCCATCGTAGCCGGCGTCGATTTCGGAACCCTCAGCGTCCGCGTTTCCATATTCGACAGCATCAAGGGCCGCCTCGGCGCCGCCTCCGCCGAATATCCGCTCCATCGCAAAAAGGAAGACCCCGACCACGCCACCCAGAGCCACGCGGACCACATGGCCGCTCTAGCCAAAGCGATGCGCGGCGCCATCGAATCCGCATCCATCCAAGGCCATTCCATCGAAGCACTAGCGCTAGACACCACCGGCTCCAGCGTAATCCCCGTCGACCGGCACTTGAACCCGATAGACGACTATTACCTCTGGTGCGACCATCGCGCCTGGAAAGAAGCGGCGGAAATCACCGCAGCCGCGCGCTCCGCCAGGCTCCCCGCCATCGAGTGGTGCGGCGGCATCTACTCCTCCGAATGGGGCTGGGCCAAGCTGCTGCACTGGCTGCGCAACAACCCCGCCAAGCGCGCTCAATTCGCCACCGCGCTCGAACACTGCGACATGGTAGCAGCTGTGCTCTGCGGCATCGACGACCCAACTCAAGCGCCGCGCAGCGTCTGCGCCATGGGCCACAAGTGGATGTGGAGCGATGCGCTCGGTGGTCTGCCGCCCGAAGAATTCCTCGTGTCACTCGACCCCTTGCTGGCAGGCGTACGCAGCAAGCTGGCCGGCCGCTACGCAACCTCCGACCAGATCGCCGGCCATCTCTCGCCGCAATGGGCAGAAAAGCTAGGTCTGCGCGCAGGCATCCCGATTCCCGTAGGCGCCTTTGACGCTCACTGGGACGCCGTCGGCGCTGAGGTCCGATTGGGCGACGTAGTCAACGTAGTCGGAACCTCCACCTGCATCGTCGCAATCGGTGAAAAGCCAAATCTGGTCCCCGGAGTTTGCGGCGTAGTTCCAGGCTCGGTGCATCCCGGTTACACCGGCATCGAAGCCGGACTCTCCGCCACTGGCGATATCTTCGAAGCCATCGCGCGCCGCGCCGCAACCACGGTCGCCGATCTCTCGCGCGGCCTGGAACACCACCGCGCCGGCGAGACCGGCCTGCTGCGCATGTCGTGGGACAACGGCGACCGCACCGTGCTGGTGAATCCCGAACTGAGCGGCATCACACTAGGTTGGCGCCTGACGCACACCGCGCAGGACGAGCTCTTCGCCGCCATCGAAGGCACCGCCTTCCACACGCGCGTAATTCTCGAGCGCATGGAACAGCACGGCGTCCCGGTGAACCGGATCATCAATGGCGGCGGCATCCCGCAGAAGAACCCGGTGCTCAATCAGGTCTACGCCAACGTGATGGGCAAGCCGATCCTGGTACCCAAGGGCGATATCACCAGTCTCGGGTCGGCCATCTTCGCCTTCCTCGCCGCGGGGACGTTCCAGACTATCGAGGAAGCGCAGAGCGCACTGTGTCCCGGTCATAGCACCGTGGAACCGCAGCCCGATGAAGCGGCCGTCTATCGGGAGTTGTATCCCATCTATCGCAAGCTGTATTTCGGCTTCGGCGAACGGCGCTCGGCCGCGCTCGAAATCGGAGACGTGCTGCCAGAGTTGCGCCGCATCGCCGCCGAATCCCGTCGAAGCCCTGATGTAGGCCAAAGTGCTGGAGGCCAAAGTGCTGCAAGCCTTGCACGCCCTGCGAGCTGAGGTTCTGGAGGCCAACCTGGAGTTAGTGCGCCGCGGCCTGGTGCTCTACACCTTCGGCAACGCCAGCGCCGTCTCGCGCGAAGAAGGCCTGATCGCCATCAAGCCCAGCGGCGTTCCCTACGACAAGATGACGCCCGCCGATATAGTGATCACCGATCTCGATGGCAACATTGTGGAAGGCTCGCTGCGCCCCTCGTCCGACCTGCCCACGCACGCCGCGCTCTACCGCGCCTTTCCGCAGATCGGCGGCGTGGTGCATACGCACTCGCGCCACGCCACCGCCTGGGCGCAGGCCGGCCGCGAGATTCCCTGCTTCGGGACCACGCACGCCGATTACTTCGCCGGTCCGGTGCCGGTAACGCCGGTGCTGACGCGCGAGGAGATTGAATCCGATTACGAGCTGAACACCGGACTCGCGATCGTCCGCCGCATGAAGGGTCTCGATCCGTTGGAGTATCCGGGAATCCTGGTAGCCGGACACGCGCCGTTCTGTTGGGGCGAGACCGTAACCAAGGCCGCGCACAACGCGGTAGTAGTAGAGGAGCTGGCGGCGATGGCATGGCAGACGCTGACCATCAACCCGCAAGCCGTCTCAATTTCCGAGGTGTTACATCACAAACATCACTCCCGGAAGCACGGCCCAAAAGCCTACTACGGACAAAAGTAAGACAGGCCTCCTGGCCTGTCTTCTTCATTCAGCGCCTCTCCAAGCCGCGCGCCAGCTTCAACCCAGAGCCGCAGCCCGCCGATCCACCTCAAAGCGGATAGGCAGCCGTGCGGGCCCATGCACATGCAAAGCCTCGCGCGGCTGCCATGGCTGATCGCTACCGAGTTCGAAATGCTTCAACCGCGCCAGTAAATCCGCCAGTGCGATTTTGGATTCCAGGCGCGCGAGCGCTGCTCCCAGGCAGAAGTGAACGCCGTGCCCGAAGGCCACGTGTGGATTGGGGTCACGGCCGATATCGAAGCGGTCCGCGCCGGGGAACCAGCGGAGATCGCGGTTCGCCGAGCCGATCATCGCAAGCACAAGCTGCCCCACGGGAACACCTGCCCGTGCACTTCTACATCGTGCCGCGGCGTGCGCATCATCCACTGCAAAGGCGAGCGGTAGCGGAGGACTTCCTCTATGGCCGCGGGCAAGAGCTCAGGCGCCGCGCGCAAGCGGGCGAGCTGATCCGGATGCTCCAGCAGGCAGAGTACGGCGTTGTCGATCAGGTTGGTGGTAGTCTCCTGGCCGGCGACAATCAGGAGCTGAAAGAAACCGAGTATCTCCTGTCGAGATAGCCTTTCGCCGTCTACTTTGGCGTCCAAGAGATGCGTCAAGAGGTCGGGACGCGTCAAGAGATCGTCCTGCGGCGTGTTACGCCGCAGGACGATCATGTCCGCCGGATAGGAGTCCATTTCGAGCGTGACGGCGGTGAAATCGCGCTCGGCGCGTTCTGCCTCCTCACCTCCGGAACGCGCATAACTGAGCTTCAAGATGACATCGCTCCACTGCTTGTAGCGCGTCCAATCCGCCAGAGGGATGCCGATCATCCCAGCGACGGCCTGCATGGCAAACGGGACGCAGAAGTCGGCGGCCAGGTCCATTTCACCACGCCCGATGGCCTGATCCAGAAGCTGGCGAGATAGCTCCCGGATGCGCGGAGCGAGGTTCGCCACCATCCGTGGCGTGAAGGCCTGCGAGATGAGGGCACGCAGCTTCTATGTGCGGGCGCGTCGAAGAAGATGAACCACTGAGGCGCGGGCACACGGGAGCTGAATGCTTCGTGATCGCTCAGCGCCCACTTCACGCCCTCATAGTCGAAGATCATCCACGCGTTGAAAGGCGGCGGCGCGCAGCAGCGGAGAGCCGAATCGCATTCGATCGTAGAGCGGGTATGGGTTGCGGCGCATCTCGTCGGAGAAAAGTTCCATAATGGCCGGCCTCTATCCATATTCCTACAAGATGGCTCGCAGTAACTATTCGCGCCAGCGCATCGTCGAAAATGGCATGTTCCGGCTGGCGATCATAGCTCTGTTATTTGCGCAAAGCCTCCTTCACGCTCAGACACCGGGGAAGATTACCGGCAGAGTCACTGATGCCGTCACTCATCAACCCATCCCGAAAGTGCACGTTTCCTGCACGGTCGGATCGCAATTCGTGGGTTCCCTGACAGCAGTCGACGGCTCTTACACGCTGGAGGATGTGCCGGCGGGTCCAGTCCGTATGACCATCAACCTCGACGGCTATAAGATGATCTACGAGCGTTCGGATGAGAGCGCCCAGTTCCAGATCGCTTCGGGCGACGTCGTGACGCGCAACTTCGAAATGCATCCGCTGGGCCGGATTTACGGCAAGCTGGTCGACCGCGATAGCGGCGAACCCATTAAGGGGCATACCGTCTCCGCGGTAAGCAAAGACTACGTCCCAGGTCACACGTTTCTGGTTCCGAGGCCCGGCGATCAGGACGGCGAAGAGTTCAACATCCGCAATCTCGATCCCGGCGATTACTTCATCCGGATCGACCGCGCCGAGCAGGGGACATTCGTCTTCTCGCCGGATGTCTTATCGCCAAATGCCGCGCCAACTCCCGCTTCTCAGCAATCCTACGGGCAGAGGTGGTACCCGGATGTGCCGCGCATCGAAATGGCGTCGCCTATCCATCTCGGCGAAGGCGAATCCCGCAGCCTCCGCATCGCGCTTCAAAGCCGCGAGACGCATTCGCTCTCCGGCATAATCGACGCGCCGCGCGACTTCAACCGTCTGCCGGTCGCGATTGTGCTTGAGCCATCCGATGCGAGCCCGCTCCAGGGGTCGTTCGCTGTGATGCCGGCGCCGGGACCCTTCCGCATCGACAATCTCGCGCCTGGATCATACCGGCTCTCGTTGACCGGCGGCAAACCTCCGGACAATGTGCGGTCTCACGAAGCCTACATGCTCGCCGAGATGGACCGCACATTTGCCTCGGGAAGGCCTCCCGACGAGGTCTTCGGCGACTATGTGTTTGAAGTTACCGACCACGACGTCTTTAATTTCAAGGCGGCCCTCACGCCCTACGCCGGCGTGAGCGGCGAGGTTCGTATGCTTGAGGAAGACGCCAAACTGCCCGGCAAACTGGCGGTCGTTATGATGCCGACCGCGGATTTTCTGATCGAGTTGAACGGCGGCGGGGCCATCGGCGGCGGCCCCGTACCCATCCGGTCGAGCGCTGTGGAGTCGGGCCGGTTTCATCAGGAATGGCTTCGATCCGGCGAATATTGGCCGCAGTTGAGGCTGCCGCCAGGCTATGCGGTTGCGCAAGCGCTGTTCGAGGGATCGAGCCCGCGTAACACCTCCATGACTCTCAGCGGGCCGGCCACGCCGCTCACATTCGTAGTTACGTCGCGACCCGGCGCGGTTGCGGGAGTAGTTCGCGACGATAACCAGACTGCGGTGCGCGGCGTTTCCGTGGTGTTGCTCACCGACCCCCTTCCCGACCAGGTCGCTCCCGGCATGGTTCGCGTCGAGGAAGCGGGAGACGACGGCTCTTTCGCCTTCCACGACCTGGCCCCTGGCAAATACCGGGCGCTGGTTCTTACCCGACCCGACCGCGCTTATGAGGGTGATCCCGGCTATCTGCGGGAGCAGGCCGAGAGAGTGGATTCGTTCGAGGTTCGCGCCGGACAATTGGTCAATGTAACTCTCAAGCGATGAGGATATCCGGTCCCGCCAGGAAGCGCCGCTCCGGCTCTTGCAGTTGCAGCAACTACCGCTGATTCTCTTTGAGAATCTTCTTCCGTAGCCGGATGGATTTCGGCGTGACCTCTACAAACTCGTCGTCGCGGATGAACTCAATCGCTTGTTCCAGATTCATCGCGCGGGGCGGCACCAGCCGGATGGCGTCGTCGGCCGTGGATGCGCGCATATTGGTCAGCTTCTTTTCCTTGACGATGTTGACGTCCAGGTCGGCGTCGCGGGCGTTCTCGCCGACGATCATCCCCTCGTAAACGTCGGCGCCGGGCGCCACGAAAATTTCGCCGCGCTCCTGCAGATTGAAGATGGCGTGGCCTGTGGTCTTGCCCGGGCGGTCGGCCACCAGCGAGCCGGTGGGGCGCATGGAAATCTCGCCCTGCCAATCGATATAGCCGTGAAACAGCGAATTCATCAGGGCCGTACCGCGCGTATCGGTAAGGATCTCGCTGCGCAGACCAATCAGGCCGCGTGACGGCACGTGGAACTCCAGCCGCACGCGGCCCGAACCGTTGTTGACCATTTTGCTCATCTTGCCTTTGCGCGCGCCTAGTTTCTCGATCACCACGCCGAGGAACGATTCGGGACAATCGATCACCAGCAGCTCCAGCGGCTCGCGCAACTTGCCGTTCTCCGTACGCGTGATGATCTCGGGCTTGCCCACCATCAATTCGAAGCCCTCGCGGCGCATCATCTCGATCAGAATCGCGAGCTGCAATTCGCCGCGGCCCATCACTTTGAACGTATCGTGGCCAAGCTCTTCCACGCGGATCGAGACGTTGGTGAGCAACTCCTTGTCCAGGCGGTCGCGCAGGTTTCGCGACGTGACCCACTGGCCCTCGCGTCCCACAAACGGCGATGTATTGATGGTGAAGGCCATCGCAATGGTGGGCTCGTCGATGTGGATCGGCGGCAGCGGCATAGGCGTCTCCGCGCTGGTCACGGTCTCCCCGATGGTGATGCCTTCCACGCCGGCGATGGCCAGCAAATCGCCCTGGCGGGCGACAGTCTCATCCACGCGCTTCAATCCTTCGAACGAATAGAGCTTGGTGATGCGCGTCTTCTCCAAGGAGCCGTCGCGCTTGGCGATGGCCACATCGTCGCCGCGGTGCAGCGTGCCGTTGAAGACGCGGCCGATGCCCAGGCGGCCCAGATAGTCGCTGTAATCCAGGTTCGCAATGAGCATCTGAAACACGCCATCCGGGTCGCCCACCGGCGGCGGGATATTCAGCAGGATGGATTCGAACAGCGGCCGCAGATCGGTGGAGTCGTCATCGAGCGATTTCTTCGCGATGCCGGTCTTGGCGATGGTGTAGAGAATCGGAAAATCGAGCTGGTCTTCGGTGGCGTCGAGATCGATGAAAAGGTCGTAAATCTCGTCGAGCACTTCGGGCACGCGCGCGTCCGGACGGTCGATCTTGTTAATCACTACGATGGGCGGCAGCTTGGCCTCGAGCGCTTTCGACAGCACATAGCGCGTCTGCGGCAGCGGCCCTTCGCTGGCGTCCACCAGCAGCATCACGCCATCCACGATCTTGAGCGCGCGCTCCACTTCCCCGCCGAAATCGCTATGCCCGGGCGTGTCGACGATATTGATCTTCACGCCCTGATAATGGACGCCGGTGATCTTGGCGAGAATGGTGATGCCGCGCTCGCGCTCGAGGTCGTTCGAATCCATGACGCGCTCGACGTGCTCTTCGTTGACGCGGAAGATGCCGCTCTGATTGAGCATGGCGTCGACAAGCGTGGTCTTGCCATGGTCGACGTGCGCGATGATCGCGATGTTGCGGATAGATGGGTTGCTGGTTTTCATTTGGTGGGTTCGTGGCGCACGCACTCATGCGTGCAGCGTTCACACTCGTGTGAACGCGTTAGTGATCGGCAATGGCGCCACGCGCGATGGCGAAGCTTCATTCGCTAATGCCGGTATCGTCCTCTCCGCTCTCCTCGTCGATCAGCCGCTGTACGGCGTCACTAACGAACGTATCCGCGCTGTATTACTCGCCACGGGCAACCTTCGTTTGCACCAGTTGTTCCAATTCAGGAGTGAGAGTGATGGTCATATTCAACTGTGTCGAACCGCCGTTTTGACTATCGAATGCGCAACTCAAGTTTATCACGTGGATGGTTGCAAGCCACGTTTGCGGAAGCGTACGTCTCCATACGGGTAGAGGCTTACAGCACGAAGTTTGTCGCGCAACCTTATGGGCCAAGCCATGGGCCCCGCGCCACGTCACCCCGAATATTGCTGCTTCCACTTGGCGATCTCGGCGCTTAGCGATGTCTTGATCGATGCATACTGATCGTTGTCGAACTGGTTGGCCTTCTCGCGCGGATCGGCGATCAAATCGTAAAACTCGTTCGGCCCTTTACCGCCGTCGCGCAGCACCACCTTATAATGCTCCTCGCGCGCCATGTCGGTGTTCTGGTAGTGTCCGCAGACCGTGCTCCGCCAGCGCTGCTTCTTGGGCAGCGGTTTGCCGGTCGCCATCAGCAGGTAACTCCGGCCGCAGAGGCCGCCCGGCGCCGCGGTCCCCAACGCGTCGCAAACGGTCGGCGCAAAATCATAGGAGCTTACCAGTTCCACCTGCGTGGCCAGCGCGGGAACGCGGCCTGCCCAACTCCAGATCATCGGCGTACCGATGGCGTCGTCGTACATATTGACCGGGTCGGAGGCATCCCCCGAATCCCACAAACCGTGGCGCCCAAGCATCGAGCCGCACGTCGAGGTGAAGACGATGAGCGTGTTGTCCAGCAGCCCCTTCTGGTTGATCGCCGCCAGCGTCGCGTCCACCTGGGCATCCAGCTCCGATAGCGCCGCGGCGAATTTCCGCACGTTGCCGATGATGTCGCTCAGCATCTCCTTGCCCGCACGCGCATTGTCGCTCACCGGGTCGGGGGTGTATCCTTCGAAAGTCGTCTTGGCGTAAAGATCGCGATACTTCTGCGCTACGCCGTCGTAAGGGGCGCTCAGCTTGGAAGATGTCACGGTCAGGAAAAACTGCTTCGCGGCCGTCTGCTGTCCGATAAAGCCGCTCGCGGCAGCGGCATCCTCGGTGTGAATTTCATAGCCCAGATCGCCCAGAACCTTGTCGAGCCCGGTCGCCGCGGCCGTTTGCATCGGCGTTCGCCCGGTGAGGAATGTGGCGCGGCTGGGCGCCGCGGCGGGCGTGCACACGAAGTGGTTGAGGAAGTGCGTGCCGGTCTGCGATAACCGGTCGATATTCGGCGTCCGGATCTCCTTGTTGCCGTAGCAGCCCAGCGCCCAGGCGGGCAGGTAGTCCACCAGGAACAGCAGCAGGTTTGGCCTTGCGGGCGGCTTCTTGCCGGCGAAGGCGGGCAGCGCCAGGCTACCGAAAAAGAAATGACGGCGGGATATGGGCATGCTTGAACTATCAGTATAAGCCGGGCCCGGTAGCGCATGCTTTAGCGTACGCGCCAACGCGGGGCAGACGCTTTCGTCTGTCAACCCGGCGAACTCACCCAAAATCGGCTGGCAGGCGAAAGCGCCTGCCCCACAAGAGTGTTAGCGGCACCAGTTGTTGCGTACGGTATTCGCGTTGGCCGGAATATCCGGGGCCCGTTCCACGCAATGGGCGCGCATTTTCCACCCGGTAATCCAATTGTCTTCCACCACGTTGCCGCGCGCTGGAGCCGGCCGCTCGGCGCCGCGTCCCAGATAGATGCCGGCTTCGAGAATCTCGGGGTCGGCCGCCGCGTAGTTGCAGCCATAGTGGGTAAGGTTATCGTTGCAGTGCGCGGTGTTCATGTTCCACAGGCGATTCCGCGCAATCACATTGCCCGTGCCGATGACGAAGATTCCTCCGAAGACCGGGCTATCGAGCGTGTTCTCGACGATGCGGATGTTCTGCGTTCGCATATCCGGATTGGTATCGTTCATGACGATGCTGTAATTGCCCAGCGGGTAAGTTTCCGGCGCCGCGCGGTTCACGCAAAGGTTGCCGCGGATCTCGCTGTCGTGCAGCCCGTCCAGGTCCATGCACTTGCCGTTAATTTCGCTGAAGCGGTTGCGCAGGTAAGCGGTGTTATCCACGTTGCCGGCCGTGTCAATGCCCACGGGGATAGCATCGCCCTCCGCATCCACCGCATCCAAGGGAAAGCCGATGCGCGTGCCTTGGTTGTCTTCCACGCGCATAGTGGTGGCGTGGCCCACCTGCAGCGCATCGCGGCCGACGGTGTCGAAGAGGTTGCGGGCGAAGACGCCGCGCGCGTTCCTTGGCGACGTGTAGAGCGAGTGCGTCCACAAGCCATTGCCGCGGATGTTGCGAAACGCGCAATTGGCCACCAGGAAATCGGTGGTTCCCTCTTCCAGCAGAATGCCGCCGGTAGCGTTGTTGGAGCTTGTGCCTTTGCGCGAGCCGCTCGCCTCCACCGTCACGCGCTCAATGGAGATGTTGCGCGAGCGGCTCACCAGTATGGCGAAGCCGGCCATCTCATAGAAGCGAAGACTCTCAATGGCAATGTCGGCGTGAGCGTCGACGAGGATTCCATTTCGCCCCGTAAAGTCGGCGAACGAGCGGTCGTAGGGAGGCAGACCGGAACGAACTTCGAGCTGCTCCCGATTACCCAGGATTGTGAAATTGCGCAGCCGGACTCTGTCGCCGAGAATCACAATGGCGGCGCGCCCGGTGAAGCCCTGCGCCATGCGGATCGCGCTGCCGCGTACCGAGCCGCGCACTTCGGTATCGGCATCCACCGTGAGCGGTTCGCGGATATCCATGATGCCTTCGGGGAGTGGGATAACGCGATACCGCGGCGCGGGGCCACAGCCGGCCAGCATTATTGCAAGCGCCACTGCGAGCGCCGCTGCCAGAACCACGCAAGCGGCGAAACCTGCGCAGCGCGATCTCAAGCTGCGGCGCACTCCTAAACGACGGCGCAATCTCAAGCAACCTCGATGGGAAATGGCCCGAATTCGCGCTTTCCAATGGAGACGCGGACCAGGTGGCGGCCGCGCCCGATCTCCGCGGGCAAGGGGAAGTTGAACTCGTAGCGCTGGAACAGTTGGTCGACGCAGAAAGTCTCGATGCCGCCGGCCTCGTGGCCATCCACCGTCGCGCGAAAGTCTCCAGGACGGTCGATTTCCACCATCACCGCTTTCACCATGCCGCTGGCAACTAAGCTTCCGGAAAGCAGATTGACGCCATCGCTGATGGAGACCACGCGCGGCACGGGCGGGCCGGCGGGAATCATCCGCATCCAGGCAGGCGTGCACAGCGGACTGCCGCTGGAGAATACCTCGATGGGCACAAGGCCCGTCCGCAGCCCCGCGGGTAGCGCGGCGTTCACCTGGGTTACGCCGTCATGCGCGGGCTCGCCGATGTAGGTAGGGCGGCAGGAGCGCCCATCGGCGCCGATGGCAATGGCGTTGAGATCGCAGTCGGCTGGCACATTCTCAATCCATAGAGACAGCGAGGCCATGGGTCCGGCAACCGGCGCCGCAGCTTCGCCGGTGATGGCGTTGGTGATGTGGCGGATGCGCGGCGCGCCGGCGCCGAGCGGCGCAACTTCGCCGCGCTTGCGGCACGTGATCCACATATACTGCGTCCAGATTTGCTCCAGCGCCAGCAGCAGGAAGCCTTGGTCGCGCGCGAATTGCGCAATCTCGCCGGGCGCCACGCGGACGCCGCTCCAGGTATCGTAGGCGCGCGCGTGCGCCGGCAAGCCGTTCAACTGGCAGCGCAGCACGCCGCCGGGCGCGAGCACGCGGTGAGCCTCCCGCAAATACCGGAACACCACCTCGCGGCTGGGGACGTGCTGGAAGACGGCGTAAGAGTAGACGAAGTCGAAGTAGTTATCGGGAAAGAGCTCGAGGTCGGAGCCGGAGCCTTGATACACGTGCGCGTTAGGCGTGTGGCGCAGCCGTTCGCGGGCCAGGCGCACCATCTCGTCGGAGACGTCGACGCCGTGGATCTCGGCGAAGTGACGGCTCATAGGACGCATCAGACGTCCGGGGCCGCAGCCGATCTCGAGCGCGGCCGACTTGCGGCGAAGGCGCGGGAGTTGCGATTCCAGGTCGCGGACGACATCGGCGGCGGTGGAGAAAAACTCCTCTTCCCCCTGCTCGCGGCGGCCGAAGGCGACATAGTAGTTGGCGTCTTCGCCGGCGCGCGCATTCCAATCGGCGCGCATTCGCGCGAGCGTTTCGGGATTGTCCATCCTGCAAGCTATTCTAGCGATTCTGTTCGGCCGCGAAACACTTTTTCGACGCAGAGACGCGGAGACGCGGAGTCAACGCAGAGAAGACATTGAATGTTTTCTCCCTCCG
>Ga0208193_1000130_pt1 | contig 51910 bp, 46 predicted proteins | sample June2015DPH_17_2_FD_184716 | JGI IMG/M metagenome (GOLD analysis project Ga0208193, IMG submission 184716) | Peatland microbial communities from SPRUCE experiment site at the Marcell Experimental Forest, Minnesota, USA - June2015DPH_17_10... | ecosystem: Environmental > Terrestrial > Soil >...
AACGGCAATGGCTGGGCTGAACTACAGAATAACGGCATACTCGAAGGTGAAATCTGCCTCCTCAACGGAGACGACATCCCATTCATCGCGTGTCGAGCATAGACTTCTTCAACAGCCTGCTAGCAGGCTTTTGCTCAGTTGATCAGGCGGTCGGCGCGCGGGGGCAGGAAGCGGTCGTCGAAAATATCGGCAGCCGAGGGGCGCTTTTCGAATTTGAAACCTTCGCCGACCTGATCGATCGAACGTTCGAGGCGGGCCGGATCGACCCCGCCGAGGCCGTTGCGGTTTACTTCGTCGGTCAGGATGTTGTCGCGTACCACGGCGTGCAGCCGCTCCAGCTCCAGCTCGCGCGAGCCTTCCTCCATCCGGGTGAGGACCTGGTCGATCGCATGGCCTTCGTCGCGAAGGGTCAGGTTGGTGCCGGCAATCAGGGCCCTCACGAAACCTTTCACGGCGTCAGGTTGTTTGGCGGCGAATGCCGGGTTGACGATCACCGCAAAGCCGTAGGCCGCGCAGCCATAGTCGGAAAAACGAAGCACGGCGAGGTCGTCGGCAGGGACGCCGCGATCCCGCAAGTTCACCGCGGACTGGTAGGAAAACCCGGTGACGGCATCGACCTGTCCGGCCGACAACATCGGTTCGCGCACCGCGGCGCTGATCGCACTTTGCTTGACGTGGTCCAGCTTGATCCCGTTCTGGTGCGCCAGGGCCGGCCACAGCCCGGCCGACAGATCGCTATCGGCAATGCCAAGCGTCTTGCCGTCGATATCCGAAAGAACGTGGATGCCCCGGCTCTTGCGGGCGACGATGGCATAAGGGGACTTGTTGAAGAGCACGAACACCGCCTTGACCGGGGCCGACGCCTGGCTGTGAAAGCGGATCAACGCGTTGATATCGACAAGGGCAAATTCGCTTGAGCCCGAGGCGACACGTGCGATGGCCTCAGGCGATCCGGCCGCCATGCTGGTGGTGACGGCGAGCCCCTCGGAAGAGAACAGGCCGTCGGTCATGGCAACGATCACCGGCGCTTCGCCGGCATTGATCGGGCGATCGAAAGCAAGCCCAACCGCAAGCGGGTGAGGAGGCTCGGCATGACTTGCGTGTATGCCGAGGCCGGCAAAACCGGTCCATGCGGCGAGACAACAAGCGATGAGGGTCTGAACTGCGCGCATCGGCACGACACCAGTACGGACGGTCAATTCGACCGCTAGATATGTCGGTTTCATGACACCACTCCGGCGCCAACATTCTGCCGCGGCCAACCTGAACCGCAGGTGAGCAGGAATGGTTTCCGAATGGTGTGCGCGGAGCTTTGCGTTATCAATTCGGCCACGAACTCATTCACATCTCGGAGAGGACAGGCGATCCGTATTATTACGGCCGTGACATCGCCTTTTGCAGCCGATATGGCCTCGTCTCGCAAAGGCAAGCATGCCGCCTCGCCGCCGCCTGCTGAATGCCGGCACTCGCAAATCTCACGACCGAGTTAAGCCGCTGGTCACCGTGGCCAGTGGTTTTCCCGTAATTGTGAGGCCGTTAACACGCCGGCGAGGCGTTTGGATTATCGTAAGACGCATGAGTGATTCGCTCGAACGGCTTTATCAGGCAGTCATCGCGGCCAAGGATCTCGATCCCCGGGTTTCGCGAACGGCCCGGCTGTTTCAGCGCGGTCCCGACAAGATGGCGAAGAAGCTGGCTGAGGAAGCCATCGAAGTCGTCATCGATGCCGTCAACGGCAACACCGATGCCGTCATCCGCGAAAGCGCCGATCTGCTTTACAACCTGACGGTGCTGTGGGCATCTGCCGGGGTACGTCCTGAAGACGTGTGGCGCGAGATGGAGCGGCGCGAGCATCTGCTTGGCATCGCCGAGAAGATGCCGAAGTCGCCGGTCAAGGTTCCGTCAGCCCGGCTGACGCGGCGGCCAATTGTCGCGCTCGAAGGCCGGGCCTTACGCAAGCGGTCCTAATTATCCTTCTTCCCGCATGGACAAATGCCTTGCGTGATGCTTCATCGCGGCATGCTCAGACGTCTCTATAATTGGTGTATCGAGGCCGCCGACAAGCCTTATGCCCTGTGGATTTTAGCCGCCGTGGCGTTCGCGGAAAGCTCCTTCTTTCCGATACCTCCCGATATCATGCTGCTGCCGATGTCGCTGGCGCGGCCGGCCCGGGCGTGGCTGTTTGCGGCGGTTTGTACAGTTGCCTCGGTGGCCGGTGGTGTGCTCGGCTACGCGATCGGAGCGCTCCTCTATGACTCGGTTGGGCAGTGGCTGATCAATCTCTACCACCTTGGCGACAGCGTCGAAACCTTCCGTGCCTCCTACGCAAAATGGGGCAGCGTGATCATTCTGCTCAAGGGATTGACGCCGATCCCCTACAAGCTCGTCACCATCACCTCGGGCTTTGCGGGCTACAATATCTGGCTGTTCATCCTGTGCTCCATCATCGCGCGGGGCGGCCGTTTTTTCATCGTAGCTTTGGTGCTCAACCGTTATGGCGACTGGATCCGGACGCAAATCGAAAAACATCTCGGCCTGGTGCTGGCGGCATTCCTTCTGCTGCTCGCCGGTGGTTTCGTCGTCGCGGTCAAACTGATCTGAGGCCGGTCGTCCTGGCCGCTCTTGTCTGGATGGCCGCCGTCAGTGCCGGCTGGCCACAAGCCGCCGTGCCGCCACCGGCGTCACCGCCATCGCCAGTGCAGACAACACCGCAGAAAGCCGGGCCGCCAAATGGGCCCGCAGCCGCACCGGTAGCCCCGGAAAACCCTGGCCTCATCGACGAAATGGGGAAGGTACTGGAAAAATCACTGTCGGTCTTGCCGACGTTGAAAAGCACAAGCGAAACGCTCGACGATCTCAACGCACGGGCCAAGGATGCGGCCAAGAATGCGAGCGACGGCCTGTCGCGGCTCGCGACGCCTGCCTCTATCGCAACGGGCCGTATCATGTGTCCGGTCTCCGCCAACGGCGCTCCCGATTGCAAGGTCGCGGCCGACAAGCTCTGCCAGACCAAGGGTTTCAAGGAAGGCAAAAGCCTGTCGACGGATTCGGTGGAAGCCTGCTCGCCGAAAGTGCTGATTCCCGGCCGTGCCCGAAAACCAGACGATTGCCGAACCGACAATTTCGTCACCCGCGCGCTGTGTCAGTAGAACTCATTGTCGTCATTTGAAGAATAACCGCGATTGCTTTCTTGAGATGATGTCTGGCATTCTTTGATCGAGGAACCGGATTTCCCGCCGTCCGGAATAAAAAGGATCTCACTGATGTCCATGCCTGCGTTGTTCAAGGGCCGCCTGTCGCTTCCGGCGATCGGGGCACCGCTGTTTATTATCTCGGTGCCCGATCTCGTGATCGCCCAATGCAAGGCCGGGATTGTCGGCGCGTTTCCGGCGCTGAACGCGCGCCCGCCCGAACTGCTCGACGCGTGGCTGACGCGGATCAAGCAGGAGCTCGCCGAATATGATGTGGCCCATCCGGAGCGCCCGTCGGCGCCGTTTGCCGTCAACCAGATCGTGCACCGGTCGAACAACCGGCTCGAACAGGATCTGGCGCTCTGCGAAAAGCACAAGGTGCCGATGATCATTACGTCGCTGGGCGCGCGCGAGGAAGTCAACCAGGCCGCGCATCGCTGGGGCGGCATCGTGTTTCACGATGTGATCAACCAGAAATTCGCGCACAAGGCGGTCGAGAAGGGCGCCGATGGCCTGATCCTTGTCGCGGCCGGCGCCGGCGGCCATGCCGGTGTGATCTCGCCGTTTGCGTTCGTGGCGGAGACGCGGCAATGGTTCGACGGTCCGATCGCGTTGTCGGGCGCAATCGCCAACGGCCGTGCGATCCGTGCCGCGCGCCTGTTGGGAGCGGATTTCGCCTATATCGGCTCGGCCTTCATCGCTACCAAGGAAGCGAATGCGGTCGATCTCTACAAAGAGATGATCACCTCATCGGGCGCGGAAGATATCGTTTATTCGAACCTCTTCACCGGGGTGCACGGCAATTACCTGAAGCCGTCGATCGTGGCCGCCGGCATGGATCCGGAAAATCTGCCGCAGTCGGATGCCTCGAAGATGAGTTTCGGGAGCGATGCTTCCGGCGAGCGGGTCAGGCCGAAAGCCTGGAAGGAAATCTGGGGTTCGGGGCAGGGGGTCGGCAGCCTTACCAAGGTCATGCCTGCGGCCGAACTGATCGCGCGGTTCAAGAAGGAATATGACGAGGCGCTCGATCCGCCGCTGTAACGAAAACGCGTCAAAATAAAAGGGTAGAGCCCGGTTCTGATTCCATCAGAACCGATCGAGCTCCAGCGTCATCGCCGAAGCACTCCCAGGCCCGATCACGCCGCCAGCGGCCATTTAACCCGCCCTTAACCACGTACGCCCAAGATTCACGCCCAAGGCCGCCTGCCGCAGAGTTTCGCGGGCCGGCGAGACTGCGGTTGTGAGGGGTGTGACATGGATTTCGAGACGCTTTTTGCGAAAACGCCGGCGACCCGTGACGAGATCAGACGCCGCGTCGCTTATGCGCTTGAGCGTCATCCGCTCTGCCGTCACGTGCAATTCGATGTCGTCGGCATGCCTCGCTTCGCAAGCGGCGGAAGAAACTGGACCATCAGCTGGCAGACGGTCGCGCCGGATGCATTGTGGGAGGCCTCCGACATCGTCGCCGATATCCAGGATGCCTACGAACTCGTCGCGGCGGCCTGATTTCCCGGTCACCTGTTCCTCGGCTCGCTGCCTGAATCGCCATCGTGGTGGCACGGTTAGGCCTTATTTCCTGCCTCTATTGCCGGGAAGGTCACGTGGAAGGTCAGCCCTGAAATGGAGAGTTCCCTGTCGAAAGCAGTGACCATTGTTGCCCTGACCTGCTTCCTGGTCGTTGGTGCCGCGGCGGCTGCCATTTTGGGCCGTGAAAGCGTACCTGCGGCCGGCGTTGCCGCGGTGGCGCCGTCCAGCTTTGCGCAAGGTGTCGTGCCGAACCGGGAAAGCAAGGCGGACAGGCTGACCGTCGCCGCGGTTGCACCTGATCCGGCTCCGCCGGAGCAAACGGCCACGATTCCGGCAGAGCCGCTGCGGCAGGCTTTTACGGCGACGACGCCACCGGCCGACATCGAGGGCCTCAAGCTGAACGATGCGGCAACGGACACGCCGAAGCCGAAGCTGGCGACGAAGCCGCCGGCGGTCCAGAAGCCCTACGCGTTGCTGAGCGACGCGCAGATCGCCGGCATCAAGGAGCGGCTGAAACTGTCGCCCTCCCAGGAATATTATTGGCCGGCGGTGGAAAACGCGTTGCGTGCGGTGGCCCGCAAGATCCACGTTGCACGGCAGGCCGATCCCAATGGCGCCGCCAGCGTTCCGATCGACCCCGAAGCGGCGGAAGTCCAGCAACTGAAATCAGCCGCGATGCCGCTGCTGTTTCAGTTGCGTGAAGACCAGAAGCGCGAGGTGCGCCAGCTCGCCCGCCTGATTGGACTTGAGAAAGTTGCGGCGATGATCTGAACCGCCGTTTTATCAGGCTGTGCGGAGTATCCGGCAGCACAGCGGAAAATCGTCGACGCGGTTTAAGAAGAGTCTCGGCGCGCGTTCGGGTTGATCGTGCAAGAGTTGCGGTGCTAGACATGGCGTCCAGCGGCGTGCTTGCCGTCAGGGGACGTTTTCTTGATCTTCAATTTGCAAATTGTACGCGCTGCCGCGGCGATCGGCGTGGTCATCTACCACATCGACTACCATCTGCGGCCTGATCTACATACCGATTTCCTTGGCGTCGCGACCTTCTTCGTCCTGTCTGGATTCATCATGTGTCAAATCACACGGGATGATGCCGGCGGCTTTCTGCTTAATCGCATTGTCCGGATCGTGCCGCTGTATTGGCTATGCACCTTTGCGCGTATCATCATCCTGGGCGGCGTTAGCGTGTTCAGCTCGTCGTTCTGGGTCGATCAGTCGGGCGCGATTCTGAAGAGCCTCTTTTTTCTTCCATCGGAAGAAGTACCGCTGGTTGCCGTTGGCTGGACTCTAAATTTCGAAATGTATTTCTACCTGATCTTCGCTGCTTCGCTCATGATAAGCCGCCGTTTCGCGCCGATACTGGCCTTTTTTGTAATCGCGGCCGTTATGGCGATCGACGTCTACGTGCCAGGAATTTTTGTCGTGCACTATTACGCTCACGGATACATCCTCTTTTTCCTTGAAGGCATCGGACTATTCTATCTCTGGCGTTTTACCGAAATAAAGCTGCCAAATGCCGCTGTTGTTCTTATCTGTGTCGCCATACTGTTTTGCACCTATGCCTATCAGCTTGTAACAGCCGACCTCGGTCCTTGGGCTGAAAGGATCCCGATGCTGATTGTCGGATCGGCTCTATTCCTGACCACCGCTGGCCTGGACCTTAACCTTCGCCCGCTGGTCCTGCTTGGCGATGCCTCCTACGCGATCTACCTTATCCACACGCTTCTCATGGGATCTATTCGTAGGCTTGCACCGCAGGTCCTGGAACTCGGCCGGACGGATGTCCGCTGGTTCGTTCTGCTGCTCGTGCTATTCATCCTCGCAGGACTTGCGCTTCACCTTGTTGTGGAGAAGCCGATGCTCCGCTTTCTAAGGGGGCGTCTGGCTTATCGAAAGGCCCCCGGCAAATCCACGGCTGCACACGTGATGGCGACGATCGGCCCAAGTCCAGTGCCGTCGCAAAGATCGCGGTCGTAGGAAGTAGAGATCGCGTCGACTTGAACCTGCCTATGCAACTTCCGTTCGCGTCAGCTTATTGGAGGGATGTATGCATCGCAGATTCGAGCCTGTGCCGGGGCAGGTTCAGGCCGCGATCTCTTCTTCGGCCAATTCCTTGATGGTGCGATTACGGCCTGCGCGCTTGGCCTGATAGAGCGCGCGGTCGCAACGCTCGATCATGCCGTCGGCCGTTTCACCCATGCGGAATTGCGCCACGCCGATCGAGACGGTGACGCTCGAAATTTCCTCGCCCGTCGTGCGCCGGGTCAAGCGCGCCTCCGCGATACGGCGGCGGATGCGCTCGGCGGCCTCGAAGCAGGCCTCGACCTCCGCGCCGGGCAAAATCGCCATCAGCTCTTCGCCTCCATAACGCGCGGCGAGGTCGCAATCGCGGACGCTCTCCTGCAAGACCTTGCCCACCAGCCGAAGAACCTGATCGCCGACCTGGTGGCCGAAGCCGTCGTTGAATTTCTTGAAATGGTCGATATCGATCAGCAGGATGCCGAGCGGCGTTCCCGCTTCCATCGCCGTGATCTGGGCGGTGCGCAGGAATGCATCGAGCGAACGGCGGTTGGCGAGCCCGGTAAGGGCGTCGGTGTTGGAGTGCTGCTCGGCCTGCTTCAGCGAGTCCTTGATCTGATCGAGGTCTTTTGTGGTCTGGAGGAAATTCGCCTCGAGGGCCGAGGAACGCGTCGTCGCTTTCGACAGCTCCTTCACCAGCTTTTCAATGATCGGCCTTGGATCGACCGCGGTCTGACATTCCGATTTGACCTCGCCGAGGTCCGCCATCTGCGCGCGGTTGTCGGAAATGGCGGTCGTCAGGAATTCCTGGGCGCTCGCGATTACGCCATGCAACTGCTCGGGAAAGTCCCCGCCCGTGCTCGAATGCGGGTTGACGTAGGTGAGGTAGAGATCGCGGTTGACGCCGGAATCGAACTTGCGCTTGTTGGCGATCAGGACGTCGATGGTCTTCTTCAGCGTGAGCGACCCGCCCATGGCGTAGTAGAACCAGACCGAAAAATTGTCAGGGGTGGGCGGCACGCCGTGTTGCGACATCAAACGGTTGGCCCGATCCGCGGTCGTCGTCGCGAAATCGAAGTCAAGCTCGCTGAAGCCGCCGTTCATTCCTTCAGTCCGTCACCTGGGATCTCTTCGATCCGAATCTTGGAAAGCCGGTTCGTTAACCGGCGATAAGGAATTCAGCTCGGGATTCCCGGAACAACCAGGTAATCGGATAATCAAGATAGCCGTCACATCTAAAGGATGGTTTAAACCTCGCCTTCGCGGGACTTTAGCGGCCATTCAACACGCTGGAAAAAGCCGCAAATGCTGGCGAAAATCGCGGTTTCCATGAGATGATTTGGCGTTCGCTGCGCGCGATCACAACCGGAAAGTGAATGTCGGAATCTAACTACTGGAGCATGATCTTACGCGCAAACGCCGAACGCGTTTGCGCGTAAGATCATCAAGGAACCAAGGTGGGATGACCATCCATCGAAATCTCATCTCGCTTCGGAACGCAACAATCACGGCTTGGAAAACCCGCCGCATCCTGTTTTGATCGTTGCCCGCGCAACCTGACGAGGCCTTTATGAGCACGCGACGCGAGCACGATCTGTTGGGCGACCGGGACGTTCCGGCTGAGGCCTATTATGGCGTCCATACGCTTCGGGCGGTCGAGAATTTCCCGATCACCGCAACGCCGATCTCGATCTATCCGGACCTGATTTCCGCGCTGGCATCGATCAAACTGGCGGCGGCGCGCAGCAACCGTGACCTCGGCCTGCTCGACGCCACGCGGGCCGACGCCATCATCGCTGCCGCGGAAGAAATCAGGGCAGGACGGTTGCTCGATCAATTCGTGGTCGACGTCATTCAGGGCGGCGCCGGCACCTCGACCAACATGAATGCGAACGAAGTGATCGCCAACCGCGCGCTGGAGTTGCTCGGCCATGCAAGGGGCGACTACAAGTTTCTGCACCCCAACGAACACGTCAACATGAGTCAGAGCACCAACGACGTCTATCCGACGTCGCTCAAGCTTGCGGCCTATTCCGGCATCATGCGTCTGGTCGAAGCCATGGCGGAGTTGCGCGCCGCCTTCGAGGCGAAGTCCGAGGAATTCAAGGACATCATCAAGATGGGGCGCACCCAGTTGCAGGATGCCGTCCCGATGACGCTCGGCCAGGAATTCTCGACCTATGCGGTCATGCTCGGCGAGGACGAATTGCGCCTGAAGGAGGCCGTGCTTCTGGTGTGCGAGATCAACATGGGCGCGACCGCGATCGGCACCGGCATCAACGCCCATCCCGATTATGCGCGCCTGGTTTGCCAGCATCTGCGCGACGTGACCGGCATTCCCGTCGTCACCGCGTCGAACCTGATCGAGGCGACGCAGGATTGCGGCGCCTTCGTGCAACTCTCCGGCGTGCTCAAGCGGGTTGCGGTCAAGCTGTCGAAGACCTGCAACGACCTGCGGCTATTGTCATCGGGGCCGCGCGTCGGTCTCAATGAGATCAATCTGCCGCCGATGCAGGCGGGTTCCAGCATCATGCCGGGCAAGGTCAATCCGGTGATCCCTGAAGTCGTCAACCAGATCGCCTTCGAGGTGATCGGCAACGACGTGACGGTGAGTTTTGCCGCCGAGGCCGGCCAGTTGCAGCTCAATGCCTTCGAGCCGATCATCGCGCACAGCCTGTTCAAGAGCGTCAACCATTTGCGCGCCGGCTGCCTGACGCTGGCCGAGCGGTGCGTGAAGGGCATCACCGCCAATCGCGAGCACCTGCGGCGAGGTGTCGAGCGCTCGATCGGCATCGTCACCGCGCTTAATCCGTATATCGGTTACGCCAATGCGACCGAGATCGCACAGCAGGCGCTTTTGACCGATCAAAGCGTCTACGATCTGGTGCTCGCCAAAAAACTTCTGACCCGCGAGCAGCTCGACCAGATCTTGCAGCCGGAGGTTCTGACCCAGCCGCGGTCGTTCGGCACCGCCACGGCCACCGCGCAAACCCATGCGCTCAGCGTCCGCCGCGACCAGACCGACTGATTAACTTCTCATCAGATGAAAATGCGACATATGGCGCGATTTCTCGCGCCAATTGACGGTTTCCGCATTTGCGGTTGTGCGCGCAGCGCGATAGGTTATCACTCGATAAAAAGCCGTGGATAGCTAAAGCCATGGATGGGCAAGAATAACAGATCAAGGGAGGTACCCATGCAGGAGTTGACGCCGGAAACCATCACCCAGGCCGTGCTTGATCAGATGGCTTCAACGCCCAATCCGCGCATGAAGCAGATCATGGCCTCCGCAGTGAAGCACCTGCATGCCTTTGCCAAGGACGTGAACCTGACGCCGGCGGAATGGATCAAAGGCATCGCCTTCATGACCCAGGTCGGGAAAATCTGCACGCCCGCGCGGCAGGAATTCATTCTGCTCTCGGATACGCTCGGCCTCTCGGCGCTGGTCAACGGTCTGCATGACGAGACCGCCATGGAGGAGGGAACGAACACGAGCCTGCTCGGTCCGTTTTATCGCGAAACCACGCCGCATCTCGCTGCCGGCAGCCAGATCGCCAAGAATGCCGAGCCCGATACCGAAGTTATTCTTTACGGTCATGTGACGGATGTGAACGGCAAGCCGCTTGACGGCGCCACCGTCTCGCTCTGGCAGACCAGCGCCACCGGCCTTTACGACATTCAGGAAGATCCCACGTCGGTCGACTATCGCGGCATCTTCACCACCGACGCCAACGGCCTGTTTCTGGTGCGTACGGTGAAGCCGCTCGGCTATTCGATCCCGATGGATGGGCCGGTCGGTGAGATGATCACGGCGCAGAGGCGCCACGGCATGCGGCCGGCGCATATTCATTTCCTGGTCGGCGCGCCCGGCTATCGCGAACTGGTAACGGCGCTTTACCTGCGCGACGACCCGCATCTGGCCGACGACGTCGTGTTCGGCTCGTCGGGCGATCTCGCGGTCGACATCAATCCGAAAGATCCGGAATGCCCGGTCAGGGGAATGCCGAGCATCCGCTTCGACATGCGCCTGTCGCGCGAAACCGCGGCCGACCGGGCCGGCGGGCGCGTCGGGGCCGATCCGGCCGCCATCCTGAAGCAGCCGGCTTGACCAAGGCCCGCGTGCCAGCCAGCGGGGTCATGCGACCAGAGTGGGGTTGTGGCCGGGCGCGCCTTAGCTTTAGCCTTGGCCTTAAACCTTCGGTGACGACTTGATGTCGTCCGTGGGCACGGGCCGAAGAAGCCGGCGCGGACGAACAGCGTAACAGAGTAAGATAAATAAAAGGGGGAGGAACGATGAAACGCAGAACGCTTCTTGGCGCGGCAGTCACAGTCGCAGCGCTGGCGACGATCCCGCCGGCCGTTGCTCAACAGCCGCCGATCAAGATCGGCATGTCGATGGCGCAGACCGGGGGCCTGGCCGGCGGCGGCAAGGCTTCTCTGCTCGGCACCGAGATCTGGCGCGACGACATCAACGCCAGGGGTGGCCTGCTCGGCCGCAAGGTCGAACTCGTGGTGTATGACGACAAGTCGAGCGCCTCCGAGACGCCGGCGATCTATTCCAAGCTGCTCGACGTCGACAAGGTCGATTTGTTGTTTTCGCCCTATGCCACGGTGCCGACCGCGCCGATCATGCCGCTGGTCAAGCAGCGCGGCATGGTGCTGATCGGCAACTTCTCGTTCCAGATCAACAGCAAGGTCGGCCACGACATGTGGTTCAACGTCGCGCCGTGGGGCCCGGCCGATTCCTGGGCGAGCGCGTTCCTCGATATCGGCCAGAAGGCCGGCGGCAAGACGGTGGCGCTGCTCACCGCCGACCAGGAGTTCGCGCAAAACCTGGCGACAACCGCGCGCGAAGTCGCCACCAAGCGCAACATGCCGATCGTGTTCGACCAGGCCTATCCGCCGAACACGGTGGAATTCTCGGGCATCATTCGCGCCCTCAAGGCCGCCAAGCCCGACATCGTTTATGTCGCGTCGTACCCGCCGGACTCGGCCGGCATCTTGCGCGCCATCAACGAAATCGGGATCGGCGACAACGTCAAGCTGTTCGGCGGTGGCATGGTCGGCCTGCAATTCGGCCCGGTCATGGAGAACTTAGGCTCGCTGCTCAACGGCGTCGTCAACTTCAACACCTGGCTGCCCGAACCCAGCATGTACTACGACGGCACCAAGGCGTTCTTCGAGACCTATTCGAAGCGCGCGGTCGAGGCCAAGGTCGATCCGCTCGGCTATTATCTCGCGCCCTACGGCTATGCCGAGGGCCAGCTGATCGAAGCCGCGGTCAAGGCAACGGGGTCTCTCGACCAGAAGGCGATCGCGAAATATCTGCACGAAAACGAAGTCCCGACGATTGTCGGGCCGATTTCGTTCGCGGCGGATGGCGAACGCAAGGTGACCGCGACGTTGCAGGCGCAGTTCCAGGGCATCGTCGACAAGAACATGGATCAGTTCAAGAAGTCAGGCAAACAGGTGATTCTGTTCCCGGAGAAATTGAAGTCCGGCGAATTCGTCACGCCTTTCGAGGCCGCTCGAAAGTAAGCCTTCTGCGAACGGGTAGGGCAGCAGGCTAAATAGGGGTCAAGGGGGCCGACGTGTTTTCGATGGACCTGCTGCTCGACGCGGTCGTGACCGGCGTGCTGCTCGGCTGCTTTTACGCGGCCGTCAGCATCGGGCTGTCGGTTTCCTTCGGGCTGCTCGACGTTCCCCATGTGGCGCATCCCGCCTTTCTGGTGATGGCGTCCTATGGGGTTTACTTCCTCAACGACAGCTACGATATCGATCCGCTGTTGGCGGGTCTTCTGATCACGCCGCTGTTGTTCGTCTTCGGGCTTGCCGCCTACCGCCTTTATTACGAGACGTTCGAGCGCCGCGGCAGCGATGCCGCCGTGCGCGGCATCGCGTTTTTCTTCGGCGTCGCTTTCATCGTCGAAGTCCTGCTGATCCTGCACTTCGGCGTCGACCAGCGTTCGGTCACCGCGTCCTACATCGGCAAGTCCTGGCGATTCGGCGACACAAGGATTCCGCTCCGCCTGATGGTGGCGTTCGCGGTGGCGGCCGGATTGACCCTGCTACTGTCGGTCTATCTGTCGCGGACCTTCATGGGACGCGCGATCCGCGCCGTGGCGCAGGATGAGGAAGCGGTGCGGCTGATGGGCGCCAATCCGGTCCGCATCAAGCAATGGGCGTTCGGGATTGCGACCGCCGTGCTCGGCATCGCCGGCGCGTTGCTGATCATTGTTGCGCCCGTCGAGCCGACGCTGGACCGCGCCTATATCGGACGCACCTTCTGTGTCGTGGTGATGGCTGGCCTTGGCAGCATGACCGGCACGCTGATTGCAGCCATCATCCTCGGCGTCGCTGAGACCATCGTGCTGACGATGTTCGGCGCCTCCTGGGCGCCCGCCATCTCCTTTGCCCTGTTGCTCGGCATCCTCGCCGTGCGGCCGCAGGGCCTGTTGGGCAGGCGATCATGAAACGCAGCGCTATCGCGTTCTGGGGCGGAGCCGTACTGTTTCTCGGCCTCGTGCTGCTGACGACGCAGCTCATCACCAACGAATATCCTTTCTTTGCAGGCTATGTGATCCTGCAATTCGTCGTGTTGTCGGTGGCCTGGAGCATTCTCGGCGGTTATGCCGGCTACGTGAATTTCGGAACCAGCGCCTTTTTCGGCGTCGGTGTCTACACCGCCATTCTGCTGTTCAAGGCGGCCGGCGCGCCGCTGGTTGTACAGATCGCGGCGGCCGCAGCGGTGGGAGCGCTGTTGGGTTTCGCGGTCGGCCTTTTGACGCTGCGCATGCAGGGCATCTTCTTCTCGATTGCGACGATTGCGCTGACCATCGTGATCGAAACCACAGTGACCAACTGGCGCTTTTTGGGCGGGGCCGCCGGCATTCAAATCCAGCGGCCGCCGGTGACAGTGCCGTTCCACAGCTATGTGCAGATGCTGGTGTTCGTTCAGGCAACGCTGGTGGTGCTGGCGATAGCGACCGCGCGTTATATCCAGAACTCCTGGATCGGCCGCGGCCTTCAGGCGCTCCGGGATGATGAACTCGCTGCTGAATGCACCGGCGTGCCGACGCTGCGGCTGAAAATGGTGGCCTGCGTGATTTCCGGCGCGCTGATGTGCGCGGCTGGCGCGCCGGCGGCGATGTATCTGCAATATGCCGATCCGGCGTCGGCCTTCAACCTGAACTACTCGGTCTCGGTGCTCGCGATGGCGCTGATCGGCGGCACCGCTCACTGGATCGGGCCGGTGATCGGCGCGATCCTGCTCGGTGTCACGCAACAGCTTCTGGCCGTCACCATTTCCTCCGAAGTGAACGTGCTGGTGCTCGGCATCATGCTGGTGGTGTTTGTGGTGGCCGCGCCCGAGGGCATCATCGGGCTTTTTCGCAAACTCGGGCTATTTCTTGAACGTCGCCGCTCGGAGGGCAAGACATGACGTCCGTGCCCGCCGGCGAACTTCCTTTGCTGCGGATCGAGGGGCTCACCAAGCGCTTCGGCGGCTTCACCGCGCTCGACAATGTCAGCGTCGATATCAAGGCCGGCGAACGCTTCGGTCTGATCGGCCCCAACGGTTCCGGCAAGACGACGCTGATCAACTGCATCTCCGGCGCCTTCCGCACCGAGCCTTCGACGGTGATCTTCGGTGGCGAGGACATCACGCGGCTGGCGCCGCATTTGCGCACGCGGCGCGGCATTGCACGCAGTTTCCAGATCCCGCGGCCCTTCAAAAGCATGACGGTCATTGAAAATCTGATGGTTGCTGTCGACTTCACCAGCGCCACCCATCTGGGCCTCTCGACCGCCGATCATCGCGACAGCGCTTTTGCCATCCTTCAGCAGATGGGCCTTGCGGCCAAGGCCGACGCGCGGGTCACGGGCTTGAGCCAGGTCGAGCTGCGCAAGATGGAATTGGCGCGCGCGATGGCGACACGCCCGAAGCTTCTGATTTCGGACGAGGCCATGGCGGGGCTTTCCGGATCGGAAGTCGATGAAGTCCTCGATCTCCTGATCAAGCTGGCTGGCGAATCCATCACCATCATCATGATCGAACACATCATGCAGGCGGTGATGCGGTTCTCGGAGCGCATCATGTGTCTCGACGCCGGCAAGATCATCGCGATCGGGCAGCCGTCGGATGTCATGGCGAATGCGCGGGTGCAGGAGGCCTATCTTGGCACTTAGCCTCGCCATCCGCGACCTCGATGCCGGTTACGGCGCCGTCAAGGCGCTGCGCGGTGTCTCGCTTGACGTCGCCACCGGCGAGACCGTTGCGCTGCTCGGCACCAACGGCAACGGCAAGAGCACGCTGATGAAATGCATCATGGGTCTGGTGCGGCCGTGGCGCGGCAGCGTTTCGCTGACCATCGACGGCACCGCGCACGACCTCGCCAAACTATCGACCGAAGCCATCGTCGACCTCGGTGTGGCGCTGGTGCCCGAGGGGCGGTGGTTGTTTCCGCGGCTCACGGTCTCCGAAAATCTCATGCTCGGCGCGTTCCGCCGCGCCGCGCGGGCTGACATCGACCGCAACCTTGCGCTCGCATTCGACGCGTTTCCGGTTCTGAAAGAACGCGCCAACCAGCTTGCCGGCACCATGTCGGGCGGGCAACAGCAAATGCTGGCGATTGCGCGCGCGATGATGTCATCGCCGCGTCTGCTCCTGATCGACGAGCCGTCGGTCGGCCTCTCGCCGCTATTGGTCTCGCAGATGATCACCAAGATCGGCGAACTCGGCGAGCGTTTTGATCTCACGGTTTTGATGGCCGAGCAGAATTTCAACCAGGCGGTTCGCATCGCCGATCGCGGCTACATCATCGTCCATGGTGAGATCGTGGTCGCGGCCAATGTCGCCGAACTGCATGGCAACGACATCGTCAAGCGGCTTTATCTCGGCGGCGTGGCGTGACACTCATCTCTCGGCGTCCGAGCCGTGAAACGGCGTCTCGAACCATGAGGCCCCTTTGAATGCGGAGACCTGCATGACCGCGAAACTCTTGCCCACCACGGTTGTCGGCAGCTATCCGCAGCCGGACTGGCTGGTTGACCGTCAGTTGCTGTCAAAGGGCGTGGCGCGGGTACGGCTCGATCTGTGGCGCGTCGCCGAACCCTGGTTAGAGCAGGCGCAGGACGATGCGACGCTGTTGGCGATCCGGGACATGGAGCGTGCCGGTATCGACATCATCACCGACGGCGAAGTGCGGCGGGAAAGTTATTCCAACCGTTTTGCGACCGCGCTTGACGGTATTGCATCCGGCAGACCGGGCGAGGTGATGTCGAAAGCCGGTCTTGCCACTCCCGTGCCTCGTGTGGTCGGCCCCATCAAGCGCACGCGGGCGGTTGAAACCCGCGACATGGAATTCCTTCGCCGCAATACCGAGCGGCTGGCGAAGATCACGCTGCCGGGTCCGTTCACGATGAGCCGGCAGGCGGTCAACGAATATTACAAAGACGACGACGAGATGGTGATGGATTTTGCCGCCGCGGTAAACGCCGAGGCGCGCGATCTCGAAAAGGCCGGCGCCGACGTGATCCAACTCGACGAGCCCTGGCTGCGCCAGGACCCGCCGGCCGCCAAGCGCATCGCCGTCAAGGCGATCGACCGCGCGCTGGAGGGTCTCAAGGCGACGACGGTCATCCATCTCTGCTTCGGCTATGCAGCCGTTGTCAAAGGCGAAAAGCCCGTCGGCTATTCGTTCCTGGGCGAACTCGGTGCGTGCAAGGCGGACCAGATTTCGATCGAGGCGGCACAGCCGAAACTCGATCTCGGCGTGCTCAAGGAATTATCATCGAAGAAGATCATGCTCGGCGTGATCGATCTTGCCGCGCCTGAAGCCGAGACGCCTGCGATCGTCGCGGACCGCATTCGCGCCGCGCTGAAATTTGTGTCCCCCGATCGCCTGCTGCCGGCGCCGGATTGCGGAATGAAGTATCTGCCGCGCGAACTGGCGTTTGCGAAACTGAAGGCACTGGCCGACGGGGCTGCGATGGTGCGCTCGGAGTTGGTATAGCCGTGCTCGCACAAGGGAAGGCATGATGAAGACTCTCTTGATCCTGGCTCTGATCTCAATCAACACGCTGGCGATGCCGCGAGCGTCCTTGAGTCAATCTGTCTTTCAAAATGCCGACGGCGACCAAACGAAGGTGAGCGATGGATTCGCGGACCTCATGCAGAATGTGAATTTGATTTTGCAGGACGGAATGACTACCTGGACCGATCCGCGTGGACCGATAACCCAGAAGGCTGCCGAACTCGGCTTGTCTGCGGGCGATGTGATGCGCATTCGCGAGACGGTTGGCTACGTGATTTGTCCTGGAAATAATGGCGTGGGCGCTGTCTCCGGAACGGGGATGCTGATCGGAATCGGCGGTCATGTTGTAACCGACGCGCATATATTCATTGATCCAGATACCAACCAGCGCAGGGAGCCACTCTCGGATTGCGTCTATATCAATCAACTCGATTACAAACCTATCAAGTTGGATTTCTCGAGTGAACGCACTTACAAGTTCTATACAAATTCCCCGAAGCGCGAATGGTACAACGATCGTGCCATTGTACGTCTTAAAAGTCGCCCTAGCGTTCAACCGCTTCAGCTTGATTCTTGGAATACTCCTCTCAAGCCCGGCGACAAAATCATCATGATTTCCGTGGTTCAACAGCGCCTGACTTTCCCGCTTCAACAACGCGCCGTGAATTTTACACTCCACAACGGAATGACGGTCTCGACTAATATTTACAGCGAACCGCTCGTGCAAAGTTGCTCGGTAAAGCTTTACTATCCACCGAAGACGGGGGGCCTCGAGCGCTGTTTATACGGATTGCAACGATACCGAGGGCGCCAGCGGCTCGGTCATGGCAGTGCGGCTCGCGGGTGGGCAGATGGTGGCGAAAGCCCTATTGGAACAGGGCGGGGGTTCCGACTCCGACTACAAGCCTTTTGAAGTAGGCGACGGCGTTCCGGATCCGGAGCTTAGTTATAGCCTGGGCGTGGGATTGGACCCTCAAGTCGCCTCGGATGTCCTTAAGATGGAAGGGCTGCGCTGAAATTTCTTCCCGCCTATCGGGAGCTGCGCTCCTTACGGTTGCTGCGCGGCAAGTCGCGCCTGTTTTCGCATCAGCCGCCGAAGCCTGGCGCGGTCGAGATAAAGGTAGACGACCGGGGTGGTGTAGAGGGTCAGGACCTGGCTCACGATCAGCCCGCCGAAGATGGCAATGCCGAGCGGCTGGCGAAATTCACTGCCTTCGCCCAGGCCGACCATCAGCGGCACCGCGCTGAACAAAGCGGCCATGGTGGTCATCATGATGGGCCGGAAGCGCATCACACAGGCCTCGAAGATCGCGTCGCTTGACGACAGCCCGCGCTGACGCTCTGCGTCGAGCGCGAAGTCGATCATCATGATTGCGTTCTTCTTCACAATGCCGATCAGAAGGATCACGCCGATCATGGCGATGATGTCGAACTCGGTGTGAGAGAGTATCAGCGCCACGACCGCGCCGACGCCCGCCGAAGGCAGCGTGGACAGGATCGTGAGCGGATGAATGTAGCTCTCGTAGAGCATCCCGAGCGAAATGTAGATGGTCGCCAGCGCCGCCATCACGAGGTACGGCTCGTTCGCCAACGATTGCAGGAAAATCTTGGCGGCACCCGCAAAGCTGCCGTGAACGTCCGAGGGCATTCCGATGTTGCTCATCGTCGCCTCGATCGCCGCCACTCCCTTGCTCAGTGAGACGCCTGGCGAGAGGTTGAAGGAGACGGTACTTGCGACAAGCAAATCCTGGTGGCTGACGATCAGCGGCGTCACGCCCTGCGTGAACTGCGCCACGCTGGCCAGCGGGATCATCGTCTCGGCGCTGGTCGAGACAGCTGTGCCAGTCGAGGACGCGCCCTTGCCTGAGGCGCCGATCGAGTTGGTCGCGAGATTTCGCACGGCATCGGCGGCGATCGCGTTGAGCGTGCCCTTCTGCGCGGACGATGTGACCGTTCCGGCCACCGCATTGGTCGTCTGCGAGCCGCCGGCTGCTCCGCCGGTCGTGCTGACATAGACCTCTCGCAGGGTCTGCGGATTCTGCCAATAGCTAGGGGTGACCTCCATGATGACATGGTACTGGTTGCGCGCGACATAGATGGTTGAGACCTGCCGCTGCCCGAAGGCGTCGTAGAGTGTATTGTCGATCTCGCTGACGGTAATGCCGAGCTGGGAGGCGGCATCGCGGTCGATGGTCAGGTTGGATTGCAGCGCCTTGTTCTGCTGGTCCGTGCTGACGTCGGCGAGTTCCGGCACCGCCTGGAGCGCCGCGACGAGCTTTGGCGTCCAGTCATTCAGTTCCTCGAAGGTCGAGCCTTGCAGTGTGTATTGATACGCCGCATTGCCCGAACGCCCGCCGGCGCCTAGGTCTCCGACCGATTGCAAGAACAACGTCGCGCCGGCTACGGTGGCCAGTTGATCCCGCAGCCGCTCGATGACGTGTTCGGCCGATATCCCGCGTTCGCCAATCGGCTTCAGCGAGGCGAACACCGTGCCGGTGTTGGTGGCGGACGGCCCCGGGCCACTGCCGCCTGTGAAGCCGACGGCGGTGTCGACCGCCGGATCCTGTTTGACGATATCGATGAACTGGGTGAGCTTATCGCGCATCAGCTGAAACGAGGTGCTTTGATCGGCCTGGATCGATCCGATCAAGAGCCCCGTATCCTGCTGCGGGACGAAGCCCTTCGGAACGATGCGATAGAAATGCACGTTCAGGACCAGCGTCGCGAGCAGGATCAGCATCACCGTGAGCGGGTGACGCAGCGCGATCGCCAGCGTCCAGCGATAACCGTTGAGCATGGCATCGAAGATGCGTTCGCTGGCCCAATAGATCCGTCCATGCGGCTTGCCACGCTCGGAGCGCAGCAACACCGCGCACATCATCGGCGTCGTGGTCAGCGAGACCACGAGCGAAATTGCAATCGCGATCGTGACCGTCATGGCGAATTCGCGAAACAGCCGGCCGACGAGGCCCCCCATCAACAGGATCGGTACGAACACGGCGACCAGCGATACGCTCATCGACAGAACGGTGAAGCCGACCTCGCGGGAGCCTACCAGCGTCGCCTCCAGCCGCGACATTCCCGCATCGAGGTGACGGCTGATGTTTTCCAGGACCACGATGGCGTCGTCGACCACGAATCCCGTCGCGACCGTCAGCGCCATCAGGGAGAAAATGTCGAGGCTGTAGCCGAGCAGGTACATGACGGCGAAGGTCGCCACCAGCGACACCGTGACGGCCACGACCGGGACCAGCGTCGCGCGCGCGTTGCGCAGGAACGCGAATACGACGAGGATGACGAGTGCGACCGCGATGATCAGCGTAATCTCGACGTCGCGTAGCGAGGCGCGGATCGTCTTGGAGCGGTCGACGGCGAGATTGATGTCGATGGCGGGCGAGACCGAGGCCTTCAACTGCGGCATCAATTCCTTCACCCGGTCGACCATCTGGATGATGTTCGCGCCCGATTGCCGGTACACGATCATCATCACCGCTGGCTTGCCGTTGGACAGGCCGAGCGTGCGCACGTTTTCCACGGAGTCGATGACGTCGCCGACGTCGGAGAGGCGCACCGGGGCGCCGTTGCGATAAGCCACGATCAGCGATTTGTATTCCTCGGCCGCGTTGGCCTGATCGTTGGAATAGATCTGGTAACGCCGGCTATCGACGTCGATGCCGCCCTTCGGGCTGTGCGCGTTGGTCGAGGCCAGCGCCGCGCGAACGTCCTCAAGTCCGATGCCGTATTTATAAAGCGCCGGCGGCAGCAACTCGATACGCACCGCGGGCGGCGAGCCGCCCTGGACAGCGACCTGGCCGACCCCTTCGATCTGCGACAGCTTTTGCGCGAGCACGGTCGAGGCCGCGTCGTAGAGGTCGGCCGGCATCAGCGTGTCTGACGTCAACGTGTAGATCAGGATCGGCGCCGAAGCCGGATTGAACTTGCGGTAGGTCGGGTTGCTCCGCAGGCTGGCCGGCAGGTCGGCGCGCGCCGCATTGATGGCCGCCTGCACGTCACGCGCGGCGCCGTTGATGTCGCGGCCGATGTCGAATTGCAGGTTGACGCGCGCGGAGCCCAGTGTGCTCGTCGACGTCATTTCGCTGACATTGGCGATCTGGCCGAGGTGGCGCTCGAGCGGGCTTACGACCGTGATCGCGACGTCTACGGGGCTCGCGCCGGGCAGCGTCGCCTGCACCGAAATGGTCGGGATGTCGACATCGGGCAGCGGCGAGACCGGCAGCTTGAAAAACGCAATGCCGCCCGCCACCACCAGTCCGAGGGAGAGCAGCGTGGTGGCGACCGGGCGCCGGATAAAAGGGGTAGAGAGAGACATGCGTGATGCGATCGAAGCCGTTGCGGATCAGCTTCTATCTGGCGACGCCCCGATACAAAAGCCATACGATGTCACATGGTATCGCCACACGCTCGCCGCAAATCAAGGCCTCAAAACGGCCGTTTTGATCCAAGGCGCTCGCTGCACAATGGCTTCCGCGGCCGACAGTTTGTTCGCGCTTCTTGCGCTGGCGTGGACAAACTTGATAGGAAGCCGTCGCATTGCGAGATCAGGAAACAGCCCCATGGGCCACAATAAAAATAAGCGGATTGCCGTGTTCTTGTTGGGCATGTTGGGCATAGCCTTTGGTTTGCCGGCTGCGCCAGTCACGGCCGCCGACGCGCCGTCGCGCAAGCCGGGCCTGTGGGAGGTCAAGACCACCATCGATGGCCGCGGGCGCCCGGCCACGGTGCAGCAATGCATCGATGCCACGACCGACCAGATGCTGCAAACGAGCGCCGGTCCGTTCTCCGCGGCGGCCTGCGCCGGACGCGAGGTGAACAAGTCGGACACCGGGATGACGATCGACTCGCATTGCAGCTTCAACGGCAAGCCGGCGAGCGCGCATGCCGACATCACCGGCAGTTTCGACAGCTCCTACACCATGACGGTGACGGCGGAAGGCGTCGACCTGCCGGCCGCGAAGATGACCATGGAGGGCAAGTGGCTGGGGGCCTGTGCCGCCGATCAACAGCCGGGCGACGTCATCATGGCCAATGGCGTCAAGGTCAATATCCCGGAACTGCAGAAGCGCGCACTGGCGCCGGACACATCGACGCAGTTCGGCAAGTAGGCCGGCTTAGCATCGGGGATCTCGGTGGCTCGGCTTGCCGGCCTCGCCGGCTTTTGATCGCTGGGATCGTTGACCCCGCTGCACTGCGATATTTTCAAGGCGCCGATTATCCAGCCTGGCAGAATGATCTGTTTCAGGTTTTGCGTATTATCGCCCGGCCCGGCCGCGATTAGCTTGCCCGTCATACGAAGCAAGTTCGCTTCGCAAAATGACAACCCGGGAGATTTCATCATGAACAAGACGAGCAAACGGATCGCTATCTCGGTTGCGTCAGTGCTGATCGCAGCCTCGATGATCCAGACTGCCACGGCCGCGGAGCGGACCACGAAACACCGCGTTGCCGCTACCACGAACGAGCAGGTTCGGAACGCCAATGCCTGGGCCGCGCCGTCCTATATTGACGGCGACGAGTTGGCGCGCTTGCGGAACGGCGCCGAGTCCGCCCCCGCCGGCCGTTGAAGTTGAACGCCCTGCACTGAAAGCAGCGGCCGGTCGGGGACCGGCTGCTGCTTTCGGTTCTCTGCTCTCTCTGGTTGCAAGCGTGACGAAATCGGTCGGCTCGCGGGCATCGCCTCCCGGCGCGGAGTTCCACCGCACGATCTTTTAGATGGAATTCCCCGCCGCGGAACTCGACCGCCGCGGGCCGTGGAACCCGTATTTTACCGGGATATCCTGCTTCTCCCCCGCATCGCTATTGACGGATTTCCGTATTCTTACGGGCCGATCAATTCTGATGAAGCCATGGCCAAGAGATTATTAGCTATTCAACCATAGCATGTATCTGTTGGCGTCCGCGTTTTATCGGCATCGGGTTTCATCAGCATCGGCGGCTTTGGGGGCCTCACAATGTTTGGCTTGAACGGCAATTCGAATCGGAACGACGCATCGGCGCAGTTGGCCGCCTTGCACAAGTCACAGTCGGTCATCGAGTTCAACCTCGACGGCACGATTCTCACCGCCAACGACAATTTCCTGCATGCGATGGGCTATTCGCTCACCGAGGTGCAGGGCCAGCACCACCGGATGTTCGTCGATCCGGTTGAGGCCAACAGCGCCGCGTATCGTGAATTCTGGGCGAAGCTCAACCGCGGTGAGTTCCAGGCGGCCGAATTCAAGCGCGTTGCCAAGGGTGGCCGCGAAATCTGGATTGAAGCTTCCTACAACCCGGTCCTGGATCACAAAGGCAAGCCCGCCAAGGTGGTCAAGTTCGCCACCGACATCACGCCTAAGAAAATCAACGCCATGGAATCGGCCGGCAAGGTCTCCGCGATCGGCCGTTCGCAAGCCGTCATCGAGTTCAACCTCGATGGCACCATCGTCACCGCCAACGAGAATTTCCTCGGCGCCATGGGTTATTCGCTGGCTGAGGTCGCCGGTCAGCACCATCGGATGTTCGTAGATCCGGCTGAGGCCAATGGCGCTGGGTACCAGGACTTCTGGGCGAAGCTCAAACGCGGCGAATATCAAGCCGGCGAATTCAAGCGATTGGGCAAGGGGGCCAAGGAAGTCTGGATCCTTGCCAGCTACAATCCGATCCTCGACGAGACGGGCAAGCCGTTCAAGGTCGTCAAATTCGCCACCGACGTCACCCAGCAGAAACTGAAGAACGCGGACCTCGAAGGCCAGATCACGGCCATCGGCAAGTCGCAGGCCGTCATCGAATTCAACATGGACGGTACGATCATCCGCGCCAACGACAATTTCCTGAAAACGCTCGGTTACTCCCTGAGCGAAGTTCAAGGCAAGCACCATCGCATGTTCGTGGAGCCGGCCGAGCGGGACGGCAGGGCCTATGGGCAGTTCTGGGTGGCGCTCAATCGCGGCGAATACCAGTCTGGCGAATTCAAGCGGGTTGGCAATGGCGGCAAGGAGGTCTGGATCCAGGCTTCCTATAACCCGATCCTCGATCTGAATGGCAAACCCTATAAGGTTGTCAAATATGCCAGCGACATCACACAACAGGCCCTGATCCGGATGCGCGCCGAGCGCGCCCGCTCGTTGATCGAGTCGGTGGCGGCCGGCAGCGAAGAGATGTCGGCGTCGATTCAGGAAATCTCGCAGACGATGGTCAACTCGCGGAAGAAGGCTTCGGAAGCTGTCCAGCAGGTCGACGCCGCCGATCTTCAGGCGCAGCGGCTGACGTCAGCGGCTCAATCCATGGAAGGCATCACGGAGTTGATCAGCAACATCACCGGCCAGATCAACCTGCTCGCGCTCAACGCCACGATCGAATCGGCGCGGCGCGGGCGAAGCCGGCCGGGGCTTTGCCGTGGTCGCCTCGGAGGTCAAGGGACTGGCCAATCAGGCCAAGGGCGCGACCGACAAGATTTCCGCCGAGATTGCCTCGCTCACCGAGATATCCAGGGACGTCGTCGGGGCGCTTAACGCGATCAAGGGCGCGATCGAGCACGTCAACGAGTTCGTGACCAATACCGCCGCCGCCGTTGAAGAGCAGAGCGCCGTCACCGGCGATATGTCGTCCAATATGCAGAAGGCCGTCGCCGAACTCGCGGCTTAGTTCTAGTGAATCACAAGCCGCTCTTCTCTCATCCTGAGTAGCTGCGCTAGCGGCATCTCGAAGGATGAGGCCGCTATCGGGCCTCATGGTTTGAGACGGTGCTCCGCACTTCCTCACCATGAGGGTCTTAACGCAGCAGCGCTAGTTGGCGTCCGGCTACCTTGCGCCATCCGCGAGCCACGCCGCGAGCACGGCGCGCTCCTCAGGCGTGACCTCGGTGATGTTGCCGGGGGGCATGGCGCTGGACCAGGCTGCGTTGCGTCCGATCAGGCGGCTGTTGCGCATGATCGCTTCCGCATCGTCGAGGCGGACGCCTTTTGGCGCCGCGGTGATTCCGTCGAACACCGGCTCGGCGGCGTGGCACATGCTGCAACGGGACAGCACGATATCCTGGACCGCGGCGAAGTCATGCTTGGGTACGGCTGCGGCTGCCTTGGCATCGCGCGGGCCCGCGGTGGTGAGGAAGAAAATCGCGATCATGCCGATCGCCGCCACGCCCCACACCCACCATGGCGATTTGCGCCCGGCATGCCGCTCGTTGAAGAAGTGACGGATCACCGGGCCGAGTGCGAGCACGATCGCCGCGATCAGCCAGTTGAAGCGGGTACCGAAGATCAGCGGGTAATGATTGCTGATCATGAGGAAGACGACCGGCAAGGTCAGGTAGTTGTTGTGGACCGAGCGCTCCTTGCCCTGCTTGCCGTATTTCGGGTCCGGCGTCTGGCCGGCGAGCAGCGCACCGATGACCTTCTTCTGGTTCGGGATGATCACGACAAAGACGTTGGCGACCATGATGGTGCCGATGATCGCACCGATCTGGTTGAAGGCGCCGCGTCCGCTCAGCACATGGGTGAAGGCGAACGTCAGCGCGACAAGGAAGATGTAGCCGCCGATGGCGAAAGGCAGTTCGTGGCTGGAAAGGCCGGAGCGGCAGGCCGCCTCATAAAGCAGCCAGGCGAGCGCAAGGCTGAAGAAGCTGAACAGACCCGCCTGCAATGGCGTCAGGTCGAGCACCGATTTGTCGACCAGAAACAGTTCGGCATCGAGATAATAGACGATGACCATCAGCACGAAGCCCGATAGCCAGGTGGTGTAGGCCTCCCACTTGAACCAGGTCAGCTCGCTCGGCATCTGCGACGGCGCAACCAGGAACTTGATGATGTGGTAGAAGCCTCCGCCGTGCACCTGCCACGCCTCGCCATGGGCGCCTTCGGGCAGCCCGCTGCGCGGTTTGAGTTCGAGATCGAGGTGGATGAAGTAAAACGAACTTCCGATCCAGCCGATGGCTGCGATGACATGCAGCCAGCGAAAAATCAGACTGGCCCATTCCGATAATATCGATGCCCACATCGCCGGCTCCATCCCCAATTGGCCAGATGCCCAAATTCGCATCTCTCGGGCTGGTTTGCCAGCGCTTACGATTGGCAGCTTGCTTGGGTGGTTTGCCCAAAAATGCAGCATGTGGACTTCGTCACTCCAATCCGGTTGAATGATACGGGGGCCGATTTCGAGGTGTGAATGATGAAGAAGCTTCTCCTGTGCATCATCCTGGCGGCGACAGCGACGCCGGCCTGGTCGCAAGCCAAACCGGCTCCGAAAGCCGCGCGTGTCGATCCCTGCGCGCCGATCGGACAGACCGCCAACCGCGAGCTGGTCTACTCGATGAGCTGCAACGCCCTTCCGGCGCCGCCGCCTTTGCCGCCGCAAGCCGAGGCTCAACCACCCGCGCCTGAGCCCGAGACGCCGCGCACCGGACTTTTCGGAACGTCCTTTGATCGGACCGGTGGCCCGGGCGGCCAGGGCAGAAATTATTGATCGGGTCGATATAAGTTGCAGAAGCCGCTTGCTGAGTTGAATGCCTGCACGGAGAGCGACTTTGTCGCGGCGCTCGCCAATATCTTCGAGTATTCGCCCTGGGTAGCCGAAGGGGCTTTTGCCGCGCGTCCGTTTGCAGGTGTCAAGGCGCTGTTTGCGGCGATGAAGACGACCGTCGAGCGCGGGAGCGATGATCTGCGGCTCAAGCTGATCAAGTCGCATCCTGATTTGGCCAACAAGACCCAGCGTGCCGCGGGTCTTACCGCCGAATCCACCTCCGAGCAGAACAGCGTCGGCCTCGACCGGCTGTCGGATGCGGAGTACGAGGCGTTCGAACGCGTCAACAATGCGTATCGCGCGAAATTCGGCTTTCCCTATATCGTCTGCGTCCGGCGGCACACCAAGGATTCGATCCTCAGCGATTTCGAGCGCCGGCTGCCGAATGATGTCGTGACAGAAACCAAAGCCTCGATTGAAGAGATCTGCCGGATCGCTGCGCTACGGCTCGATCAGCTCGTCGTTGCGAGCGATCATCTCGCGGTCCACGGCCGGCTCTCGACCCATGTGCTCGACAACAGTAGTGGCAAGCCCGCGGCCGGCATCGAGGTCGAACTTGTCGAGCGCTCGATGCTTGGCTTAAGCCGCGTCGTGACGCGCACCGTCACCAATGCGGACGGCCGCACCGATCAGCCTTTGATCGGCGGCCGGCCGGTGCCGATCGGCCGCTATGAATTGAACTTCAGCGTCGGAAAATATTTCAAGGAGCGAAAAGTGCCGCTCTCCGATCCGCCGTTCCTCGACGACATCGTCCTGCGCTTTGCGGTAAGCGATCCAGAGGGGCATCTGCATGTGCCCCTCCTGGTGACGCCCTGGAGCTATGCGACCTATCGCGGCAGCTAACGGCTATTCACGATAGACCTTTCCTGACCAAGATAGGCCCGCTCGATCTGCTGCCGTAGATTGGCTTCGCCGGTCGCTGCTTCCAGCACGATGTGGCCGTGCACCAGTGCGCAGACGCGGTCGGCGACGGCCAACGCCTTTTCGAGCAATTGTTCGACCAGCAGCACGGCTGTTCCCTGACCGCGCAGCCGGGAAATGACGTCGAGCACGCGGTCGACCAGCACCGGCGAAAGGCCGGCCGACGGTTCGTCCAGCATCAAGAGGCGAGGGCGACGGATGAGGCCCTGCGCCACCGTCAACATTTGCTGCTGCCCGCCTGAGAGTGCGCCCCCGCGCTCGCGACGTTTATCGGCAATCTCGGGAAAGAACGCCAAGGCTTCCTCCACCCTTGCGGCGCGCTCGCCGCGGGGCAGGTCGTAACCCGCCAGCAATAGGTTATCGGTGACGGAAATCTGGGTGAACATGCGGTGTCCTTCGACGACGTGCACGAGGCCTGCGCGCGCCGCCTCGCGCGGGGTGGCGTTGGTCATGTCGCGCGCCGCGAAACGCACCTGTCCAGCGCTGACTGGCAGCAATCCCGACAGGGCACGCAGCAGCGTGGTCTTGCCGGCACCATTGGGGCCAAGCAGCGCCACGACCTCACCCGCCGACACCTGAAGGTCGATCCCGTGTAGCACGCGAATCTTGCCGTAGCCGGATTCAAGTCGGCCGACGGCCAGCAGCGGTTCAACCACCGAGGTAGGCACTGACCACCTCCTTATGCGCGCGGATATCGGCGGGTGTCCCGGCAGCCAGGATGCGACCAAAATTGAGCACCGTGATCTGATCGCAGATATCGAAAATGAGGTCGGCATGGTGCTCGACCAGCAAGAGAGCTGTTCCGCGGCGGCTGATTGCCTTAATCAGCGCGGCCAGACGCTCGATCTCGTCGCCGGAGAGACCTGCGGCCGGCTCATCGAGCAACAGAAAGTCCGGCTCCGGCATCAGCGCGCGGGCGATTTCGATGAAGCGCAATTCGCTGTGCTGAAGGCGATCGGCCCGGACCTCGGCCAGCGCTTCGAGGCCCACGACGCCGAGCAGCGCACGGGCCTTTTCGGTCAGCATGCGCTCGTCGCGCCGGTTGCGCGGCAGCGCCAAGAGCGCTTCGACGAAGGAAGTCTGTCCGTCAATGGTGCCGCCGATCATGACGTTCTGCAGCACCGAGGCTTCCCCAATGACCCGCGGTGTCTGGAAGGTTCGGGCGATGCCGTGTCGGGCGCGCAGCGTTGGGACACCGGGATCAAGCAGGCGATCCCCAAGGCCGATCGTCCCGGCTTTGGCAACATAATAGCCGGAGATCACGTTCAACGTCGTGGTCTTGCCGCTGCCATTGGGGCCGATCAGGCCGTGGATCTCGCCGGGCTTCACATCGAGATCGAGGTTGTCGATCGCGCGTACGTTGCCGAAACTCAGCGTGATGCCGCGCAGGTTCAAGGTCTCTTTGCCGGCACTTTTGCGGAAACATTCCATGAGTTGAGCAGGACGCGGCACGATCGCGCGGTTCGACACAAGTGGGCGTCGGTTGCGCAAGTCCAGAAGTGCTGCGATGCCGCCCGGAATCACCAGCACGATCACCAGCAACAATGCCGCGTACAGGAAGGTCGACCATGCAGCCAGAGGTGCCGCGATCTCGGGCAAGACGGTCAGGATGATGGTGCCAAGCATCGGACCCAGGATCGACCCACGCCCGCCGATCAGGATCGCGATGAAGAACAGCACCGAAAGGTCGAAGGTGAACGCGTCCGGCGTGATGTAGGTCTGCAGGCTCGCGAACAGGCCGCCGGCGATAGCGGCGAGTGCACCGGCAAACAGGAAGATCGCGATCAGCATGCGCGGCTTGGAAATGCCGCTGGCTTCGGCGGCAACCTCTGCGTCACGGATGGCGATCAAGGCACGGCCGAACCGGCTGTGGGCGATATTAGCACTCAACCACGTACACACAGCCGCAAAGGCGATGCAGAGGTAGTAATAGCCCCAGGCGGTATTGAAGGGCGCGGGGAATTCCGGGCCCGCGATGCCGATGCCGCCGCCGGTGACGCTCTGCCAGGCGAGCGCGATCTGGGTGACGATGGTGGCGAAGCCGAGCGTGGACATCGCAAAATAAAAGGTGCGCAATCTTAAGGCAGGAAGCCCGACGACGACGCCGAACACGGCGCCGACAGCGCCTGCGATCGCGAGGGCAGCAAACACGTTGAGCGGAGGCATCACGTTGCCGGCCACCAGCACACTCGTGGTGTAGGCGCCGAGCGTCAGCAGCGCGACATAGCCGATCGCAAGATGACCGGCAAAGCCGACAATCAGATTGAGACCGGAGACCAGCACCCAGTAGATCGCCGCGCGCGTGCCGATCAGCGCCCAATAGTCGTTGCTGACGAACGGCAGGATCATCGCGACAACGAGAATCCCGAGGAACGGCGCAAGCTGCAGCCATATTCCGCGCCGGTCGGGGGTCTCGTCACGGGCGGGCGTTGAGGTGGCCGCGGTCATCACACTCGCCGCGCCGTCGAGAAGCCGAACAGCCCCTGGGGCCTCGCCAACAAAACCACGATGAACAGTGCGAATACAGCGACCGATGAGAAGATGCCGCCGACCAGGAAATTCGCCGCCTGTTGGAACAGGCCGAGCGCGAGCCCGCCGACAACGGCGCCGCGGTTGTTGCCGAGGCCACCGAGCGCCACCGGCACAAAGCCGTAGAAATTCAGGAGTGCGCCGTTGGCAAAGAACGCCAGCAACAATTCGCCGCCGGAAAAACCGGCGACCCCGCCGATCATGCCGGCCAGCGCATAGCTTGCGACGCGCAGATTACGCTCGGGCAGGCCAAGCGCACGCGCGGCGAAATTATCCTCCGCGATCGCCAGAAATGCGCGGCCGACCAGTGTGCGACGATAGAGATATTCGAGGCCGGCAATCGTGATCGCGCAGGCCGCGACGGGCAGCCAGAATTTCTCGTCCCATACGCCGCTGCCCCAGCCGATCAGGCGCGGAAAGGGCTGCGGCTCGGTGCCCCATTTGATCGCCGCGACCTGCTGGATCATCAGCGCCAGCGCCAGCGTCGAGAGAACGTAGAGATGTTGATCGAGGCTCTTGAGTACCGGCCGTACGGCAACGAATTCGGTGATGATGCCGATGATCGCGCACGCGACCAGCGTCAACAGAAAACCTATGAGCAGAGGCATTCCCATTTTCAGGGTGAACATCGAGCCAAACACTCCGCCGAGCATGGCGAGCTGTCCGGCGGTAAAGCTCATCACCCGCGAGGTCGAGAACATCGTGTTGTAGGTAACGCCTACAAGCGCATAGATCGCGCCTGCCGCAAGACCGGATGCGAGGATGGAGGCGAACATGGGCCCGCGCTATCCGCCGCCGCTATGAATATCCGGGTGCCAGCGCAAAGGTGCCGTTCCTGGCGGTCGAGGCCTCCGACATCACGATTTCTTCGGTGAGATAGCCGTTGTGCTGGGCCGGCGAAAAAGCGAAATTGCCGAAATAGCCAGGGTATTTCGATAGCGAATTCCAGTATTTGATGATGCCTTCGCTATCGGTCGATCCGCTTTCTTCAACAGCCTTGGCGATCAAATCGATCGCATCGACGCCGTCGGCGATCCACCACAACAGCGTATCCTTGATCGAGACATCGGCCTTGAGCAGGCGATCGACCAGATCCTGGCTCTTGGTGGGCAGCTTGCCGGAGGCATCGTAGCTGCAGCTTTTGTAGCCGATCGCGTAGACTCTCTTCCAGTTTTCGGGCTTCTCGACGAGGCCTGCGATCTCACCCGATGCCATCGAGGGATGGCCGACAAAGGAGACATCCCAGCCCATCGCAGCACGGGTGTTGAACATCCGTGACTCCATGCCCGTGGAGACGCTCCAGATCACGAAGACTTCGGCGCCGGCATTTCTTGCGCGCAGCATGTCGGGCGTCATGTCGGGCTGTGTTGAATCGATGTTGGCCTGATAGACCACTTCGGCGCCATCCTTTTTGAACGCGGCAACCGACGCGCCAACCGCGGTGACGCCATAGCCGGTCGTGTCTCCGATCACGGCAATTTTTTTGACTTTCAGGATATTGAGGCAGTAGTTCCGGACCGCGTCGTCCCATTGGCTGTTCGAAGGCGCTAGCCGGAACGCGTTCGGAAATCGGGTCGCGTCGATCAGCGTTTCCACCACGCAAGGGTGGATGTTCGGCATCTTTGCGCGCGCCATGATCGGCGTGGTCGCGAGCGCCTCACCGGAATTGAACGGCCCCCAGATCGCATGCACCTTGGCCTGGCTGATCAATTCCTGAGTCGCATTGACGGCCTTGGTCGGATCGCCCTGGGTGTCGCGGGTGATGACTTCGAGCTTGCGGCCCTTGACGCCGCCAGCAGCGTTGATGGTATCGACCGCGAAAACCACACCGCGGTTGAAGCCTATCGTCGGCGCGGAACTCGGTCCGGTCATCGCTGCAAGGAAGCCGATCTTGATCGGTTCTGAAGCGGCGACGGCAGGCCTGGGAAACGAAAATGTCGTGGTGCCGAGCGCGCCCACGCTCCCTAGCAACAACTGGCGACGTGAAACGGCCATTTGCTTCTCCCTGAATATTTTCCCGGCTCCGTTCCCGTGAGCCTACGCAGTCATTTTAGGTCTATCGCCAAAATTCAGACTGGTTGGTTGAATTTGAACCAGATGTGGACGGCTTGTCCAGAGCTTCCGGTCTGCTGCGGACGCTGCCCGTGATTTCCACCTTGGCATGCGCGACAGGCCGTCCATTCGGAGGGGAAGCGGACGCTCCGCTCAGATGAGCTGACGCCGGGAAATGACCTCGGAGACCTGAACCAAATTGGGCCGCGAGAATCCAGAACGCGATAGCGCTTTAGACGTGCTGTGCCGATGAGGCCACCGCAGCCGCATCGGTTCTCGCGCTCGCGCCAGAGCCGAGCCCGTTGAAGAACGCATTCAGGATCACCGCGACGACGGCGCAAAGCAGGATGCCGGATTCCAGTAGCGGCTGGAGGTTGCTTGGCAGGTTGTGGAAGAAGCCGGGTGCCGCGAGCGGGATCATGCCGAAGCCGACCGAGATCGCGACCACGAACAGGTTGAAGCGGTTGTTCTTGAAGTCGACGGACGTGAGAATTCGCGCCCCGGTCGCCGCCACCATGCCGAACATCACAAGTCCCGCGCCGCCGAGCACCACCAGCGGCACCGCTTCGACCAGCGCCGCGAGCTTCGGCAACAGGCCGAGCAGCAGCATGATGCCGCCGCCGGTGATCGTGACCCAGCGCGAGCGCACGCCGGTGACGCTGACGAGGCCGACGTTTTGCGAGAAGGACGTGTAAGGGAAGGTGTTGAAGATGCCGCCGATCAGCGTGCCGACGCCGTCGGCGCGCAGGCCGCGCGACAGTGCGTCGCGGTCGATGGTTTTGCCGGTCATCTCGCCGAGCGCGAGGAACATGCCAAGCGATTCGATCATCACCACGATCATCACGATGCACATGGTGGCGATCGGCACGAGGGAAAATTGCGGCATGCCGAAGCGGAAGGGAATCACGATGTCTCCCCATGACGCAGCCAGCACTTTCTCGAAATGCATGACGCCAAGAACACTCGCGAGAATTGCGCCCGCGATGATTCCGAGCAGAACCGAGACATTGGCGAGGAAGCCTGAGCCCCATCTGATCAGGCCGAGAATGAAAAGCAGCACAAAGAGCGAGATTCCGAGGCCCTGCAACTGGCCGTAACCGGGATTGGGATAGGTGTAGTTGGCGCCGTCAATCGCCTTGGTCAGCATCGGCAAACCGCCACCCGCCCAGTTGATGCCGACCCGCATCAGGGAAATACCGATCACCAGGATGATGGTGCCGGTGACGACGGGCGGAAACAGCGGCAACAGGCGGCTGATGAAAGGCGCGGCAAGTATGCCGAATATTCCGGCAGCGATGACGGAGCCGTAAATGCCGAGCAGGCCGATATCGGGAGAAAGCGCCATCGACATCATTGGGCCTACGGATGCGAACGTCACGCCCATCATCACAGGCAGCCGGATACCGACACCGGGAAATCCGATGCACTGCACCAAAGTGGCAAGTCCGCAGGCAAAGAGGTCGGCGCTGATCAGATAGGCCACGTCTTCGGGCGGAAGCTTCAACGCGCGTCCGATAATCAGGGGAACGGCGACCGCGCCGGCATACATCACCAGCACATGTTGCAGTCCGAGCGCCAGTAGCCGCGGGACCGGCAGGACTTCGTCGACGGGATGGATTCCGGTGCTCATGGCTGGCCCCCCAAGACTGCGCCAGTCGTATCTGGCGGCATGTCATATGATTGCAGTAATTCAAACCCTGTGCCAGATGCGGTCTCGCTCGGGCCTTTATTCGCCGAACTTTTCCTTCAGTGCTGGAAACAGCCGGTCCGGCTTGAACGGTGTCGAGGTAAAGCGGATGCCGGTGGCGTTGGCGATGGCGTTGCCCATCGCGGCGGCCACGGGATTATACGGGCTTTCGCTCATCGACTTCGCGCCCATCGGACCGATCGTGTCGTAGGTATCGGCGAAATAGACCTCGGTGCGCGGCACGTCGGCGAATGAAGGCAGGTGATAGTCGCGGAAGCGCGGATTGGTGATGCGGCCATTCTCGTCGATCGCCAGCTCTTCATAGAGCGTGGCGCCGAGCGACTGCGCGACGCCGCCCTCGACCTGACCGCGGCATTGCATGGGATTGGCGACGCGGCCGGCATCCGCGGCCTGCACGCTCTTGAGAATTTTGAGTTCGCCGCTGCCCTTGTTCACCGCCACCCGGAAACCCTGCACGTTGAAGGCGACCGAGCGCGGCGTGCCGCCTGAATTGCCGTGGGCGTTAAGCGTTTCACCTTGCGCCAGCGCGGTTCTCGCGATCTCAGCAAACGGCAGGCGCTCACTGCCACTGACGAGATGGTCGCCATCGAGCACGCTGGTGGCGGCGTCTGTGCCCATGATGCGCGCGGCAAAGGCCTTGATCTCGGCGGCGAGATTTTCCGCGGCCACTTTAGTGGCTAACCCTGCGACGAAAGTCCCGGCCGAGCCGTAGGCGCCGGTATCGTGGCCGCCATTGGCAGTGTCGGATTGCCTGAGGCGGATCCGGTCGACCGTGGTCGCGAGCGCGGTCGCGGCGATCTGACGATGCACCGTGGCGGTGCCGTTACCGAATTCGGCGGTGCCGACGGTCAGCTCGAACCCGCCGTCGTCGCGCAACGAGATATAACAGTCCGCGATGTGGCCGGCGGGCGGCACGGTGTCGATCATGGTCAGCGCGATGCCATCGCCGACCAGCCACTCCTTGGAAAGCTCAGGCCTCGGCGTGTCGGCCTTCATCGCACGCTCGACAAGGTCGAGGCACTGGTCGAGCCCGTAGGAGCCGTACATCACGTCGTGATATTCGGACTCCGGCGGCGACAGCATGGAATCGCCGGGCTTGACGATGTTGCGGCGGCGCATCTCGAACGGGCTGATGCCGAGTTGCCTGGCGAGTTCATCGATCGCGGATTCCGTCGCGATCAACGTTTGCGGCAGGCCATAGCCGCGGAAGGCACCGGCTGGCACCGTGTTGGTATAGGCGGCGATCCCGTCGACCTTCTTGTTTGGGCAGTTGTAGACGCTGATGCACTCGCTGACGGCGTGAAACAGCACCGGCCCGGCGTGATTGCCGTAGGCGCCGGTGTTGGAGAGCACGTCGAGTTTCAGTGCCGTGAGCTTGCCGTTGGCGTCCGCACCGGCCGTGATCGTGACCCGCATCGGATGGCGGGTCGAGGTGGCAATGAATTGTTCCTCGCGCGTCAGTTCGAGTTTGACAGGACGGCCGGTCTTGAGCGCAGCGAGCGCCAGGATATCCTCGACGAACATTTCCTGCTTGCCGCCAAAACCGCCGCCGACGCGCTTGCACAACACGCGCACCTTCTCGGCCGGCAGACCGAACAGGTCGGCCAGTGTTCGCCGCGTCAGGAACGGCACTTGCGTCGAGGAGCGGACGGTCAGGACCCCGTCGGTGTCGACAAAGGCAAGCCCGCCATGAGTCTCGAGGGCCGCGTGCTGCACGCGCTGCGTGGTGAAAGTGCCCTCGTAGGTAACGGCTGACGCCGCGAGTGCGGTGGCAACGTCGCCAAATTCGCCATGCGTTTCGGCGACGATGTTGCGTGCGCTGTTGGTGACGCGATGCTCAGTCGTCTTGCCCGGATGAATCACCGGCGCACCCTCGGCGATCGCTTTGGCCGGATCGACCACATGCGGCAGGATTTCGTATTCGACCTTGAGACGCCGGCAGCCTTCTTCGGCCGCGCCCTCGCTGTCAGCTACTACCGCCGCGACCTTCTGCCCGACAAAGCGCACGACATCGTCGAGCACGCGGGTGTCGTCCGGGTCCATCCATTCCTTTTCATGCTGCGCGGTCGAGAACAGCTTCCCTGGCGCATCTTCATGGGTCAACACGGCGTGCACGCCGGGAACCGCGAGCGCTTCGCGCCTGTCGATCGAGATGATTTTGGCGTGCGGGTGCGGCGAGCGAAGAATCTTGATGTGGAGCAGGCCTTCAATCTCGGTGTCGAAGGTATAACGCTCCGCGCCGCGCACCAGCAGCGGTCCCGCCGGCGCGGGCAGGCTGCGGCCGAACGCATGGCCTGCGGTCGCGTCCTCGACATTGGTCTTGCCGTTGAGCGCGTCCTCGATTGAACGGTAACCGGTGCAGCGGCAGATATTGCCCTTCAGCGCCGCGCCGAGATCACGCTGTTGGGCCTGATTGAGCGAGGCGCAGGTCAGGATCATGCCCGCGGTGCAGAAGCCGCATTGAAATCCCTGCGCATCCAGAAAGGCCTGTTGCATCGGGTGAATGGCGGCTTCGCCTGCAAAGCCTTCGATGGTGGTGACGGCATGGCCTTCAGCGCGAAACGCCGGTATCAGGCAGCTATGCACCGGCTCGTTGCCGAGCAGCACGGTGCAGGCGCCGCAGTCGCCGGCGTCGCAGCCTTTCTTGACGCCGAAATGACCGAGCTCGCGCAGAAACGTGCGCAGGCATTGCCCGGCGCGCGGCGCTTGCGAGAATCTCTTGCCATTAATCTCGAAGCTCATGAAAGTTCATCGCGGATTTCGCGCGCCAATCGCAGCGTCATATGCTTGCGCCAGAGCGGCTTGCCGTGAATGTCGTCGTGGTAGAGACCGTCGGGAATGCCTTGCAGAATCGCATTGTGCAATTTGGTCGCGTCGGGCAATTTCCTGAAAGATAGCCTGACCGGGCGTTTGGTCGAGGCGGTCACTGTCAGCACGAACGCGCCGTCTTGCGCGATGCTGCCGATCAACAGCGCCGCCGAGCGCCCCACCGGCGTCAGCGAAATCTGGCGAAAGGCCGATCGGCGTTTCAGCGCGCTCAAGGGAATGTCAATCTGCCGCAACAGATCACCATGCTTGAGCACGTTGGCGTTGTTGCCGGTGACGAAATCGCAAACCGCGATCTTTCGTTCACCGCCGTCGGCCTGCCAGATGGTGCAGACGCCATCGAGCGCCGCCGTCAGTGAGATCATCGGTCCGGCCGGCAATGACATGCAGACATTGCCGCCGACGGTTGCGGTCTTCCAGATCTTGAAGGAGGCCAGAAAGGCCCGGCAGCATTGATTGATCAGGGGAGCTGCGAGCCAGTCCGGTGGACAGATGATCGCGTCGAGTTCCGCAACGGTGCAGGTCGCCGCGATCGATAGCCCGTTGGCGTCTGATGTCAGTGCCGGCCATCCAAGCGCGGCCAGGTCGATCAGGCGGTGCAGATGCGCCTGCGGTTCCGAAAACAGCCACGTGCCGCCCGCGAGCCAGGCATCGCCTGCCGTCCAAGCGGGCAGTTCGGAGCGTACTTTCGGACGCGCCACCGCCGTGATTGTATTCAGGTCCATGCGCTAGTGGTCCGATTCTAACATTCGCACTAGGCCAACGCTTTCAACGCCAACACTCTTTCTGTAACAGTCTTGCAAGACCAGTGCCGCCTATTTGGATCGGGCTGGTCCTTGAATTGCAAGGAAGATTCGAGAGGAAAGGCGTTAACAATGACGCAGCCACAGGCGATCTGGATCAAGGACCCCATCGGTATTCTCGCCGGCGGCGCGAGCCGCGGGATTGTCGTGCGGGAGGGGCGGATCGTCGAGCTGGTTCCGGCCGGCGCGACGCCGGTAACGGATGCGACTGTCTTCGATGCCTCATCGCATGTGGTCTTGCCCGGACTGATCAACACCCACCATCATTTTTACCAGACGCTGACGCGGGCGGTGCCTGCGGCAATGGACCGCGAGCTGTTCCCGTGGCTGCAAGCGCTCTACCCGATATGGGCGGGATTGACGCCCGAGGCGCTCGAACTCGGCGTCACCGTGGCGATGTCGGAACTGATGCTCTCCGGCTGCACCACCACCACGGACCACCATTATGTTTTTCCGGCGGGGCTCGAGGATTCCGTTGATATCGAGGTTGCCGCGGCGCAACGCCTCGGTCTGCGCGTGCTTCTGACCCGCGGCTCGATGAACCTGTCGCAGCGCGACGGGGGCCTGCCGCCGGACAGCGTGGTGCAGGACGAAGATACCATCCTTGCCGACAGCGAACGCGTGGTCGCGAAATATCATCAGCGCGGCGAGGACGCGATGGTGCAGATTGCGCTGGCGCCCTGTTCGCCGTTTTCGGTGACCACGTCGCTGATGAAGAAGACCGCAGGCCTGGCCGAAAGGCTCGACGTTCGCATGCATACCCATCTGGCGGAAACGGAGGACGAGAACCGCTTCTGCGAGCACCTCTATAAATGCCGTCCGCTCGATTATCTCGATGACTGCGGCTGGCTCAATGCGCGGACCTGGCTTGCGCACGGCATCTTCTTCAACCCTTCCGAAATGAAACGGCTCGGCAAAGCCAAAACCACCATCAGCCATTGCGCGTGCAGCAACCAGATTCTGGCGTCCGGCTGCTGTCCGGTTTGCGAGATGGAAGAGGCAGGCATCGGCATCGGGCTCGGCGTCGACGGCTCGGCTTCGAATGACGAATCCAACCTGATGCAGGAAGTTCGCGCGGCCTTTCTGCTGCAACGCGCCCGCTACGGCGTCGGCAAAGTGAGCCACAAGGACGCGCTGCGCTGGGCCACCAAAGGATCGGCCGCCTGTGTCGGCCGCCCCGAGCTTGGCGACATCGCCGTCGGCAAGGCCGCCGACCTCGCGCTGTTCAAGCTCGATGAGTTGCGCTTTTCCGGCCACGGCGATCCGATTGCCGCGCTGGTGCTGTGCGGCGCGCATCGCGCCGATCGGGTGATGGTGGCGGGGAAATGGACCGTCATCGACGGCGCCATTCCCGGGCTCGATGTGGCCGACCTGATCCGCCGCCACAGCGCGGCTGCGCGCGCCTTGCAGGCGGGGTGAACGTAAAGCTTTCCCCCTCATGGTGAGGAGGCGCAGTGCCCGAGCAGGCGAGTGTAAGCGAAGCCGTTAGCGAACGGCACAAAACAATAACGCGCCGTCGCTGGACGATGCTTCGCATCGCCAGGAGAACCATGAGGCCCGGGGCCATCCTTCGAGACGCGGCCAAGAGGCCGCTCCTCAGGATGAGGTCGCGATGTGAAAAAGGCCGGGCGTTGCCGCCCGGCCTTTCCGTCTTGATGACTTCGAGCGCTTACTTGCCCGGAATCTTTTCGTCGATGCCCTTGACGTAGAAGTTCATGCCGAGCACCTGGCCATCGTCGAGGTGGTTGCCGCCCTTGCATTCGACCGTCTTGCCGTCCTGATCGACGATCGGGCACTTGAACGGATGAAGCGTGCCCGCGATGATCGCAGCTTCCGTATCCATCGCCAGTTTCTTCACATCGTCGGGCATGTTGGTGTAGGGCGCCATCACGACCATCTTGGCCTTCAGGCCGTCCCAGTCATTGTCCGTCTCCCACTTGCCGGCGAGTTCGGCCTTGACGCGGGAGATGTAGTAGGGCGCCCAGTTGTCGATGATCGAGGTGAGCTGCGTCTTCGGCCCGAACTTGATCATTTCGGAATCCTGGCCGAATGCCAGCTTGCCGCGCTCGGATGCGATCTGCATCGCGGCCGGAGAGTCGGTATGCTGCATGATCACGTCGGCACCCTGATCCAGCAGCGCCTTGGCGGCATCGGCTTCCTTGCCGGGATCGAACCAGGTGTTGGCCCAGATGATCTTGACCTTGATATTCGGATTGACCGTCTGCGCGCCGAGCATCGTCGCGTTGATGCCCATGATGACTTCCGGAATCGGGAACGAGGCGATGTAGCCGAGCACGCCCGCCTTCGACATCTTGCCGGCGATGACACCCTGGATGTAGCGGCCTTCATAGAATCGGCCGTTGTAGATGCCCATGTTCTTGTCGTGCTTGAATCCGGTGGCGTGCTCGAAATGCACGTTCGGATATTTCTTGGCGACCTTCAGCGTCGGATCCATGTAGCCAAAGGACGTGGTGAAGATCAGCTTGTTGCCGGCGCGGACGAGCTGTTCGATCGAACGCTCGGCGTCAGGGCCTTCGCTGACGTTCTCGAGATAAGTGGTCTCGATCTTGTCGCCGAATTCCTTTACCAGCGCCTGCCGCGCGACTTCGTGCTGGTAGGTCCAGCCGAGATCGCCGACCGGGCCAAGATAGATGAAGCCGACTTTAAGTTTTTCTTCGGCGGACGCACTGAGCAGGCTTGCGCCGGCCGTGACCATCACTGCCGTCGCCGCAATGAGAAATTTTCTCATGGGTTTCTCCGGTTACTTGAGGGGTGGACAACGATCCTCAAAGCGCACGCGCCCCAAACGTGTGCTTCAGGTATTTATCGATCCGGCACAAATGTATTTCCCAAGGCCGCAGGCGCGGTCGAGCCGCCGGTTCTCGCCCGCGAAATCAGAACAAGGACAATGACCGTCGCCAGATAAGGCAGCGACGACATGAATTGCGAGGGTATGCCGAGGCCGAACGCCTGTACATGCAGTTGCAGGATGGTCACGGCGCCGAACAGGTAGGCGCCGATGGCGAGACGGCCTGGACGCCACGAGGCGAACACCACCAGCGCCAGTGCGATCCAGCCGCGGCCCGCGGTCATGCCCGGAATGAAGAACGGCGTATAGGCGAGCGGCAGATAAGCACCCGCAAGGCCGGCGCAGGCGCCGCCGAACATCACGGCAAACAAGCGGATCCGAAGCACGGGATAGCCGAGCGCATGCGCCGACACATGATTGTCGCCGGCGGCGCGCAGCACGAGGCCGGCGCGCGTGCGATAAAGAAACCACCAGACGCCGATCAAGAGAGCCAGCGATAAATAGACGAAGGCGTCTTCGCCAAACAGGATTCGGCCGGCGAAGGGAATGTCGGTCAGGCCTGGAATGTAGAGATGCGCCGCCGGCGTGATCCGCTCGCCGACGAAGCCGGCCCCGATCAGACCGGAGAGCCCGATCCCGAGGATCGTCAAGGCAAGTCCGGTGGCGACCTGGTTGACCGCCAGGCCCAGCGTCATCAGTGCGAAGATCAGAGACATCAACGCGCCCGCGACGATCCCGCAAATCGCGCCGACGATGATCGAACCCGTGAGCCAGGCGCCGCCAAATCCGCAGGCGGCCCCCACGATCATCATCCCTTCGACGCCGAGGTTGAGGACTCCGGAGCGTTCGGTCACGAGTTCGCCGGTGGCCGCGATCAACAAGGGCGTCGATGCCGCGAGGATCGACAGAATAACGGATTCAAGAAATTTAGGATCAAGCAGTTCCACTTGGCACCTGTCGTGAGGTGGAGACCAGCCGGATGCGGTAGAGAATGAGGGAATCGCAGGCGAGCACGTAGAACAGCAGGATGCCCTGAAAAACCTTGGTCACATCGAGAGGTATTTTCATTGCGATCTGGGCCTGTTCGCCGCCGATGAAAGTAAGCGCGAGGAAAAGACCTGCAATTAATATTCCAACCGGGTTCAGCCGCCCGAGGAAGGCGACAATGATGGCCGTGAATCCATAACCCGGCGAAAAGCCCGGTTGAAGATGCCCGACGGGACCAGCGACCTCGATGATCCCGGCAAGTCCGGACAAAGCGCCGGAAATGGCGAAGGTCAGCACGATCAACTGCTTGGAATTGAAGCCGCCAAAGCGTGCGGCGCGAGGTGCGGCTCCCACGACGCGGATTTCAAAACCCTTGATCATTCGGCTGAGCATGACGGCCGCAGCGAAGACGACGATCAGTGCGAAAATCGCCCCCAGGTGCAAACGGCCGCCTTCGACGAGAATGGGAACGGTGGCGACGGGATCGAATTCCGCGGTGGTCGGAAAGTTGAAGCCGTTCGGGTCGCGCCAGGGGCCGCGCACGAGATAATCGAGGAAGAGATCGGCGACGTAGACCAGCATCAGGCTGGTCAGAATCTCGCTCGCGCCGAACCTCACCTTGCAGATCGCCGGGATCAACGCGTAGAGCGCGCCGCCGGTTGCGCCCATCACCAGCATGGCCGGCAATACCCAGGGGCCTGCGTCGGTGCCGTTGGTTTTCACCGCGAGCCAGCTTCCCGCCACGGCACCGATCAGGAATTGTCCTTCGGCCCCGATGTTCCAGACATTGGCCAGATAACAAAGCGATAGCCCAATCGCGATCATGACGAGTGGCGTCGCCTTGACCGCGATTTCCTGCAGCGAATAGCTGTCGGTCAGGGGATCTATGAAGTAGACGCGGAGCGCGAGAGCCGGATTCTTGCCGAGAATGGCGAACAGGATGACCATGGTTACGATCGTCAATCCGATCGCGATCAGGGGCGAAACGAGTGCAATCGTGTTCGATCTTTCGGCGCGTTTCTCAAGCACCAGCTGCATGCGCCGTCTCCTTCGGATCAAGGCCGCTTCCGCCCATCAAGAGCCCGAGTTTCTCGCGCGTGGCCTCTGCCGTCGGCAGCGCTTCGGACAGCCGCCCGTGAAACATCACGGCAATCCGGTCGGTGATCTCGGCGAGTTCGTCGAGGTCCTGGCTTGTGACGAGTACGGCTGCGCCGGCGGCCGCCAGGTCGAGCAGCGCCTGGCGGATCACCGCGGCAGCACCTGCATCCACGCCCCAGGTCGGCTGGCTCACCACCAGCACGGCGGGGTTTCGCAGGATTTCGCGCCCCACAATGAATTTCTGCAAATTGCCGCCGGACAAGCTCGCCGCTTCCGGATCGCGCTTGGCCTTGCGCACATCGAAGGTCTGGGTGGTGCGGTCGACGGTCGACAGCGTCGCAGGCGTATCGACGAAGCCGAATCTCACCATGCCGCTGGCGGCATGCCCGGTCAAAAGCGCGTTTTCCGACAATTTCATGCGCGGCGCGGTGCCGTGGCCGAGCCGCTCTTCGGGTACGAACGCAGCACCCAGCTTGCGCCGCTGGGTGATGGAAAGATGGCCGGCGCCGATTCCGTCGATCACCACGGTGCCGGGGTCGTTGGAGTACCGCTCGCCCGAAAGAGCCGAGAAAAACTCGTCCTGGCCATTGCCGGCGACGCCCGCGATGCCAAGGATTTCACCGCCCCGAAGCTCGAGGGAGATGTTTTGCAGCCGCACGCCATGGGGATCGTCGGGCTCGAGACAGAGGTCGTTGACGACGAGGCGCGGCACCGTGATCTTGCGCGCCGCCGCAGCTTTGACTTCCTTGATCTCGGTGCCGACCATCATCCGCGCCAGCGAGGCCGCGGTTTCCGCCTTGGGATTGCAGGTTGAGACCTTCTTGCCGCCGCGCAGAATGGTCGCGGTGTCGCAAAGCCGCTTCACTTCGTCGAGCTTGTGGCTGATGTAGAGGATGGCGCGGCCCTCAGACTTCAGCCGATTCAGCACGATGAAGAGCTGATCGGCCTCCTGCGGCGTCAGGACAGCGGTTGGTTCGTCGAGAATCAGGAACTTCGGATTTTGCATCAGCGCGCGAACAATTTCGATGCGCTGCCGCTCGCCGACCGATAGCTGCCAGACCTCGCGGCGCGGGTCGAGCGGAAGCCCGTAGGTGCGCGACACCTGTTCGAGCCGCGCGGACATGTCCTTGAAGGATTCCTTGCCGTCGAGTCCGAGCGCTACATTCTCGGCCACCGTGAGATTGTCGAACAGGGAGAAATGCTGGAACACCATGGCGATGCCACGGCTGCGCGCCTCGGACGGGCCGGACAGGACCATCCGCTTGCCCTCCCACCGCATCTCGCCTTCGCTCGGCTGGACCAGTCCGTAGATGGTTTTGACCAGCGTCGACTTGCCGGCGCCGTTCTCGCCCAGAAGGGCATGGATTTCCTGCGGCCAGATGTCGATGTCGATGGAATCATTGGCGGCGAACGAGCCGTAGCGCTTGGTGAGCCCAACCGTTTGCAGGAGCGGGGTTTCGCCGGAATGCCGGCTGACGGGCGTCGAATCTGACATTCGGGCTCACGGTTGCGAAAACACTATTTCGATACTGTGCCAGTTTAGGCGTCAACGTAAGTAGCGAAAAAGCGCCAGTCGCTGCCCAACGCTTCGGCAGAAGCCCGCATGACAGCCCTCGGGCCACAATGATGCGGACTTCCGAACCGCTACACCACGGACTTGAGATGATTCTCTGGCGAGCCGTTCGCTGACCCTATGAAGGTACCATCAAGGCTTTCCGCGGCGCGGCAACCTGTTGCATAATTGTAACGGTCCGTTGCAATTCGTCATCGAGCACGTGAGGCTGCTTTGGATATGAGCATCATCATTTCATCGTTTTGAGGTGCCGCCGCGCGGCCGCTTTATCGTGACGCAGGCCGTGTTTCGAAACGAATAGAAAAGCAAAATAATCAACAAAAACAATTCGAACAGGGAACCCGGTCGCTCGCGCCTAGCTTGCGTGCGCCGCTAGCCGCGCCCGTGGGCCGTACAAGCTACGGATCGCATGGATATTTTTTGACTATTCTTGCGGCAGGCCATGGAGAAACTTCAGGCTTCTCTCACTGCACGAACGGCGTAACTGTCCAATCAAGGGGCCTGAGACGGTTCGCTCTGTAATTGGGGGTAATGATGTCACTTAGAAAAACAATCTACGCAACCGCGGCACTGTCATTGGCCGCGCTTGCTTCAGCCGGAATGGCGCGAGCTGCGGATCTTCCGGTCAAGGCTGCAAAGCCCGTGAAGGATATTCCGTTCTTCCTGGTGATCGACGACCGCATCAGCTACTCCTACATCTTCACGGGTACGGACCCGGGCGCATTCAGCGTCAAGCCGGGTGGCGGCATTGATGGCCACACCGCCAAGCAGGTCTACTCGTTCACTCACTTCGACGTCTGGGCTTACGGCACCAACTTCTTCACCATCTCGATGTTCAAGTCGGACCACAACGACCCGGCCGGGCCTTGCTCGAACGCCGGTGTCCTTTCCAGCGGCATAACCACGAATGCGAACTGCGCCGGCGCGACAGAAACCTACGGCTTGTTCCGCTCGACGTTCGGCTGGAACGAAATCTGGGGTACCAAGGCCTTCAGCTATGGCGTGCTGCATAACATCTCGTTTGAAGTCGGCGCCGACATGGAGAACGAGAATACCTTCCTCGCTCCCGCCAAGCGCGACTGGGTCGCCGGTCTGCAATTCGCCTTCGATCTTCCCTACAAGGGCTACTTCAACGTAGCGCCCCTGGCGTACAAGGAAATCAACCACAACGCGTTCGATCAGTGCGGCGTGTTTGCTCCTGGCGGCATTCCCGGCACGACCTGCTCGATTGACGGCAACACCAACTTCAACGTCACGTGGGCAGTTGAAGTCAATTACTACATGGACCTCGGCTTCCTGCCGGAGAACATGCAGTTCTGGTCGATCAGCGGCCGTGCCGGCTGGTATGGACCGAAGGGCAACCAGAACCAGCCGCTCGGACTGGCCAGCGGTGGCACTCCGACCAAGACCGAGCTGAACTCCGAACCGATCCGTCTGACCTTCGACGCCTCGAAGGCGATCTGGGGTGCGAAGTACACCCACTTCGTCGACCTCTGGGTTTCCTATCGTTACTGGCAGAACAAGTTCGGCCTCGATCATAACAACGCTCCTGGCGTCTGCACGATCGCCGGTCCGGGAACGGCGAGCACCAACAGCTGTACCGAAGAGTCGGCACAGGCTGGTATCACTGTGAAGTTCTGATCTCCTGATTGGACCTTAAGACGATGGCGCCGCGAGATGATCGCGGCGCCATTTTTTTGGCGATAAGGCAGGATGGGTTGAGCTATTCGCAAAGCCCATCGCTTTCAGAAACCCGAACATGGGTTGATGGGTATTGCTGCGCTCCACCCATCCTACGCACTGAAAGTTTTCGGGGGAGGAGTCCGCGCCGGCTGGATTAAAGCGCCCAAGGCCTTTATCGGCCCCAGACTCCGGCGTGAAGCGCTGCGGCGTCATCTTCCAGCAGCGGACCCACAACGTCGGTCGGCCGCTGACCGCTTGCAAACACCGCGCGGCAGGGCAAATCGAGAGTGGGATTTTCGGGGTGATTGCCGGTGATGCCGCGCAGGCGCTCTTCGCTGAGGCCATAGACCAGGCGGCCGATCCCCGCCCAGTAGATCGCGCCGGCACACATCGCGCAGGGTTCGGCGGAGGAATAGATGGTCGCCTCGGCAAGGACACCGGCTTCAATCGTGCGGCAGGCCAGCGTCGCCAGCACGCGCTCGGCATGCGCGGTGCCGTCATGCGAGGGCATGTAGCCGTTCTCGGTCTCGATCAGCACCTTGCGATTTCGATCGACCAGGATGGCGCCGAAGGGATGGTTGCCGTTTCCCATCGACCGGCGGGCGACGTCGAAGGAATGCCGCAGGAAATGTTCGTCCAGTTGGGACTGCGTCAGGCCTTTGACATCCGTCATCAGTGCCCTGCCATATGGCGGCCGACTTCCGTCAGGTCCGCCTCGCTGGCGCGGGCCTCATAGACGAACTGGCCGTGAAACATCACCACCAGACGATCCGATAATTCGAGCAATTCGTCGAGATCCTCGCTGACCAGGAGCACCGCGGCGCCGCGATTGCGCGCCGCCATGATCTCGGCATGGATCTGGGCCACGGCCGCGAAATCGAGCCCAAAGCAGGGGTTGGCGGCAATCAAGACCTCGACATCGCCGCCGAGCTCGCGCGCCAGCACCGTGCGCTGGACATTGCCGCCCGAGAGCGCCGACATCGGCGTATCGGGCCCGCGGGTCTTGATCTTGTAGAGATCGATCTTCTTCATGGCATCGTTGCGGAAGGCGGCGCGGTTGAGCCACCAGCCGCCGCTGGCGAAGGGCGCGCGGTCGAATTCGCGAAAAGCGACATTGTCGGCGACGCTCATGCCGCTGACGCAGGCGTTTTTCAGCGGCTCTTCCGGTAATAGCGACATCTTGTGCCGGCGCATCTCCTCGCGGTGAGCATGATAGGCCTCGCCCGCGACGCGGATCTCGCCGCTTTCGGCCTCGCGCTGGCCGGCCAGCACTTCGACCAGCTGGCGCTGGCCATTGCCGGAGACTCCGGCGATGCCGACGATCTCGCCGCCACGCACGGACAATGAGACATCGTTGACCGCGACCGCGCCGGCATCGTCGAGTGCGCAGACCTTGCTGAGCTCGAGCCGCACGCCGCCGGTCTCGCCCGAGCGCGGTGGCTGGATGGTGAGTTCTTCCGCGCCGATCATCGCGCGCGCCATCGCATCCGGCGTCAGCTCCTTGACGAGGCCTTTGCCCGCCAGCTTGCCGCGGCGCAGGATCGTCACCTCGTCGGCGAACGCCATCACCTCGCGGAACTTGTGCGTGATCATCAGGATGGTCAGTTCGCCATCCTCGACCATTTTGCGCAGCATGCCCAGCACCTCGTCGGCCTCGCCCGGCGTCAGCACCGAGGTCGGCTCGTCGAGAATCAAAAAGCGCCGCTTCAGGTAAAGCTGCTTGAGGATCTCGCACTTCTGCCTTTCGCCGGCCGAGATGTCGGAGACGCGCGCGTTGAGCGGCACCTTGAACGGCATCCGCGACAGGAATTCTTCGAGCTCTTTCTTTTCCTTGGCCCAATCGACCACGGCCGGCACGTTATCGCGGGCCAGCACCAGATTTTCCGCCACCGTCATCGCGCCCACCAGCGTGAAGTGCTGATAGACCATGCCGAGCCCCAGCGCGTGCGCGTCCTTCGGGTTGGCGATCGACTGCTCGCGGTCGCCGACCAGGATGTCGCCCTGGGTCGCGTGGTAGTAGCCCATGATGCATTTGACGAGCGTGCTCTTGCCCGCGCCATTTTCTCCGAGCAACGCGTGCAGCGTGCCGGGCTTGACCTTCAGCTCGACATTGTCGAGCGCGAGGAAATCGCCGAAGCGCATGGTCATGGCAATGGCGTTGACGCCGAAGGCGCCGGAAGGCGGGGGATATTCGCCGATTTTCACGAAATGGCTCCGATCAGGTCAGCGGATTTCGCCACCGCGCCGAATACGCCGCCCTGCATCTTGATCATTTTCAGCGCGTGTTCGTGATTGCTCTTGTCGGTCGCCGCGCAGCAATCCTCGATCAGCACGCATTCGAAGCCGCGATCGTTGGCCTCGCGCATGGTGGTGTGAACGCAGACGTCGGTGGTGATGCCGGTCAGCACGATATTTTCGATGCCGCGCACCCGCAGCAGCAGTTCGAGATCGGTGGCGCAGAACGATCCCTTGCCGGGCTTGTCGATGATCGGCTCGCCCGCCAACGGCGCAAGGTCCGGAATGATTTCCCAGCCGGCCTCGCCGCGCACGAGAATGCGTCCGCAGGGGCCGGCGTCGCCGATTCCGGCGCCGATCTGGCGCGAACGCCAGCGCTTGTTGGCGGGCAAATCCGCAAGGTCCGGACGATGGCCCTCGCGGGTGTGGATGATGTGGTAGCCGCCCGCGCGCATCGCCGCGAGCAGGCGCTTGATCGGTTCGATCGGCGCGCGCGTCAGCGACAGATCATAGCCCATCTTGTCGACATAGCCGCCGACGCCGCAGAAGTCGGTCTGCATGTCGATAATGATCAGGGCGGTGTTCTCGGGCCGAAGGTCGCCATTATAGGGCCACGCATAGGGCTCGGACTTGATGGTGCGCTCGGGCATGGTTGGCCTCGTTTACTTCGTGATCGACAGTTCGGCGGGCGCGCCGGTCAGCGTGCGCTTCGGCGAGCAGGTGATGATCATGATCGCCAGCGTCAGGATGTAGGGCGCGGCATTGAACAGGTGATAGCCTGACGTGACGCCGACCGATTGCAGGGCCGGACCGAGTGCGGCTGCACCTCCGAACGCGAGCGAAGCCCACAGGCACAGCATCGGGTCCCAGCGCGCGAAGATCACCAGCGCGACTGCCGTGACGCCTTGTCCTGAAGACAGGCCCTCGTTCCAGCTTCCGGGGTAGAACAGCGACAGGAAGGAGCCGCCGATACCGGCGAGGAAGCCGCCGGCCATGGTCGCACGCAAACGGATCAGCAAGACCGAATAGCCCATGGCGCGCGCGGCGTCCGAACTTTCACCGGCGGTGCGGATCAACAGGCCCCAGCGCGTGGTGCGGAACGCCCAATAAAGAATGGGCGCGATCGCCACGCCCAGCAAAAACAGCACATTGATGCGAAGCGCCGCGCGGACCTGCTGGACGTCGCTCCACCAGCCGAAATCGATCGCGGGCAGGTGCTGCGCCGTCGGCTCGATCAAGGGCTTGCCGAGGTAGAAGGCTAAGCCCGTGCCGAACAGCATCAGCGCAATGCCCACCGCGACGTCGTTGACCCGCGGCAGCGAACAGATGCCGGCATGCAGCGCGCCCAGCATGGCGCCGGTGACACCGGCGGCGAGCACGCCAAGCCACGGCGATCCCGTGAGATAGGAGATGCCATAGGCGCTCATCGCGCCCATCACCAGCGTGCCTTCAAGGCCGAGATTGATACGGCCGCTTCGTTCGGTGATGCATTCCCCGAGGCTGACGAACAGGAACGGCGTGGAGACGCGGATGGCGCCGCCAAATACCGCGACAGGCACGGTCCAGAGTCCGATCGATCCGTCCGCCATGTCAGGATTTCCCCTTCAGAAAGCCGATCCGTCCGTAAAGCGCATCGCTTGCCAGCACGAACACGAAGATGATGCCTTGCAGCACTTGCACCGAGGCGTCCGGCAGGCCGAGCCTTCGTTGCAGAAGTCCGCCGCTGGCGTTAATTCCGCCAAGCAGGATCGCGACCGGAATGACCGCAAGCGGATTTTGCCGCGACAGAAACGCGACCAGGATTCCGGTGAAGCCATAACCGGCAGCGAGGTTGGCGTTGGTGCGTCCCTGCACGGCGGCGACCTCGACCATGCCCGCCAGGCCTGCGCTGGCGCCCGCCAGGAAACAGACGGTCATGATCAGCTTGCCGACGGAGAGGCCGACGATCTTGGCGGCGCGGATGTTGCCGCCGGCCACGCGCGCCGCGAAGCCGAAGGTGGTGTGATAGATCAGGATGTAAGAGGCGAGCGCGGCGATCAGGCCGAACACCAGACCCCAATGCACGTCGGTGCCGGGGATCGAACCGATCATGTTGGCGGCGCCGATCTCGCGCGTCGACGGTTTGTTGAGGCTGGCCGGATCGCGCATCGCGCCCTCGACCAGATGGTTGAGAATCGCGAGCGCGATATAGACCAGCAGCAGGCTCGATATCGTTTCGTTGACGCCGCGATATTGCCGCAAGCCTCCCGAGAGCATGATCCACAGTCCGCCACCGATCATGCCGGCCGCCGCCATCGCGCACTGAACAGCTAGCGGCGGCGCGGATGGCATCGTGAGCGCGATCGATGTTGCCGACAAGGCGCCAATCAGCAGCGCGCCTTCGCCGCCGATGATCACCATGCCCAGTTGCGCCGGCAATGCGGTGCAGAGCGCGGTCAGGATCAGGGGCGCCGCGCGGGTGAGCGTGTTCTGCCAGGAGAACCAGGTGCCGAACGCGCCCTGGTACATGTAGAAATACAGGTCGAGCGGATTCTTGCCGAACAGCGCGACAAAAATCCCGAAGACCACGAGCGCGCCGGCCAGCGCCGCGCCCGGGATCAGGATGTATTCGATGGAAGCGCCGTGGCGCTGGAGAAATCCGGGGTCGGCGGAAGGCGCAATGGCCACCGCCTCACCCGGATCAGCAACTTCTGATGTCACGAAGTCGCTCCGATCACGCCCTCGACCAGATAGTCCATCTTCTCAAGTTCGGGATCCTTCTGGCCACGCTCGGTGCCAGCCGTGATCACGGTCTTGCCCTTGTTGTCGACCAGCGGTCCCTTGAAGATCGCAAGACCCTTGGCCATGAACGTCGCCTTGACCTCGTCGGCATGCTTTCGCGCCTTTTCGCCCACCTTCGGGCCGTAGGGCGAGACCTTGACGATCTCTTCCTGCAAGCCGCCGCGATAGAAGTTCGGGATGCCTTCGGCGGACGCGTTCATCTTGAGGAATTTCGGATAGAGCGCTTCCCAGTTCCATTCCGCGCCGGTGAGATAGGCCTCGGGCGCCAGCGGCGACAGGTTGACGTGATAGCCGCACACCATGGCGCCGCGGCGGGCGGCGTTTTCGGCCATCGTCTTCGGGCCGTCGACATGGCAGGTCAAAACGTCGACGCCCTGGTCGATCAGGCTGTTGGTGGCTTCGGCTTCCTTGACCGGCATCGACCAGTCGCCGGTGAAGATCACCTGCGTGGTGGCCTTCGGGTTGGCGAGCCTGGCGCCGAGCGTGAAGGCGTTGATGTTGCGCAACACCTGCGGAATCGGCTTGGCGGCGACGAAGCCGAGCTTGCCGGTCTTGGAGGTGTAGCCGGCGACGATGCCGGCGACGTACTGCGCTTCGTCGATATAGCCGAAATAGCTGCCGGCGTTCTTCGGATCCTTGTCGGTCCACAGGCCGCCGCAATGCTCGAAATGTATTTTCGGATATTTGCTGGCCATCTTGAGCACGTGCGGGCTGTAGTAGCCGAACGAGGTCGGAAACAGAAGCGTCGCGCCGTCGAGATTGATCATCGACTCCATCGTCTTTTCGACGGCGTCGGTTTCCGGCACCTTCTCTTCCTCAACCACCTTGATGCCGGGCATCTTCTTCAGCGCGGCGGCCGCCACCGCATGCGCCTGATTGTAGCCGTAGTCGTCGCGCGAACCGACATAGATGAAGCCGATCGTGGTATCGGCGGCGGCGGCGGTGCGTGCGCCGAGCGCGGTGCCGAGTGTCAGCGCCGCGCTGCCCTGCAACAGGCGCCGTCGTGAAATGCTGCTGAAATCCATTGATTACTCCCCGTGGCGGGTAATCCCGCTGCTATTCCCAAGGCCGCGCCCGTCCGGCGAGACCTGAAATGCATTTCGCAAGCTTCATGCCAGAGTGAGGGGATACGTATCTATTTGTTTTGGTTGGGGAAACGCTGGGAAGCGAATTTCGGCTGGTTTTTGGATCGCCTAAAATCTCAGCAGATTTCGCGAATTGTATGCGGGAGAGTTGAGCAATCGCGGTGCGGCGAGGGTCGCGATCCCCAAGCCGGGGACTGGAGTCCTTTGTTGCCTATAAATTAAGCGATCGGGAAACCCAGTCCGGTCCCGAGGATTCACCAGAGTTGCTACGATTCAGCCGTTGCGCGTCGCGCGCGGCGTTTTTTCACGCGGGGTGCAGACATTGATGTGGACGTTCTGGGGGCTGGCTGTGCACATCGTCGCCGGACTTTTGGGTGTGCATGCCGGCGCCAGCGCCAGCCACGAAGGGCTAGTACCCGGAATCATTGATCCGCGAAACGTGCTTTGAGACGTTTTTGGTGGACTTGGGACTTGGTCCAGACGAACGGTTTGGCGTCGGCGTTGTAGTCATTAATGAATGCATCGATGTGCTCTCT
>Ga0208193_1000131_pt1 | contig 51885 bp, 35 predicted proteins | sample June2015DPH_17_2_FD_184716 | JGI IMG/M metagenome (GOLD analysis project Ga0208193, IMG submission 184716) | Peatland microbial communities from SPRUCE experiment site at the Marcell Experimental Forest, Minnesota, USA - June2015DPH_17_10... | ecosystem: Environmental > Terrestrial > Soil >...
CGACGGTGGCGCCGGCTGCTCGCAGCAGTGCGATTTCATTCTTTGGGCCGCCGAAGACGGCCTTGTGATGGCAGTGGCCGTGGATGAGCACGCGCTTGCCGGTGAGTTTGCCTGCGACAGATTGCGGCGCTTTGGCGGCTAGCCAGTCGGCGAGAAGCCAGACGTTCTCTCTTAACTTCGCTGCTCGTGGATCGTTGGGGAAGAGCTCGGGTAACTCGTCCTTGAAGACGCTGGCGCAGCTTGGTTCCAGGAAGATAAAAGGTAGGTTAGAGTCGATCTCTGGGGCAAGCCGCGTGAGTACGTCTGACAGGTAATTCTTAGCCGCGTCGAGCAGGCCGAAGTCGTAGAGTGGACGTCCGCAGCAGAAGTGGCCGTGTGGTATTTGTACATTGAAGCCCGCGTCCGACAGTAGTGACTCGGCGGCTGTGAGAGTCTGCGGGTGGTAGTAGTTGTTCCAGGTGTCGGGCCAGAGGGCGACGGTTCCCGCAGAGGCTAAAGCCCCATCCGTTTTATTGCTGCTTTCGGCACGGCTAAAGCCGTGCCTTGACACAAAGCTCTTCTGTGCCAGTCGCGGCAGGTCGCGTTCCTTTGCAATGCCTACGACACGCTTGATGAGTGGGCTTGTGAGCGAGCCATTGAGAATGGCATTGGTCAGGCCGGGTGTGATCGATCCCCACTTTGCGAGCTTGTCTGCGAAGCCGAAGACGTAATGACGCAGCGGGTGCGGTTTGTTTTTATAATGCTGAGCGAGAAACTCGGATTTGTACTGCGCCATGTCTACCTGCACGGGGCATTCGGTCTTGCAGGCTTTGCAGCTCAGGCAGAGGTCGAGCGCTTCATGCACGGCGTGGCTTTCGAAGCCTTCCGAGCGCAGATCGCCGGAAAGCATCTCCCAGAGCAGGCGCGCGCGTCCGCGGGTGGAGTGCTGCTCATCGCCGGTGGCGCGGTAGCTTGGGCACATCACGCCGCCTTCGGCTTTGCGGCATGCGCCGACGCCGACGCAGCGCTCGGTGGCGTGTTCGAGTGATCCGGAATCCTTTGTGAAAGCGAAGTGCGTGGTGAGTGGGGTGTGTGGCTGCAACGGGCTGTGGCGGAGGTTCTCAGCTGGGTCGTAGACGCGGACAGCATCGATGAGCTTGCCGGGATTCATGCGGTTGGCCGGGTCCCAGAGCATTTTGAACTCGCGGAGAGCTTCCATGATCTCGGGGCCAAACATTTTGGGTAGCAATGCTGCGCGGGCCTGCCCATCGCCGTGTTCGCCGCTGATGGAGCCGCCGAAGCTGAGGACGAGATCGGTGGCGCGGTCCAGGAATTCTCTAAAATCGCGAATGCCTTTTTCGCTGCGGAAATCGAAGTTAATGCGGAGGTGGACGCAGCCCTGGCCGAAGTGGCCGTAGAGCGCGCTGCGGTAGCCGTACTCGGCCATGAGGGTGGTGAGTTTGCGCAGGTACGCGCCGAGGTGCTCGGGTGGAATGCCGGCGTCTTCCCAGCCTTCCCAGCCTTCGGGTTCGCCGGGGACAAAGACGGTGGCTCCGAGGGCGGATTCGCGGACGGACCAGACGCGCCTGGCTTCATCGGCGCCGTAGATTCGGGCGGAAGGCACGACGGGCCAGGATTGTGCGGCTTTGACGAGTGCTTCGGCTTTGGATTGCGCTTCTTCCGGAGTCCATGCGCCCATTTCGACTAACAGGAAGCCGCCGCCTTTGGGCAGAAGGCCGACGTTTTCGACGGCTAAATTTTTGCGGCGCATGAAGCTGAGCAGCAGGTCGTCCATGCCTTCGAGGCCGATGGGTGAGTGTTCGAGCGCCTGCGGTACGGCGTCCGCGGCGAGGAATGCGTCGGGGAAACCGAGTGCTGTGAGCACGCGATGTGGCGGGCTGGCTACGAGATTCAGCGTGGCGGAGAGGATGGTGGCGCAGGTGCCTTCTGAGCCGATGAGGGCGCGGGCTACGTGGAAGCCGTTTTCCGGGAGCAACTCGTCCAGGTTGTAGCCGGAGACGCGACGCGGTATGCGTGGAAATTTTTCGCGGATGAGTGGGGCGTAACGGTCGCGAATGCGGGCCAGGCCTGCGTAGATTTCGCCTTCACGGCCGCCGCCGCGGATTTTTGCGGCTAGCTCTTCATCGCTCGTTTTGCCGACCGAGAGTCGGGTGCCGTCGTAGAGAACGATGTCGAGGCGCTCTACGTTGTCGACGGTTTTGCCGCCGAGGAGGCCGTGGACTCCGCAGCTGTTGTTGCCCATCATGCCGCCGAGGGTGCAGCGTGAGTGTGTGGCGGGGTCGGGCGCGTAGGTGAGGTGGTGTTCTTCGGCGGCTTCGCGCAGACGGTCGAGGACGATGCCGGGCTGAACGACGGCTAGCCTGGTCAGCGGGTCAATTGAGGCCAGCCGGTTCATGTGCTTCGAGTAGTCGAAGACTACGGCTACGTTGGTGCATTGGCCGGCGAGGCTGGTTCCACCTCCGCGGGCCAGTACGGCGGCGCCGACGGAGCGGCAGGCTGCGAGCGCGGCCTCGACGTCGGCGGCGTCGAGGGGCAGGATGACGCCGACGGGAAGCTGGCGGTAGTTGGAGGCGTCGGCGGCATAGAGGGCGCGGGAGCCCATGTCGAATTTGACTTCACCTCGAACGACGGCTCTGAGCTGTGACTCAAGCTCCCGGTGGGCGGCGAAGCGCTCGTGGTCCAAAGGCTGCTGGTTGAAGATCGCAAAAGGCGAAGTGCTCACGTAGGCAATCGTAGATGACGGGAGGGCGTTTCGGCTCTGGTTTTTGCAGTCTCACAGCTGCGGGAGCTACCGCTGTGCGGCGGTTAGGCATTGACCGCAGGCGGCGGATTCAGGCGCTCCTTCGCACGCCTGTTGAGCCTGAGGCGGATCCAAGGCACCACAAAGAGGCCCAGGATAAATGTGAGCGGAACAATGATCCACGGGAACTCGACGAACCAGTACCGCAGGTGCTCCCACCAAGGCAGATTGCCTACGTGATAGAAGCGATCGCCCACGCGATAGGACGTAAAGGTAGTCCCATGCAGCACGCTCACCGATTCGCTGATGTCGCTTGCTTCCGACACTTTCCAGAACGCATCCGTAAACGGCGCGGCTGACTCGCTCTGCTTGAGCGTAATCGTCACCACGGATCGGTTATGCGTCCACGGAGACTCTATGCCCTGGATAATTGCATCCGGCAAGCTGCCCACGCTCTCAATCACTCCGCTGCGGCCTTCGTCTTTGCCCAGCTTCCACCACCATTGCGGGCGCAATTCGGCCAATTGCCACCATTCATGTTCAAGGGCGTGAAAGATGCCGCTGGAATCCTGAACGGTGTAGCCGTTTTGATGTACGGCCACAGGCAGCTTGTCATTCAGCTTGTCGAAGGCAGGCTGATCGGTAGCAGTGCCCAGCACAAGGTAGTCCGCATCTTGTCCCAGTTCGGATGGATCAGCCACCTGCACACGCACGGCGGGGTAGCCGGTCCTCTCGCCAAAGTAGCCCATCAGTGAAAGGTAAAGTCCTACTTCCGATCCAGTTGCCTGCGAAGGAAGCACAATCTTTGTCTGCGCAAGATCGGCATAGCGGGTAAAAGGGAAGCCGGCGTTGGAAAAGAGTTCAAGATTCGGCATTGCCGCCCAGTGATAGAGCCCCTTGATGTCCAGATAGGAGTCGCGCAAAATGGCGCCCTGCAAATTGATGGGCGGAGTGTCCTGGCAGTTGCCCTTCTTGACAATCTGGAAATAGAAATTGAAGAGCATGGTGTTGGCGAAGGGCCGCATATTCACCAGAGGTACCGATACCTCGTTGGTGAGCTGCTTGTGCGGATTGTCCTCATGCGGCATGGGGAGTTGCTGCACCATTAAGCTGTTGGCGTCGATGCGCAGCGTAGACTCATTGGCCAGTGCCACGGCGTTATAGCGGTAATTCACGCGCATCGGCAACACTTTTCGGTCGCCGAAGTACAGGTCTGGTGGTACGCGCAGATACACCGCCACGGGAGCGGATCCATCACTCTGCAACTGTGTCGTGCTTGAGTAATCCCAGAAAGGAACGTTGCGGTTCGTCGGCAGCCATAGCGGAGCGTCGTCCGCGCCGCGCGGATCGGGTAACTTGAACTGTCCTATCTGCGCGGTATCTCCCTGCAATGTCAAGCTGCCAGTGGCAAGCGCCTGCGCCGCGATGAGCAATTGCTCCGGACTTGTGCCCGCCACAATCAAAATCTTGCCGTATTGGTCCACCGGGTTGGTCCGCATGGCCAGTACCGGTCCATTTACCTGCAGGTTCAGCCCCGGTGGAAGCGATTGGGCATTCTCCACCAGCAGCACCGCGTTTCCCTTGGGAAAACTCGCGCCAAAGATGACCGGAAAATTCAGTGGCTTGGATTTGATCTGCAGGCCGAACCACGAAGCCACAACGCCCGCCGCATTGAGAGACGGCTTGTCTGGCTGCGAAGCAAAGACCACGGGAATAGTCGCGGTGTCTTTGCCCACCGAGCCGTCGTAGAACGGTAGCGGCAAAATCTTCAGGTCATCGGCCACATCCGTCATCGCGCCGGAGAGCTCAACGCGGCTCGTATTCTCTACCCGGCTCCATAGCGCGGAATGCGACGGGTCTTCGCACTGCATCGTGTAATGAGCAACGGACTGAAACCGCAGCACATTGTCGCGGATGATCATTTCAGCAGGCAGAGGAATCTCCGCGTCGATCTCCTTCTGCATCTGTCCGGTACTCTGTGGAACCGGGAGGGTTGCCACAAGCGTGCCGTTCAGCATGACATTCAGGTGGCTAAGCTGCGGAATGAGGCTGGGAGAAAACGCATAGTGCAGCTTGAGCACGGCTTTACTCACCACGGCAGTTTGCGGCAGTGAGAATGGAATGCTCTGGGAGGCATCCATCCCGCGAAAAATAATCGCCTGCGGCACGCCAACGTCCTTGAGCGTGAAAGAGCTTGAATAGACGCCGCTATTCGCCGTCGAGGCGCCCGGCGCAGTCATCTGTCCAAAAGCCGGCCTCAGCGGAGGGATGTATGGAGCCTGTGCGCTCGCAGTTCCGGCTACCAGCATCAGAAATCCTAGAAGCGCTGCGGCCGCGGCAGCCTGCTTCTTTCTCGGCAACCAGCCAAACAGCGCCCAGTAAACACCGCGAACCGAAAGTTTCATCAGGCGTCCAAAGCTGTGCATGGGCCGGTCTGTTTTGCGATACTCCATGCGGCTCAGCCACGCGTCTGCATCCCCATAAAGCACCAGAGTCAGCAACTCGTTTTCTCCCTCCGAAAGCGATGCAAACGTAACTCGCACATCCTTATCTTTCGCGACTACGACCTGCGCCGGAAATACTGCTTCTCCATCGCGCTGCGGAAACACCAGCTTGACCGGCGTGTCGTCTTCGAATGCGGGCATCTGCGGGACAGTAAGCCGCGCGCCGCCCAGCGATAAATCCACAGTTTCGCCAGCCACTCTGGTGCCGTCTGGCAATTCAATCGCCACCCGCTTGCGGGTATTCACGCGCACATCCCCGCGCGTTTGCTTCGACTCGTACGCCACTGCGTTAGCCGTACCCAGAATCACCATGTTGAAGAGAATCCAGATGATGTTCATCACGATTGTGCCCGGATGGCCTGGATTCAACCAGAAGAAGCGGATGGGCGCCATCAGCAGGCCAAGTACGTTCAGCAAAATCAGAAAGACATACGGCCGCGCAATCACCGAATCGAAGTAGCTCTTGTCGACGATCCCGCCCTTCGCCGTCACGTTGAACTTGCCCAGCTTGGGATTGATCAGCGCCAGCAGCGTAGGCCCGATAATGTACGGCGCCAGAACCGTCTCATACACCTCGTTCCAGAAGGAGTAGCGATACTTGCCCTGCATGCGGAAGTTAGCCAGGTTCGAAAGAAACAAGTGCGGCGCGGCGTAGACCAGAATCGCAGCCCAGTAGCCAGGGATATTGATGCATCCCAGAACCATGTAAATCAAAGGCGATGTAAGAAAGATCAGCCGTGGCCCCGCATACAGAAAGTGAATCATTGCGTTCGTGTAACAGAGCCGCTGTGACGCGGCCAGCCCTTTCTTGAAGAGCGGATTGTCAGTGCGCAGAATCTGAATCATGCCGCGTGCCCAGCGAATGCGCTGCCCCACATGGCCGGCCAGGCTGTCCGTCGCCAGCCCTGCTGCCTGCGGAATGTTGATATACGCCGTGTTCCATCCAAGGGACTGCATCCGCAGCGAAGTGTGCGCATCCTCCGTCACCGTCTCCACAGCAATGCCGCCAATCTCGTCAATCGCTGTGCGTCGCAGAATCGCGCAGGAGCCGCAGAAGAAGGTGGCGTTCCACAGGTCGTTGCCGTCCTGAATCAGGCCGTAAAACAGCTCACCCTCATTCGGAATCTCCAGGAACGAATGCAGATTTCGCTCAAACGGATCAGGCGAGTAAAAAAAGTGCGGCGTCTGCATCATTCCCAGCTTCTTGTCCTTCTGAAACCAGGCAAGCGTCATCTGCAAAAAGCTGCGCGTGGGAATATGGTCGCAGTCGAAGATCGCCGCGTATGGCGAATTCATCGTCTTCAGCGCCGCGTTAATGTTGCCGGCCTTGGCGTGCTTGTTGTCATTGCGCGTAATGTAGCCCACGCCTGCGCTCTCGCAGAACTCCCGGAACGCCTCTCGCCGTCCATCGTCCAGCACAAACACATGCAGCTTGTCATGCGGATAATCTATGTTCATGGCCGCAATCGCCGTAGTGCGGACGATAGTCAGATCCTCGTTATACGTAGGAATCAGCACATCGATATGCGGCCACTCGTCTATATCGTCCGGCATGGCGATAGGCGGGCGGCGCAACGGTCGAATGGTCTGAAAGTAGCCCAGCGTAAGAATGACAAACGCATAGAACTCTGCCGAAAGCAGAATCAGCATGAAGATGATATTGAGGACGCCAATGCCCCGGCCATTCGTCGCTATCGCCACCCACACGGTCGTGACACGCCAATAAGCGTAGCGCGCCGTCGAGATCAGGGAAGCCAGCATCAGCGCAAGCGTAATCGCCTCCGAGCCGGAGATGCGATGAATCAGATAGCCCACAAGAATCGTAGCGATGGCCAGAATCGCCTGCTCCGGCCACAGATACACCATGGAGATGCATTCCCAGGCCAGCCCCAGAAGTGCGCAGTAAATAAGCAGCCTCAGCAGCATGGCCCAGTAGCCGGTCTTCTCGCCTACGGAACCCCACTGGTTCACAAGGCGCGTCGTCGTTGTCGTCATGCTTCGCTCCACCGTCCTGTGGTTCTCGCAAGTTGAGCCACCGGAGCGGCCTTTTTGAGCCATAAGGCAAGTTGCAAAAATTCCTGCGCAATGGCGGATTCTCCGGCATAGTCGGTGACCGTCATACGTTGGGCAATTGCTTCAGAGACCTTCGGGCTGCGGCGTATTGTGATCGGTAAAAGCCGCTCGCCCACTTCGCGTGCAATCAGCTCGCGACCGCTTCGTTCACGCTCGCTCTCTATGTCGAACTTGTTTGAGACATACACCGGCAGCGGCGCCACCACCCCCTGTTTGTCCATCATGCGGTGATAACCCTCAATCCGGGGAATGCTCATGATCGAGTTCAGATCCGTCAGCAGCGGCACTACAACCACCGCGCATAGTGGAAAAATCTCAGGTATCAGGCTGAACGATGCCGGGCCCAGATCGAAGATCGTCCTCTGCACAGTCTGCATGGCGGGCCTCACCTCGTCTTTCAGCCACTCGCTCGTTGGGCTCTCATTCCCAATCACGTACATCGGTTGAGATCCCGGCTCCGGCGAAAGAAAAGTGCGCATGCCACCGCGGGTGTCCTCCGCGCCAAAGTAAAACGGCAGCAGTGTGCTTCCCGAGGTGTCCACCAGCAGCACGCTCTCATGTTGCGCGCTCAGAATGCGTCCGATATTCGCCACAAAGGTAGTCTTGCCCGTTCCCCCCGCAATGGAGCAGATGGCAATCGCCGTCTTTGGTGTGGTCGATGGCTTGCTGCTGCCCTCACTCCACACCGGCCGGGCCGGACTCCGTACCGGCGCGCTCGGGATCGTAACCGGCGCTCTGGACGGCGATGCTGTTCGTACCCGCGGCGCAGGTTCAGCCTGGGGCGCAATCGGCTTGGCCGGTGCGGTCGACAACTGTGGCTCTTTTTTCGCCGCTTCAGGAGCCTCTGCGGCCGCAGCGGTCGAACTCTCGGTTACTTCCGCCAGCGGACGCCCAGCCATCTTGGACGGGCGCGAAAAGCTGCGGTAGTTTCCTTCTTCAATATGCGCATACGAATATAGCTTGGCGACGTCTTTTGCCAGGCCACCCTGCGGAACTCCGCTCAGTACCTCTTCATCAGGTGTCACGGGCCAGCCTCACACTACGGTTTAATTACGCAGAATCATACGAATACAGGCAATCTAATCCGTTGGATGCGAAAAATCCGTCATGTGCAATCCAGAATATACCGCATTCAGTGCCATCCAGGAGCAGGGCTTCTTCCCCGGCTCCGAAAACGATACGATCAATTTGCCACAGTCCGAGCCGCATGAGCCGTAACTCTGCCTGGGAATCACGTCTTGGAACTCAAGCATCTACGGTCGTTCGTAAAGGTCGCGCAGTTTGAAGAAGGAGATAGTTCACATGATTTTCACAACGGAATCGGAAGTCAAAAACCCCGAATTCGAACCCGTTCAGAAGCCCCTTTCACGCCGCTTGTTTGTCGGAGCCGCCGCGCTCGCCGGCGCGGGACTCTTCGGCGCGCCGGTCCTTGCGCAGACCCGCACCGAGCAGCTCGCGGGCCGCAAGGGTGACAACACCAGCGATCCCGGCCCCGAAAACAAAAGCCTGCTTGAGCAGAATCCCAGTGCCAACAATCCGCCCTTCACCGATCACGGCAATCCCGGCCCCATCTGGTACTCGTTTGATCTTGCGCCCAAGCGCATGCAGGGCGGCGGATGGACCCACCAGGTCACCCAGCGCGAGCTGCCGCCATCCCACGATCTGGCAGGCGTGAACATGCGCCTCACCTCCGGCTCCTTCCGCGAGCTGCACTGGCATACCGCCAACGAGTGGGCCATCATGCTCACCGGCAAAGCGCGCATCAGCGTCATGCAGCCCAATGGCAAAATGTTCCTCGAGGATGTCGAAGCCGGCGATCTCTGGTACTTCCCCGCGGGCTATCCGCATTCCATTCAGGGCCTCGGCCAGGACGGCTGCGAATTTCTCCTCGTCTTCGACGAAGGCAATTTCTCTGAAGATGACACCTTCCTGCTCTCCGAGCTCCTCGCGCACACCTCGCCGGAAATCCTTCAGAAAAACACCAGTTGGCCGCGCGCGCAATTCGACAAGCTGCCGCCCACAGAGCTCTATATCTTTGAGGCCTCGCTGCCCGATTCACTTGAAGCTGAAAAGCGCTTCCTCGGCGAGAATCTCGAAACCGAAAACAAGTACACCTTCAAGATGAACGCCATGCAGCCCACAATGAAGACCGCCGGAGGCGAAGCGCGCATCGTCGATTCCACCAACTTTCCCGTCTCCAAAGGCATTGCCGCTGCCATGGTCACCCTCAAGCCCGGTGCCATTCGCGAGATGCACTGGCACCCCAACGTCAGCGAGTGGCAATACTGGATCCGCGGCAAAGGCCGCATGACCGTTGTAACCACCGGCGCCAAAGCCCGCACCATGGACTTCAACGCCAACGATGTCGGCTACGTGCCAAGCATGGCCGGTCACACCATCGAAAACACCGGCACGGAAGACCTGGTCTTCCTCGAAATGTTCAAAACAGCCCGCTACCAGGATGTCTCACTCAACCAATGGATCGCGCGCATGCCAAACAAGATGGCGGAAGCGCACCTCAAACTCGACCGCTCCATCATCCGCCAGGCTCCGCAGGACAAGAACGTCATCCTGCCGCGCTAATCCCGGAGTACACCGGAGTACATGGGTGAAGCGTCACCGCATCAGGTGGCGCTTCGCCTGTTTTACGCCCCGCGATACGGGCTCAGCCTGAAAGTGGTTCATTGACATTTCCGACATCTTGCTCGCTTTGCTTTCGTTAATTGGCCTGATGTGATGTTCTTTCTCTACAAAAGCGCACAGCCGGCCTGGTGGTAGCATCCTGCATGTCGAATGCATCGAGATAGAAATGCATCAGCCGTTTTCCGCCTTTTCCATAACCGCACGGCTTGACATTACACAGTCACTGAGACGCAGCCGTACTTCAGGCGAAGGGAAGAACCTGCGGTCGTTTTTGCTTTTGCTCTTCGCTCGCTATCGCAACAGGTGGGGTAGCGTACCGCACCCTCGCAACAAATCCTTGCCCAAATATGCAGAATTTTATATATTCCATGTGTGGATCGCCCCGTTAAGCGTCTTTTCTTCCGAGGCAGTTCTCATGACGATCTCGGCAGTTTTTCTGAGAGCGCTCGTTCTGAAGCCGGTTATCAGCTTTATCTGGTGCAGCAGGGAACCGACCCCGACGATTGGAAGCCAATGGGTACTGTCGGCTCTGGCGTTCGTGAAATCCGAATTCGCGACAAGAGCGGAGCATTCCGTGTCATGTATGTCGCAACCTTCGCTGAAGCGGTCTATGTTCTTCACTGCTTTCAGAAGAAGACGCAACAGATACGCCGGCAGGACCTGGAACTGGCTCAAAGCCGCTACAAAGAATTGGTCAAGGAGTTACGCGGATGAAAGATGAAGGATTCGACAATGTGTGGGATGCCATCGAACCCGATCCCGCCAAAAGAGAGAACCTGAAGCTGCGCTCGGAGCTGATGTTCAGGCTTACAAATCACATCAAGCGCGAAAAATGGACGCAAGCCGAAGCCGCCAAGCGCCTCAGCGTCACCCAGCCCCGCATCTCCAATCTCATGCGCGGCAAAATCAACTCCTTCGGCCTCGACATGCTGGTAAAAATGGCCACCGCCGCCGGACTCCGCATCACCCTGCGCGTAAAAAAGGCCGCCTGAAAGCCTGCAAAAATTTTAAAATAGTTTGCACAAGATTAACCCCATTTGTGCTCCACACATAATGAGCACAAAAAGGCCCGATGACCCCCCTCTTCGCTTTTCTGGAGGGAGCGTGAGGCTTCAGCCTCACGAATAAGGCCAACGGATTCAAGAGGGCTTCAGCCCCGGGTCCTTCCTTAAAACCGCCAGACTGACTTTGTCGGCAATCTGAGGCTCCGCATCTCTGCGGAGCCTGTTTTTGCGCTTGCTTTTGGAGTGGAGAAGCTAGCGTGCGAGAGCGGCTTCAATGGCGGAGGTAACCGTCTGGGAGTCAGGCGTGATGGCGGGCTCGAAGCGCGCTACTGGCTGGCCGTTGCGGTCGAAGAGAAATTTGGTGAAGTTCCACTTGATGTCGCCGGCGAACTGAGGGTCGGTCGAGGCATCGGTAAGGAAATGGTAGAGCGGGGTCTGGTCGTCGCCTTTGACGGAGACCTTGGACATCATGGGAAAGCTCACGTTGTAGTTGCGTGAGCAGAAGGTCTTGATCTCTTCGTTTGTGCCGGGCTCCTGCTGCGCAAAGTTGTTCGCGGGAATACCGACAATGACCAGGCCTTTGTCCTTGTACTTTTCGTACAGGGCCTCAAGGCCCTTGTATTGCGGGGTATAGCCGCAGCGGCTGGCGACGTTGACCAGCAGTACCACGCTGCCTTTGTAGCTCTCAAGGCTGACGGGCTGGTTGTCAATGGATTTTATGGTGAAGTTGTAAATGCTTTTCTGCTGTGCAGGTAGCGCAACTGAGGCAGCGCACAACGCGAACATTAACGCTAGTTTTCTCATGGGACCTCCGCGGTCGATATGGGGAATTATTATCATGCGGCGTGTGGTTAGACTGTCATCAAAATGTCAAAAAACCGCCTGAACACAGCAATGTGAATGCAGCAGTTTTGCTAATTACTGGCGCAGCTCGACGATGGTAGCTCCCTGACCGCCCTCAATTTGCTCCGCTTCCGCAATCGTTGCCACATGCGGATGGCCCTTGAGGAACTCCCGCACGCCGCGCCTCAAAATCCCCGCGCCGTGCCCATGAATGATGCGTACGCGCGGCAGTCCGGCCAGGAACGCGCGGTCCAGATACTTCTCCAGCTCCTCGGTTGCCTCATCCACCGTGCGGCCAATCAGGTTGATCTCCATGCGCATGTCGTCCGTGTTCGCGCTGGTAACAGAGACGACGACGTTGTTTTGCTTCCGTGCTGCCGCTAATGGAGTTTCCTGTTTTTGCTGCGGCTTTGGTTCGGCCATCTCATCGCGTTTTACGCGCATTTTGATGGGGCCGAGTGCGACTTCAAAGACGTCTTTCTCCACTTCACGCTGCACCACGGCGACTTTGTTCATTGCTTTGAGCAGGACCTTGTCGCCGGGCGCGATATGGCGCAGCAGGTGCGGCTGGGCGTTGGCATCGCCCTCATCCGCGCCGGTGCGATGCGCCACAACGGTCTGATTAAAGCTCTCCTGAAACTCGCGCCGCAGCCTGGTCATGCGCCGCTCGGCTTCTTTCGATAATTTCTGCTGCGCCGCGCGGTCTTCAATCGCACGCACATTCTCGCGCATCTGGAACTCGAACTCCTTGAGCAGAGACGCCAGCTTTTGTTCCAGCTCGCGCGTCTGCTTGCGAATCTCGATGTCCGCCTCGCGCTCCAGCCGTTTGCGCTCCTGGTTCAGCGCGTACTGCTGCTCGCGCGCGGCTTTGCGTTCAACTTCGAGTTGCGCGAGCTCATTGTGCAGCTTGTCGAGGAAGCGAGCGAGGTCTACTTGCTGCGAGCCGAGGCGCTCGCGTGCTGCTGCAACGATGCGGGCATCGAGGCCGAGGCGCTCGGCTGTGGCGATGCCTGCGGAGGCGCCGGGGACGCCGAGACGTAGCTGATATGTGGGCACGAGGGTGCGCTCGTCAACTCCGGCAGCGGCGTTTATCACGCCGGGGGTGTTTGCGCCGTAGACCTTGAGTGAGGTGTGGTGGGTGGAGATCAGTGCCCATGCCTTCGCGTCGAGGAAGAAGCGTGCTACGGCTACGGCGAGAGCGGAGCCTTCTTCGGGGTCAGTGGCGGAGCCTAGCTCGTCGAGCAGGACGAGGGAGTGTGAGTTGGCGAGGCGCGCGAGGCGGTCCAGATTGGTGATGTGTGCAGAGAACGTCGAGAGGGCTGCTTCTATGGATTGCGCGTCGCCGATGTCGGCGAGGAAGGCGGTGAGGATGGGGAAGCTGGCGGTTGCGGCGGGGACGGGAATTCCAGCCTGCGCCATCATGGCGAGAAGCGCGGTGGTCTTGAGGGTGACGGTTTTGCCGCCGGTGTTGGGGCCGCTGATGATCATCTGTCTGGCGCTGCCGGTTAGCTCCAGCGTGAGTGGGATGATCTGGCCGTTGCCCGTTTCATTTCTTGCAGCCCGGAGGCGCTTTTCGAGCAGTGGGTGACGCGCTTCTTCAAGGTGGAGTTTATCCGGGCTAAGGACCGGACGGATGCAGTTGAAGTCTCTTGCGAAGCGGGCGCGGGCTTGCAGTGTGTCTACGCGGGCGAGCACGCGAGCGCCTTCGGTTAGCGCGTAAGCGTGGGTGCCTACCTGGCGGGTGAGGGCGACCAGGATGCGATGGATTTCGGCCTGTTCTTCTTCCAGGAGGCGGACGAGCTCGTTGTTCTGCTCGATGGTTTCGAGGGGCTCGACGTAGACGGTCTGGCCGGAGGAGCTTGCGCCGTGGACGACGCCGGAGACGCGCCGCTTGAGCTCGCTGCGGACGGGGATAACGAAGCGGTCGCCGCGGATGGTGATGACGTCGTCCTGCGTGGCGCCGTCGCTGGAGAGCTTGCGGAGGGCGGCACGGAGGCTCTGCTCGATGACGCGCTGCTGTTGCTCCTGCTCGCGGCGGATGCGGTTCAGTTCGGGTGAGGCGTCGTCGGTAAGGGTGCCGTCGGGCATGAACTTGCGCTCGATGGACTCGGCCAGCGGCTTCAGGCTCATGGTGAGGCCGGAGGAGAGCTCGGTCAGGCCGGGAAGCTTGCCTGCGAGGCGCGCTGAGGGCTCACGCAGCAGGCCCTGCCATGCGGCGATGCTGTGGGCGAGGCGGGCGATGGACTGGAACTCCGGGGCTTCGAGCGCGGCTTCGGGGATCTGGGCTTTTGCGGCTAGCTGCGTTGGGTCAAAGAGGCCGCCTAGCGGGACGGAGACCTGCTCTTCAAGCAGCAGGCGTAGTTCGGCGACCAGGCCGTGCTCGCGGGTGATCCATTCTTCGCTGGTAGAGGGGACGAAGGCCAGGATGCCTTCTCGGCCCACGGTGGAGGATGCGTAGCCGGCGACTAGCGCGAGCAGGGGCTGCCATTCGAGGGCGGCGTAGTCGGCGTGGGCTACGGGAGACGGGATGGGTAACAGCAAGGGCACATGGCTATTTTAGGGTTTGGCTGAGCTGCCTTCTTAGTTGGATGGATGGCCCACAGAATTACTGGACTCACAGATTCTGCGGGGAGCGAAAATCGTGTGTTTTTTGTTTTTCGTAAATTATTTATTTTCAAGTAGATAAAGGTAATTATTAGCAGGACAATGGGCGTCAAAAATACGCTGGACTCTCCACTCCAAAAGCAAGTGCAAAAACAGCCTCCTAGAGATGCGGAGCCTGTTTGGCATGCGCGAGTTTCTCGAGAGCCATTCGCACGTGGCGACGATTGCGAGAGCGGAGCAGATTGAAGGCGGGCAGGGAGCAACTATTGTCGAGCTGCGACAATAGTTGCAACGTAGCTACATTGTAGCTATGATTTATAGTGCGTCATCAGGAAAGACAGAAGCATGAACAACAGGCATTTCGATTGGGATGACGCGAATATCGCCCATCTTGCCGGGCATGATGTAAAACCCGAAGAGGCGGAACAGATTATATTGAACCGCCCCGTGGATTTAAGTTCTGAGATTCGTAATGGCGAGAAACGGTGAGCACAGATCGGTGAAACAGATGCCGGACGAATCCTCATCATTGTTTCTACAATGCGTGGTGATCGGCTACGCGTTGTCACCGGCTGGCCGGCAAACAAAAATTATCGGCTCTACTTCTCATCGCAGAAAAGGAACGGCAATGTTGGAAGAACTCAAAAATAAGACATTCGCAAGCGAAGCCGAAGAGGCTGTCTGGTGGAAGGCCCATGAAGATGAGCTTCTTGAGGAATTCAAGAAGGCTACAAAAGAAGGCCGCGTGGGAATCGGCACGGCAGCGAAACACATAGCCTCGCGCTCAACTTCGATGCGTATCCCTAACAACGATATTGCAATAGCTGAGAAGCAGGCGGCAGAACGCGGACTGCGCTACCAGACTTATCTGAAGATGATTATTCACGAGGCTTTGCTGGCAGAAGAAAAGCGTAAGTCGAAGGTTGCTTAAAGTTCGTGCTATCCCAGGTCTCAAAAGCGAGACCTGGGGCACCCGGAACGGGTTCATCTCAATTCCTAACTTCTTACTATGTGAATAACTAGAGTTCGTTCGTCATTTTGCTCCATGATCTGAGGTTGACAAGCGCATGAACGCAAAAACTCATGTTTGCCATTCCACGGCTCACTATCTTGATAAGGCAGAACATGTACATCCTCATCATGGTAAAAATCATCCTCATTAAAATGAGCTTAGAGCTTAACCAATTCCATTTGTCCTGTCTTCAAATGCTGGGCACAAGCTACCCATGGAATCCTACCTTCGCTAGAAATAATATGATGAACGACCGATTGACCTGTTTCGTGATCCCAAATTTTGCCTCTTAATTTCCCTCTCCAGCGTGGTTTTCGACTCCTGCCGTAAATCGTTAAGCCGAACCAAACTGCAGAGGCCAAAATAAACCCGAAGGCGAAAGAGTCGATGATTGGCTTGGTCATGCCAGAATTATCGCTCACATGCAAACGTTGTGACGGAATCGTTCAGTAGCAAAACAAAGAGGCAGGACTTCTCAGCCCAGCCTCTTTTTGTTCTGCGCCGAAGGCGCGGTCAGTGCCACCTCAGGTGCTTACGCCATCGCTTCGCGGCTCATAGGTTCGAAGTGGAGCTGGTTTGTCTTGCGATCAACATCGATCCTGACGTGCGCGCCATGAAGGACTTCGCCGTCGAGGATCTTGATCGCCAGCGGGTCCTGGATCATCCGCTGCAGTGCGCGCTTCAAGGGCCGTGCGCCGTAGGCGGCATCTGAACCTGCGGCAAGGATCAACTGACGCGCGGGTTCCGACAGCTCGAAGGAGATCTGGCGGCTTTCGAGCAGCTTCTGCAGATCTTCCAGGCGAAGGTCAAGAATTGCACTGACCTGCGCGTGACCCAGCGGCCGGTAGATGACGATGTCATCGACGCGGTTAAGGAACTCCGGACGGAAGTGCTCGCGGAGCACGCGCATGACGGACTCACGTGCCATGTCGAAATCCTGTTCGCTCTTGAGCGCGTCGCCTGCAAGCATCGCAGCGCCGAGGTTCGAGGTCATGATGAGCACTGTGTTCTTGAAGTCCACAGTCCGGCCCTTCGAGTCGGTCAGTCGTCCATCATCCATCACCTGCAACAGCACGTTGAAGACATCCGGGTGCGCCTTCTCGATTTCATCGAACAGGATCACGGCGTAGGGGCGGCGGCGAACGGCTTCAGTGAGCTGGCCACCTTCGTCATAGCCGATGTAACCCGGAGGCGCGCCGATGAGACGAGCCACGGCATGTTTTTCCATGTACTCGCTCATGTCGATGCGCACCATCGCCTGCTCGTCGTCGAAGAGAAATTCGGCGAGCGCGCGGGCGGTTTCGGTTTTGCCTACGCCTGTGGGGCCGAGGAAGATGAACGAACCGATAGGTTTCTTCGGATCGCTCAGGCCGGCGCGTGAACGGCGAATCGCGTTGGCCACAATAGTCAGCGCATGATCCTGGCCGATGACACGCTCGCGCAAGCGCTCTTCCATGTGGACGAGCTTCTTCACTTCGCCTTCCAGCATGCGGGTGACGGGAATGCCCGTCCACTTGCTGACGATTTTGGCAATGTCTTCCTCGTCAACTTCTTCCTTCAACATGCGGGCTGTAGATTCACTCGCAGCACCGTCCTGCACGGCATTGAGCTTCTTCAGCTCAGCGTCGAGCTTGGGCAAATCACCGTACTGAATCTGCGCGGCGCGTTCCAACTGACCTTTGCGGGTCTGCTCTTCGGCTTCAAAACGCAGCGACTCGATCTGCTTCTTGAGGTCACTGATGCGCGTGATGGCGTCGCGCTCTGTGGTCCACCGGGCACGGAGCGCGGTGATCTTTTCCTTATTCTCAGCGACTTCCTTCTCAACCACACTCAGGCGGCCGCGGCTGTTCTCATCGGTTTCGCGGCGCAGCGCTGTGGCCTCGATTTCAAGCGAGGTGGTTTCGCGCTCAAGCTGATCAATCTCCGTGGGAACAGAACCGATCTGGATGGCGAGCGATGCAGCGGCTTCATCGACAAGATCAATGGCTTTGTCGGGCAGGAAGCGGTCGCTGATGTAGCGGTGCGAGAGCGTGGCCGCTGACACGATCGCAGAATCCTTGATGCGCACGTTGTGATGGGCCTCGTAGCGCTCTTTCAGGCCGCGCAGAATGGCAATAGTGTCCTCGACGTTAGGCTCACCGACATAAACAATCTGGAAGCGGCGCTCCAGCGCGGCATCCTTCTCGATGTACTTGCGGTACTCGTTAAGCGTGGTGGCGCCGATGGCGCGCAGCTCGCCGCGCGCCAGCGCCGGCTTGAGCATGTTGCTCGCGTCAATTGCGCCCTCGGCAGCGCCCGCGCCGACAATCGTGTGCAGCTCATCGATAAAGAGAACGACTTCGCCGTTTGATTCTTCGATCTCTTTGAGGACGGCCTTGAGACGGTCTTCAAACTCGCCGCGATATTTCGCGCCGGCAAGCATGGAGCCGAGATCGAGTGAAATGACGCGCTTGTTTTTGAGAATCTCCGGCACGTCGCCGGAGGCGATGCGGCGCGCAAGCCCTTCGACGATAGCTGTCTTTCCCACGCCGGGCTCGCCGATGAGCACCGGATTGTTCTTCGTGCGGCGGCTCAGAACCTGGATGACACGCCGAATCTCCTCATCCCGGCCAATCACCGGATCGAGCTTGCCGCGGCGGGCGAGTTCCGTGAGGTCCTTGGCGTATTTCTCAAGTGCCTGGAACTTGCCTTCTGGATTCTGGTCTGTCACGCGCTGCGAACCGCGCACGGCGGTGAGCGCCTTCAGGATGGCGTCATGCGTTGCGCCGGCGGCTGCAAGCTCATCGCGCGCGGCATCGTTCTTCTCTCGCGCGATGGCGAGAAGCATGTGCTCGGTGGAAAGGTACTCGTCCTTGAAGTTGTCGGCTTCTTTGAAGGCCTGATCGAGAACGTGGTTCAGCGCGTGGCTGATGCTGGGCTGCGTGTTGGAGCCGGAAACGCGCGGCAACTTGTCTTCAACCTGGTGCAAGTCATTGGTGAGGCGCTCAATGGGCGCACCAATCTTTTCCAGCACCGCGGGCACCACTCCTTCGCGGTCTTCCACAAGCGCGAGCAAGAGATGTACCGGCAGAATCTCCGGATTGCCAAGATCGGCGGCGCGGTTCTGCGCCTGCTGCATTGCCTGCTGCGACTTGACGGTAAATTTGTCCCAACGGATGGACATGAAACAGCTCCTGGCTTCTGGCCGCTAGCTACCAGTTGGATTATCGGTAGCCGGCGCTGCAGCCATTCATAAAAATTAAATGCTCGATATTCAGGCCGGACAGGTTTCACACCAGCCTTTTCATCTGATGAAACTATAGCATAAATGATTCATAAAAGATGAGTGATATACGCTCATATTTTGGCAATAGCAAACCAGAAACACTCCGGGCCTGCCGGCGGAGTTGCACGGCAGGCCCGGATAGGTTTCGCCTCTGAGAGGCGCTGATTTACTTCTTCTCAGACGGCTGATTGGCGACCTGGAGTTCGTTGTCGACGCTGAAGACTCCGGAAACCGTTTTGGCGCGAATGCCGGCGGCATCCTTGTCAGCCTGAGTGTCCACTGCACCGTAGAGGGTGACGTGTCCGCCGGAGACCTGGATGCGGATGGGCTTGGCCGGGTCAATGGCGTACTTATTCAGCATGGCGAAACCGTAAACCGCCCGGTATGTAGCCTGGCGGATGCCGTCATCCATAGGCGAAGGCGGATTCACAGTGATGTTGTCTACAACGTCCTTAACACCCTTGGTGTTCTCCACCAGGCCAACGGCGGATGCCGCATCTGTGGGGCCCCAGGCATAACCGCCGAGCGTGACCACACCATTCTGCACTCCCACGGAAATAGCGTTAAAGGGAGTCGTGCGGTAGCCCACGCGATCCCATGAGACGGCCTTGACGAGCTTGTCCTGAAGCTGGGCATCTGGAACGTCGGGGCCGGCAACCTCAATCTGATTGCGAACGCCCACAATGCCTTTCACGTGGGCGGCTTTCTTATCGGCTCTGGACTTGGAATCGTACAGATCGACACTTCCGGTCAGTGTTGCTTCGCCCTTCTGCACGGAAACCCGCACACCCTTGAAGCTTGAATTGTTGAGAGCCTTCTGCACGGAGGCCTGAAGCTCTGTGTCGCTCTGCTGCGCAAAGGCAGCCGGAATGGAGAGAACCGCGGTCAAAACTGCCGCGAAAAAGAATCGAGAGAAAAGCTTCATAATTTGCAATCTCCTTACTATTCAATTCGATGCCATTTTAAGCGAAAAGGCTGCTTGGAGCGCCCCGAATGCGGCTGCGCCACTATAACATACACGCAATTTTGAGGAAAGTTTCGTGAATGGCAGGTTACGGAACACGGCGCCACGAGCGCAACATCAAAAACCTGTTTCGCTATGGCGGCCACCGGGTACGAGGCAGTTAATATAGGAAACGCTGAAATATCCACTGACTAAGTGTTGCTTTTGAGGTCCGATGAACCAGTCTAAGAAGTTGATTTTCATTGTTGCGCTTCTCTGGAGCAGTGCGGTGGCGCACTTCGCGTATGCGCAGGCTCGCCCCCAGGATGCCGCTCTGATTGCCCGCCGGAATGCGATCGAAAAGGAACTCGAATCGATTGCCATCATCGACCGCAAGGTAATGGTGCCCATGCGCGATGGCAAGCGCATGCAGGCGGATATTTACCGGCCGAAAGATGAGTCGAAAAAGTATCCCATCATCTTCTCCCGCACTCCCTACAACTTCAATTACTGGGATGTGGAGTTGGGCGCGCCCCGCGACATGTCTGCCGAACTCGATGCCGTCAAACGCGGCTACATCTATATCGAGATGAACGAGCGTGGCCGCTATTTCTCTGAAGGCGACTACGATATCCTCGGCGTTCCGCTCACTGACTCCGACGATGAGTTGGACTGGATGAGCGCACAGCCGTGGGCCACAGGAAAAGTTGGCCTCATCGGCTGCTCTTCCACGGCCGAGTGGCAACTGAATGTAGCCTCGCGCGGAAACAAAGCGTTGACCGCCATCATTCCGGAGAGCTTTGGAGCCGGCGTTGGCAGCGTTGGGCCCTATTACGAGCAGGGCAACTGGTTTCGCGGCGGTGCGGTGCAGATGCTCTTTGCTACCTGGCTTTATGACTACGGCCTGCAGACGAATGACGCCAAGCCGAACTTTCCTTCCGGCACCTCGCAGCAGGCGCTGGTAGCTGCGGCGAAATCCTGGGATCTCGCCGCGCATCCGGCAGCCGTCGATTGGTCCAAAGCTCTATGGCATCTGCCGGAGAAGGACATTCTGGCCGCTGCGGGCGGCCCGCGCGGCATCTACGCGGACTCGACACCCTCTGGCCAGCCCGGCATGATCGAGCGCGCACCGAATGATCCCGCGTGGTACAAGGGCGGACTGTGGCATGACAACCAGCGGATTAACATTCCTGGCCTCTGGCTCATGACCTGGTATGACGTCAGTGTCGCGCCCAACCTTGCCGCTTACAACCATGTTCGCCAGACTGCTGACCCGGCGGTTGCCGACGAGCAGTATGCCGTCATCGCTCCTATGCCTCACTGTAGTTACAAGCGCGCCACCGAGCACACCATGGTTGGCGAACGCGACATGGGCGATGCGCGTCTGGACTATGACGCACTCACCTGGGCATGGTTTGACCGCTTCCTGAAGGGCGAAGAGAACGGCGCGCTGACAAAGACGCCTAAAGTGCAGTACTACACAATGGGTTTGAACAAGTGGCAATCCTCGGATGTATGGCCGCCGGCCAATGCCAGGCCCGTTACGTTTTACCTCACCAGCGCTGGCCGCGCTAATTCGCTCAATGGCGATGGCTCGCTGGCGCCTGCTGCATCGGTCAAGGATTCTCCTGATAGCTTCACGTACGATCCCATGAATCCCGTGCTCACACATGGCGGCGGCTTCTGCTGCATGGGTACGGATCTGAAACCGGGAGCAATCGACCAGCGCAGCACCGAAGCGCGCAGCGACGTGCTCGTTTACAGCACCGATCCTCTGAAGCAGGGGCTTGAAGTCAGTGGTCCCATCGATGTAACTCTCTACGTCTCCAGCGACGCGAAAGATACGGACTTTACGGTCAAGCTGGTTGACGTCTTTCCCGACGGCACCGCATTCAACATCGACGACAACATCCAGCGCGTGCGTTATCGCGAGGGCTACGACAAGCCGCCCGTGTGGATGGAAAAAGACAAAGTGTACAAAGTTGCCTTCCAGCCCATTCAGACCAGCATTTACTTTCCGCCCGGCCATCGGCTTCGCATTGAGGTCAGCAGCAGCGACTTTCCCCGCTTTGACCGCAATCTGAATACGGGTGGAAACAACTTCGATGAAACACAAGGCGTGGTGGCGCACAACCAGGTGCATCATTCCTCTACGTATCAATCCAGCGTCACTCTGAGCGTTGTCGCGCACTAAGGGCTACGGGAGCGCACATGGGCAAGCTGGCTGATTACGAGTACCTTACCTTTGCCGTAACGCTGGCCGTTCTATGGCTGGCGGTGGAGGCGGGCGCGTGGATTGCGAGGCGGGCGGGACCGAAGAGAAAATTCGAGCGCGGATACCTGGGGCAGGCGACGGGCGCGAGCATCACCATCCTGGCGCTGATTGTCGGCTTCAGCTTTTCGGCTGCGATGGACCGGTATAACCAGCGCAAGAGTTATGAGCAGCAAGAGGCCAGCGCCATCAGCTCGGAGTATTCGCTGGCAAGGCTGCTGCCAGCGGCCGATGCGGCGCAGATGCGCGCGCTTCTGGTTCGGTACATTGAGTTGCGTATCGCGTTCTTTGAAACCGCCGACAGGATGGAGCGGGCCTCGATCCGCGCCGAGCGGCTGAAGCTGGAAAGCGAGCTTTGGCCGATTGTGGAACGCAATGCGGGGACGAGCCCGACGCCGATCATGGGGCAAGTGGTGGCGGGCCTGAATGCGGTGACCAGCCAATCGGGCTACTCGCAGGCTGCCGCGCTGGACCGCATTCCCAACGGAACCTGGACGCTGATGGCAATGCTGGCCGTGATCTGCTGTGTGCTGATGGGCTACGACACACCGGGACGGCAGCCGCTCATGCTGCGCCTGGTGCTGCCGCTGATAGTGGCTCTGGCCTTCTTCATGATCTCGTCCCTCGATGCACAGCGGCGAGGCGTCATCCGCGTGCATCCGGAGAACCTGCTGCGGCTGCAGGAGGATCTGAAGGCGGGGCCAAAGCAGTAGGCGGCGTTGCGCCGACGATTTTGGTGACTTGCGTAGGCAGAGAAAACGCTGCGCCTGCGGACTCAACAATGCCGAGGATTCTGAGGAGCAGGGACTCCTGCGCCTCATAGAAACGGACAGGATTTTCGGCAAAGACGTAGGCGGAGATTTCTATATCGTCTGAGAACGACCGGATGGCGATGAAGTTGACGCGGAAGGTGGCGGTTTCAACCCCCGGGTCGTCTTCAAGGAGCCTGCGGATGCCGCCGAGAACAGCTTGCATCTGCGCGGCCGTGGTGTCGTAACGCAATGCGAGGACGTGGTAGAACCTGTATTTGTCGCGCAGAGTGTAATTCTCCACATTCATGATGGAGAGCTGGCCGTTGGGGATGGTCACGATGGTGCGCTCGAAGGTGCGGATGCGCGTGGAGCGCAGGCCGATGTCGAGAACGTGGCCTTCAATGAGGCCGATTTTGCATTGATCGCCAATGCGGATGGGGCGATCCGAGATGATCATGATGCCGCCAAAGAGGTTTTCCAGGGTCTTTTGCGCGGCGAAGGCGACGGCAAGGCCGCCGATGCCGAGGCCGGTCAGCGCGGCGGTGAGATTGACGCCGCGCATATCGAGCAGGATGAGAATGCCGATGGTGACTGCGCCGATCTGCGAGAGGCGGCCGATGAGACCGGCAAGGGCGATCTTGTCTGTGGATTGAAGGCGTTTGAGCCTGGTCACATAGAGTTGCGTGAAGCTGCCGATGGTGCGCGTGAAAAACCAGGTGACTCCGATGATGATGACGACAAGGCCGACGTTCCTCCAGAGTGCGCGAGAGAGCACTGAAGGCAAATAAGTCCCGAAGACGAACAACACAATGCCAATGAGAAACAGGCGAAGCGGTGAGTGGATGCTTCGCACATGCTCGTCGGCTGTATCTCCGGCCAGGTGCCGGGCAAGCTTCACGATGATGGGATGGAGGAGCTTATTGAGCCAGGAAGCAATGAGCAGAACGATCGGAATGGCGACGAGCAGGACGAGCCAGCACCAGATCGGCACAGCCAGGAAACGAGCCCGCAGCCAACCGGGCAGTTTCTGTTCGAGCGGCGAGGGCTCCGTGAGGCTGTCGTGGGCGTCGGGAATCTGCTCGAGGGTGGCGGCGGAGAAAAGCCAGACGGGAGGCTCATCGCCCTGCTTGACGCGGTCCAGCCGGATGGGAAGCTTGCCGGTGGCAGCCGATGTTAAGCCAACCTGCTCCTCGTTTGGCTGCTCGGGATTGGCCTGACTTCCTTCAGGCTTGCGGCTGAGCCTGGCCAGGTCAATGGAGGCATCGCGATCAAGAACATCTTTTAGCTGCTCGGCGAGTTTGCGGGCCATTTCGCCGTGCTGCCGGGTGTCGAGATACTGTACGGCGGTGTCGTAGTCGTCGTTGCCGGCGGCCTTGATGAAACCGAGCACAGTGCCGCGTGGCGTAGCGCGGCCGAGGGGATCGTCGTTGCCGGCATTTTGTGCCGAGGGTGCAGGGGGCTCTGCGCTTAACACCGGCGAGACGGGTGCGGCTGCGGCTTTACCAGCTCCGGGCGCAAACGGAACTTGGGCCGGGACAAGCCCGGCAAGCAGAAGAACCGGAAGCAGAGCCGGAAACAGCCGGAGCGCGATGAAAGAAGATACCCGCATTGTGCGTCAGTGTAGCGGAAAGCAGGGGATAGGGAACAGGAAACATAGAGAAGCTCAGTCTCTCAGTTTGAATTGCTTTGTAACAGGGCACGACTTGAGTCGTGCCGAAACGGCCATGAAAATGAAATTGGGCTTTACAGCTTGCGGAAAAACTCAAATCGGACCAGCTTTGTAACAGGGCACGAGTTTACTCGTGCCGCAACTATCGCAAAATGAGTCTGGCCTTTAGGCCCTGCGAATGTTTGTTCACCAAACCTGCCTTTTTCCGCAACCTGCTTAGCCCCCGAAACAGTTTCTTCAAACTGAGACACTACAGAGAGAAGCTCAATCTTCGCCAAAAGTAGTGAGGCGCGATTCGCTCAAGTCCAGTTCACGCTCGATCCTGCGGAGCACAGTATCGTTGATGCGGCCTTGATTGCGGAGGCCGACGGCGGTGTCGCGCTCGATGCGCAAGGTTTCGAGAGAAAGCTCCGTGTAGTCCGTGTGCTTTTGTGCAGCTTCCTGATTGTCCAGATCGAGGCTGGCCAGATGGTTCTGGTAGTGCTCGATGAGGTCGTCATAAATCTCCTCGTTGCGCATGTTGTCGCGCTCGCGCGCCCCGGTGAGGTGGGTGAGCGCAGCGCCGGCTACGATGCGGCGGGCCTCCAGCTCTTCGCAGTTTGGGCCGTCTGTGCCGGAGAGACCGAGCCAGCGCACAATCTGCGGCAGCGTAAGCCCCTGGAGCACCAGCGTAACGAAAATCACGCAGAAGGTGAGCAGCACAATGGCATTGCGATACGGGAAGGGCGAGCCGTCCATGAGCACAATCGGCAGGGCGAGCGCGCCGGCCAGCGAGATGACCCCGCGCATGCCGGTCCAGCCCACCACAAAGACTTCCCTCGGACGCGGTGGGCCCACGCGGCGGTTGAGCACACGCGTATTGACCCAGAAGGAGAGGTGTGAGCCCGGAAGGACCCATGCCAGCCGCAGGACAATCAGGATCAGGCTGAAGATGGCGCCGTCCAGGACAATCTTTCCCAGGCCGTACTCGTGAATGGAGCCGCGGATCTGCGGGAACTGCAGGCCGATCAGGACGAAGACCACGCCGTTGAGGATGAAGGTGAGCGCCTCCCAGACGCTCCAGAGCTTGAGCCGCGTAGCGGGCGAAAGGAAAGTTGCCGATTTGACCGTTAGATAGAGGCCGGCGGTGACGACGGCCAGAACGCCCGAGGCATGAACCTCTTCCGCCGCCAGATAGATCACGTAAGGCGAGAGAATGCTGAGGGTGATCTCGATGGTGGCATCTTCCAGCCGGCGCTCGATCTTCTCAATGACCCAGCCAATGGCGAGACCCACAAGGATGCCGCCAACGGTGAGCAAGAGGAGCTTCAGAAGGCCCTCTGAAACGGTGGGAATGCGCTGATCGACAATGATTTCGCGGGCGAACTCGAGGGCTAAGAGGCCGGTGGCATCGTTGACGAGGCTCTCGCCTTCAAGAATGTCCACAATGCGCTCCGGCAGGCCGATGCGGCGCGCAATGGCGGAGGCGGCAATGGCATCCGTGGGCGCGACGACCGCGCCGAGCAGCATGCCGAGGCGCCAGTCAAAGCCGGGAAAGACGAACGGCGCAAGCAGGGAGACACCGAGAACAGTAAAGCCGACCAGGCCGAAGGCGAGGAAAAAGATGGTGACGAGATTGGCCTTGAAATCGCGCCAGGAGGTGTTCCACGCCGAGGAGTAAAGCAGCGGCGGCAGGAAGATGAGGAAGATCAGGTCCGGATTGAGCTGAATGTGTGGAATGCCCGGTACAAAGCTGAGCGCAAGGCCGCCGAGGACCATGACGATGGGATACGGCGTGGAGAGCTTGCGCGCAAAGATACCGAAGATCACGACAAAAATCAGCAGCAGCAGAAAGGCTATCTCTACGGCATGAATCTCGCTCATGGGCGTGCTCCGGTCCGGCGGTACCGTCCTTGCATGTGAGCATAGCTGATGACGGCTCCGGTATCATTACCGTCATGCTTCGAGTAAAACGGCTGGATGAGGGCGCCCGCCTGCCTGTTGTGGCGCACCCGGGAGAAGACCTGGGTTACGATGTCTTTGCGCTCGAAGGCGTAACGCTTGCTCCGCACGCCACGGTGCGCGTTCGCACGGGGATTGCCGTAGAGGCCAGACACCCCGAAACCGGCGCGCCGCTCGGGCTTTTGGTGCGGGACCGCTCTTCCATGGCCGCGCGTGGAATTGCCGCGACCGGCGGAGTGATTGACGCAGGGTATCGCGGGGAAATCCTCATTTTACTGACGAACCTCGGCCAGGCTGGCGTCGAGCTCAAGGCCGGAGAAAAGATCGCGCAGATGATTCCGGTTCCAGTGCTGACAGGAGTGGTTGAGGAAACCGAGACGCTGGAAGAATCGTCGCGTGCGGAAAAGGGATTCGGGAGTTCGGGCCGGTAAAACCGTGCGCTAGCCGCAAAAATGTACTTGACTGAGCGTACCATTTTTGGTACTCATAGTGAGGCTGCCTCTATTGAAACGACTACCCGCCCGGTTCTATCGCTCAGACAGCGGACGAGAACCAGTTCGGGAGTGGCTTCAGGGGCTCGATGCTGCCGACCGCAAGGTAATCGGCGAAGACATCCAAAGATGTTGAGTTTTCCTGGCCGATAGGCATGCCGCTGGTGCGTTCATTGAGCCGTGGCGTTTGGGAAGTTCGGAGTAGTCTGCCCGGCGGTCGTATCGCCCGCGTCCTGTTCTGCGTAAGGCCGGATTGCATGGTGCTCTTGCACGGGTTTATGAAAAAGACCCAGGCAACGCCTCAACAGGAAATAGACCTGGCATTGAAGCGCATGAAAGGAGATCGCGCATGAAAAAGAAGAACATTGGATCTACGTTCGATAGCTGGCTTCGGGAAGAAGGCGTCTACGAAGAGGTAAGCGCCAATGCCATCAAGCGCGTTGTAGCGCGGCAAATTGCATCCGCAATGGACCAAAAAGGGCTGACTAAAGCCGAAATGGCCCGGCGGATGAACACCAGCCGAGCTTCTCTCGACCGGCTTCTTGACCCTGAAAACAGCTCCATCACTTTGACCACGCTTCACAAGGCGGCGAGCGTGGTTGGCAGGGAAATTCGTCTGGAGCTCGTTTAACGCGCTGAGCCACGCCACGGCGGCAATCATTTTGGAACCAAACACCCCAAAAAGCCGTATCCTGATACAGACGATTCTTTTCGGCCATGGTTGAGGCTTGGTGCATGCGCACCCGGCAGGGAGTTCCAGAGAGCGAACGATGCAATGGATTGAAGCATTTCGACTGGCAATGGCGTCGCTGTGGGGCAATAAGCTGCGCTCGATACTGACGCTGCTTGGAGTCATCATCGGCGTCGCGTCGGTGATCACCGTGGTCACGCTGACCAACGGCGCAAAGCAGTTTGTCACCTCCAAGCTGAATACCTACGGCGCGGCGACAGTCACCGTAAACAAAATGCCTGACAACTTCATGACCATCGAAGAGTACATGGAGTTCCAGAAGCGCAAAGACGTGCTCTACGACGATTACAGGGCCATTCTGGGGGAATGCTCGCTCTGCGCATCCGTGGGCGCGCAGCGTACCTCCGTCGGCAAGGTGGTTTACGGCAAGGAGAGCACGACGGACACGACGATTCGCGGCTGGACCTGGACCATGCCCGCAATCTCAAATCAGAACATTACCGTGGGCCGCATCTTTACACAGACAGAAGACGATCATGCCTCGCATGTGGCGATCGTGGGCGCGGATATTGTAGATAACATGCTGGGCGCGGGTGATCCGCTGGGCAAGGAGATTCGCGTCGACGGCACGCCGTACACGGTCATCGGCGTGGGCGAGGCGCAGGGAAAGATCTTCGGCAGCAGCATGGATAACTGGGTATCGATTCCGCTGACGGCTTATCTGCACGAGTACGGCACCCATGCCACCATGAGCATCTATGTGGATGCGGGTGGGGGCGGTTCCGTCATGGACAACGTGATGGACCAGCTTCGAACGATCATGCGCACGCAGCGGCACCTCGCTCCGGGAGCGAAAGACTCTTTCACAATTGACACAAGCGCGACATTTCAGGATCTTCTCGGCAATATCCTCAACAACTTTGGCGCGGTCGTAGCCGCAATCGCGTCGATCTCGCTCGTGGTAGGCGGCATTGTGATCATGAACATCATGCTGGTGGCCGTCACGGAGCGCACACGCGAGATTGGCGTGCGGAAAGCGCTGGGTGCCAAGCGCAATGACATTCTGCGGCAGTTCCTGATCGAGTCATCCATGCTTTCCGCTCTGGGGGGGATTATTGGGATTCTTCTGGGCATTGGCGTGGCTAAAGGAATCACCTTGGCGATTTCCTTCCCGTCGTCGGTTGAGTTGTGGTCGGTCATCGCGAGCCTTTTTGTGGCGACGGCCGTGGGCCTGTTCTTCGGCATCTACCCGGCTCACAAGGCGGCGCAGCTTGATCCAATCACCGCGCTGAGGGCAGAGCTATGAGGTTTACTGATTCGAATGAATCCATCAAGCTGGCGCTCGACACGCTGCGCAAGAACAAGCTGCGCTCCGGGCTGACCATCCTCGGCATCAGCATCGGCATCGCCACGGTGATCCTGATTTCGTCCGCCATTAACGGGCTGAATACGAACATCGACAACTTTGTAAAGCGGCTGGGCACCAATGCGCTGTGGGTCTTTCACTTTGAGCCATTCGGCCAGCGGCCCACTACAGAAGAGCTCAATCGCAAGAGGCTTACGTATGACGACGCGATAGCGATCCGCAATCTGCCTTACGTGGCGGCAGTGGATCCGGAGTTGACGGACCAGAATTTCCAGACTGGCCTGGGAGGGCTTTCAGTCAAGGCAGGATCGCACCGCATCTCCAATACCATCGTGAACGGCGTCACTTCGCAGGTCACGCAGGTCAATGACATCCCTCTGGCCGAAGGCCGCATCTTCACAGACGCTGAGGCAGAGCGCGCTGCAAAGGTTGCCGTACTGGGCAGCGACGCGGCTGCGGATCTCTTTCCCGGCACTTCGCCCATCGGCCAGGATGTGGATGTGCACGGCACGATCTATACCGTCATCGGCGTGCTCGACAAACAGCCGCAGCCCTTTGGCAGCGGCCGCAATCAGAATGACAACTCAGTGTATCTGCCGCTCGAAACCTTCCGCCAGATTCATCCCGAGGTCAAGGACTACTGGCTGGTGGTGAAGTACGACGACCCCAAGCACAAGGAACTTGTAATTGAAGAAGTACGCGAGCTGCTGCGCGTGCGCCGCGGTCTGCGCGTGCAGCAGGATGATAACTTCGCCATCTTTGGTCCCGACTCACTGAGTCGTCTATGGAACTCACTCACCGGATCGTTGTTCCTCTTCATGATTGCTGTATCAAGCGTCGGTCTGATGGTGGGCGGCGTGGGCGTCATGAACATCATGCTGGTCTCTGTAACGGAGCGCACGCGCGAGATCGGCATCCGCAAGGCAATTGGCGCGACGAAGAAGAACATCCTGCTGCAGTTCACGCTGGAAGCGGTGACGCTGTGCGCGGTAGGCGGCCTGATCGGCATTCTCGCCGGCTCACTGTTTACGCTGATCCTGCACTTTGCTGTGCCGTTCCTGCATGCGGCGCTCTCCAGCACATGGGTCATCATCGCCTTCTGCGTGTCGGCGCTGATCGGACTGGTCTTCGGCATCTATCCCGCATGGAAGGCAGCAAGCCTGGACCCCATCGAGGCGCTGCGCTACGAGTAGAGCGGGTATCGAAGACAAAGGCGTAATCCGCAAACACGGGTTACGCCTCTTCTGTTTCTTCCAGGTTTCCGGTAGTGCCTCAATCTGAATTGCTTTGTAACAGGGCACGACTTTAGTCGTGCCGAAACAGCCATAAAAATGAAATGGGCTTTAGCCCCCGCGTTCAAACTGGCCCACTTCCGGATTCTCTGATGACTACTTTTTCCGGCTGGATGTCCGCGCATGCTTGTGCGCGACGACGCGGACAGGCCTGGGCGGCGGAGGTGGCAGCGGCGGCAGACCGGATACAGTCAGCAGAAGATTGTTGGCGGCGTAGAAGAGATTGATATGCGGGGCAGGCGCACCTTGACTGGGCGTTACAGGTTTGGGCTGGGCTTGATTGGATCTGTTTTGTTTGGGTCTGATGGGGCCATCGGTGGCCGCAAAGAAGATGGCTGCATGGCGCGCATGGTTGATCGCAATATAAGTTATAAAGCCGGCGCCGCCGCCCGTCTTTTCCACGATGTGCGAAGGACTGTCAGGCGGCTGTAAGTGAATCCACCCCAACCCAACGCCGGTAGGATCACCCGCATGATCCAGTCCCTGCTGACGCACAAGATTCGACGCCTGGATATAGACGGCCTGCGCTGCGGGGTCCTGCGCCTGCGCACCGTTCCCGAGCAAGTATCGAAGCCAGATTTCCATATCGCTCGCGGTCGAGTAAAGTCCGGAGCTGCCCGCTGATTCTTCCGTCGAAGTACACGGGCCGTCGTCCCGCGAGCCGCTATGGAGCAGCCGATTGCATTGAGCGGCAGTTGGAAAATAAGTTGTGTTGTACATGCGCAGCGGCTTGAGCGTGCGCGCGGAAAGCAGCGCCGCATACTGCTGGTGAGTAGCGGACTGCAAGGCATCGCCCAGAAAATCGTACGCGACATTGGAATAGAGCGCAGCAGTGCCGGGAGTGAAGCTGAGATGTTGATCTGGCAGCCAGCGCCAGCGCGTAGCGTAATCAGGAAACGTGAAGTGCGGGGTGTTGCGAGGAGCGCCTGCAACCTCACGCGGCAGGCCCGACGTGTGCGTGGCAAGATCCGAGAGTGTGATGGCTCGTACGCGCTTGGGCACTACCGTGCGCGACGGAGTAAACTGCTGCAATGGGTCCGTGAGCTTCACCGTTTTGTTGGCAACGAGCTTCGTCAAGAGATCCGCAGTGAAGATCTTCGTGAGCGAGCAGATACGCACCACGGAATCCTGCGTAGGCAGTTGATGGGAGCCGGTAGCAGTCTCACCATAGCCATGAAAGAAGACCTGATTGTCATGCACGATGACAAGAACCATGCCGGTGGCGCCGGAATCACGAAATATCTCATCGCCGAGCGTGGCCATGGTTTGAGGATCGTAGAGCGGCGCGGGAATCTGCGCGAAGACAGGTACAAACGAAAAGACAAGCAATGACGCCAGAAATTTGAAGAGGAATTTCATCTGTGTATTGAGAATAGATTAAAGCTTTCACTGCTCTTTGATTTCGTAGGGTATGGCAAAGCGGCCAATCTGGATGATCGCGCGCTCACTTGGCGGCCAGATGTGCAAGCTTTCGACGGGTTGCGTTCCGGTAATATGTTTCGCTTCCGCAGTACCCACCAGCACTCCAGTCTCCGCGATGTGAAAATGCACACTGAGCGCCTCGCCAGTCTCCCCTTGTGTCCAGCCAAATGCATACTCGCCGGGCTTGAGCGCCACGCCGCCGATTTTGATGGGAGCCTGCACAACAAGGTAGTGCGAATACTTCCCTTCCGCGGAGTAACCCGCAGTAAGCAGCACCACTCCGGCAATGAAGCGCCCGTGCAAATCCACAATGCCCGTCGCAGTGCGCATCTCGGTTTCAATGTGTTCCTTCTCCACCGTGGCGCGCGCCGGCAGAAGCGATGCAAGCTGAGAATCCGAGGCCTGCCGCCATCCGCCGTGCTGTGCAACGACACCGGCGCTCAGCAATACAAGAAGCAGAGCAGCCGGAATCCATCGTCGAAAAAACCTCACTGGCGCTGCCTCCGCAGGGATTCGAGCGGAACAATGCCGCGCTGAAGGGCAGCCGTGGCCGCCTGCGTGCGGTCGCTTACGCCAAGCTTTGAGAGCAGGCTGTTGATGTGGGTCTTCACGGTGGCCTCGGAGATCAGCAGCTCCACCGCAATCTCCTTGTTGCTCTTGCCATGCACAATTTGTTCCAGCACGTCCAACTCGCGCTGGGTGAGCTCTTCCGTGCCCACGCGCTCGGCGAGCCGCTGCGCCACGGCAGCAGGAATATGCTGTCTGCCCGCGTGTACGGTGCGAATGGCGGCGATCAGTTCCTCACTCGTCATACCCTTCAGCAGATACGAGCGCGCTCCTGCCTGCAATGCGCGATAGATGTCCTCATCGCCATCGTATGTCGTGAGCACAATGAAACGCGCGCCCGGCGACTCCATGCGAATGCGCTCGATGACTTCAACCCCGGAGAGCCGCGGCAGCCGCAGGTCAATCAGCGTAATGGCCGGCTGGTGCTTGCGGAACTGCGTGATAGCCTCAACGCCGTCGGCAGCCTGGCCGACAACCTCCAGCCCATCGGCAACGCTGAGCAGCGCCACCAGCCCCTGGCGCACCACGTGGTGGTCTTCTACGACTAAAACGCGAATCGCTTCGGTTGTCACGATTTCTCCTTTACATCCCTGGCCACATCCATAACCGCTTCCTTCCGCACCGGAATCCGCAAGCGAATCGCGGTGCCCTCGCCCGGCGCGCTCTCAACCTCCAGCACGCCGCCAATACCTTCTGCGCGCTCACGCATGCCGGTCAATCCATAATGCCCCGGAGGCGACTCAACGCGTCCGTCTGCCACCGGCGGCACAAAGCCCTGCCCATCGTCGCGCACTTCAAGCGCCGCTTCGCCGGGAATGTAATCCAGCCGCACCCACAGATGCGGCGCGCGGGCATGGCTCTTTCCATTATGGATGGCTTCCTGCGCGATGCGCAGAATCTCCTGCTCGGTGGCCGTGTCAAAAGCCCGATAAGCGCCATGAATATTGAAGCGCGCATCGAGCCCGTCGCCGCTTGCTTGCTCCACAATACGCCGCAGACGCACAGGCAGCGTGGTCTCGCCGGCATCCTGCGAGCGCAGCGCCCAGATCGACTGCCGCGCATCGGCAAGTCCTTCCCGCACGGTTTCGCGCGTCGAATCAAGCTGCTTCTGCGCCGCGTCAAGACGATTGCGGCGGAGCAGTTCGCTAAGCACCTCAAGCTGCACGCTCACGCCAACGTATCCCTGCGCCAGGGTGTCATGAATCTCACGCGCAATGCGGCTGCGTTCGGCAAGCACCGCGCCGAACTCGCGCTCAGCACGCCGTAAACGATAGCGCAGCGCGAGAATAATGACCACAATCAGCGCAAGACCGAGTACAACGTAAAACCAGATGGTCTGATAGAAGCGCGGCCGCAGCTCAAAGCGCAGTGCCGCGCCTGTCGTGTTCCACACTCCGTCATTATTGGCAGCCTGCACGCGAAAGGTGTACGTGCCCGGCGGAATGTTGGTGTAATACGCGGTGCGGCGCGCGCCCGCATCCGTCCATGTCTTGTCAAAGCCATCCAGCATATAGCGATAGCGAACTTTTTGCGGCGCGGTAAAGCTCATCGCCGCGTAGTCGAACTCAAAATGAACGCGCCCCGCGGCAACGCTGAGCAGCGGATCAGCTCCACGCAGCGCCTGCTCCGCATCATCAATGGTGAAGCGCTCAATACTCACAGGCGGCTGCACAGTATTCACGGGGAAATGCGCGGGATCGACGGCGATGAGTCCCTTGGGCGTAGCAAACCACAGCCTTCCATCCGCGGAGCGCCATGCTGCCGGATGCCCATTCGTAGACATCCCGCGGCTGCGAAGCCCATCGGCAATGCCGAACTCGATCCAGTTGGGACATGCATTCGTGCTCAAACCGGCAACATCGCAACGCGCAATGCCATTGCCTGTCGCAAACCAGAGATGCCCGATGCCGTCATCGAGAATCGCATGAATAGCAGCGTGATCCGAGCCTCCCTGCACAGGATGGAAGCCGCGCTTGTCCCAGAGATTCCATCCGCGATCCTCGGTGCCGATGAGCAGAGTGCCATCACTGCGCGGATGCAGTGCCGTGATCACATTGCTTGATAACCCGTCTGCCGTGGTGTAGTTGATGATCTTTCCGCCGCTCAGGCGCGAGAGCCCCGCAAGCGTAGCAATCCACAGATCGCCATGCGCATCGCGCGCGAGCGCGCCGACAAGGTCGCTGCCAAGCCCATCGGTGTGCGTAAAAGTTTTGCGCCGCGTCACCGCGCGCCCATCCGCGCTGAAGCTCCAGTGCGCCAGGCCGTGCCGCGTACCAATCCACAGCGAGCCGTCGCGATCCGCAAGCAGCGAGCGGATAAAATCATCCGGCAGGCCATCGGCTGAAGTGAACGAATCCACCGCGCTGCCGCGAACGCGGTTCAGCCCATCCGGCGTGCCCACCCACAGCGCGGGAATGTCGTCCGGGCCTCGCGCCGGAGCAAGCGAGAGAATCACCTTGCTCAGCAGCACATCGGGCACAACGTAGGATGTGGCCAGGCCAGCGCCGTTACCCTGGTCTTCCTTTGCAATCCGCAGCGCGTTAAGGCCGCCGCCGTTGGTGCCAATCCAGAGCTTGCCTGCGCCGTCTTCTACAAGCGCCGTTGTCTCGTCCGAGCTGAGGCCCTCCGGCGAACCAATGCTTGAGAATCGCTGGTCGCGCAGCACATGCAGGCCGCTGGTCTCCGTGCCAATCCACACGTTGCCCTCGCGGTCTTCAAACAAGCTCACGATGGAGGCGCTCGCCAGCGGGTCCGTGACGGGCAGCTTATCCACTTTGAATTCAGGCTTGCCGTCGACGATGCGCGCGAGGCCGCGATTGGTGCCAACCCACAGCACGCCTTCGCGATCCGCAAACAGTGACTGAATGCGCGAGCCTGGAAGCTCAATGTCGGTGGAGAATTGCGCTACCTTGCGCCCGTTGCGAAGCAGCTCCAGCCTGCCTCGGTTCGCGCTGGCAATTTCGCCATTGGGCAGCGCAACAGAGAGATTCCCGGCGTCCTCTATGACCGGCATATCTTCCATGGGCGGCAGTATTTTTCCGCCGCGAATGCCCACCGTCCCGGCCACAGTTTCAATGATGGCCATACCATTTGCAGCCATCACAAGCGCGTGGATTGCATTTGCGGGCAGTCCATCGGCGGTGGTGTACACAGTAACCGCGCCGTGGTCCAGCCGTGCCAGCCCCTCGGCGCTGCCGATCCACAGCGCGCCATCCGATGCAGCCAGCAGGCAGCGAACATCGTTATCCGGCAGCGCGGGCTTTGAGCCGCGATCAAAGACGGCAAACTGCACGCCATCAAAACGCACCAGCCCAGCTTCGGTCCCCAGCCACAAATAGCCATCCGCAGTTTGCGCAATGGCGTGAATGGTGTTCTGCGGCAGGCCATTCTCCATAACCCAGCTCTGGCGGTTCATGCTGCTGAGCGGAGTGCTGGGAACCAGCGCACCGGCAGATGCAGCCGGCAGGAGCATGACAGCACAGAGCGAGACGCAAAAACGCGGGATGCGCCACAACAAATTGGCTCGGAACGAATTGGCTCGGAAAAAGCTCAATGTGCTGCCACAAGGGTATCGCTTTGGCACCCCATTCGGGCGTGCCATTGCGAATCACTCCTTCTATTTCCGCGCTGATTTCGCGCTTATGAGGGTCAACCTTTGGGTGGACCCCGGCCTCACCCGTGCGGCCCATGACGCCGTTCCCGCCGCAGGCTACTCTGGGGTTGTCTCCTGAAAGCCTCACACAAGATTCGTGAGTCTTATTTGGGCGGCGCCTTCAAGGCTGCCGCCCTTTTTCATTGGTACTGAAATCAATCTGTCGCGCGCCTCAATTCTTCTGCGCTATCTGCTTCTCCGGCTTGAGCGGCAGCGTTGCCTCCAGCGTGCCGGTGCGGTTCGTCGTCATATCGCGCACGGCAACGCGGATGTATGTTGCGTTCTCCGGAACCTCAAGCTCCTGCTCCGCGCGAAAGACCGGACCCTGTTTCTTTCCATTCGCATCTGTGGTTGTGCCAGCGCCGGCGGGGGTGCCTTGGTTCAGCACGCAGTTCAACGTTGCTCCCTCTTTGTTGAATGCCGATACTGCAAATTCAATCGTAGGCGCTGTGCCGGGAACGGATTCGATGCGGCGAAGCTCAGGATCGATAACGCCATAATCGATGCGATACTTCTGCAGCCGAACGGGAGGCAACGGCTTGAGCTGCTTGTTCGGCTTGCGCGTGCGGAAGAACGCAGGCGAGTCTTCTAGCGACGCCATCTCCTTGTCCGTTGCTATATGCAATGACCCCACAGCCGTTAAATGCGCGCTGAAGAGCAGGTCATGCACCATCGGCGCGCCGTGCTCCATGTTGGCATAGAGCGTATCCTCGGCCTTGGCCTTGAGGAACCGCTGCTGCACAACATCTTTCTTGTGCAGCTTGTCGATACTATCGTCGTTATCGGGCACGGCGTAATACACCGTGCGATAGGCGATCTTCCAATCAGAATGATTGCCCACGAGCTTCACCCCTATATGGCGTGCGTCACCGTTGAAGTCTTTCTCGGGCGCATAGGTCAACGTGTAATAGCTCTCCCCGTGCACTACGGCCTTGTCGATCAGCTCATGCGTGAAATTGTTGCTGTAATACGCTCGGCCTCCGGTAGACTCGGCAATCATATCCATGATGCCGTCCTTTCCAAGGTTCCCGGTCACACCGGCCACATCAATCGGATAGAGTGCCATCTGGGTCTTCATCATGTTCGAGTATGTGCTCTTCATGATGTCCGCAAGCAGGCTGCTGAAATCCAGCGTCTGCGGTCCGCCGCCCCCGGCGCTCGGATTATTAGGCGCGCCTCCTCCCGACATCTGATTCGACCCCACCAGCGATGGCCCCACCGGAATCGGAAATTCCGACGAGAACCACAAAAGATTCTTGCGCCCCGGTATTCCGCTCATGTATTCAGCAATCCAGTTCAGGTTGCCCAGCGCAGCGCGCGCATCCAATTTTCCGTAAACGCCGCCGTAAATAAAAACCTGCGGAATATGCGGCCCCGGCCCGTTGCCCAGAAGTGCCTGCTTGATCAGATCGTGGTCCGTGGTAAAGCCCTGCAAGATATGCATACGGTCCGTATTCAAAATCAGCATCATCCGCGTACCCGGCTGCGCGTTGTCCACGAATTTGAGCAGCTCGTTGTGAAAGCTCATCTGGTCATCCTGGTCCATGTTCAACATGTCGAAGTATAGGATGTAGAGTGGGCCGCGCTCTGGCGTGTCCGGAATATTGACAAAGGTGTTTGCAGGCAGTGTGGGCACTTTGGGCGGGTTGTAGCTGTCCTTGGAGCCATCGGTGACATCGAAGGACCTGATCTGCTGCGGCACATTGCCTTCTTTGATCTCAAAGTCCGCGGCAGTCAGCCCCTTCACCGGCTTTCCCTGCTTGTCGAGCACAACAACGTCAACAGGAATGCGCCGCACTTCCAGCCGCAGAGTCGGCTCCTGCTCCACCATTCGCACCACCGGAACCTGCTCCGATGCGCCAGGCGAGGCCGGCGCAGGCGTGGTCTGCGAAAAGGCAGGCAAAGATGAGCCAGCCAGAAGGATCGAGACAGCGGCAATTGCAGTTGCGGAAGACATGCCGGAAATCCTTTCACTGCTTAGTGATGATTTCAAGCCAATTTTTGATGCCTCAATTCTTTTGCGCCATCTGCTTCTCCGGCTTGAGCGGCAGCGTTGCCTCCAGCGTGCCGGTGCGGTTCGTCGTCATATCGCGCACGGCAACGCGGATGTATGTTGCGTTCTCCGGAACCTCAAGCTCCTGCTCGGCACGGAAGACCGGACCCTGTTTCTTTCCATTTGCATCTGCGGCTGCGCCGGCGCCCGCGGGCGAGCCCTGATTCAGCACGCAGTTCAACGTCGCACCCTCGTTGGTGAATGCCGATACTGCAAACTCAATCGTAGGCGCTGTGCCGGGAACCGATTCGATGCGGCGAAGCTCCGGATCGATGACTGCATATTCGATGCTGTATTTCTGCAGGTGAACAGCAGGCGGCGGCCTGAGCGGCTTGCTGTTGGGCTTGCGCGTGCGAAAGAACGCGGGCGAGTCCTGAAGCGCCGCCATCTCGGCATCGGAGGCCATGTGCAGTTTGCCCACAGTCGTCAAATGCGCGCTGAAGAGCAGGTCATGCACCATCGGTGCGCCGTGCTCCATATTGGCATAGAGCGTATCCTCGGCCTTCGCCTTCAGGAATCGCTCCTGGATAACGTCCTTCTTGTGCAGCGTGTCCAGAGCCTTGTCGTCATCCGCCACGGCGTAATACAGCGTGCGATACGTAACCTGCAGGTCGGGATGGTTCCCCACCAGCTTCACCTGGATGTGGCGCGCGTCGCCGTCAAAGTCCTTCTGCGGCGCATAAGTCAGCGTGTAGTAGCTCTCGCCGTGTACCACGGCCTTGTCGATCAGTTCACTGATGTGATTGTTGCTGTAATAGGCGCGGCCTCCAGTGGATTGGGCAATCATATCCATCTGGTCAAACTTCACAAGATTCCCCGTCGAGCCGCCCAGATCGACTGGATAGAGCGCGATCTGGCTCTTCATCATGTTTGCGTAAGTCGTCTTCATGGCGTCCGCGAGCAAACCGGACAGGTCGAGCATCTGCGGGCCGCCTCCACCGGCGCTGGGGTTGGCAGGCGCGCCGCCCGACGCCATCGCATTGGACCCCACCAGCGAGGGCGAAACCGGAATTGGAAACTCTGACGATAGCCAGATCAGGTTCTTGCGCCCCGGTATGCCGCTCATGTACTCGGCAATCCAGTTCAGGTTGCCCAGCGCCGCGCGTGCATCCCATCTTCCATAATTGTTGCCGGAGGTAAAGACCTGCGGCACATGCGGTCCGGGGCCCTTGCCCAGAATTGCCTGCTCGATCAGATCGTGGTCCGTGGTAAAGCCCTGCAGAATATGAATCCGGTCCGTGTTCAAAATCAGCATCATCCGCGTGTCCGGCTGCGCGTTCTCCACAAAGCCGAGCAACTCCTTATGGGAACTCATCTGCTCATCCGGCGTCGTGTTCGTCATGTCGAAGTACAGGATGTAAAGCGGGCCACGCTCCGGCGTGTCCGGGATATTGACGAACGTGTTAGCAGGCAGCGTGGGCAGCTTGGGCGGAGTGTAGCTGGCTGCGGAGCCATCCGTAACGTCGAAGGACTTGATGGCCTGCACCTCGCCGCCTTCTTTCACCTCAAAATCTGCCGCCGTAAGCCCTTTCACCGGATTGCCCTGCTTGTCGAGCACGACCACGTCAACGGGAATACGCCGCACTTCCAGGCGCAGATTGGGCTCCTGCTCGGCTGTGCCGGAGGAGGCCGGCGCAGTCTGCGAGAGGATGGGCAGTGCTGATGCTGCAAGAAGAACCAACGCAACGGTGATTGCCGTTCTTGAACGCATTCACAACTCCTAAATTGGTCGATCCGGTCGAAGGATCGGGCAGTGTCTCAATTTGAATTGCTTTGTAACAGGGCACGACTCTACAGCTTGCGAAAAACTCAAATCGGACCAGCTTTGTAACAAGGCACGACTTTAGTCGTGCCGAAACGGCCATAAAAATGAAATTGGGCTTTAGCCCCTGTGGCAGTTCCTTCAAACGGAGACACTGCCGAAGAATCACTATTTGCCCGACGTTTGGACTCGGCATTTGGACTCGTCCCGAGGCTCGAAATGCGCGATTTTCGGAGCTTTATTCCATGTCCGTATTTTAGTACGAACCCGATGCAACGAAAGAGGTTGCGGAAAATACTGCAATCCTTTACACAACTGAAATATATGGTTGATGTGCTGCATTGGATACTGAATCCAATGTTTTCCTCCTCGGTTTCCCGTTGCCTTTTGATCGCCTCGATTGCGTCAGCCACGCTGACGCCCGCAACCGCATTGGCGCAGTCTGCCACTGCGGTTCTTCCCAACGGACGCGAGATTCGTCCGGCTGGCAAGTGGATCCAGCTTGCGCCGTACCCGTTTACGTTGGCGGTTCGGCCCGACGGCGGGCAGATTGCGATTCCGTCAATCGGATTTCCGTTTGCGCTGAACGTGGTGGATGCGCCGCAGTCCGCAAATCCCACCGCCATGCGTATGCCGAAGGGCACAAACAAAAAGCCGGAGATTGAGGTGCATGCGGGGCTGGCCTACTCGACGGATGGAAAGCTGCTGTATGTAGCCACAGGCGACTCCGGCAAGGTAGCGGTCTATCGCACAGCCGATTGGAGCAAGGCCGGGGAACTCTCGCTGGACGGCTCAACCGCTGGCAGTGCGTACAAAAACAGCTTTGCAGCCACGCTTGTGGCTTCAGCGGATGGAAAGACGCTCTTTGTTCTCGATCAGGGAAACTGGCGCGTGGTCATTCTGAGCGTTGCGGGTGAGGACGGCACGCGGCTGGAGCAAATCGCATCGGTTCCCACGGGCCGCTATCCGTATGCGCTGGCGCTGGCGCCGGATGGCAAGCGGCTGTATGTGACCAACACCGGGCTCTTCGAGTACACAGCGATCCGTAATTCGGACGGAAGCCCTCGCGACGCGGAACATGACCCCGGCCTGCGCTTTCCTCCCTTTGGATACCCATCCAAAGCCGCGCGCCAGGGCACGGTGGTGGAAGGCAAAAAGGTTCCAGGACTGGGCGATGAGAACTCGGCCGAAGGCAGCTCCCTGTGGACTTACGACACCAGCAATCCGGCCAGCCCGGCGATTACGGCGAAGCTGCGCCTGGGTGCGAAGATTACCGAAGAACGCGGCGCGACGATCGGCGGAGCAGCGCCTACAGGCGTAGCCGCCAATGCAACGGCGGTATATGTGGCGCTGGCGCACCAGGACGCGGTGGCGAAGATAAGCGCGGACGGCAAAACGCTGCTTGCGCAGACGGAGCTGTCGCCATTTACCGCGCCTGAATTCAAGGATGCCAATGGCCATCCGCTGCGCGGCATAATGCCGAGCGGCATCGGCGTGCAAGCGGGCCGAGTGTACGTGGCTGAGTCCGGCATCAACGCAGTGGGTGTGCTCGATGAAACCAATCTCCGCGTGATCGAGCACATTCCGGTCGGCTGGAATCCGTCAGCGCTCGCCTTTTCGCCGGATGGAAAATTCCTCTACGTAACCAACGCCAAGGGCAAAGGCGCGGGGCCGAATGGCGGAAAGAACTACGATATTTTTTTACCGACCTACGTTGGTTCGCTCGATTTCGGAAGCCTCTCGATTCTGGAGCTAAGCGCTCTGCGCGATGCGGAAGCTCTTACGAAGACCGTCCTCGACACCAATCTGGTTGCATCCCGCGAGCGCGCGCAACTGCCGCATCTCAAGCATTGCTTCCTGATCGTCCGCGAGAACCGCACTTACGATGAAATGCTCGGCGACGTTGCCGGCGCAAATGGCGATCCCAGCATTGCGCGCTTTGGGCTGGACGGCTGGACGGAGGAGAACAGGCAGGTAAAGCATCTCAAGGTCACTCCGAACCTGCACGCCATAGCCGCGCGCTTTGCCATCAGCGACAACTTCTACGTGGATTCGGACGTCTCCGCCGATGGGCATCGCTGGGTGGTCGGCGCCAATCCCACGCCGTTCTTCAACACGGCATGGACTTCAGGCTACGGCGACAGACGTAAAGGCGGCGGCGAAGAGCCCGGCCGCCGCGCCATCTTTGGCGGAGCGGATGCGCCCATGCCCGAAGATGAACCGCAGTTCGGCACCCTGTGGGAGCACATCGCCAACTCCTACAAATCCGGCAAGGGCATTCTGAACTACGGCGAGAGCCTCGAAGTCGAAGGCGGAGACGAGCGCGATGGAACCTTCCCTGAAGGCCAGCGGCTCTACCTCAACTCGCCGATTCCGCGCCCCGTCTTTGAGGCGACCGACCGCAATTTCCCCACCTTCAACCTCGGCATTCCCGACCAGTTGCGCTTTGAGGAGTTCAAGAAGGACTTCAGTGAACGGCTCGCGAAAGGCGAAATTCCCGCGCTGATTGTGATCCGGCTGCCCAACGACCACACGACACGCGCGCGCCCCGGCGACGGCTACCCGTATCGCGTCTCCTACGTGGCGGACAACGACCTGGCGCTGGGAAAGATTGTGGAGTATCTCTCCACCACGTCCATCTGGCGCGACTCCGCGCTCTTTGTCACCGAAGACGACGCGCAGGCCGGCGTGGATCACGTCGATGCCCACCGCAGCATTCTCGGCATTGCCAGCCCGTGGCTCAAGCCCGGCGCTGTTTCGCACTCGCATACTGACTTCGGCTCCATCACCCGCACCATGGACGGGCTGCTCGGCCTTGGCCCCATGAATCTTGAGGACGCACTCGCCGGCTCGCTCACAGGCATCTTTGAAACTGGACCCGATGCGGCGCCGCACATGGAGCCATTCACCGCTGTTCCCTCCGATCCGCGCATCTTTGCCCCGGAGAACGCGAAGATCGCCAAGCCGAAGACCAAACGCGAGGCAGCCGAGCTGCTCGACATGGACGATGCGGATGAAATCAGCAAGCACCTGAACAGCACACGGTCTACTCTTCGCAAGCCGGATAACGACTAAGGAAACTCTAATTAAGTGGCACGAACGGTAGGTCACGGCTTCAGCCGTGACATAAATGCATCAAAATCAATGCGGCTTTAGCCGCTGAGGTATGCTTCACGGACTTAATCAGACCTTCCCTAACGGCATATCCATCTCGATCGCGGAAGCCGGCTCACGCAAACGGAATGTGGCAATCCTGTTTGTGGCCGCCGAATTTTGCACAGAAATTACGGGACATGACTGTTGTCCTTGACTTTGCGCGCTTGCGTTTACACGCTGCTCACATGCGGTTCATGCGTCAGTAATCAAGCTTCTTTACGCTGATTGCAGTTCAATCAGCCTGAATCTGACGCAACACATACTCATACCCTCCCTTCCACAGGGATATATAAACGTGGCGCACCGATCTGGCCCTGGCTTCATTTCTCGATTGGTGCCGGAGCTCCAAATCTACAACCCACTCACGAAACACAGTCAATACTTTTGAGGAGGCAGTCTTCCATGTCTGAAAGGAAATCGAACTTTATGCGGTCCTGTTCGAGATTATTCGTCTCGCTCGGGCTGCTTATGGCTCTCGTGCTCGCATGTCCATTCGCGCGCTCGCAGGCAACACAAGGCTCCATCATCGGCGTAGTGAAAGATGCCAAGGGAGCCGTAGTTCCCGGCGCGCAGATCACTCTGACCAACACGGACCTTGGCGCCATCCGGGTCACCAAATCGACCGGCACCGGAGACTACTCCTTCTCCGACGTCGTCGCTGGCCACTATACGCTGGTCGTTGAGTTCCCCGGATTCGAGAAGTTCGAAATCACCAATCTCAGTCTCGAGGTTCGCCAGCAGCTCCGCCTCGATGCCCAGCTCTCCGTTGGCGCAGTACAGCAGCAGGTGCAGGTTTCCGGCGACGTCGTCTCGGCCATTCAGACCGACACGCCCACAATCAGCGGCACCTTTACCGCCGATGACGCCAACGGCCTCCCCGTCAACACCCGCGCCAGCGCCAGCGGCACCTCCGCGGCCAACATCTTCGCGGCGCTCCCCGGCGTGCAGGCTGACCCATCCGGCCTCTCGCTCCAGGGCGCTCTGCCTTACCAGATGGACGTCACCGTAGACGGCGTAACCACCCTGAACGCCGCCGGCGGCGGCTTCATCACAAACGCCTTCCCCTCTACCGAGGGCATCAACGAAATCCGCGCCGACGGCGTCCTCGCCAATGCGGAATTCGGCGATCCCGCGCAGGTCGTCGTCACCACCAAGGGCGGCACCAACAAATTTCACGGCTCCGCATTCACCTACTATCAGGACAACAACTGGAACGCAAGCCCCTACAGCTACACGCCCTTCACCAAGCCGTCCTATCACGGCACCACCTTCGGCGGCTCCTTCGGCGGCCCCGTCATCCTGCCGAAATACAACGGCACCAACAAAAGCTTCTTTTTCGTTGACTACGAAGGCTGGCGCTACCCCGCGAAAACCCCTCTGTCCGAGGTCGTGCCCTCCACCGGCATGGTACAGGGCGACTTCTCCGGCTACTCGGACGCGAACGGAAATCCCATCACTCTCCGCGATCCCAACACCGGCGCGAACTGCGGAAACAATCTCGCGAATTGCGGTCTGAGCATCAATCCCATTGCCGCCGCCACTCTCAAGCAGTTCTACCCCACTCCCAATATCGGCAACCCCGCCACCTATGTCGATAACGGCGTGCCCAACTGGACGCAGAACGTAGACATCAGCGCGCATTCCGACCAGTTCGACGTCCGTGGCGACAAATACTTCGGCTCCAACCAGAAGTTTCTTCTCTGGGGCCGTTATTCCCAGAAGAGCTTCCCCACCGTTTCGCAGGAAGAGCTCCTCGTTCCCTCCTCGCAGAACGTCAACACCAACAAGGTGCTCCGCGTCGATACGAACTGGACCGTCTCGCCCAACCTGATCAACGAAGGCGGCTACGCCTTCACCCGCGTCTGGACCGGTAAAACCAACCCCTTCAACGGAAATGCGTGGACCAATGGGGAAGGCTTCGTGGGACTGCAGAATCTCTACTTCAACGGCGTCCCTGAGATGGACTTCAACAACATCCAGGCCCTCGGAGTGGATCGCCTCACCAGCCTCGGCAGCTCCATCACCAGCATCTACAGCGACACGCTGATCTGGACCAAGGGCCGCCATACCATGAAGTTCGGCGGCGACGTCCAGACCCTCGGAGCCCAGAGCGCCCTCGGCTTCAACGGCGCTGACAACTACGGCACCTACTATTTCAACGGCGGCGGCAATAGCGTTGGCGTTTACACCGGCATCGACTTTGCAGACTTCCTCACCGGCATTCCCAACGCTACCTTCTACGACGTCGTCTCCCAGGACAACAATGGCATCTCACAGCATTACCATGCCTTTGCCCAGGACGACTGGCGCGTCAGCCAAAACCTCACCCTCTCCTACGGCATCCGCTATGAGCTGCACCCCGGCTATCACGACAAGGGCGGCGACATCGGCAACTTCGATCCGTCCCTCCCGCTCGCCGGTCGCTCCATTTATATGAAGGGCTTCCAGAGCCTGCTCGCGCAGCCCTTTCTCCAATCGGCCAACGCCTGCGATCCCGACGGCGTGAATGACACGAATAGCGCTGTGGTCAACGGCGCGCCCTGCATGCCGGTGCTGAATAACGTGGCTGCCGGTTACCCCATCGGCCTCAAGAAGTATCCTCATCTGCGCTTCATGCCCCGCTTCGGCGTAGCGTATCGCCCGTTTGGCAATGACAAGACCGCCATCCGCGCCGGCTTCGGCATGTACAACATCAACTTGCTGGGCTCCAACTTCTACTCCCTCACAGGAACACTGCAGGCCTACACCCAGCAGTACAACAACAACCCCACTGCCTCCTGCGGCGGCGCGCCCTGCAAGCCTACCTGGACCTGGCCTACGGTTTACGCTGGCTCGGGCGGCGCGGCAGGCGTCGGCGCCTACGGCTCGGACTACTTCGGCACCGCCAACTCCGCAAACTGGAAGGACCCCTATACCGAACAGTGGTCTCTCAGCATTGACCGCGACCTCGGCCAGGGCTATGCCGTTCGCGCATCCTACATCGGTTCGGAGACCCATCAACTCATCTGGGCTCCAGATGAAAACACGCTACCCTTCTCGACCACTCTCTCGGCCTACAATGCCGACTACTCCCAGCGTCTCTTCCCCAACTGGGGCCGCATCAACAACCGCATGACGGGCGCCAACGAAAGCTATCACTCGCTCCAGCTCGCGGCTTCGCACCGCCTCCAGCACGGCATCGAGTACAACTCCACCTTCACCTGGGCCAAGAACCTGGCCGATAACCAGGGTCCAGCCAACGGCGGTTTCGCAGGGGAAAGCGGCGGTAGCCGTGCCACCTCCGTCATTGACCGCGCGGCAGATTTTGGCGATGTCTTCGGCACCCGCCGTCTGCGCTGGAACACCACCGGACTCTACGACCTGCCCATCGGCCGCGGCAAGGCCTTTGGCGGCGGTATGAATCACATAACGGACACCTTCATCGGCGGCTGGCGCCTCTCCAGCATCTTCACCTTCCAGACAGGCAACTACAATGTGCCCTACTTCCCGGATGGAGAGGGCGACCCCTCCGGCACAGGCTCCGGCCTCGACGACTCGCTCGAAGGCTGGGATCCCTCCCACCGTCCGCAGTACGCTGATCAGGTGTCGGGTGTCAGTTGGAAATCCGGCGCCAGGAAACGCACCATGTGGGTCAACCCCTCGGCATTCACCTGCCCAGGAGATCCCTCCTGGACCCCTGGCCACGGCTGCTACACCGGTGCCGGCTTCAACGCAAACGGAACTCAGCGCCAGGCCTTTGGCCCCGGCTCCGAGCATCCGCTGCCCATCGGCCGCTTCGGCAATGCCCGCAATGGCGTCGTTGAAGGTCCCGGACTCGTCAACCTCTCCACTGGACTCAACAAGGCCTTTGCCATTACCGAGCGTTATCGCCTCAAGATTGAAGGAACCTTCACCAACGTCCTCAACCATGCCAACCTCGGCGACCCGGACTTGAACCTCAGTTCAGCCAGCTTCGGCATCATCGGCGGCACAATCGGCTCTGACTTCGGAGGCGCGCGTACGGCCCAGATCGCGGCAAGGCTCGAGTTCTAATCTCCAACGCAACACAACAAAGCGGCGTGGACCTCACAGTCCACGCCGCAACTTTTTGCGGAAAGCCGGGTGCCCCTGGTCTCGATTTTGAGACCAGGGGAAGCACTCCCCTCAACCCACTACGGAAGGATGTCGTCCCTGCTGTGCATCTTTCAGTCGGAGCCAGGAACCCGCTTTCCCTTATCCCTTGTCCCTTTTTCCCCGCCTTTTCCCTCATTACCAAAGTCCAATACCCTTTCGTACCCAAACCCCCTCCAAATACTTTGCACAAAATTACCCCCATATATGCTCTACTCATAATCAGCAACAGGAAAAGCCCGAATCCCAACGGATTCGGGCTTTTCCTGTTGCTCAATCACGTCGCGGCAGTAAAAACTGTCTCAACCCCGTAACTTGTTGATTCCATGAAATAGAGGGATGAAAAGGCGAACAAAACAATTCACCCTGATTTTTACCTGTAAGCCTATTAAAAAGAGAACCTTACATCGGACAATACCATTTTTTTATTTTTTTTTGGTAACCTCTTTCAGTTAATTAAGTGGTAACCCCCTGTCTGCTTTCCAACGGCATAGTAAAGAAACACCGCAATCCCAGCCGGGGAAAGCGGCTTTTTGCTTTCTCGTCGAACAGGACTGTGAACCGGCCCACCGAGCTGTGAATCTGTGAGCCGGAAAAAGGGTGCAAGCCAATGCAAATCAACAATTTACGCGAGCCATTCCCCACAGTCTCACAGCAGCATGGCATCTCACGGGAACTGTGAAGCCGCCTATAACCGAATGAAAGAAAAGAACTTACGGAAGAGCGCCGCACAAGGTAGTTCACTCAACTGTGAAGCTGTGAGATAGAAACGCTCAGCTCTCCAGATACTCCCAGAACGAGTCCACCAGCTCCGCCCCATGCTCGTTGAGAATCCGCCGCGCAGCCCGCTCAATCTCCTCGATCATTCCATGCAGATAATCCCGCGAGCGGGAGATCGCCGCAATGCCAATCGTCGCCGACTGCCAGGTCGTATCCTCATCCATCTCCGCCACAGAAGCATTGAAGCCCTGCCGCAGTTGGTCCTTCAGCGAGCGCACCACCTGCCGCCGATCCTTGAGCGACCGCGAATGTTCGATACGAATTTCAAGCGTGAGCTGAGCAACAGGCATAAAGAATGGTAGGCCGGGGATTTATCCCCGGCAATTCGATTCACACAAAGATTACGGGCCTTTAGGCCCTCCGGTCTGCGCTTTTCCCGAACTTATTCCGCCAACTGCGCCAGTTGTTTCTCCGTAGGCTTCGGCGTGAACAAGCTTACGACAATCATCAGCACAACAGCCACGAACAGCGCAGGAAAGATCGCATCGCGAGCGGCGATGACAGCGGGCAGGTTGTTATGCACTGCTTTCAAATCCCAGGTAAGCGTCACCAGCGTGCCGCCGGCAATGGCAGAAACCGCGCCCCACGACGTTACGCGCTTGGAATAAAACGCCGCAAGTACGACAGGCGTGAGCGCAGCGGAATAAATGGTGTAGGCCCACAGCATCTTCTGCAAAATGCTCTCCGCATACACGGCCTGATAGAGCGCCCAACAGCCCAGCAGCACCACAGCCAGGCGCGAAACAATCAGGACTCGCTTGTCTGAAGCGCCCGGCGAGATGTAGCGCACAAATACATCGTTGACGAGATTTGTCGCCGGCGAAAAGAGATAATTCGAAGCCGTCGAAATCACCTTGGCAAAGACCGCGCCCAACAGCAGCGCGCCCATCAGCGCGGGCAGCCCATGCCGCGCCGTATATGGAATGATCTCGCGCGGATGCAAAGCAACTTCTCCGGTGGGATAAAGCGCGCGGCCAAAAACCGCAATCGCCACAATCAGTGTTTCCAGAACCAGCGTGCCCACAATCCATCCGCCCACGGAAACCTTCGCGTCGCGCTCAGACTTGGCAGAGAAGAATTTTTGATACATCACTTGGTTGCCCAGCATGAGCAACAGCGTGGGCACCAGAAATTCAAGGCCCTTGATCACACCAAAGACCACCGGCTGCTCTACTCCGTGCGGGTCGATGCGGAAATTCCCAAGCCAGGTGAAGTACGCGGGCGGCAGCGATGTATGCAGCCCCGCCCATCCGCCGGCCTCAGCCAGCAGCCACGGCGCGGCAATCACGCAGATCACCGTCACCAGCGAACCGATCGCCACATCCATATATGCCACAGAGGACATACCAGCGAGCGCCGTAGAGACGATGACGAAGGCCGCAATCAGATATGTGCCCATCTGCGCAGAGATGGTCTCCGGAAAGATGAGGTGCAGCACATCGCCGCCGCCCTTGAACTGGTAGCTGGTAATGCCCACGTAGGCAAAGAGGATAGCGAAAGTGCCGAGCACGCGCGCCGTCTGGTTGTAGCGCGCCTCCAGCAAGTCCGGCAGCGTGAACTGCGCAAATTTTCGCGCGCGTGGAGCAATGAAATAAATAAGCAGCAGCCCAAGCCATCCGCCGGCAGGTTGCCATAGAGCGGCAAAGCCGTTCTTGTAGGCATTCTCAGCTCCGGCAAAGAGCGAACCCGCGCCGATCCACGAGGTAAGCAGCGTAAGCACCAGCACCAGCGCGGGCAGTGAGCGCCCGGCCACCAGGTAATCGTCTTTGGTTTTCACGCGTGAAGTGCGATAAAGCGCGACGGCAAGCAGCGCGACAGCAATGACCACCAGAACCACAACGTACAGAACAGACATGCAGGAGCCCCCACAGGCAGAATTCGCGAGTATACGCTTCTCGATGCAGTGTACCGAATCGAAGGAGCTAGCCTGTCAGCCGGAGCGCGGCAAGCGTGCAGCTCGCCACACATTGACCCAAGCTGTAAACCCTTGTTAAACTGATTCTGCGGGGTGGAGCAGCCCGGTAGCTCGTTGGGCTCATAACCCAAAGGTCGTAGGTTCAAATCCTACCCCCGCAACCAATCAAATCAATGGTTTAGAGTGAATCAGAAAATCAGATTCACTCCCATTTACTCCCAATAAGAAAATCGGCACTTTTAGGCGCTCGCTTTCAACGGCTTGAGCACCATCGTGACAACCTTCCCATTGGCTTCTCTCTTCGACTCCGGCATCGCCTGTCCATACACGTTCATCGTGGTCTGGATGGAGGCGTGGCGCATGAGTTCCTGTTGGACCTTCATCGGCGCACCAGTCTCATCGAGCCATGACCGGTACGTGTGACGGAAGGTGTGCCAGCCGATCGGCCCCAATCCTAACTTGATGCCCGCAGTCTTGAGATACCGTTTTTGGATCTCAGTTGCGTAGTAGGGCTTGCTCGACAACGGGTTACCAACGAGCCTACCAGGCGTTCCTGAAGCGTCTGATAAGAGCCCGGCAAGATGCCGGCTACCTCCAAGGGGAGGTGGCCGAGCGTCTCGGAAAGTCGCATTCGTTCGTCTCTAAGTGTGAGCTCGGTGAGCGCCGACTGGACATCATCGAATTGCAGCGAATCGCAAAGATTTACGGAAAAACGATCGGCTATTTTCTCGGCGAGGACTAAGATACTCCCTTCACTTTCCGGGATTCCTCCCTGGTTACGATTGGCAGCGTGACTGAGATCGGACCTCGCTTCATGTGCGCACCTTCAGCTTGTCGAAGCGAGACCTCCAGCAGCTTCTGCAGTATGGGGGAATGATTGTCTTCACGAATGAATACGCCGCATCGCCGCGTAAGGACGTGCGTCGAGAGAGGCTTCACTGTGATCCCGGGCCGGCCAAAGACCGATGTGCTGGGCAGTAGGCAAATACCTGTCCTCTGCTCGACATAAGCCAGCGCCTCCGGCGCCGAATACGCATCAGCTACCACTCGTAAGGCGACCCCGAAGTCTGCACAATGATCCTCGATCTCTTGATGGCGCTCCGGCCACGGCTCTCTGGAGACAGCAATGATCGGCTCTCCATCGAAATCCTGTGGGGAAATTACAGGCTTTACCGCCAGCCTGTGGCCAGCGGGGATGCACGCAACCAACGGCTCCTCATAAATCGTGCGAATGAGCAGTTCGGGTGCGCGGATCGGTAGGATGCCGAAGCCGGCGTGAAACGATCCCTCGCGCACTCCTCGAATAGTTGTCGATGTTAAGCCGCTTTGGTGTTCGAGGCGCACCGGATGGGTGTCGTCAATATGGATTTGCGTGATGACCGTAATCAGTTTGGGAGGGAGATTGGTCGAGTGCCCGACCAGCAAATGATGGTTTCTGATCGCCTGGCGCGCATAGACCTGTTCCTCGGCGAGGAGAGCCTGCTCGACCGCTTTCATGGCGTCGTCGAAAAACAATTCTCCGTCATCGGTCAAAGTGAGTATGCCACGAGTTTTCTCAAAGAGACGGATGCCGAAGGTGTTCTCGATGGTATCGAGTTGCTTACGAACCCCTGAGGCGGAAAGCCCGAGTTCCTCGGCCGCGTCACCATGCTCGACCGCCTGCTCCATCACGCCGAGGTCACCGTCATCGACGGATCCAGCTACCGCGTGCGCGAGAGCGAGCAGGAGGCAACAGCCAGACGAAGGAGGAAGAAATGAGCCTTCCACATCCCGAAGACTCCTACGTGGCCGCCGTCGTCATCCTCTATCTCGAGATGCCCGATACTCCCATGCGCGTCAGCGCCTCCGACCAATGGCTGGCGCGGCACTTCCATCAGGACAGTGTGTCACTGGAAACCGTCGAAACGGCCCTCCTGCTCGGCTCACTGCGTCGCCTGATCCGACCCACCGATGCCCCACGCCTGGCGCCCATCCGCTCGCTCGCCTACTTCCGACCAGTCATCGAGGAACTCCAGGACAATCCCGCACCGGAAAACTACCGCGAATACCTCCGACTCAAGCTACGACAGCTCGCAACCGACACGATGCTGATTACAATTAATCCCCCCACTTCCTAGAACGATATGCCCCCACTCAATGCAAAGTTATGCCCCCACCGCTTACAACGTTATGCCACCAGTAAGGAGACTGGGGAGTGTACTTGATATCATCCACGCCTCAGGCGTGCCGGCTTCGTGTCATCCACGCCTCAGGCGTGCGGCAGGCCGCCGCCAGCCTGAAATCGCCGGCGGGTTCGGCTCGGCCCCGGTGACCGGGCTCACTCGAAGCTTCCGAATCGTTTTTCAGGGCTAATACAGAAACCG
>Ga0208193_1000132_pt1 | contig 51848 bp, 41 predicted proteins | sample June2015DPH_17_2_FD_184716 | JGI IMG/M metagenome (GOLD analysis project Ga0208193, IMG submission 184716) | Peatland microbial communities from SPRUCE experiment site at the Marcell Experimental Forest, Minnesota, USA - June2015DPH_17_10... | ecosystem: Environmental > Terrestrial > Soil >...
GGTTGCTTGGGGCGCTGGAGACGAATGCTCCGCATCGGAATCGGGAAGAGGAGGCTGCGAAGGCTAAGGCGCGGGGTGAAGGTCGGTTCGGGACATGAAGAATGAGCAGCTTTTGATTCTTCAGTCTTATTGATTATTTCTGATCTGCGCCGTATCTCTTAACAACAAGGTGCGAAGCTGACTCTACGCAAACCATCTGCATCGCGCCTTCCTTTTTCGGCGTAAATGGACAAACTTCAAAATCGCTGAATATTTTCTCGCTGCCTGCAGTGAATTGCAGCATCTTTTTTGGGCAGATTGGACTGTCCGCGTCATCTGCTACGGGTCCAGCCGTCACGCCGAGCATGCGCTTCGTTCCTACCGGCCAGATTCTCAATGCTGGTGTCCCAGAACCGAATGAAGCGCGACCGTGAACTATATAACATGCGCTCACGACCTTAGGGCTTTCCTTACACTGTCGAGCTTGGGTGAAACACGGCACCGCAAGGCTCAGAAAGCCGATGAGTACAAGAATCAATCTGAGTTTCGCGTGTTCCATAATCGTCTTACCCCAAAAACATTCCTGCGATTGAGGCGCTGATCAGGTTGGCCATGGTGCCGGCTAGCATGGCGCGGATGCCTAGTTTGGCTAGGTCGTTGCGGCGTTCGGGGACAAGTGCGCCGATGCCGCCGATTTGCATGCCGATGGAGCCGAGGTTTGCGAAGCCGCAAAGTGCGAAGGTTGCTATGGTGAAGGCGCGGGGTGAGAGCGTGGACCTTTCAGCGCCGAGTTGGATGTAGGCGATGACTTCATTGAGGGCCATGCGCGTGCCTAGTAGGTTGCCGATGGCGAGGCAGTCATGCCAGGGCACGCCGATGAGCCATGCTACCGGGGCGAAGACGAAGCCGAGGATCTGGCCGAGGCTCGATGGGAACCAGCCGATGTGCGTGTGGACCCATGCGAGCAGCATGTCAAGCAGGGCTACGAGCGCGAGGAAGCTGATGAGCATGATGGCCACGTTCAGGGCGAGCTTGCCTCCGTCGATGGTGCCGCGGGCGATGGCGCCGATGAGGTTCTCGTCCTTGTGCTGCTCATCCTTGGGGATGACGACTTTGCCTTCGGTGGCGGGGATTTCGGTTTCCGGCACGAGCATCTTGGCCATGAGGATGGTGCCGGGCGAGGTCATGATGACGGCGGAGAGAAGATGGCGGGCTTCGACGCCCTGGGAGATGTACATGGCCATGATGCCGCCGGAGACGTGCGCCATGCCGCTGGTCATGATGGTCATGAGCTCGGAGCGCGTGGCCTTCGAGAGAAAGGGGCGGATGGTGAGCGGGGCTTCGGTCTGGCCCATGAAGATGGAGGCGGCGACGTTCATGCTTTCCGCGCCTGAGATGCGCATGGTTTTGAGCATGATCCATGCGAGCGCGCGGATGATGAGCTGCATGACGCCGATGTGATACAAGACCGCGAAGAAGGCGGAGATGAAGATGATTGTCGGCAGAACCTGGAAGGCGAAGATGGAGCCTGATGCGGGCGCGATGAGCTTGCCGAAGGCTCCGGCGTTGGGGAGGCCGAGTTCCCCGAAGAGGATGCGGGTGCCTGCGGTGGTGGCGGAGAGCATGCTGTTGACTACGCCGCCGGCCCAGGTCATGAATTGCTGGCCGAAGGTGAATTTGAGCACGAAGAAGGCGAAGAGGACTTGCAGGCCGAGTCCCCAAGCTACGGTGCGCCAGCGAATTTTGCTGCGATTGGTGGAACCAAGCCAAGCCGCAAGCAGCACGGCGAGAATCCCTAAAATGCCCGTGAAACGATCCAAGATAGCTCCTGCGGAGCTAGGGACTAAGGGACTTGGGGACTGAGGGACTAGAAGCCCAATCGAACTGCATGCAATCATGGGCACTTTGACTTGTCCGTAGTACCTGGTACCTGTTCCCTGCTTTTGAAATACCTTAGCAAACTAGGCCAGATATTCCCTTGCAATTTCTTGGGTGATGATGCGGCTTACGAGCGGGGGACCTGCGGACGGCGACTCTTTGGAGATGTGGATTGCGGAACGAAGCAATGCCTCGGCTTCCGCGAGATGCGTTTCGCTTGTGCCGTAGAACGTGGCTAGCGGCTGGCCCTTTTCGATGCGCGCGCCGCGTTTGGCGTGGAACTCGATGCCTGCGTGGGGATCGACGGACTCGCCTGCCTTCTCTCGGCCTGCGCCGGTGCGTTGCACGGCCCAGCCGATGACTGTTGTGTCCATCTCCGCGACGTAACCGGATTCCCATGCTGCGAGGACTGTGGTTGCGGCGGGCTTGTGCGAGGCTTTTAGATCGTTAAAGACGCTGAGATCGCCGCCCTGCGCTTTCACCATTTTTAGAAATGCGGTCAATGCGGAGCCGCCTGCGAGAGCGCGTTCGGCGGATTGGTAGCCCGCTTCGGCTGAGGGGGCCTGGCCGCCGAGGTAGATCATCCATCCGGCGAGGATGAGCGATAGCTCGCGGAGGTCTTCACTTGCTGCAGGCCGCTCGCCGCGCAGGAGAGCGATGCACTCAGCAATTTCAATCCAGTTGCCTGCGGTGTAGCCGAGCGGCTGGTTCATGTCGGTAAGCAGAGCCACGGTGCGTGTGCCGGCGGCTTCCGCTGTGGCCACCATGAGCGCGGCGAGAAATTCGGCATCTTCGTATTTGCGGAGGAATGCGCCGGAGCCAGTTTTGACATCGAGCACGAGTGCGTCGAGGCCCGCGGCGAGCTTCTTGCTGAGGATGGAGGCGCAGATGAGGCCCGGGTTTTCGACGGTCGCAGTGCGATCACGCAAGGCGTAGAGAACACGGTCGGCGGGAACGAGCTTTGGCGTCTGACTGACAATGGACGCGCCGCATGTGCGGAGTACAGATTCGAATTCTGAGAGCGAGAGCGCGGTGCGGAAGCCGGGGATGGATTCGAGCTTGTCGAGCGTGCCTCCGGTGTGGCCGAGGGCACGGCCGCTGATCATGGGCACGGCTACGCCGCAGGCCGCCGCGAGAGGCGCGATGAGGAAGCTGGTCTTGTCGCCTACGCCGCCGGTGGAATGCTTATCGACGGCGACTTTGCCGAGGCTGTGTGGGTTGAACTTTTCGCCGGAGTCACGCATCGCCAGGGTGAGAGCGCGAACTTCATCGAGGGCGAGGCCGCGCAGCCAGGCGGCCATGAGCCATGCGGCGAGTTGATCCGATGGGATGGAGCCGGTGGCTGCGCCTGTGACGAGAAATTCGATCTCGCGCGCGGTGAGGGTTTCGCTGTCGCGTTTTTTGCGGATGAGATCGACGGCGTGGAGGGGAGTTTCTGCGCTACTACTCATTAGGAACCGCGCCTCACTTCAGTTTCATATCAAAACAGTTGGGCAGGAGATCAGAGAAGGTCATGGTGCGCGGGCCGTTGATGGATGGGAAGACGACTGGCGTATCGGGCTCGGCGAACTCTGCGAGCATCTGACGGCATGCGCCGCAGGGAGGGCTGGGAGCATCGTTGAGATTTGCCACGGCGACGGCTTTGATCCGAATTGCGGGACCGAACTCTGCGATGGCGCGCACCAGTGCTGAGCGCTCCGCACAGAAGGTGAGGCCGTAGCTGACGTTCTCTACGTTGGTCCCGGTGACGATGGAGCCGTTTGAGAGCAAGAGTGCTGCGCCGACCTTGAAATTCGAGTAAGGCGAGTAGGAGTTCTGCGCAACGCGGCGCGCAGCCTTCATGAGCAGTTCCAGTTCAGCGCCCATCGCTTGCGTGCTCTCTGCATTCATCATGAGAATTTGAGGCTAGCACAACGAGGACGCCCCTCATTAGCGTTCTTCAATCTATGTAACATCTCAGTCTGAAGAAACTACCTCAGAGGCTAAAGCCCAATTTTATTTTTATCGTCATTTTGGCACGACTAAAGTCATGCCCTGTTACAAAGCAATTCAAATTAGTGTTTTTCAATCTCCACCTTCCGTTCCTTCTCATATTCTGACCTGCCCTCACTCAAGTTGCCCCGCAACTCTACCGATATACGGCAATAAGGCCACCGCTGCGCAAAAGGCAGAAGACGAGATTATGGATGAATTAACGCGGGAGTTTTTGATTGAAAGCCAGGAGGGGCTGGACCGCATGGAGCGGTGCCTGACTGAGCTGGAAAGCAGGCCGGATGACACAGCGTTGCTGGCCGACATCTTCCGCTCAGTGCATACCATTAAAGGCACGACGGGGTTTCTGGGGTTTAAGCGGCTGGAGAAGCTGGCTCATGCGGGCGAGAATCTTCTGGGGCTGTTGCGTGACGGGAAGCTGGCCGCGAAACGATCCATCATAACTGGGCTGCTGGAGCTTCTGGATGGTCTGCGGTCCATTCTGAGCAACATTGAGGCCGACGGTGACGAGGGCGCTGGCGAGGACGTGGAACTGATCGCCAGGCTGGAAGAGTTGCAGGAGCTGGACGAAGAGCTGCAAGTTGAAGAACACAATGCCGCGTTGACCTCTACGCAGGTGCAGAATCCACTGATAATGGCGATGGTGCAGGAGCAGAAGCAGGCTGAGACGCAGAAGAAAACTGCTGCTGAAGTTGCTGCGCCTGCAAGCGCGGCCGAACCCGTGAAGGCCGCAGCAATGACTGCCTCCTCATCTGCCGCGGAGAGCACGCTGCGCGTGGATGTAACTCTGCTGAACAGGATGATGAACCTGGTGGGCGAGCTGGTGCTGACGCGCAACCAGGTGCTTCAGGCTACCGCCTCCGATCCCAAGATGACTCTGCTTACAAGGCGGCTGGATATGGTAACGGCTGACCTGCGCGAGAGTGTGATGAAGGCACGCATGCAGCCGGTTTCAAATATCTTTTCGAAGATGCCGCGCATTGTGCGCGATGTTTCGCAACTACTGGGCCGCAAGGTGCGACTTGAAATGGAGGGCCAGGAGACGGAGTTGGACAAGAGTCTGCTGGAGGCAATCAAGGATCCGCTGACGCATGCTGTGCGGAACTCGCTGGATCACGGTATTGAGCCGCCGGAGGTTCGTGTTGCTGCTGGGAAAAGTGTTGAAGGCACGCTCAAGCTGCGGGCTGCGCAAGAAGGCAGCCACGTGATTGTGGAAGTGGGCGATGACGGCGCAGGAATCTCGGCCGAGAAGGTTCGCAAAAAAGCGGTTGAGCGCGGGCTGATTACGTTTGAGGCTGCGACGCAGCTTCCTGATCGCGAGTTGTTGAACCTGATCTTTTTGCCTGGTTTCTCCACTGCCGCCGCTGTGACCAGCGTGAGTGGACGTGGCGTGGGGATGGACGTGGTGAAGACCAATGTGGAGAAGATTGGCGGCAAGGTGGAGATTGAATCGCGCCTGGGCAAGGGCACGACGCTGCGCCTGCGGATTCCGCTAACGCTGGCGATTATTCCCGCGCTGATTGTTCGCAGTTTGGAAAAGAGCTTTGCGGTGCCGCAAGGGGCTCTGTCAGAGCTGGTGCATCTGAGCGTTGAGCAGGCCGCGGAAGCGATTGAGTGGATAGAAAATGCGCCGCTGTACCGGCTGCGCGGGCAGCTATTGCCGCTGGTCTTTTTGGACCGGATGTTGACGGCGGGCAAGAGCGCGCAGTTGAGCGAGGTGCGGGATGTGTTTGTCGCGGTTCTCGATGCAGATGGCCGCAGGTACGGTTTGGTGGTGGATGGGTTGGCCGATCCGGAAGAGATTGTGGTTAAGCCGCTGAGCCCTGTGCTCAAGGACATTGGTTTGTACTCAGGCGCGACTGTGCTGGGCAATGGAGACCTGGCGCTGATTCTGGATCCGGGGGCAATTGCCGCGAAGGCCGGTGTGGCCATGCGCGCAGAGGAGCAGATCAAGATGAGAGACACGGAGGTTGAGGCCGAAGAGGCGCAAGGCAACGAGTATCTGCTTGTGGAAGTGGCCGGACGACGCGCAGCGGTGCGGCTTGCGGATGTGCTCCGCATTGAGCAGTTGCCGGCATCGCGAGTGGAATACATTGGCGTGCGGCCTGTGGTTCACTTCGGTGGGCAGTTGCTTGCTGTGGAAGATGCGGGGGGCCTGCTGGCAGAGGCGCGCGGTGAGATGCAGGTGATTATTGTGGTCTGCCGCGAAGCCGGCCGCCAGGTGGGCATTGCTGTTTCGCATGTGCTGGATGTGGCGGCGGGCAGCGATCTGTTTGAGGCCGGCACGGCGCAGACGGCGAGCGGCGTGACTCTGCTCAAAGATCGGGTAACCGGCATTGTTGATCTGGGCAGCGTTGCTGCGCTGCCCATGCCAGAAGCTGCTGCATATATGGAGAATGAACAATGAGCGCAACTGCAAACAGCCTTCGCTCCCGCAAGAAAGAGACCGCCGCAGAAATGGCCGAGGTCTGCTCTATTCATCTTGGCGATGGTCTTTATGGTCTCCCCATCTCGCACATTCTGGAGATTGTGGGCGATACGAAGCCTGAGACCGTGCCACTGGCGCCAGCCTTTGTGGGCGGGCTGGTGCACTATCGCGGCGATGTGCTGACGACGGTGTGCGCGCGCCAACTGCTGGGCATGCCGCCGCTTGAGGGCAAGGTTCCGGACCTGCTGGTGGTGGAGAGCGTCAACGGCTGCTTCGGCCTGATTGTGGATTCGGTGCGCGAGGTACTTACTGTTTCGCGGGAAGACTTTGAGCCGAACCCGTCCACGATCCACGAGCGATCGAAGGCCTTCTTTGCGGGCACATACAAGCTCAAGGATAGGCTCATGGTCATGCTGGACCCGGCACGCATTGACCCGCTTGAACTGGCCAGAGCAAACTGAGCCGCATTTACTGAACGGAGAGATTATGCGAGCGCTCATTGTCGACGACTCACGCTTTATCCGCAACCATCTGCGCGGCCTGCTTGCGCCGCTTGGCATGGAGTGCGAGGAAGCCGCCAACGGTGCGGATGGATTGGCGATGCTTCACTCGTCTACGCCATTTGACCTGGCACTGCTGGACTGGAATATGCCCATCATGAGCGGCCTGGAGATGCTGAGCCAGATGCGGGCTGAGGGATATACCTCGGTGAAGGTTTTGATGGTGACTACGCGGTCTGAGAACGATAACATCATGCGCGCACTGGAGGCTGGTGCGGACGAATATTTGATGAAGCCGTTTGAAGCTGAAGCGCTCTCCGGCAAACTGGCAATGATGGGCCTAGTGGAGGCGTAGCCGATGCTGGAGTTACAGTCAAAGGCGCGTGCAGCGTCCCGCATTCGTGTCCTTATTGTGGATGACTCCGCAGTGATGCGCAGTTTGCTCCGCTCGGTGGTCTCGACAGACTCCGTTCTGGAGGTGGCCGGAACGGCATCGGATGGGCTTTCCGCACTCAACGCGCTTTCTGTTGTGCGGCCCGATCTTGTTTTGCTGGATGTGGAGATGCCGGTGATGGATGGGCTTGCGACGCTCAAGCAGATGCGCGAGCGCGCTCCGCGGCTGCCCATCATCATGTGCAGCGCACTGACGCAGCGCGGCGCGCAGGTCACGATTGAGTCGCTTGCCAGCGGAGCATCCGATTATGTGGCCAAGCCAACAGGGCAAACCAGCCGCGAGGCGGCCATGCAGGCGCTGGCTGCGGAACTGATTCCGAAGATTCGCGCGCTGACGATGCGCAGCACTTTGTCGTCGGCAACTCGCTGGCCGAATCTCCCTGCTGGCACGGCTGCGCCGCATCTTTCCGCGCGCCCGGCGCACTCCGCCGCTCCGGGTGCTGTGGTGATTGGAGTTTCTACCGGCGGCCCAGCGGCGCTCGATGTGATTCTGCCTGCGCTGCCCGCGTCGTTTCCAGTGCCGGTGTTTGTGGTGCAGCACATGCCCGATCTTTTTACGCGGCAACTTGCGGAACGGCTGAACAGGCGCTGCGCTCTTGGAGTTTGTGAGGCAGCAGAGGGAATGGCAGTGCGCCCCGGACAGGTCTATATTGCCCGCGGCGACTGGCATTTGAAGCTCGTGACTGCGCCGGGACAGTCGCAGACGCTGCATCTGGATCAGTCTCCACTGGAGAATCACTGCAGGCCATCCGTCGATGTATTGTTCCGCTCAGCGGCTCAGGCCTATGGCGGAAACCTGCTGGCGGTGATGCTGACCGGGATGGGCCATGACGGCCTGGAGGGCGCGCGTACTCTCTATGATCTGGGCGCAACGATTCTTGCTCAGGACGAAGCCAGCAGTGCCGTGTGGGGCATGCCGGGAGCGATTGTTCATGAAAATCTGGCGCACGCTGTGCTGCCTCTTCAACGAATGGCGGCGGAGATTTTGCGCCTTTGCACCAAGCCCGATAGCGAAGCGATCATGCTTCGGGAATCGGCGGTATAAATATGCAGGCCGATTTCAACTATCTGCGCAAGATGGTGAATTCCCTTTCGCACAATGTTCTTGATCCCTCTCGCGATTATCTCTTTGAGACGCGATTGGCGCGGCTGCTGCGGAGTCGCGAGATGAGCCACATTGGCGAGCTGGTGGAGCAGCTTCGCGGGCAGCGCGACGCGGCGCTGGAACGCGCCGTGGCTGAGGCCATGACGATCAATGAGACGAGCTTCTTTCGCGATGGACGACCTTTTGAGCTGCTCCGCACGGAACTGCTGCCGAGCCTGATTGAAAAGCGGATGAGCACGCGCAAGCTGCGCTTCTGGTCTGCGGCCTGCTCTGCCGGGCAGGAGGCCTATTCACTTGCGATGCTGCTGCGCGAACATTTTCCGCTGCTTGCCAGCTGGGAGATTCGCATTGAGGGTACGGACTTCTCCGCGGAGATGGTTGCGCGCGCGAGTGCAGGCCGCTATCACCGCATCGAGATCAACCGCGGGCTGCCGGCGCGCTCTGTGGTCCGCTTCTTTGAGCATCAAGGCGAGGAGTGGGCGATCAAGCCGGAGCTTCGGCGGATGTGCAACTTTCAGCAGGCCGATCTCTGCCAGACGCCGCTGCCCCTTGCGGAGCGATTCGATGTGATTTTCCTTCGCAATGTGATGCTTTACTTTTCAAATGAGTCACGCAGGAAGGTGCTGGCTGAAGCGCACAGGCTGCTTGCGCCGGATGGAGTGCTCTTTCTTGGATCGAGCGAACAGCCTGCGGATCTGTCGCAGTGGAATCCTGTTTTGATCGGGGGAACTTGCCACTATACGCCGAAAGCACAACTGACCAATCGCAACATCGCTTAACCATTGACGAGGCGTGCGATCTCCGTGTGCAACTGTTCGGTGATGTGCGCCTCGGTCACATCGCGATCAAAGCGAATGGGCTCGCCGACGCGAACTTCAATTTTGCCGGAGCGGAACCAACCGCGGCCTTTCTGCTTCAGCTCGCCGAGGCCAAGCAATGCCACCGGGAAAACGGGTACGTTGGACTGTTTTACCAGCAATCCAATTCCCTGCCGGAATGGGGCCAGTTTGCCTACTTCCGAGCGCGTGCCCTCTGGAAAGACGAGCACATTGTAGCCGCGATCGAGCGCGTGGCCTGCGTGAGTGAAGCTGCGTTGAAAGTCGCGCGCGCGAGGTAACGGGAAGACGTTGTAGAGCGCCGTGATGAGGAACCATGCGATGGGTCCGAAGGGGGAGAATTTGCCGTAACGCGGGCCGCGCTCAGGATTGCGGAAATGGAGCATATCATCGAGCATCTCGCCCGACATGGCTGCTGCGATGTGACGGCGCAAATGGCCGGGGAGTGCATATTGCACGAGTGGGCCGTCGTAGCTGGAGATGTGGTTGGCGATGATGAGCATGGGGCCGGCGGGAGTGCCGAGGTTCTTCTGCTTTGAGACGCGTGGGGCGGCGAGGAACCATGTGAGAGGACGTGCAATGACTTCTTGAAACACGGCGCGCAGTGCTTGCGCAGGCCAGGTCCATGGCCAGAGGGGATAGGTGTAATTTCGCGCCGCACGCGAAGCTACCGCTTGAACTGAAGTGGTGGTTTCGCTTGTGGCCGACGATTGATTGGTGTGTGGGGCGTTTGCTGAGGCTGTATCTGCATACGATGCGCTGCCACCTGCCAGTGCGCGGAGTTCGCCGAGGGTGCGAATCTCTTCGAGGAATCCGGATTCGGGCGGCATGCCCAGCTTTTGCTCGATTGCGGCGGCAAGCTGTACGCGGCCCAGGCTGTCGAGATGCAGGTCTTCATCGAGGCGCAGTTCGTCGCCTACGTTGTGCGGCGTTTCGCCGGTGATTCCAGAGATCAGATGCAGCAGCCAGTCCGAGGACGGCGCGAAAGCTGTTTCAGAGCGAAGGCCGAGCCGAGCAGCTTCGACGCTGTGAACCCATTCGGAGACGGCTTTGCGGCGAACCTTGCCTGTCGTCGTGCGCGGCAGGTCCGGTTCCGGCCATAACAGCCAGCGACGTATGCGCTGAAAGCCTGCGAGACGCGTGTTGGCTTGGTCGATTGCATCAACTGCGCCTTCACCTGCACCGCGCATGGCCAGCACTGCACACGGCTCAGGACCTGACGGAGTTTCAAGAGCAACCACGGCGCAGGCCGCTACACCTGGCTGCTGCTCAATGACTGCTTCGAGGTCTTCCGGATGAATGTTGACGCCGGATGCGGTGACGATGACTTCGCTTTTGCGGCCGAGGAATTTAAGCTCGCCGGTTTCCTGAGCTTCCGCAAGATCGCCTGTGGCGAGCCATTCATCTTCACGCTGGTGCAACTCACCACCGGACCATGTTGCGCTGGAGATCATGGGACCGCGCACAAGCACTTCGCCATCGGCGCCGATTTTTACTTCGCGTCCGGGGAGTGGCTTGCCGATGGTGCCCTTTGCAACTTTGAAAGGATGATTGAGCGTGATGAGGGCGGTAGTTTCGGTCATGCCATAGCCTTGCACGAGCACGAATCCGAGGGCATTCCAAAATTCTTCGACGCTTGGGGAGAGCGCGCCACCGCCTGAGATGAGCGCCCAGAATTTGAACCCGAAGGCTCGATGCACGCTGCGATACCACCACCAGCGCTTCCAGCCGAACTTGCCTGCGGGTTTGCCGCGCGATTCCTCGACATGCACCGACAAATCAGGGATGGTGGCTTCAAGATGCGTTTTGAGCAGCGCAAAAACGCGTGGCACCGCAGCGAGGACGGAGATGCGCTCGCGCTGGATGGTTTCGATCAGGCGAGGAGCTACGAGGCGGCTTTCAAAATGGACTTCAGCGCGAAAGATGGGCGGAATCCAGAGGCCCATGGTTTGCCCGAAGACGTGGCTGAGCGGCAGCGTGTGGAGAAACCGCAGAGGATGCACGTACTTTTCATAGCGCATGTAACGCTGCGCGGCCTGCTCGATGGGGCCTATGCTGGCAAGCATATTTCCGTGGGTGTGGACGATACCTTTGGGGTCGCCGGTGGTGCCGGAGGTGAAGAGTATCTGCAGCGGAGTGTCGCGGTTGAGCCCTTCGATTGAGCGTAGCTCCTGCTGCGGCAGGACTGCGGGACAATCTTCGAAAGCGATGAGCGGAAAATGATGATCCGCGTCTGAGGGTAGCTGCTTCAGGAGATTTGCGTCGCCTACGGCAATTTTGGGTTGGACATCGGCGGCTATGCGGGCTGCGAATTCTGCGCTGCCGAAGGCATCGAGCGGCACTGCGAGTGCACCGCGCAGAATGCAGCCGTGAAATGCGGCGATCCATTCGGCGGAGTTTTCACCCCAGATGAGAACGCGGTCGCCGGGTGCGACATGATGTGCCGCAAGCAGCGCGGCGAAGCGCCCGGCGAGGGCTGCTATTTCGCCATAGGTGGCGACACGGCGGCGATTGCCCTCCGTACGCACCACGGCAATCTCATGCCCGTAGCGGCGAAAATCTTCAACGAGTGTGGCAAGATGCTCGCGCATACATTAGCAGCATCATGTTAACAAGCGCGGCTCATGCAATTCGGACGCGATTGGGACAGTTTTCAAACTGCGTTATTCCTGAGCGGCCTCCGCGGGCACTACGCCGTCCGCCGAGCCGGGCTCACGTGCCGCGTGCGCTTCTTCGAGCATCTGCTGATCGGCAAAGCGATAGCCAACGTAAATATCGGTGAGCAGGTAGACGGGCCGCGCTGGATCATCCTCGATTTTTTTGCGAAGCTGGCGGACAAACGTCCGCAGATACTCTACTTCTTCGCGGCAATCTGCGCCCCATACCGCTGTGAGCAGCCGGGCATACGTCACTACGCGACCGGCGCGGCTCATGAGGCAGTGGAGAATGTCGAACTCCTTGCGTGTGAGGTGAATCGGCTGGTTGCGCCGTGTGACCAGGCGCCGAGGAGGATTCAACTTGATCTCGCCGATCTCAATAGGGGCGTCGTCTTGCCGCTGCGGCTGCTGTACACGGCGCACCGTGGCGCGAATGCGAGCTACGAGCTCGCGCACGCTGAAGGGCTTGGTGACGTAATCATCCGCACCGGCCTCAAGCGCATGCACCTTCTCATCTTCAGTATCGCGAACGGTGAGCATGAGCACCGGCAGGCGAGGCGAGGCTGCACGAATCCGCCGCAGCGTCTCGAGGCCGCCAATGCCGGGCATATTTACATCGAGCAGGACCACGTCATAGGGCTCGGCGCGGAGCATCTCCAGGGCAATCTCGCCACGCGAGGCCTCGGCAACTTCAAATCCCAGCTCCGTCAGCGGAGGCCGAAGAGCGCGGCGAATTGCCGGTTCGTCATCCACGATCAAAACGCGCAGTGCCGTCTGCGTCTGCGTCATATAGCCATGCTCCTCTTTCGGTTCGCGGCTACAGGAGCCGCCTCTGTCCCATTTGCGGGGGCGAGCGGAATTGCGGCGAAGAAAGTAGTTCCCTCCTCCGCGCCGCTTGCTGCCCATACCGATCCGCCATGCGCCAGCGCTACGCGCTTGGCCACGGAAAGCCCTATGCCCGTGCCTGCGGCGTGCGCAACGCCGGAGGCCGAGCGGTAGAAGCGATCGAAGATGCGCTCGCGATCTGACTGCGGAATGACAGGGCCGAAGTTCCGTACGGAGAAGATCGCTTCATCGCCCGTGCGCTCGGCGCGTATCACAATGGGTGTGCCCATGTCTGAGTACTTGCAGGCATTCTCCACATATTGAGCGAGCAGCAGGGAGATCATCTGCCGGTCACAGCGCAGCGCCAGCTTTTCGTCCGGCAATTCCAGTTGCGTGTCGGCAGCGCGCTCGCCCAGAAGCGTGCATGCCTCTTCCAGGAGGCTGGCCGCGGATACCGCGGAAATCTGCAGCGTGAAGGCTATCTGACTGGCTTCTCCATCGCCGCCTGCCAGTCGCGCGGTCTTGAGCAGGCGCGTGGTCAAGTCGCTGAGCAGGCGCGCCTGATCGTCAATCAGCGCCACGAGATCCGCCTGTGACGGACTGAGCTTCTGCATCTCCTGCAGACCGCTGGCAGCGGCGCGAATGGCGGTCAGCGGCGTTTTGTAAGCGTGGGCAAGGCCGTCCAATACTGCTGTCCGCAACTGCTCGGCCTCGCGTTCGGCCTCAATGCGGCTCTCGTTCGCCGTTGCGCGATAACGGTCAAAGGTCATTGCCGCTATATCCGCAATGGCATCATTCACCAGCGGAGAAATCTCGCCGCGCAGCACCAGGCTGCCGACGGGCACAGCGCCAAGGCGCAGAACACGCCTGCTGATGCCGGTCGCCGCATCGTCGGAGGTCGTCTCGAAGTGATACACATTCTGAGCGAGCTCGCCGGGATCTTTGCTCCACTCTCCGGCCTGATACACGGCATGCAGATCGCGGTCAAAGATAGCAACTGCTTCCAGTGCAAAGATTTCGTGGATAAGCTCGGCGAGGCGCGGACCGGGCTCCTGGTGCAAATCCAACTGCAGAGTACGCCGCGTGAGCTCGTGCAGGCTGCTCATCTCCCATTCCGCGGAGCGCGCTTCTGCAGGGACTGGATTGGGCGCTTTGGGGTTCTGCCGTGGGGATGCGACTGCGCGCAATCCAGCCACAATCCGCCGGATACCACCCTTAGCCTGTGCGCGTTTCTGGGCCCGGTTAGCCGGGTCGCGCATTGGTACGGGAAACCCTGCCAAAACTGCCCCCTGAAAACTCCCTGCAGAATTCGCTCTGCGCCGGGTAAAACGTTGTTCTACTTATTCAACTGGGCTTAGCTCGAAGTCTTTCCGGCAATAATCGATAAAGAAGTAACTGGCTATTGTATGGATTCTAACAGATTCCTTACCGCATCTTTACAGTAATGTGCCAATTCAACCTCCCTTTCTGATGCGGCCAGCATTGCATTTTTACGGCACCGCCAGACTGCGGCGCCTGGAGCTTGCTGCTGGATGGCGGCTGATTTACTTGCATCCTTCCTGTTTCCGGTTGTTATTCTGTTTTTGACAATCCCTGGATGCCGGCGCTTCAGGAGAGCTTCTGCGAATATTTTCATGTGATCCTTATGAGCCGAACCCTAGACTGATCTGTTCGCAAACCTTTATTCCGCACCTGAAGGAGATTCATGTCCATTGAGTACCGCAATTTTCTGGCTCTTCCCTATGACGAGCTGGAAGAACTGAACCTGACAGCCAAGGCCGATCGCATCAACCGCGTCTCTATTGACGAAATCCGCGAGAAGCGTCTCAAGTATCTGGCCGAAGAAAAGCGCATCAAGGCCGTGACGGTTCTCTTCTCCGATCTCGAAGGCCGCTTGCATCTGCTCGATTACGACAAGAAGTTCCTGCTGAGCAGCTATGAGAACCTGACCTTCGACGGCTCATCGATCCGCGGCTTTACTGCGCAAAAGGAAAGCGATCTGCGGCTCGGCATTGACTGGAGCGCGTTTTACTGGGTTCCGGCGGACGTGTTCGGCACGGGCAAGGTGCTGGTCTTCGGCATTGTCATCGACAAGGATGGCACGCCCTACTCTGGCGATCTGCGCGGTGTGCTCAAGGCGTACTCCGACAAGCTGTACGCCGAAAAGGGCTACACGCTGAATGCGGCGAACGAGATTGAAGGCTTCCTGTTCGCGGGCAAGGATGCGGAAAAGAACTTTCACACGACGGGCAGATTCGATTATGTGAATTCGGGTGGCTATTACCACTCGCTTCCGCTTGATCCGCTGCGCCAGTTCATTGATACCGCTGCTGAAGTACAGCGCTCCATGGGCTTCCAGAACGAGAAAGACCACCCTGAGGTTGCGCCCAGCCAGTTTGAGATCAACTACGGCTACGGCGAAGTGGTTGCGGCTGCGGATCAGATTCAGCTCTACAAGCTGCTGACGCGCCAGATTGCCACCAACATGGGCTACACGGCGAGCTTTCTGCCCAAGCCTGTTGTGGGCGTAAACGGCTCCGGTATGCATACGAATCTTTCGGTCTCGCACAACAAGACCAACCTGATGTGGGACGAGCACGGCCAGGAGAAGCTCTCGGAGTTCGGCTGGGATTTTATCGACCGCATTCTGTCGCGCGCGCTTGATATCTGCCTCATCCTAAACCCCAGTGTGAATGCTTATCGCCGCCTGGACCCGCACTTTGAGGCGCCGAACCAGATCAAGGCTTCCGCCACGGATCGTGGCTCCATGGTGCGCGTGCCGATCGGCAACTCGAAGTCGATGCGCGTGGAAGTTCGCTCAGTGGCTCCGGATGCGAACCCGTACCTTGCGCTCTACTCCATCTTCAAGACCGGCATTGACGGCACCAAGGCGGAGATCAAGAACCTGCGCCAGGCCAGCCGCTATCTGCCCGATAACGTACAGCAGGCCATTGAGGACTTCAAGAAATCCAAGTGGATTGCGGAGATTCTTGGAGCCGATGTGCAGGGCCGCTTTACGGAACTGAAGCAGTCTGCAGCGGATCGCTGCCCCAAGGCTCTCGGTACGTTCGTGAAGGGACCCGAGGTGCAGTACCACCATGAGGTTTATAACCAGTCGCTTTGGAACTTGTTTTAGACGATAGCTTGGTGAGAAACGCGATCGGCGCGGCCTACAAGGCCGCGCCGATTTGTTTCATGACAGAATGAAAGAATCATTATAATACGGAAAACATATAATGCTTTACATATAACGGTATTCGCAATATCCTTATTTCATGATCCAAAGCTTCCGGGACGCAGACACGCAAGCGCTTTTTGAAGCCCGATCCAATAGACGATGGGCTGCAATTCAGTCCGTGGCTCTCCGCAAGCTTGATCAAATGGAGGCCGCAACGGCTCTAAATGATCTAAGGATGCCGCCGGGGAATCGTCTGGAAGCTCTGAAAGGCGATAGACCCGGCCAGTACAGCATTCGAGTCAACAATCAGTATCGGATTTGCTTCATTTGGGTGGAAGACGGCGCACACGAAGTCGAGATTACGGATTACCACTAGCCGGAACGGAGTGATTATGACCATCAAGAGACCAACATCGGGGTGGAAGCTGAACCGAGTTACCACGCATCCCGGTGAAATGCTGCAGCAAGAGTTTCTTGCTCCGCTCAGCCTCTCGCAGAATGCGCTGGCGATGAAGATTCGCGTGCCCGCTACGCGCATCGGCGACATTGTGCATGGCCGCCGCGGCATCTCGCCGGACACAGCGCTGCGACTTGCGCGCTTCTTCGGCACCAGTCCTGAGTTCTGGCTGAATCTCCAGCAGATGCACGACCTCTCGAAGGCCCGCCTTGAGCTTGGCAAGACCATTGAGCGCGAAGTAGAGGCCTACTCCGCTGCCTGACAAGCGGAGCAGGCCGGCCCGGACGCAATCACAGTCTAGTGATGAAACCCCGCTCCATTTTCAGATGCTTTGAAGCCGGGCTGCGAAGCGAACCAGTGGATATGTCGTTCGATATCGCGTATGAGCATGGCTGCCAAATCATGCGTGAAACCGTTGCGGATTACCGCGCGCTGCACGATTACATATTCGCGATTAGCCGGCAGGCGATAGCTTGGAACCTGCCAGCCGCGGTCGCGCAGGCGGTCTGACAGATCGTAGAGGGACCAGTTTGTGGGTTCCTTCAGCTTCCATGCAACGACAGGCAAATCATGTCCGGTTGAAAGAACATCAAATGGTCCGAGTTTGCCAATCTTGTGCGCGAGCTCCGCTGCTACTTCGCGGCAGGCTTCATGAACGGCGCGATACCCGGCACGTCCAAGGCGAATCAGGTTGTAATACTGGGCGACGATCTGGCTTGCGGGGCGTGAAAAATTGATAGCCAGCGTCGGCATCTGTCCGCCGAGATAATCCACGTTGAAGACCAGAGCCGGATCGAGATCTTCCGTTGTACGCCAGATGATCCAGCCCACGCCGGGATAGACAAGACCATATTTATGTCCAGAAGTATTGATAGATTTCACACGCGGCAGGCGAAAATCCCACTGCAACTCCGGCTGCAGAAATGGCGCGACGAAGCCGCCGCTTGCGCCGTCGACATGAATGGGAATGTCGAGGCCGGTGCTCTGCTGAAGCTGATCCAACGCTTCGCTTAACGCGGGTACATCCTCGTAGTGGCCGGTGAAGGTGCTTCCCAGCACGGAGACTACTCCGATTGTGTTCTCATCGCAGACCGCAGCAGCTTTTTTAGGATTTGTTACCACCTCTCCGTGTTCGAGCGGCACTTCGCGCGGTTCTACATCCCAGTAACGCGCAAACTTGTGCCAGCAGACCTGTGTGTTCGATCCCATGACGAGATTCGGCTTGTCGGTTGGCTTGCCCAGCTTGCGCATCTTTTCTCGCCAGGCCCACTTCAACGCCAGCCCGCCGAGCATGCATGCTTCGCTTGAGCCGATGGTGGATGTGCCAATCGTGCGGCGCGGGTCGGGCGCGTTCCACAGATCGGCCAGCATGTGTACGCAGCGCATCTCCAGCTCCGCGGTCTGCGGATACTCATCCTTGTCGATCATGTTCTTGTCGAATGTTTCGGACATGAGCTTGTGCGCTTCCGGCTCCATCCACGTGCTGCAGAAGGTAGCCAGATTAAAACGCGAGCTGCCATCCATGATCAGCTCGTCATGAATCAGATGGTAGGCCGTGCTCGGCGCCATGCTGTGCTCCGGAATGGCGTGCAGCGGGGCCGGCCCCAATAGCGCATGGCGCGCATACATGGGACGAATCGAATCAAGACTGTAGTGTTTCCGCGCGGGGTGAGTTGGGGACTGACCAACGATTTCCGGCTCTGTGGACATGTGCAACCTCCAGAAAATTCATCCTATCTGCAAGACCGCACTCAACGCGTCAATACTTTGCGAATCTTCACAAGATAAGTGGCCAGCACCTGTGTGGAACTACACGGATGGTTGTGTAGCGCCCTCTATTGGATGCAAGGTGGAAGTCGCATACTCTCGTCTTGGACATACTCATTCCTACATGAAAGAGCGGTCCGCAGCCCGGAATTACAGGGGTTGGAACGGGAGAAACCATGATGCTCAAGGGAACCAAATCGTCTTTCACGCATGCATCGCGCTCAAGCCTGATCGCTCTTCTTGCCCTGACGGGCATAGCGCAGGCAGCCGTGTCTCAAACGAGTTCAGGCGCGCCTTCGGCGACACCGGCGGCTACATCCGCGCCGACCGCAGCGCCGCTGAGCAAAGACAAGCTTGATGCGCTGGTTGCGCCGATTGCTCTTTATCCCGATTCCCTGGTGGCCCAGATTCTGGCGGCGGCGACGAACCCGGAAGAGGTGGCGACGGCCGAGCAGTGGATGAAGCAGAACAATACGCTGAGCGGATCGATGCTGGTGTCTGCGATTGACGAGCAGCCGTGGAATCCGAGCACCAAAGCTCTCACGCAGTTCCCTTCTGTGCTGGCAAATCTTGATAGCAATCTGCCGTGGACATCGAGTCTGGGAGAAGCCTTCAGCCATCAGCAATCGGATGTGATGCACGCCGTGCAGAGAATGCGCGCCAAGGCACAGGCCGCAGGAAATCTCACGTCCACGTCACAGGTAAAGGTCGTGCAGCAGAATCCCTCGACGATTGTGATTCAGCCTGCGAGCGCGCAGACCATTTATGTGCCGCAATATAATCCGGCGCTGGTTTATGGAGCGCCTATCGTGGTGCCGTATTACACGCCGCCTGTGGTGTTGGCTTCGCCGGTGCTTGCCTGGGGACCGGGAATCACAGTGAATGTGGGGTGGGGCGGCGGCTGGGGTGGTTGGGGCGCATGGAACTGCAACTGGGGTGGCGGGGGTGTGTTCTACAACAACACTGTCTGGATCAATAACAACACCTACAACAACTATCATCCGTGGGGACCTGGGTGGGGACCACATGGACCTTATGGGCCGAATGGGCCTGGCGGTGGTGGATTTGGTCCTGGCGGCGGTGGCTATCACCCGATGGGGCCCAGTGGTCCTGGCGGTGGTGGGCAGCCTTACGGTCCTGGCGGCGGTGGATACCATCCCTCTGCTCCGAATGGCGGCGGTGGGCAGCCCAATGGTCCCGGTGGCGGCGGTGGATATCGGCCTTCAGGGCCAGGTGGCGGCAGCCCGCAAGGCGGCGGAGGCAATGGATTTCACCCCAATGGCGGTGGTTACCAACCTCAAGGCGGTTCTGCAAATGGCGGCCGCCCGTCCGGTTCCGGTGGATTTCAGCCTCAAGGTGGTGGCTTCAACGGAAACCGCAATTCGAATGGGCTCGGCATGAATCGCCAACGTTCGTATATGAGCGGCTCCGGGATGAACGATCGGGCTGCCGGCATGCGAGGCCGCTCCAGCATGGGCGGGTTCGGCGGAGGACGCGGCTCTGGTGGTGGTGGACGCGGCTTTGGCGGGGGCAGACGCTAAAGCTATCCGATAGCAGCGGAACAAACATTGCAAGGCTATCTTGCGCAAATACGCAACGCGAAGCCAGACGGAGTTAAAAAATGAAACTGAAATCACAACGCGCACTGAATTGGATCTTATGCATCGCGATGACCGTGCCATTGCTCGAAGTTGGCCTCATGCTTGGCTGCCGAAGCAAGCATTCTGAAGGCAAAGCGGCACAGGTCAGCTCCTTTGCCACGCCGGAAGAGGCTGGTGAAGTTCTTGCCAAGGCCGCGAAGGGTAACGATGATGCGGAACTGCTACGCGTGCTTGGGCCGGACTCGAAGCAGATTCTCAGCTCCGGAGACGCCAAGGAAGATCAGGGTGCGCTGGCCGATTTCGCCGCGAAGTATCAGCAGATGAATCGCTGGGCAGCAATGACCGATGGCAGCGAGATTCTCTTTATAGGAGCGGACAACTATCCTTTCCCGATTCCTCTTGTGAGCGATGGCCAGGGACGGTGGCGCTTTGACACGGAAAAAGGAAAGGATGAGATCCTTGCGCGGCGCATCGGCGAGAACGAACTGCTCGGCATCGACGCGGCGAATGCGATGGCTGGAGCTGAGGAGCTGTATCGCCGGCAGGCGCATGATGGCAACCCTGCGGGGCAATATACCACTTTGATTCTGAGCACGGCCGGCAAGCAGAACGGCCTCTATTGGGAGGTGCCACACGACAAGCCTTCGAGCCCGCTTGGGCGCCTGAATGAATTTGCCCAGGATGTCATTCATTCAACACCCTCGGGCGCCGCGCCGATTTTCGATGGCTACGAATTTCGCATTTTCACAGTAGCGCCGAATAAAACGCAGAGTAACGATCAGAGCCAATCTGATGCGGAAAAAGCAAAAAGCGAATTTGTCGTAGTTGCAGCTCCGGTTGAGTACGACAACTCCGGCATTATGACCTTCATCGCCGGGAAGGATGGCGTGGTCTATCAGAAAGACCTGGGCAAGGACACACGAGAGATCGCTGCTTCCATCAGCAGCTACAAACCTGGGGATGGCTGGGCGCGAGCCGACCAGTAAGAGGCATTGAGCCGCAAGCGAAAGACAGATAGGAACGAGTCATGATGAATCGACGTACGGCAATTCAAGAAATACTCGGCGCCGGCTTTGCGCTATCTCTTGCGCCACGGCTCCATGCGCTGGCCGAAGCCGGCATGGGACAGAACGGACACCCCCATCAGGAAGCCCACAAGGAAATGGTGGCCATTGGCCAGCAGTTCATGCAGCAGTACTTTGCACCGGCACTGTCCGTTGCCATAGTGCGCAATAGCCGCTTTGTGTATGAGCGGCCTTTTGGTATGGCCTATCCGAAGGGCTTTGAGCAGACAACCAGCGGGACGCTTTTTCGCATTGGAACGGCATCGATGCCCATTACGTCTGTGGCCATCTTTACCTTGATTGAGAAAGGCAAGATGAGTCTTGCAGACAAGGTGTTTGGGCCGAATGGAATTCTTGGCGATGCTTACAAGAAGAAAGAGTACAAGCAGTATGTCACCGACATTACAGTGGATCATCTGCTGACTCATACCTGCGGCGGATGGCCGAGCGACGCAACCGACCCGATGATGCACAACAATGGCTGGGACGCTGAGAAGTTGATCTCCTCGACGATCGAGGATTCTGCCTTGACTTCGGCTCCCGGCACAAAATGGGCGTATTCCAACTTTGGGTACTTTCTTCTTGGCCGCATCATCGAGAAGGTCTCTGGAATGTCGTACCAGGACTACGTTAAGCAGACCGTGCTTGCTCCGTGCGGCATTACCGCCATGCACATTGCCGCTAACTCGCTGAAGGAGCGCGATCCTAATGAAGCCGAGTACCTGGGTCAGTTCAACGAGAAGCCATACAGCATCAACGTGAGTCGTATGGACTCCGCGGCGGGATGGATCGCCTCTCCATCGGACATGGCGCGCTTTCTCACACATGTGGCAGGCACGCCTACGATTCCGAGTTTGCTGAGGCCCGAGACGATCATGCTGATGACCACACCGGTCGCGGCTTATCCGCAAAACTCGCCTGCAAGATACGCGCGAGGCTGGATGGTGGCCGAGAACGGAAAAGGGCTGTGGTTTCACTACGGTACGCTGCCGGGTTCAACTTCGGTCATTGTCAGAAGGCCGGACAGCATGTGCTGGTCTGCAATCACGAGCACCCGCAGTCTGCCCGCAGACACCATGACCAGCGCTCTGGACAAGATGGTCTGGGACATGGTTTCCCAGATGCCGCAGTGGGATTCGTAAGCAGCAGCGCCTTCGGACGCAGCTCACATTTCAGAAAGGAATGCATCATGACACACATACAACGTAAATCGATTCAACTTCTCCTATGCTCATTGCTTGCCTGCGTAAGCTTGTCAGCACAGCAGGAGATGTCAAACCAGGCTCCGGACAACGTTGCTGGTAAGTGGACCGTCTCTACGCTCGGTGAAACTGGCGTAGTTCATACCGATCACCTCACTATCAAGCAAGATGGCACCGTGCTGACCGGCAAATTCAAAGGGCCGAATCAGTCCGGTTCCATCAACGGGGGCATTAACGTGCACCATATCGAGATTCGAAGCAACACGAATCATCCGGTGGTGTTCCGCGGCCGTGTGGACGGCGACACGATCACTGGAAAGGTTCACGTGATGGGAAGAGTAGGAGAGTTTCGCGCGGTACGAGAGCCTTGATCTGCTGAATGCATCCGCAGCAAAGGCAATCGCCGCATCCTTGGATGCGGCGATTGCCTTTTGCAGCGAAAAATGTGCCCAATGCTCTCGGGCGGAAATGCTTACGGATATTTATGTGGCGCTGGTTTGCTCCAAATTCTGAATAATGTCAGGTCAGACTTTAATTCAGGCCTTCGTTTCGCATGCAAGTGGCGACAATCTCAGACAGGCTTGCGAGCTCTTCTTTCAAAACATAATTGCACGCTCCGGCCTTCACGGCCGCCGCGCGCAGATCGTCGTCATCGTAGTCGGTGACTAATATAATTCGCGCCGTGGGGTAGGAGCTGCGGATCTGCCGAGTCGCGGTCAGTCCATCCATCCTGGTCATGCGAACGTCCATCAGAACAACATCCGGCCGGTGCTTTTCATAGGCCCCCAAAGCATCCCAACCGTCGGTACACTCCTGGATCTCGCTCGCCATGTCCGCCAGAGATCGCCGCAGTACACGTCGGATTCCAGCATTATCATCCACAATCAATATCTTCATGTCGTTCTATTTCGTCCGTTCTGGAACTTCCAGTGCAGCACCCAGGTAAGCTAGCACGCAGCGAAAGGCCATCGATCCTTCTCAAGGTTAACGAAACCATACGTCCTGGAAAATAGAGGATGCTACATACAGACCCGTGTGGTACCACATGGGTTCCCGGCAAACCTCTTATAATCAAAGCCTAACCTCAGACCATGCTTTCGGTTCAGACAATTGTCCGGTAAATCTTCAGTGATATGTTGGCTCGTATGATTTCGGCCCGAAATCCAGATCAACTGCTTTACAGGCTGGCTCGCAGGCTCTCCGGCGGCTGGCTATGCGCAGTCATGGCCTGCCTGTTTTTGGCAGGATGGCCCGCCGCAGCTTCTGCCGCGGAATATCACCTGAAAACCTGGACTGTGGAAAATGGTCTTCCTCAAAATGTCATTCGCGGAATTGCTCAAACACCGGATGGTTATCTCTGGATTGCCACACTGGACGGCTTGGCGCGCTTCGATGGCGTGCGGTTTACTACCTTCAACAAGAGCAATGCAACTGGCATTGCTTCCAACCGGTTCAGCAGAATGGTGCAGGATCGGAGTGGCGATCTGTGGCTGAGCACTGAAAGCGGAGGACTGACGCGCTATCACGGCGGAACATTCCACTCGTTTGGGCCGGAAGACGGCATTCCGGCGGGCAGTGTCCGCGCGGTTCTCCGTGCCTCCGCTGGGGGAATATGGGTTTTGTCGGAAGATTCGATCCTGCGATTCAATCCGCAGACATCTGATTTTATGGATGTTACGCCCGCAGATGCCAAGGTACGCTATCAACCTCTTGTATGGGACAGCGCCGGATTTTGGGCCCAGGATAGCACGGGGTTACATCTTTTCATCGATGGAAGGTTTACCAGCTATCCACTGCCTGCCTGGCTTTCGGAAAAACCGCTCTGGGGTGTTGGCAGGGATCAAGGCGGCGGCCTATGGCTCGAAGCAGCAGATGGACGCCAAGGGATCATTCCCCCGGGTTCACAGACAGTTAAGCCAGTTGATACCAAACATCCTCAGACGACTCCTTACGTCGACTCCAATGGAAGGCAGTGGACGATCAGAATAAGCGGCCGACTGTCACGTCAACTGGAAGTCCAATCTTCCGGGCACATTGCCATTATTCCTATGACCCGCGTTTTTGAAGATAAAGAGGGCAACGTATGGATTGGTACGGAGGGTGACGGACTTTATCAACTACGGGAAGAAACAATCACTGTCTATTCAAAGGCCCAGGGATTGATTGACAAGGGTGCTTACCCTATCTATCAGGACAAATCCGGAACGATATGGATCGGCGCATGGAATCTTGGGCTCAGCAGCTTCCGTGATGGGCGGTTCACCAATTACTCGGTTGCACAAGGATTGCCTGCTCCACTGGTGAGTGCGCTGGGCGGAGACCGCGATGGCAACCTCTGGGTTGGCACGCATGGTGACTTAGCTGTCTTTCGCAATGAAACATTTCACACGCCCGATGTCTTTCTGCCTGAGCATTCGGTGGTCCACGCCATTCTGCAGGATCGCGGCGGAACCTTATGGCTCGGCACGACAAATGGTCTTGTTGCTTACAGGAATGGCCAGAGCCGCATCATCACCGAGCAGGATGGCCTGGCAAGCAATGACGTAAAGATCATCATCGAGAGCGCGTCAGGAGACTTATGGGTCGGAGGCTTCGGCGGCCTCACGCGGATTCACGGCAGCCAATTCACGCATTGGACAGAACGCGACGGACTGCCGAGCGACAACATCCGGTCCTTATATGAGGATGCGGACGGCGTTCTCTGGATTGGCACCTATGATGGCGGTCTGGGACGTTTCAAGAACGGGCAATTCACCCGCTACTCAGAACACAACGGCCTCTTCAACAACGGGGTATTCCAGGTTCTTGAAGATGGCAGAGGGAACCTCTGGATGAGCAGCAACAGAGGAATCTATCGCGTAAGCAAGAACGACCTGAATGCTGTGGCGAATGGCCGACAGACATCCATTACTTCCGTGGCCTACGGCAAGGCCGATGGCATGTTGAATGAGGAATGCAACGGAGGTATGGCTCCTGCCGGCATTAAGACCAAGGACGGCAAACTGTGGTTTCCGACGCAGGATGGCGTTGCCGTGATTGATCCTGGCACTGTCTGGATCAATCACCAATCGCCGCCGGTGATGATTGAATCCGCGTTAGTTGAAAGGGTTCCGGCGAACATCCAGAATGTCTTACGCATACCTCCGGGTAAAGAAAATCTTGAGATCGAATATACGGCTCTCAGCTTTGTTCGTTCGGAGCAGATTCGCTTTCGATACAAACTCGACGGGCTCGATTCCAACTGGATAGATGCTGGGGCCCGGCGCACCGCGTACTATTCGCACCTTCCGCCGGGGACATACACGTTTCACGTGATTGCCGCTAATAGCGACGGCGTGTGGAATACCGATGGCCAAAGCCTGACGATTACGGTGCAGGCGCCGTTTTACAGGACATGGTGGTTCATCGCCATTGTGGCGCTGTTTATCGCTGCATTGATCGCGCTTGCGGTTTACTATCGCATATCGCAGCTTAAGCATACGCAGGCTCTACAGAAGGCTTTTTCACAGCAGCTCATCGCTTCACAGGAAAGCGAACGGCAGAGAATTGCATCCGAACTGCACGATAGCCTCGGTCAGAGATTGCTGGTGATCAATAATCTGCTGAAGTTAGTGCTGGGAAAACAAAACAAAGGTATCGCGCCCAGCCAGGAAACGATGCAGGAGATCAGCGGGGAAACATCGCTCGCTATCCAGGAAACCCGCGAGATTTCGTACAACCTGCGGCCGTTTCAGCTGGATCGTCTTGGTTTGACCAAGGCGATAGAAATTGTGGGGCGTACAGTCTCTTCGGCTTCTAGAATTCCTATCGAATGCGATCTCGATAACATTGACGATGCATTGCCTGAGAATCTGCGGATCAACTTCTATCGAATTGTGCAGGAGTCTTTGAATAACGTCATGAAGCATTCGCAGGCTACCGAGGTAACGATCCGGATCATACGTAACGACGAGCGAATCGTGCTGACAGTTCGCGATAATGGCGTTGGCTTTATGCCGACAAATCACCCTTCAAAAGGCGGAAAGAGTGGATTCGGATTGACCGGAATGGCAGAGCGGGCGCATTCGCTTGGAGGCGTGTTCCGTTTTCGATCGGCCCCGACGCAAGGAACGACAATGACGGTCGAGATCCCGATTGACAACAGATGAAAGATGACTTCGGCGTAGCACTATTGCGGCAAGTGCAGTTGAATTAAGGAGGAAACCTGTGAAGATCGGGATTCGCAATTTGAATCTACTGACGTATTTCCCGATGACCGTAGGGCTGCTGTTGGCTGGCTGCAAATCACAGGCTAAGCCTGCGATTGCAATTACGCAGGTGCCGACGGCAGCTACGGGTGGGCCATCGCAGATGGAGCCGATAGCAGGAAACGTCACCAATGCCAAAACTGGCGACCAGGTGGTCCTGTATGCGCGAAGCGGCGTGTGGTGGCTTCAGCCGCTCACGGATCAGCCATACACCAAGGTTCCGGCAGACTCCCACTGGAAAAATCTCACACATCTCGGAACCGAATATGCCGCGCTGCTGGTTGAGCCCGGCTATAAGCCGGCCTCGAAGGCCATTACATTGCCAGCCGAAGGCGATGGCGTTCTGGCGGTCGCTGTCATGAAAGGCAGTGCAACTGCGGCTGACACGCCTCCAGGCATTCAATTCAGCGGGTATGACTGGACTGTCCAGACAGGAATGAGTGACCACGGCGGCCAGCCTTATGCTTATGATTCGGCAAATGCCTGGACTGACATCAAAGGCTATCTCCACCTTCGCATGGACTACCGCAATGGCCGCTGGGCCTGCGCGGAAGTGAGTCTGCAGAAGAGCCTGGGATATGGCACGTACAAGTTTGTAGTACAGGATTCCGCTCACCTGCGGCCATCTGCTGTGCTGGGAATGTTTACCTGGGATGATGCACACTCGACAAATTTCCGCAATGAAGTGGACATTGAGTTGAGCAAGTGGGGAAAAGCAGACAATTTAAACGCGCAATTTGTTGTGCAGCCTTTCTACGGCCCGGATAATCAATCCCGCTTCAGCACACCTGCTGGAGTTGAGACGTACGTTTTTCAATGGGCACCGGGCAAAGCGTCCTTCAGTGCGTTCACCGGCGAGGCGGCCGGCCAGGCAAAGCCGGTTTATGAACATGTTTTTCAGTCAGGAGTGCCGACTCCGGCGAACGAAAAAGTACACATGGATCTCTACGATTTTCATCATTCCGAGGGGCTTTCAGGCCAGCCCGAGGAGGCAATCATCGAGAGCTTCAGCTTTGTTCCGGCGCCGAAAGCGAATTGACTACAGAAAGACTTTGTGATGCGCTGGAGATCGGGAGATAATAGGGTGAATCTTTCGTAAGAGGCGACCATGGCAGCAGTCATCCGGGTTCTTATCGCCGACGATCACCCCCTCATGCGAAAGGGCCTGCGTATGAGCATTGAAGAGGATGCGACGCTGAAGGTGGTTGGGGAGGCATCAGACGGTGAAATGGCATTGTCACTTATCGAAGAGCTCCGGCCAAATGTTGCACTGCTTGATATCGAAATGCCGAAGCTTGACGGTCTGAAGGTTGCGCGGGAGATTTTCAAGCGCGGATTGAAGACTGAGGTGATTTTCCTTACATTTCATGCAAGCAGAGATCTCTTCCAGGATGCAATTGACCTTGGAGGCAAGGGATACATTCTGAAAGACAGCGCTGTGCAGGAAGTTGTAGCCGGCATTCATGCAGTAGCTTCCGGAAAGCCGTATCTCAGCTCCGCAATGACGATGGATTTGCTGCACAAGCCGGCGGCTGCAGCACAGAACACGAACTCGATGGATGGAGTTCACCTTACGCCAACGGAACGCCGCATTCTTCGCTTAATAAGCACCGGCAAAACCAGCAAAGAGATTGGAGACGAGCTCTCCATTCACTATCGGACCGTTGAGAACCACCGAACCAATATCTGTCGCAAGCTTGAGCTTGATGGCGAAGGCGCAAATGCGCTCCTTCGATTCGCTCTGCAAAACAAAACCATTCTTTAAGCCCCCTCGCACAATTCCCTCTTGTTACGACCTATGTGGAAGCACACGGGTCTTCGTGTAGTGTCCTCTATTTTGGTTTTCCTTGAGACTTCATACTCTTGGATCAAGGAGAACAGGCCGGCACACGGCAACTGCTCTCAAATTGCACAAAGTTTGTAAAACGAAGCGGCGGCGAGCTGATGCTCACCGGGCAATTGCCCCACCATGGCCAAATTCTGGTTTTGAACCTAGACAGAGGACATTATGCACATACCTAATTGCACCGTCGCTGGACGGATCAGGAACAGAGGAATCGCTCTGTATTTTTTCCTGGTTCCTGCCTGGCTGTTTATTCTCACGCTCACCATGAACGGGCAGACCGCATCGGTTCGGCCTGTTTCAGCTACATCAACATACCAGTTTCCTCAGATCACGATGACAGGGACTGTCCGGCAGTTAACGACTATGCAGACCACTGGCAAGTCGACTGGCAATCAGCTTGTCGTAGATGGTCCGCAAGGAACATTCACAGCGAACCTCGGCCCGAATATCAGCCGCAGTCTCCAGCAAAACCTCTCTTCTGGCAAGTCAGTTCAGGTATCGGGAACGATGCAGACAACTGGCGGCCAGGAATACCTGGTGGCCTATGTTCTCACCGTGGATGGCAACCAGATCACGATCCGCAACAAAAACGGATTTCTTGCTCACACACCATCTCGCGCACGCAATGCCTCAACCAGCGGCGCTCTCTATGGGGGTACAAAGTGAAATTGCGTCATATTTCCAGCCTTCTTGCTGCATTTGCTCTCGCGGTCACGGTTGTCGGCTGCGGCGGCTCATCGTCTAATCCGCCGACCCCGCAAGCGATTTCGGTTAGCATCAGCCCGGCGCCACCGTCGTCGATCGATGCGGGATCATCCATCAACGTGACAGCGGTCGTCAGCAATGACAGCGCCAATGCGGGAGTAAAGTGGTCTGTAAGTTGCTCCCTCTCCGCATGTGGAAGCGTTTCTGCCGCCAGCACCGCCAGCGGCACAGCAACTAAGTATTCCGCGCCTGCGTCGGTTGCCAGTCAGACCAGCGTGATAATCACTGCAACCTCGGTCTCGGACTCCACCAAGTCTGCGACAGCGACAATCTCGATTTCACCTGCAAATGCACCCATCTCCGTAGCACTGAGCGCTCCGCCCACCTCGATTACTGTCGGCGCTACCGCGCTATTGACGGCTAATGTGAGTAATGACAGCGCGAATGCTGGTGTTACCTGGTCCGTGACATGCGGAAGCTCCCTGTGCGGCAGCTTCAATCCAACTTCAACAGCTAGTGGTACGGCCACCACTTATACTGCTCCGGCTGCTGTTCCTTCACCAGCTACAGTGATGGTCACAGCGACATCCGTTACCGATACAACCAAGTCCGCTTCGGAAACCGTTAGCATCACGGCTCCGCAGCCGCTGCTTACCGATGGCAATTATGTGTTTCATCTCGCAGGCCAGGACAACTCCGGTTATTACTACGTCGCAGGCACATTTTCCGTGGCAAGCGGCGTTATCACAGCGGGAGAGCAGGACATGGTGGACGATAACAATTACTTCACCAACAGCCTCACTGCTTCGGGGTCAAGCCTGAGCAATGTGAATGGGAATATTCAGATCGCTCTGAATACCGGAAACACCAGCCTCGGCCAGAATGGTATAGAAACCATCCACGGCACCGTTGTATCCGCAACGCGTGTCTTGATCTCTGAGTTCGATACGTTCGCAAGCGCTACCGGCTCCATTGATCAGCAGACCAGCACAGACGCACCTTCAGGCGGATACGCTTTCAACGTGGGTGGGTTTGATGGCAACAATCCTCAATACACATTTGGGATTGGCGGCGTTATCAACATCAGCGGCTCGTCGATCGTAACCAGCGGCAGCGTGCTCGACTATAACGATGGCGGAACCCCTGCGCAAGATTTTGGCTTCGCTTCTGGCACTGTCAGCGCGCCTGACTCCTTTGGCCGCGTTGTCTTCACTCTGAACCCGAGTTCGGCCTCTGGTCTTCCGTCCTTCGCACTGGCGGGATACATCATTGGCTCGAACCAGATTCAACTGGTGGAAACCGCGGATTCTCTACAGGGCGATCTTGGCGGCACTGCTCTCGGCCAGGGAAACAATGCCGGCAAGTTCAGCGCGGCAAGCGTCGCAGCAGGCACGTATATCCTGGGTGCAAACGGAGAGGACGCCATCAGCAACGTAAGCACAGTGTTTCAAATGGCTGGCGCCTTTGCCTTCAACTCCGACGGTACGGTATCCGGAGTTGTCCCATTCAACGATCTGACCATCCATCCCGGCGCTCAGATCACATCGGGCAATTACACCGTGGATGCAACAGGCCGCGTTACGGTCAATGTGAACACGGATGTAAATGGCAGCAACTTACCCTTCGTCTTCCAGTTCTATCTGGATGGCAATGGAAACGCGCTGGAACTAGGCGTGGACCCGATAGAGGTTACGTGGGGACAGGCTTATCTGCAGAATTCCCCTCCCAGCGATGTGGAAGGCAACTTTGCGCTCGCTGCGTACGGTTTCAACAATTCCAATATGATTCCGGCTATGGGCGCAGTAGGCCCTGTGGCAGTGTCCTCTGACAACTTCTCGGGGTACACAGACATGAGCGTCCAGAATGCCGATAACTCAGCGTCCATCGTTACTCCGGGCGTAACCCTCACAGGTACGGTAGATACCTCTACCGGTCAATTCGCCCTGTACGGACTTAACGCCACGCTAAATTCACAGACGCTATCCAGCTTCGGCTACTATCCCATCGATGCCCAGAGAATTCTCGCAATCGAACTGGATGGGCAGCAGATGAGCTTGGTGATGATGGAACAAATACAGCAACTACAGCAATAGCAATCCAGAATAGTCCGGCGGCTGCACCACAGCCGCCGGACATAAACAAACCCAGTTACTGCAACCGCTTCAACTAGCCCGGCTGCGTCTTAGCCATTGAACCCTGGATTCATAAGAGCGGGAAAAGAGGTCTACCTCAAATGAATATAAAATCGATGCCCGAATGGAAAGCCAACTCTGCCAGCGAATGGCTCACCGAAGCAGAAGCAGCCCAATATCTTAGAGTCAATCTGCTCACGCTGTTCCAATGGGTGCGTGAAAGAAAGGTTCCGGCACATCAACTTTCCGGTGTTCGGCGCTGTGTCTGGAAATTTCTGCGGCCTGAGTTGGATGCCGTGCTGGACCCATCCGCCCGTGCCGCTGCTGACAGGAGACAGCAATAAGGGTTCGGCGATATATTCACAGAGGTGTTCACGAAAATGCTTAGGTTAGTGCTGGAATTGAGACAGGAAATGCGTGAGACCTCGCCTTATGATTCAAAGCCAATTGGCATTCTGTCCGATTGTGCGAGACCGGAACGAGACTCGCAGCACAAAGCCATGAAACAATAAAATATATTCGCCATGAACCAAGACAACGCGCCTGAAAACCAGCCCATTCCTGAAATCACTTCCGAGCCCGTGGCCGAGGCCGCTGCCGAACCCACTGAAAGCTTTGGTGACCTGCTCGCCCAGTTCGAGAGATCCCACGCGCATCCTCCGCAGGCAGGACAACGACAGCTTGAAGGAACAGTGATCTCCGTCTCAGCAGACAAGGTCTTTCTCGACATCGGGTATAAGATCGAGGGCGTCCTTCCACTTTCCGCTTTCGATCGCAACGGCCTGGATGTAGCGGCCGGCCAAACTTATCCCGTCTCCATTACAGGCCGTAACGAGGAAGGCTACTACGATCTTTCGCGTTTCAAGGTCGCCCAACCTAAAGACTGGTCTGCCCTTGAAGAAGCCTTTGAGCAGAAGCTTGCGGTTGTGGGTACGGTTACAGCGATTGTGAAAGGCGGAGCCAGCGTCGATATCGGCGTTCGTGCCTTTATGCCCGCCAGCCGCAGCGGAACCCACGATGCAGCCGCGCTGGAGGCCCTGGTTGGCCAGCAGATTACGTGTCGCATCACCAAACTCGACGTCGCCGATGAAGATGTTGTCGTCGACCGCCGCGTTGTCCTCGAAGAGCAGACGCGCATGGAGGCCGAGGGCCGTTACGCCACACTCAAGGAAGGTGATACGGTTACCGGCACGGTACGCACGCTTATGCCTTATGGCGCATTCCTTGACCTTGGCGGCGTTGATGGCCTTCTGCATGTCAGCGACATTGCATGGACACGCATCACCAAGCCCGAAGATGTGCTCGCAGTCGGACAGAAGCTCGAAGTCAAAATTCTTAAAATCGATTCCGACACGAAAAAGATCTCGCTCGGCCTCAAGCAACTTCAGTCCGAACCGTGGCAAGCTGTTCCTGAGCGCTATCAGCCTGGCCAACGCATCAGCGGTTCCGTTACACGCGTCACCGACTTTGGCGCATTCGTAGAGCTCGAGCCCGGCATTGAAGGGCTTATCCACGTTTCAGAGATGTCCTGGGGCAAGAAGGTTCGCGTTGCCAGCGATATCGTAAAACCCGGTGAACGCGTCGATGCCGTCATTCTTTCCATCAAGCCGCCGGAAGGTCCGCAGCAGCCTGGTCGCATTTCGCTCGGCCTCAAACAGACCCTCACCGATCCGTGGACTGAGTTTGCACAGAAGTTTCCTGTTGGCGCTCATGTTCAGGGCCCTGTCACCAAAATGATGGCGTTTGGCGCATTCGTGCAAATCGCCGAAGGCCTGGAAGGTCTTGTCCATATCAGCGAAATCGTTGCCGACCGCCGCCTCAATCATCCCTCGGAGGTGCTTCACACAGGCCAGACCGTACAAGCGCAGATCCTTGCTCTCGATGCGGGCAAGCGTCAGATCAAGCTCAGCATGAAGCAACTCATCCCTACCGGCCTTGACGAGTACATTGCCGAGCACAAGGTGGGTGACAAAGTCTCTGGCCGCGTAGTCACTGAGTCGCCGGCCATCATTGAATTAGGCGAAGGCATCCGCGCCGCTTGCGGTATATCAGATGCGCTTTCGACGCCGGCTCTCAACGCAGCGACGTCCACGACATCTGGCAAAGCCGACCTGTCGTCGTTAAGCTCGATGCTGCAGGCCCGCTGGAAGGGCAGTGCGCCCGCTGCTGCCAATCAACCAGCGCCGCTGCAGGCCGGCCAAATCCGCACCTTTAAAATCACCAGGCTTGACCCTGCAAGCAAATCCATCGAAGTCGATCTCGCGTAATTCATTCAAGTCTTCCGCTCTGCTGAGCGCTCCAGAGCGGAAGACGATCAATTCACCACTCTTCGCTTTTTCTGATTCCTTGTCTCATCTGATCCTGCTGGTTGGATGGTCCGTGCTGCTCGCGTGAAGAAAAACTTTGACAGCATATTGATATGTGATATACAAGACACATGCACAAGCGCAGCTATAGATTCGATGGTCGTTCTATTGCCGCAGCGGCGTGCTTCCTGCCTTGTCGATGTCGCTAACGACATCCGATCTTATCCCATTGCCATCCGCATTGAGCTATAGCTGACCCACAAAGTCACGGTGCCTTGTATGGTTTCGTGTACCTGAAATCTGCGCATTCTCCTGGTTGTTCCGCAGTGTGAATTTGTGCGTCTCGGCTCGCCCTTGATCTGCGTGCATTTGCACGTGCAGCCAGCACATTCTCACGCTCCGGGAGATAAAAATGATTTCAAAAAAAATTTCCGCCCTCTTGTTTGCATTTTTCCTGTTCGTATTGCCAGTGCCCTTCATCTTTGGGCAGACACTCACCAGTGCAACCGTTGTTGGCACGGTGAGAGACACGAGCGGCGCGGTTCTAGCAGGTGCCACAGTCCGCATCCGACAGCCTCAGACAGACGCTATCAGTACAACCGTCAGCGGCTCGACCGGACAGTATCGCTTTCCGTTTCTCAAGCCTGGCGATTATGAGATTTCAGCGGAGGCCAACGGGCTATCGGGAGCACGAGTGATTGTTCATCTGCTGGTGGGGCAGGAGCAGTCTGTCGATCTGGCGCTTTCGGTGGCGTCCGTGAGCCAGACGGTTCACGTGGAAGCCGGCAACTCTCTGCTGCAAACAGAAAATGGAAATAACCTGACCGACTACAACATGCATTACGTGGAAAATACACCCGTCAATGGTGGCGACATCACCAATGTCGCGTTTTCAACGCCGGGTGTGCGCGTGAATGTTGGCGGCGGCAACACCAACTTCAATGTCAACGGCCTTCCCTTCAGCTCGGTGCTTTTTACCTACAACGGCGCCGACATTGTCGAACCCTACAACCTGAACAACAAGTCGGGATCGAGCAACAACACGCTGGGGCAGAACGATGTCGCGGAAGCATCGGTAATCACGAATGCCTATAGCGCACAATATGGGCGCATGGCCGGCGCGCAGGTGAACTACATCAGCAAGTCGGGCACCAACCGGTTCCACGGCAACCTGGTGGAAAATTACAACGGCGACGTGCTGAATGCGAATGACTATTTCAGCAACGCGTCGGGCACGCCGCGCGGCCGTTCCGTGGCCAACCAATACGCCGGCTCGCTTGGCGGGCCGATCAAGAAAGACAAGATCAACTTCTACTTCAACTATGAGGGCCTGCGTTACGCGCTGCCGACCAACCAGGTGGTTTCTCTGCCGTCGACGGCATTGCAGAGCTATGTTCTGGCGGAGTTGCCGAGTGCATCCGTGCCATATTATCAGGACCTTTTCAAGTTGTATAACGCGGCGCCCGGAATTAACCGCGCTGTTGTCGTGACGAATGGGACGGGGCAACTGCAGGATGGCACGGGCAACTCAGGCTGCGGAAAGAATAACGGTCTGACCGGAGTTGCGGTGCCGGGCGGAGGAGGCGCTACGTTCGGCGGTACTGACGGCGTTTCGTGCGCGGTGGCGTTTGTTTCCACGGCGTCAAGCGTGAACACGGAATATCTGACGAGCGGTCGCGTGGACTGGAATATCGACACCAAGCAGAAGCTCTACTTTCGCATCAGCCGCGATTACGGAGTTCAGGCCAGCAGCACCAGTCCGATCAGCCCGTTGTTCGACGGCTTCAGCCCGCAGCCGTGGGTGATTCCGCAACTGAACTATACCTACGCCATTACGCCGAACCTGGTGAACAACCTGGTGCTGAACGGCAATTACTACACGGCCGTGTTCTACGGATCGAGCAACTTTCAGCAATCGCAGGCGGCGCTTCCGCTTGCGTTCAGCTTCACAGATGGCGGCGCGGGAGACGCGGGCTTCCAGGCTCTGGGGCCGGCAGCGCCGGAAGGCCGTCTGGGCCAGCAGCTCGGCATTATCGACGATCTTTCATGGACGCATGGAAAGCACACTTTGCAATTCGGCGTGAACAACCGCAACAACCGCATTACGAGCACCGCGAACCAGGCGGGAACAGTGATTGGGACCTATGCATTCGGCAGCGTTGCTGACTTCGCTGATGGCAACATTGCGGATGCTAAGAATTACAACAGCTTCACGCAGTCGTTTCCGCTACTGCCCACGGTTCACCTTCGCGTTGACTCGCTGGGCTTTTATGGGCAGGACGAATGGGCGATTCTGAAGAATCTGAAGCTGACCTACGGCGCCAGGTTCGAATACCAGGGAAATCCCTGGTGCAAGGAAGCGTGCTACTCGCGTGCGAATACGGAGTTTCTGGCGAACGGCTATGAGGCGGGAAGCAATGTGGCATACAACGCGACACTGCAGACGGGCATTCACACGGACTTTACGCACTTCGAAGGTGTGATTCCAGAGCCGCGCGTCGCTGTTGCTTACTCGCCATTCGGAGAAGGCAAAACTGTGGTTCGCGGCGGCATCGGACTGTTTGCCAATACGATTGCCGCCAGCATTGCCGCCAACGTTTACGGAAATGCTCCGAACAAGTTTTCGCCAAAGGTGACGAACGGCATTGTGGGCCTGACAAGCGACAGCGGCTCATCGCAGGCTACCGCTATTGCCTCCAACACCGCATTTCAGACGGGTTTCTCGCAGGGCGATACGCTGAATGAACTCCAGGCAGCAGTGCCGAGCGGGGTCACATTTTCTACACCTACTCTTTACGTAAACCCTAATCGCTTTCATACCATCAAGACACTGGAGTGGAGCTTTGAGGTTGAGCAGCCGCTGACGCATCGCGATGTGTTTTCCATTGCGTATGCCGGCAATCACGGCTACAACGAGCCGCTTTCCAACACCGCGGCAAATGGCTGGGCCGCAAACGGATTCGGCGGCCTGCCAACTGCGATTCCCGATCCTCGCTTCTCTACTGTCACGCAGATCTTTGACGAGGGCTATTCGCGTTACAACGGTGTCACGCTTGTGGAACGGCACGCGTTGTCGCACAACCTGCAGGGACAGGCCAGCTACACATGGAGCAAGGCGCTTCAGCTAGGCACGATTTACAACCCCACGGTGTACGCGTTGAACGGCGCGGATGCCACCGGAACGCCGAATCAGAATTACGGTCCCACGGCGTTCGACACGCGGCATAACTTTACCGCGGATCTTGTCTACTCCACGCCGCGGCTAAGCAAGGCATATTTGAACAGGGCTCTGGGCAACTGGAAGCTGGGCGGCAAGATGTACCTCTACAGTGGCCGGCCATTCGCGGTGACAAACAGCGGCGTGAGCACGGCCAATGTGTTTTCAAGCTCGTTTACCGGCACAGTGCTTGCGGACACAACCAACAACTCGGTGCTTGGAATTCATTGCGGCAAGGGAGCCGTGACCACGCCCTGCCTGAACACCAGCGATTTCAGCCCTGCGACGGCCACGGGGACGACTGCAGCGCAGGCAGACTGGGGCAACACAAAGCCAGACAGCTTCCGCGGACCGGGCTTCGCCTCCTATTCCGCGCAACTCGGTAAAGAGATTCACGTTACCGAAAGCACGCGCTTTGAGATTGGCGCTTCCGCCTACAACTTGTTCAATCATCCGAATTTCGGCGTGCCGAACTTAGACGTAAACAAGGGGCAGACTCTGGGTACGGTCACGACAGATGTGAGCGTACCGACCAGCATTTACGGAACCGGTCAGGGAGCGATCGTCTCCGGGCGTGTTCTTGTGGTTTACGGCAAGTTCGTCTTCTAACCGCATCGAGGCCAAATTCGCGGCCTCTATCTGCATGATTTGGAGCATACGCAATGCGAAAAACACTGTTGATGATTCTGCTGGCATCGCCTGTATTGCTCGCGGCACAGGCGCAGAAGCTGACGATTGATGACTTGCTGGGCGCGGGAGTTGGAGGCGGCGGCTTCGCGCGTGGCGGCGGAGAGACGACCACGCCGGATGGGAAGTACACCGTCACACTCGACAAGGGACAGATTGCACTCAGGCCCGCAGACGGTGGAACAGAGAAGCTGCTGACATCATCGCCTGAACCAAAGTCCGAGCTTGCGTTGGCGCCGGATGGCCTGCATGTGGCTTACATCAGCAAGGGCCAGGTGTGGTCGGTCGCCCTGAATGGAGGCGATCCCGTTCAGTTGACCCACGACCCGGCAGGCCCCGGCGACCCGCGCGGCGCGACGGACCATCATCCGCAATGGAACCCGAAGGGCAAGTGGATTCTCTATGAGTCCGGCCAGAAGGGGTTCAATGAACTCTATGTGGTGAGCGAAGACGGCAAGACGCTCAACCTCCTGGCCGTGACGGAGATTTATCACGGCGCCGATGTGATCGCGAACTCCGCGCCGGATCACGGCGACGCAGTCTCTTCCGATCGCTTCGATCCGCGGCCGCAATGGGCTCCGGATGGAACACGCGTGTCCTATACGGAACGCTCGCGTGAATTTTTCTCCGGCAAGCTGAAAGTGCTTCCCTTCAACCAGAAGACTGGAAGCGCAGCCGGCACAGCCATTGATGTGTATGTGGCAAAGAATGATCCGGGCGGCGCGTGGGCTATCAATACAGCTGCATGGTCACCGGACAGCCGCACGCTTGCAGTGGTTCTGCAAGAAACGCATTGGGATAAGATCTGGACCATCCCCGCGGCTGGCGGAAAACCAACGGAGCTTACCTTCGGAACTGGCGAAGATGAAGAACCGGTGTACTCGCCCGATGGCAAGTGGATCGCATTTGAGTCCAATCGCGGCATCGCGGAAGAACGGCACATCTGGGTAGTCTCATCGTCCGGCGGCGATGCCCATCGAATCACGAACCTTAAAGGTTTTGAAAGCGGGCTGCGCTGGTCCGCGGACAGCAACTCGATTCGCTTCCAGTGGCGGTCCACGCTTGGCGCATCGGCAACATACATTGCGGCCGTCTCGGGCAAAGACGAACCGCAACTGCAGGGCTCGGTCCACCCTTCCCGCTTTGAAGAGCTCGGCATCGTGCCTGAGGTTGTGCATTACAACAGCAAGGATGGTCTCCCGTTGGCCGGGATTCTTTACAAGCCGGTGGGGTATCAAGCGGGCAAGCGTTATCCAGCCGTGATTCTTGCGCATGGCGGCCCGGAAGGCCAGGTAACTTTAAGCATCGCACCGTGGTCCATCTTTCTTGCGGACCAGGGTTATGTAGTGCTTGAGCCGAATTTTCGCGGCAGCACCGGCTACGGCGAACGGTTCCGCAACGCGAATGTCGAGGACTCCGGCGGCGGTGAGATCGATGACATCGCAGCATCGGTGAAGTACCTGGTAAATGCGGGCCTGACAGACCCCAGGCGTGTTGGAATCTCCGGCGGCAGCCATGGAGGCACTGTAGTGGCCAACGCGGTGGCAAAACTTCCGGACACGTTTGCCGTGGGCATTGAGAAATTCGGCGTGGTCGATCGCGCACTGTTCTTGCGCTACACCAATCGCAACTCCGAAATTCGCTGGGAGACCAAGATGGGCGGACCTCCGGAGAAAAAACCGGCCGTCTATCGCAAGGCCAACATTCTTCCGGACGTGGCAAATATCAAAACGCCGCTCCTGATTCTGCATGGCGAAGAAGATCCGCAGGTGCCTCCGCAGGAGTCGCAAGAGCTTGCCGCAGCGCTGAAACAAGCTGGAAAAACCTTTACCTACATCACGTATCCGGGCGAAGGTCACGGCTTCCAGCAGCGCGAACACAGGCGCGATGCGTTTGAAAAGGAACTTGCGTACCTGAACAAATATCTGCAGCCGGAATCGGCGCAATGACACGGCGCATGGACCACGAACCGAGTGATTCGAACGTGGTCCATGCCTGAGGATGGGAAATGAATTTTCGCGGCTGGCATCCATTCAAGCTTCAAATTTTCTGTGACACCGTTTTTTCTCTCACTGCAGTTGCTGTAATTGCACAACATCACAGCGATACGAGCACATATAATCCCGGCGTTCAGCCGGTGACCAATGCACCGGGCTTGCCGGCGTGGTATCCGGAGAGTTTTTTCAGTACGATTCAGCGTCGCTGAGCCTCGATGAGCCCGCTCAGCTTTGACTGTCGATGAAGGCAATCAGGCGGTCGCGCACCAATGTGATATGGCCCTGCATTGCATTGGACAAAATTGAAATCATATACACAGCGTTTCGTCAGCTTTCTTGATGAAGCTGCGTTCTTGGGCACTGGATTAATTCTCCCAATTGCTATCAAGGAAGATAGCAATTTCAATGGCGTTTCCTTGGTAGAACTGTGCGGAAGAACAATTTCTGACGTCTGAAATACTGCAACAGATTGCTTTTGCGTTTAGCGCATTGCTTCCTCTGTGTCTTTTACGCAGCGGAAGCCGATGGCGCCGGAGCGATCGTAGCTGGGCGCCATGAGCAGCAGCTTGCTGTGCTGCGAGTTCAGGTATGCCTGCGGAAAGTACCATATTGAGCCGAGTGGATGGTAATGGCTGCCGCCGCGAAGAATGGCAGCCCGTGTGTGATCGTCCGTGTATTCATCCGTCCACTGCCAGACATTGCCAACCATATCCATGACACCGAAGGGGCTGGCTCCGGATGGATGCGCGTCCACGTCGTTGGCCGGAAGCATGACGCGACCGTGATCGGAAAGCGGCGCGAGAGTACTTAGCGCGTCTGCTCCAGAAGCGCAGGAGGAAATTTGCTCGGTAGGCTGGTGTGACTGCCAGTTGCAATTTCCCCAGGGATAGAGGCGTCCGTCGCTGCCTTGCGCGGCATATTGCCATTCCCACTCATGCGGCAACCGCTTGCCTGCCCATAGCGCGTAGGCGCGCGCATCCTCCAGCGAAACCCAGGTGACAGGTTTGTTTGCGGCGCCTTCGGGATAGGTTCCATTCTTCCAGTCTTTGAGAAAGTTGAGATCGTCTTTGGGATGATAGTGCGAAACATCAAGAAACTTCCGGAACTCCGCATTGGTCACCGGGTACTTGTCCATGTAAAAGGAATGGATCTGCATGGGGTGCTCGTGGAAGCGTCGCGGGCTGTCTTCCCACGGATACTGCACATCGACGCCGATGGCGTCAGCGCCTTCTATCTCGATACCTTCCACTTTGAAGTCGAAACTGCCGGATGGGACTTGCACCATGCCGGACGGCGCGGAAGATACGGTCGTGGTGGTCGGAATTTCGATGAGCTGCTGCGGGAGTTGCGTCCATTGGTTGGAGTAACTGGAGAGCGGCTTGGATGTCATCCGCGCCATCTTTGCCATTGAATCGATAAGACGCGCATCGGGCTCACCGTGAATTGCAAAGACTGCGCCGTAGCCTTGCGCTTCGATGGAAAATTCGAGCACCGACTCCGAGCCTCGATGAATGGGGGTTAACTCTACTCCATGATAGAGATCGAAGTAGCGCGTGCCGGGATCGGCGGCCACAATCGTCTGCGGGCCGCTGACGTTGTACTCGTTGCGGTTGACGATGGTCCAGACAGCTTGATTGCCAAGAGGCCAGCGGCTGGAATAGACGCCGTAGTGAAGCATGGGGTAGAACGGCTGCCAGTCAGAACTGACGAGAAAGGGAGCAACGGCGCGCTCGATGGCGGAGACGCGGCGCGTGGCCTCAGCAGCGCGCGGCGTGATGCCGTTCCATACGCCCCATACATTTTCCCAGCTCTCCCAGCCTTCGCCGTTGAAGAAGGCGAATTGCAGATCATCGGTCTTATCGCGGCCCCAACGGTCCTGGATATTGACCTGGTGACGCGGCTCAAGCCAGCGGTAGCGATCAACTGTGGGAACGAATTGAAAAGAATACTGGCCCCAGGTGAGAACATTCCACGCCAACTCTTCGTCGTTCGGGCCGCCTTCGGGCTCGAATGCGAGAGGATGATTGATTTTTTCGGCAGCGAGGGGAAATGCGAGCGGCACACCATCCTGCGTATCGCCGTTTATGCCGTCGGCGTCAATCTCTTTCATCAACGCGGCAATAGCATCTGGCCACGGCTCTCCGGGGTCATGCGTGCCCTGGTCCCACATCATCATGGGGAAGAGTACCTTGACGCCGCGGTGGTGAAAATCGGCCACCATTTTGCGGACGCCTTCCACGCCGCCAGGCATGGACCGAATCATATCGAGCTGATTGCGGTCATCTATGCCCATGTTGGGGTAAGTTGCCCAGACAAGCACGGCATCAATGCCGCCATAACGGCGATTGAGGTCGTCGAGATAGCGATCTACGGTGTAAGCGCCTGCGGTGGGGTCGTAGAAGTAACGATCATGCACCATCATTTGCGGTTGCAGGAAGGCGGACTGCGCCCACTTGAGAGCTGGAAAGTCGTATCGCTCGGCGCTGTATCCGACGCGGATGCGACGTTCAGTGCGCCAGTGCGTGATGTCCGCGAGCCAGTCACGGTAATTAGCCTGAGTGCAGGAGGCAAATCTGCCTTGCCATGCATCGCGCGTGTCGAGACAAGTGGGCGGAGGTATTTGCTGGCCGCGCGGAGCGAAGGCGGTGTCCTGTGCGGCAGAGAATGCTGCAAGCAGTCCAAAAGCAACTGCGGATTGAAGCGCAATCGAGGTGATTTTCACATGGCCTGCCGAAATTTTTATACGAACTTGCGAGCAGTGTAACGCAAATCACGCGGAAAGCATGCTGCGCTTTCCGCGTGATTTGCGATCTATCGATGTTACACGGCTCACTGGGCCAGCGTGATGGCAGCGGTGCTGGAGCCCGATGGCGCAGTGCATAGGAGGCGGTGGGAAAACAAATTGTTCAAGTGAAGTGAGCGAGCGATGAGCTATGTCATTCGATATTTATGGATGCCACAGCTACGCGCGGGAGGGAATGCAGCAGGCATGACCCGAGAAAAGGGCGTCAACGCCATCAAATTCATTGAACAGACGCAAGCTGTAAATTCAGTGCAGAAGCTGCCGCCCAGGGTCGCCAAGACACTGAGAGCCTCAAAGGAAGCGCAGGCAATTCTTACGACGGACCACAACCTAGAACTCATCAAAAGCAATCTGCCGCTCTGCGACACCTAGTTCGTTCAGCATTCTTGTGCAGGCTTTAATCATCATCGGAGGACCGCATAGATAGTATTCAGCCTGCTGAGGAGCAAGATGATTGCGCAGATAACTTTCAAGCAGAACCTCATGAATAAAGCCGGAGTGGCCCGTCCATACGTCCTCGGGAAGAGGCGAAGAAAGTGCGAGATGAAAATGGAAGTTTGGGAATCGCTCGGCCAGGTGCTCGAAGTAGTCTGCGTAGAAAATCTCCTGGCGTGAGCGCGCGCCATACCAGAAGCTGATTCGCCGAGCGCTCTGTTCGGTCTCAAGCAGGTGGGAGATATGTGCACGAAGTGGAGCCATACCTGCTCCGCCGCCGATGTAGACCATTTCCCGCTGCGTAGGCTTGATGTGAAAATCGCCAAATGGACCGATGGCTGTTACTGTATCGCCAGGCTTGAGGCTGAAGATATAGCTTGAGCCAGCGCCGGGAGCGCAATCCTGGCCCGGCGGTGGTGTTGCGATGCGCACGTTGAAGCGAAGGGTTCCTTCTGTCTGACGATTGCTTGCCAGGGAGTAATTATTGCGGCGATTTCCGCCAGGGTTGCGCGCAATCAGTTCAAAGACATGCTGCTGCTCCCATACTTTGCGGAATGGTTGGGGAATGTCAAAATCGCGGAAGCGAATTTCCTTGTATTCCGGAATATCTACCTGCAAATAATCTCCCGGAAGAAAGGCGACTTCCTCGTCTGCCTCCGGAACGAGCACAAGCTCCTTGATAAAAGTGGCGACATTCTGATTGCTCACCACACGAAACCGGTATGTATTTTGCGCGCGTGCGCCGACGCCGCCCGGCTTTGCGACATTGATTTGCAGCAGCCCACTTCGCTCCTCCATGGGATAGGTCGCGAGGCCGCGGCAAATTGGCGCACGCGCTGGTGAGCCATCCGCCAGAAAGAAGCGGCCATTATGCTTGGAACATTCAATGATGTTGCCCTTGACCAGTCCTTCACTCAGATGCACATTTCCATGCGTGCAAATGCCGTCGGTTGCATACAGTCGGCCGGCATCATCCCGATAAACCGCGTAGCTCTTCTTGCCGTGATCGAAGCGGAGCACATCTGCGCAGGCGAGACGGCTTGCATCGCAGACCTGAACCCAACCATCTGCGTCAGGAGAATCCTTTGAAATGACAATGCTTTTATTGGATCGCTTGCAAGTTTCGGGCAGCTTACGCTTGATGTGATATGCCGGATCCTTCACCTGCTTCAGAACCGCTGGAAAGATCTCTCGCCAGGCCGTAAGCAGGCTTGGATAGGGTACTGGGCAGTCCTCTTTCACCGCTTGATGCAGCTGAGGTAACGCGTGGTAAGGAACCAGCGGAAACATGTGATGCTCTACGTGGTAGTTCATGTTCCAGTAGAGAAAGCGATGCACCGGATTCATGTATACGGTGCGGCAGTTGAGCCGATGGTCTAGCACATTTTCGGCCAGGCCGGCATGTTGTGTGAGCCCATAGACCACCATGAGCCACGTGCCGAAGAGATTCGTAAGGCCGACTAACATCAGCGGCAGAATGCCTCGCATGCTTGCAGCGAGTAGGATAACCGCGATGTAAATGGCGAGATAAACACGCGCCCTGCGAAAGACTTTGGGAAACTCCATTTCAGGAATAAAGGTTTTTTCTGCCGCGGTCATTTTGCCGAAGGCATGGACTACGATATGCCGAAAATAAGAGGGGTATACAGGCAGGTTGAAGAAGGCGCCAATGAGGCGCGGAAGACTTGGCGGCCTGGGCACGGCGATTTCGGGGTCGCGGCCCACAATAATCGTATCGCTATGATGCCGCGTGTGGCTCCAGCGCCACACGATGGATTCGCGCATAACCATGAAGGATGCAATTTCATAGAGCGCGTTATTCATCCAGTCTGTTTTAAAGGCGGTACCGTGACCTGACTCGTGCCAGCGAGAATCGGAGGTAGAGGCATACAGCACGGCGTATAGAAGATATGGGATTGCAGCCCACCATGTGCCCCACAATCGCCATGTGGCGATTCCGCTGCCTATGATGAGCGCAAACCATAACAAGGTGTCGCGGATTGCCGGCCCGTCACGCCGCTCCAGCAATGTGCGCATGGTGGCGCGTGGTACATCGCATTGGTACCAGTCCGCTTCCGCGAGTCCGCGCTCAACAGCAAGCCTCGCGTTGACGCCGATCAGACTGTAATCCAACGCCAGTGTCTTTACCTCTGCGGCTTCAACAGGGACAGACATAAGAAGACTCCCTTCAGAAAATGCGTCTGCAGCCGTATAGTGATCTGGCTGCAATCGCCGCATGCATCTTCATTTCCGGGCCCGGCAGCACAGGCGCGGAGACTATTCGGGCGCTTTTAAGAAAGCTTCTTCTGTCGATCGCGCCCACTCCTCACTGGACCACTGACGTGCAATCTCTTCCAGCCGTTTGTTCTTAGTTTCGGGAACAAGCATGGCGACAACCCAGATTTCCAACAAGCAGAAGACCGCATATAGAAAGAAGGGAAAACCGTGGCCAAATCTTGCAATTAACCACGCGCTCTGATCCAGCATGGGGAACGTCTGCGAGACGGCGAAGTTCGCTGTCCAGAGCGCCGCTGTGCTAACGGCCATTACCAGACCTCGTTCGGCGGATGGGAATAACTCTGAGAGCAGAATCCATGTGACTGGCCCAACAGAAAGCGCAAAGCAGGCGATATATGACAATACACACAGGAGAAGCCATGCGGAATTGCTGCCATGCATGACGGCCCAGCCCATCGCTGTCAGACATACAAGCATTCCCGCCGATCCCCAGAGAAGCAGCGGTTTGCGTCCGATGCGATCCACGAACATCATGGCCGCAATGGTAAATAGAACGTTGACCGCGCCGACGGCAATCGTCTGCAAGAGTGCGGAGTCACCTGAATGGCTGACATGCGCAAAAATCGACGGCGCGTAATAGAGAAATACATTGATTCCAGTGATCTGCTGCAGCACCGCCAGGAGAATGCCTACAGCGTACATCCGTTTGCGATTTGGAATGGTGGCTGTTACAGGGCGTTCGGCTGCGAGGATTTCGTTCAACATCTCCGAGCCTGTGCGCGCAGCCACTTTTTCAGCTTCGGCGCGCTGACCTTTGAGCAGCAGAAAGCGTGCTGTCTCCGGCACAGTGAAAAGAAGAAGCAACAGTAATGCTGAAGGGAGCACGCCGGAGGCAAACATCCAGCGCCAGCCTATGTTTTCGTTCCATTGTGCGTCGCTGTTGCGGGCGATCAGATAGTTCACCAGATAGATCAGGAGCATGCCGAAGACGATGGCGAGCTGATTGACCGCAACCAGCTTTCCCCTCCATCGGGCCGGAGAGGATTCAGAGATATAAAGCGGGCTTATCACGGAAGCTGCACCAATTCCTAGACCGCCCAGGATGCGGAAAATTACAAGCATACCGAGGGAGTTGGCCGCGGCTGCTCCGACCGCCGAAACGAAGAAGCAGACGCCTGCGAACAGAAGGAACCGATGACGGCCATACAAATCACAACCGAACCCGGCGCCGGCCGCGCCGAAAACACAACCGGCAAGCGCGGAGCTGGCAGCCCATCCCGTGGCAGCCGCTCCCAGGTGGAAATGAGCCGATAACGGGCCAATAGCTCCGGAGATGACGGCCGTGTCGTATCCGAAAAGCAGACCGCCGAGAGCGGCGACTCCCGTCATAAGCAAAAGGAACCAGGAGTATCTTCGCGCCGGCTTCACTTTTTCCCACCTCTCTAGCAACCAGCATGGCTGATTCGTGTATTTCGGCCACGATGGCGTGTAATCCGCAATGGAGAAAAGTCTGCTCTTCGCAACAGACAATAGACAATGGCCCAGGGGACAATATATATATCCCAGATGAACCTAATGGTCGCCCTATGCGGGTGATTGGAACTGCTCATGGATGAAATTTCCGCCGAACCCAGGCGCCTGACCAAGACCTATGCCCGCTTGCAGAGAGGCCGCGTGGTGATCGGCGATGTTCTCTACGCCAAGGGCGGGAGCTTTGGACCTCGGCGTCAACCCGACTATCAGCTCGTAGTCATCCATACGGGCTTTCTTGCTTTAACGCTTGACAGTCAGGTCATTGAAGTTCCTGAAGGGCATGGAATTCTTCTGAGCCCCGGTCATCGGGAACTCTTCCACTTTGCGCCGCACAGAGAAACAAGGCACAGTTGGGTAGCCATCGAGCCGTCGCTGCTTAGCTCGGAACTGCGGCAACAGTTTGAACGCTATGGCGGTCCCCTTCCCTTCCTTGGCCGAATGGCGACGCTGCTGGATATAGCGCGGCACGACGCCGTTTCTACTTCTACTACTGATTCTCTGCATAATGCAGCCTGCGAGGCGCTGGGCATCAGTATTCTGTGTTCGTTTGCCTCAGCAGTCCGCGACCGCCGCAAAGCCTCTTATCCCGGTGAGACTGTGCTTTGGCGAATGGATCGCTTTCTTGCTGAATCGTATGCGCGCCCGCTGCAGTTAAATGACATTGCACGCGCCGCCGGAGTTTCGCGACAGCACCTGCTCAAGCTATGCCGCCTGGCGAACCGGCCCACGCCGATGGAGCAGCTTTATGCCACACGCCTGGACCTGGCCTCGGACTTGTTACTCCACACTGGCTTTTCTATCGCGGAGATTGCGGATTACACCGGTTTTACGAATCAATTTCATCTATCGCGCCGCTTTAAGCAGCGCACCGGCAAGAGCCCTTCCGCCTGGCGCGGACAAGTATGGAAGTAGCCCTGTGTCAACGTGCATTCTTAGCGGGAGATTTTAGCGAAAGCAACGAGCGCGCGTCGAGAATGTGTTCCCGCATAGCCTGTCGCGCTGCTTCCGCGTCATGCCCGCGAACTGCCGCATAAATTCGTTTGTGAAAGCTGAGCGGTTGATCGAGCGAGACGCGGTTCGACAGATGGCCCATGCTGCTCAGTAGGGTGCGATGAATTCGCTTGAACAAAAGCTGACAGATGCGGTTGCCGCTGGCGCGAAAAATCGCATCATGGAACGCCATATCCGCAGCAAGCCGCTCCTCCGTGTTTGTGGAATTCTGCATCTCTGTGACTGCTGTGCGAAGCGCATGAAGATCTTCCGTGGTGGCGCGTTCGGCAGCGCGGGCAGCAAGCTCCGGCTCAACAATCAGACGCGTCTCGAAAAGCTCATGATGGGATAGATCGTCGAGCAACACCAGAAAGTCGAGAGGCTCGTTGAGAATTGCTTCCGCGCTCGTACTGAGGTAGGTTCCATCGCCGACACGCTGCGTCAGCACTCCCATCATCTCAAGCACCTTGAACACCTGCCGCACTGAGGCGCGATTGACATGAAACTGCTTCGCCAGATCTCGCTCAGCCGGGAGCCGCGAGCCGGGCCCCAGTGCTCCGCTGGCAATCATGCCCTTGATCTCAGAGATCAAGGAAGCGGTGACACGATTCTTAGGCGAGGAACTGCCAGGTATGCGCGGCTTAACCATTGTGACATTGATTATGTCACCGTCCCACGCCGGATGGAATGGTTACCCAATTCGAGGATGCCAATAGGTTGACCAATAAACTGTAAAAATCCTGAAAGGCTCTGAAATCAATTTCCAGTTGACGCTAATATGCCGATCACCGCATAATCTTTTTCTCAATTGAAAGGATGAACCAATCGACATTATGCGCCAACTTGTGCTCACTGCTCCGGGGCGATTTCTCCCTCGCGAAGTTGAGCAGCCCTCCCGCCTGGAGGGCTGTGCGCTGCTTCGCATCAATCGTATAGGCGTATGTGGGTCGGATTTTCATGCGTTTGCTGGGCGCCACCCTGCTTACACGTATCCCCGCGTGATTGGCCATGAGCTTGCCGGAACGGTAGTGAGCGCCGAGGACAATGAGTATGGCATCCAGGTTGGCGACCATTGCGCCATTGAACCCTATGTGAACTGCGGCGAGTGCAGCACGTGCCGAATGGGCCGGCCAAACTGCTGTGAGCGCCTTGAAGTCCTTGGCGTTCACCGCGATGGAGGGATGCAGGAGATACTTGCAGTTCCTTACAGGCTTCTTCACCGCTCGGCAACGCTTTCTCTGGATGAGCTTGCGCTTGTGGAGACGCTTGGCATTGGCAGCCATGCCGTAGTGCGTAGCGGAGCGCGCAAAGGCGAGTCTGCGCTGGTGGTCGGAGCGGGGCCTATTGGTCTTGGCACGGCGCTTTTTGCGAGTGCCGCGGGCTGCCATGTGGCCATAGCGGAACAGGATCAGAGCCGACGTGAGTTTGCGAAGCGGCAAGGATTCAATACTGTTGACTCAATGGAAGACCAGAGCGCCGACATCGTTTTTGACGCAACCGGCAATGCCAAGGTAATGGCAGAGAGCCTGTACCGTGTGGCGCCGGGAGGCAGGCTGGTCTTTGTTGGCCTTACCAGCAGCCCAGTCACGCTGGACGACGGGTTCTTTCATAAGCGTGAAATTACCTTGTTGTCCAGCCGCAACAGCGCTCACCAGTTTCCACGAATCCTGCGCATGCTGGAGAGTGGCGAGATCAGCGTGAAAGAGTGGATTACCCATCGGCTTTCTATCGTTGAGGTTGCCGGTGAATTTGCTGAATTACCATCGAGGCCCGGACTCATCAAGGCCATTGTTTCGCAAGATAGCGATACGATCGAGGACAACCGATAATGGCAAGCCATTCTACAGCCATTCCTCCTGTAGATTTGGTTGTCATTGTTGTCTATATCGTGTTGATACTGGCCGTCGGGCTGATGTCGGCAAGGCGATCCCGAATTACGAGCCAGGTCTTTTTTCTGGCAGGTAGAAGCCTTGCGTGGCCGGTTGTCGGTGCTGCGCTCTTTGCTTCCAACATATCCACCATTCACCTTGTCGGCCTGACCGCTTCCGGTTATACGGATGGTCTTGTCTGGGGCAACTTTGAATGGATGGCATCGTTCACGCTGGTTCTCCTCTCGCTCATCTTTGCGCCTTTTTATTTTCGTAGCCGCATTGGAACTCTTCCGGAGTTTCTGGAACGACGCTATTCGCCCGCTTCACGCTCCATTCTTGCCTGCATGGCGATTCTTGCAGCTCTGTTCATTCATATAGGCATGAGCCTCTATGCCGGCGCGGTTGTTTTCCATCAGTTCTTTAACCTGCCCGTTGAGCTATCGGTGTTGCTGATTGCAGTGATTATCTCCGTCTACACCATCGCCGGCGGATTGAAGGCTGTAGTCATGACGGAGACAATCAACACCTGCGTTTTGCTTTTTGGCATTTGCCTTATCACTTTCTTTGCCATTCACGCGCTGCCTGCGCATGGCATTCATTCGCTTGCGGATTTTCGAGCCGCAACCCGCCCAAACCAGCTTCATGTTCTACAAACACACAGCACAGTCGGGCTGAACTGGTACGCCATTTTTCTTGGCTATCCCATCCTTGGTATCTGGTACTGGTGTACTGACCAGACGATTGTGCAGCGCGTCCTGGGCGCGCGTTCCGAGCGTGACGCGCAGTTGGGACCTATCTTTGCCGGATACCTCAAGTTTCTCCCCATGTTCCTGCTGATACTGCCGGGAGTCATCGCTTATGTTCTCTTTAAGGATCGCATTGGCTCGGATGCGAATGCCACTCTTCCTGTACTGATTGAGCAGCTCATTCCCGCGGGGCTTCGCGGTGTAATCAGTGCGGCTGTGCTTGCTGCGCTCATGAGCGCCGTCTCCGCAGCGTTGAATAGTTCCGGCACGCTTCTGGCTGTCGATCTCGTCAAACGCGTGCGGCCATCGCTTTCGGACGCGCAAGTGGTACGTGCTGGGCGCATCAGCTCTGCCATCGTGATGTTGCTCGCGATTCTGTGGTCAACGCAGGGAGCCCGCTTCACCAGCATCTTTGCGGCGATCAACATCATTGCCTCGGATCTCGCTCCGCCCATCACAACTGTCTTCCTTTTCGGCGTCTTCTGGAAACGCGGCACATATCAGGCGTCGATTGCCACGCTCATTGGAGGCCTTGCAATGGGCATTGCCGCTTTCGTTGTTGATCTTCCGGTTATCGGTAACACTCGCCTGTTGAGCGATCGACTGGGCATCAGCTTTCTGATGCAGGCATGGTGGATGTTCTGCTTGTGCAGCCTCATCTATATCGTGGTCAGTCTCGCTACGCCGCCGCCACGCCCAGAGGCTATCGAAGGACTCACCTGGCCGAATCCCATCGCGGCACTTACGCGCGAGCCGCTCAGAAGCGCCAGCGATCCTCGCATCATGTCTGCCGTTCTTCTCGGCGTTCTTATCGCAATGTACGCCATCTTTCACTGAGGCTTTATGAAGCAAAACCCACTTGGGTCCACGGGCATCTCAGTTTCCGCTATCGGCTTTGGAGCCTCATCGCTTGGCGGCGGAGTCTTTGGCCCGGTCGAAGAGGCTGATGCCATTGCGGCTGTGCATGCGGCTCTGGCGTGCGGCATCACGCTGATTGATGTTTCTCCGTTCTACGGCGATACTCGTGCCGAAAGCGTGCTGGGCAAGGCTCTCAAGGACGTTTCGCGTGACCGCTTTCTCCTGTCCACCAAAGTTGGCCGCTATGGAGATGATGTTTTCGACTTCAGTCCTGCGCGTGCGCGCAGAAGCATTGAGGAAAGCCTGGTGCGCCTTGGACTGGATTATGTCGATCTGCTGCATGTGCATGACGTTGAGTACGGAGACCTCAGCAGCATCGCCGAGCAGACGATTCCGGAGCTGCATCGCATTGCCGCATCGGGCAAGGCACGATGGATTGGCGTTACCGGCTACCCACTCGCCGCTCTGCACACGCTCACCCGCACTGCTTCTGTGGATTGCGTGCTTTCCTACAATCACTGCGCGCTGAACGATACCACACTGCTCGACCGGCTGCCGGAGTGGACACGAAGCGGCATTGGAGTCATCAACGCGGGAGCGTTTTCCCAGGGCCTGCTTGTGGGTACGGTATTACCGCTGTGGCATCCCGCTCCGCCAAATGTCCGCAAAGCTTGTGCAGATGCAGTTAACTTTCTTCGCTGCCGGGGTGCAGATCCCGCAACACTTGCTATTCAGTATGCATCCACGCAGCCCGGAATTGCCTCGACCCTGATCGGAGTTATTAACGCCCATCAGGTGGAAGCAGCAGTGCGCGCAGCCGAAACTCCAATTGACGACGAATTGCTTCGCGAGGCACTGGGCATCCTGGAGCCAATTCATAACCATACATGGAAGACAGGACGTGCGGAGAACAACTAAATTTATATGTGCTGTATCTCTTCTATCTGGCTCCTGCGCTTCCCTGTTCACGATTCATGAAGAACTATTCACCAGGAACTTTCCAAGAGAATTGACAGAGCTTCTGCAAAAAAAATCAAGAGCTTTCTCTTACTGGTAAAGTAAGAGCGAGAAAGAAGATGCCATTGACCACAAACAGTCTCAGAACTATCGTTTCCGACGCCCACTTTCTCGTCCCGGCCGCCGTCCTTGTGCTGGGCATTCTACTGCTTGTCATTTTGAGTTAAACGGAGCTTCGGGCCTATGAGTCATACACCTGGCCATCATGAAGAGAGCCATCTGCATTGGCTCGGCATCTATTGCGCGCTTGTCGCCGGAGCATGGCTTGGCGCAGCGGAAGCACCCACAAAACTCGTCA
>Ga0208193_1000133_pt1 | contig 51814 bp, 47 predicted proteins | sample June2015DPH_17_2_FD_184716 | JGI IMG/M metagenome (GOLD analysis project Ga0208193, IMG submission 184716) | Peatland microbial communities from SPRUCE experiment site at the Marcell Experimental Forest, Minnesota, USA - June2015DPH_17_10... | ecosystem: Environmental > Terrestrial > Soil >...
CAAGGCCGTGCAATACCGCGATGAACTCGACGACGATCTTCTTGCGTTCGCTCTCCGAGTAGGACTCGCTGTATGAAGAGGTATCCGCGAAGGCCCGCCATGATTTCCAGTCGAAGCGGAAGAACTGATGGAGTACGGCGGAGCCCTCAAGCGTGAGCGGAACGGGAGGAAAGTCGGACAAAACGAGCACCTCTTTATCTTTATGTGACTATTCATCGTAACAGCGCAACGAGGTAATGACTCAGTTTGAAAAATCGCGCAGGGGCTAAAGCCCAAAGACTTTATCAGCCGGATTTTCGGCACGACTAAAGTCGTGCCCTGTTACAAAGCTGGTGCGATTTAGTTTTTCAGCAAGCTGTAAACGCGTGCCCTGTTACAAAACAATTCAAACCGAGCCAGTACCCGCAACGAGTCTGTCCTTTTCACACAACCTGCCGTGAGGCGGGCATTCGCCGTCCGCGAAGAACCCTTTATACTGAAAACTACGCATGAGCGATAAGATCGTTGCCTTTCTTGTTCACTTTGTAACGAGTGTGATAGATGCCGGCGGGTATGCCGGAATTGCCGCGCTGATGGGAATTGAATCGGCGTGCATTCCGCTGCCTTCTGAGATCATTATGCCGTTTGCGGGCTACCTGGTGTACCTCAAACACCTGAACCTGTGGTGGACGGCGACGGCGGGTGCGATCGGATGCAATCTGGGCTCTGTGGTGGCGTATTGGATTGGCGCCAAGGGCGGACGGCCGCTGGTGGAGCGCTATGGGCGCTGGGTGCTGATGAGCCGGCACGACCTGGACCGCATGACGCAGTTTTTTGAGAAATACGGTTCGGCTACCGTGCTGGTTGGCAGGCTGCTGCCGGTCGTCCGAACGTTTATTGCGTTTCCCGCAGGTATTGCGAAGATGCCGCAGGGGAAGTTTCATCTGTACACATTTATCGGATCGTGGCCGTGGTGCCTGGCGCTGGCGTATGCGGGCATGAAGCTGGGTGAGCAGTGGGATGATCCGCACTCACCATTTCACGAATATTTTCATCGTTTCCACACGGCGATCATTGTGCTGATCCTGGTGGCCGGTGTGTGGTTTGTATGGACGCATGTGCAGCGCGCCCGCAGGGAAAGCAAGGGGCCTGACGCGATACACTAACGTGTTTGGCCATGAAGGCGAATTGAAACAGTACGGTATGCGAAAAAGCCGCGCTGGAATAGACAGGAAGGACGAGGAGTAACGATGTCGAGCAAGGAAGTGCAGAGCATAGCGCCCGCGACGGGCAAGCTGGGAGTAATGGTGGTGGGCCTAGGCGCCGTGGCCACCACGATGATTGCAGGTGTAGAGGCTGTGCGGCGCGGGATTGCGAAGCCGATCGGCTCGCTGACGCAGATGGGTACGATCCGGTTGGGCAAGCGCACGGATGGCACCTCGCCGCTGATTAAGGACTTTGTTCCTCTGGCGGATCTGAACGATGTGGTCTTTACGGGCTGGGATATTTTTGAAGACAACGTGTATGAGGCCGCGGCGCACGCGGCGGTGCTCAATAAGGATCTGCTGCTGCAACTGAAGCCGTATCTTGAGACGATCAAGCCGCTGCCCGCGGTGTTTGATCAGCACTATGTGAAGCGCCTGAACGGCACGCACGTAAAGAAGGGCAAGAACAAGAAGGACCTTGCAGAGCAGGTGATTGAAGACATTCGCAACTTCAGGAAGACAGTGGACCGCGTAGTGATGATCTGGGCTGGTTCGACGGAGATTTTCCTCGAGCCGTCTGCGGTTCACCAGTCGATTGAGGCGTTTGAGAAGGGTCTCGAGAACAGCGACGAGGGCATTGCGCCTTCGCAGATTTATGCCTACGCAGCGCTGAGCGAGGGAGTGCCGTTTGCCAATGGCGCGCCGAACCTGACGGTAGATACACCCGCGATGATTGAGCTATCTAAGAAGAACTCCGCGCCGATCTGCGGAAAGGATTTCAAGACCGGCCAGACGTTTATGAAGACTGTGCTGGCACCGGCCTTCAAGGCTCGCATGCTGGGTGTTCGCGGATGGTTCTCGACGAACATTCTGGGCAACCGCGACGGCGAGGTGCTGGACGAGCCGCAGAGCTTCAAGACCAAGGAAGAGTCGAAGCTGGGCTCACTGGAATACATCTTCCAGCCGGATCTGTACCCGGATCTGTACAAGGACATCTACCACAAGATTCGCATCAACTACTATCCGCCGGCGGGCGACGACAAGGAAGCCTGGGACAACATCGACATCTTCGGATGGCTCGGTTATCCGATGCAGATCAAGGTGGATTTCCTGTGCCGCGATTCGATTCTTGCCGCGCCGATTGCGCTTGACCTGGTGCTGTTCCTTGACCTGGCGAAGCGTACGCCGGAGCTGGCTTCGCTTGGCATTCAGGAGTGGCTGAGCTTCTACCTGAAATCGCCGCAGACGGCTGAGGGGTTGTACCCGGAGCACGATCTGTTTATTCAGTCGATGAAGCTGAAGAACACGCTGCGGCATATCAAGGGCGAAGGGTTGATTACGCACCTTGGGCTGGAGTATTACGACTGATTTGAGCCGCGTGACATGAAGTAGAAAAGCCCCATTCGCTCGGATGGGGCTTTTGCTTTTTCAATCCGTCATTTATGCGCCGAGAAGTTGAACTTTTTCCGTTTCCGCAGCGCGCCGCAATTGAATGTCAAGCGTAGCAAGCGGCAATGCGAGCCGCAGTGCAAGTTCCAGATAGGCCGCGTCATAAAGTGTGAGGCTGTGCTTGTCAGCAATGGAGAGGGTGCGCGACCACGCATGTAGGTTGGTTTCGTTGTCAACGGAGATAGCAAGGTCGTTCAGGTCTTCCAGCGATTCATCTCTATATACCGGCGTGATTCTTGAACGGCGAACACTTACTAACAGAATGTTAGCGACTTCAATACGCCAGAGTTCCGGAACAACAGCGCCATGAGTTACAACGGTCTTAAGCACGGATTCAATCTTTAGCGTTCTTTCGCCGGGTAGAATCCAGGCCAGTGTAACGGAAGCATCCAGAACGAGACTCAACGGCGGCCTTCATCGCGATAGGCCTTCCACTCTTCCCAATTGAACGGACCCAGGTTATTTTCTTTCGCCCGCTCGCGTATGCGTGCCGCGGCTTCCCGCGCCCTGTCAATATCCCGTTTCGCGTCCGGCACAAGCCTTGCCACTGGCCGGCCATGGCGCGTGATACGGACTTCTTCACCGGCTTCGACGCGGTCGAGGAGTGTCCCGAGGGTATTCTTTGCTTCAAATGCGCCGACTTCAAGCATGGAAACCTCAATTTAAGCTAGCTTAAGCTAGTCTAGCACGGCCTTGAAATCACGCAGCTACAGCAGCAGGCGCGAGGCGACGGACGGTGAGGATAGTAATGTCATCCTCCTGGCCGAACTCCTTGGCGGCGTCAGCGATGTAGAAAGCTGACTGATTACTGAGGTTATGCACGCGGTCGAAGCCGAAGAGCTCACCGGAAGAACTGCGAGCTTCGACGACACCGTCCGAGAGAAAGAGCACTCGGTCACCGGGATGCAGAAAGAGGCGTATCTCGTCATACGTGACGTCGGCGAGTACGCCAACCGGCAGGCCACCAGGAATGGCAATCTCCTGACTGTTGAGATAAGGCGGCAAATGACCCGCATTGGCTATGACAAGCTCGCCGTTTGGGCCGAACCATGCCGCCTGGCATGTAGTGAAGCTGTCGCTGCCGACCATTGCCCTGTTCAGCGATTGCAGAACTCTGGCGGGACTATGCACATCCACGCCGCGTAGAGCACCTACCAGCATGGAGACGTTCATGGCAGCTTTGAGGCCTTTTCCGGCCACGTCGCCAATGACAACCAGCATTCCACCGTCGGGGGTGTTTTCGACGTGGAAGAAGTCTCCGCCAACCTCGGCAGCAGGGTTGTAGACCGATTCCACCTCAAAGCCAGGTGTTTGGACTTTCTCCTGGGGAATCATCAACTCCTGCACGCTGCGTGCCGCGGCTAGTTCACTTGAGGCACGCTCCTGGGTACGTTGAATGCGGACGAATCGGCCAAAGATGATGAGCACGATGGTGAGCAGGCCGACAAAATCTGCAATCGAAGCGAAGTGAATGGGCACAGGGCCGGCATAAACCGTGAGGGGTGAATGATAAGGATGGCCGCTGGTGTCCATCATGCCTGAGGTAAAGATGGGCTCGATCCGTCCAACGAACGAGAGCAGCAGCGGAATCAACAGCAGACCTGCTTCATAGTTGCGCCGGGCAGTGGCAGCGATGAGCACAACCAGGCAGAAGACCAGCCAGAGGAGCATCCAGAAGATGCTTGCCACCAGGTCAACTACCAGCAGAACGTCAATGAGCCGGCCGTGCTCAACAAAAAACAGGAGCGGACCCACGCCGAGCAGAACAGGCGCGATGAAGCGGAGCAGATAGATGAACCATCGCTTGAATTTGCCCGTCCAGCGGCGATGCAGGTCCAGGAATGCCACCAGAAATTCAAAATATAGGTAGGCAGAAATAGTCACGAGCTGGGCAAAGGTGGCGGCATAGAGCAACGTTTCGATATACGCAAAACTTCCTGCCGTGTCGATGATGCTGATGGGCGCCTGCACCAGCTCATACAAACCCAGCCAGAGATATTCCCGGTGCCCTTTTTGCGTGAAATAAAGTGCAAAAAGAAACCCCGCCAGGACCACTAGCAGAATCGAATTCACCAGCTTGGGCAGCAGCTCAAAGAGGCTATGATCGCGCCATAAATCCACCGAGCGATTCAGCGATTCCGGGCTGCCCAGCAGGAGCGTGCGCGCGGCAAAGAAGTGCGTGTACGCCGTCAAGCCAAAGGGAATATGTAATGTCCGAATGGCTAAAGTGAGATCGGTCTCTTCCGGAGGCACCTGCAAGTGGTACATGCGGGAAATGGACTGGTAGCGCTCCGGAGTTACATTATTCGGTCCATCGGGGCGAATCTCTTCTCCATTGGCGAAAACGACCGCGTCGGAACTGAAGTTGCCGACTCCATTCAAAGACGCGCCTTCCTTGACCGGCACCTCAATGAGCAGAGCGAGTGGGCCGTGGTTTGGCGCGAGTTTCACATGCAGCCGGAACCAGACAAAGTCAGTCGGACCCTGTCTCCTGGGCCCCTTATCGTTGTTCTTATCGGAGTTGTCATCGACATCGGCAATAGATTCGGCTGCATTGCGCACCGCCCAGTTGGAATCGTCAAAGTCAGACGCGGAGGCTTCGCTGCCCGATACGCCCACGCGCCAGCCTCTGGCCAACATCACCGGGACGCCGATGTGGGTAGCGTCCAGAAGGATCGGTTCATCGGGCGGCGTGTCGGTTTTACCCTTGCCGGGCGAACGTTGCCCAGGCGGCGGAGCCAGCAGATGATTCAAGGCATGAATCGGCCCCGGTGGTCCGCCGTGAGGATGCGGATGGGGTTGTGGAGGGTCCGATGACGCCTGCGCTGCCGCACTGCTACTGCCGCACAGAGCCAGCAGTGCGAGGGCGAGCAAGCATAGGTACAGAAGTGGCTTTCGCTTCATTTCCCTTGTGGACTCCACTCTAACAGACAGGTTGCGACGCAAAATGCCAGCCAGGGTGAGGAATCAGATTCATCCACTCCGGGCAGATTGGCCAGTTCCTTACAAGCTAAAACGAAAATGAGCCGTATTTGGTTTCACAGGATCGAAATGAAGACTTCAGGGGTGCGAATATATTCCACGCATGCATGCCAAAAGGGGGATACTAACGTCTAACGTGTCGAGCGAAGAGGGTGTATTCTCAAGCGGAGGTGTGCCATGAGGCACGGGGCAATGAAAAGAATTGTTCTATCGCTGGCAGTCTTGCTGGCTACAGCGGCATACGCGCAGCAGGCTCCTCAAACGCAGACTCCGGCACAGCCGCCGAGCCCGCCTCCCTCCACGCCATCCACTACTCCTACGCCATCCACCGCTCCCGATCCGGGCACCACGCCGGTAGCCGGAGATACGCAGCCCTCGGCACAGCCCGCCAATCAGAGCGCCGGCCAGAGCACTCAGACTCAGGACAAGGATAAAGACAAGAAGAATCCCGCGCCCGGCACCGCGCCTGTGAATGGCGATGTATCCCCCACGGTCAACGTGGATCCGGAAAAAGTAGTGGAGCCGGGCAGCCAGAAGATCAATGTCAAGCCGGGCAGCATCGACGACGTGAGCGCGGTCGGCAATCGCGATATTGGCGGACGCGGCCTGGGCAACTGGTTCTCCACCGATACCGAGATCAAGATGGGCAAGGCCGCCTCGATGGATATCGAGAAGAGCACAAAATTCATTACCGACCCGGTGGTGACCGAGTATGTCAACCGCATCGGCCAGAACATCGTAAAGAACTCAGACTGCAAGGTTCCGTTCACGATCAAGGTTATCGATTCGGACGAGATCAATGCCATGGCGCTCCCCGGCGGCTTCTTCTACGTCAATTCCGGGCTGATTCTCAACGCCGATGAGGAGGCCGAACTGGCCGGTGTCATGGCGCATGAGACAGCGCATGTTTGCGCACACCATACGGCGCGCGAGATGACCAGGGCGGAGTACGCGCAGATCGGCACCATTCCGTTGATCTTTATCGGCGGCTGGACGGGATACGGCATCTACGAAGCGGCCAATATCGGCATACCGATGACCTTCCTGCACTTCTTCCGCGAGTTTGAGGCGCAGGCGGATTACCTGGGCTTGCAGTATATGTATCGCGCCGGGTACGATCCACAGGCGTTTATCGCCTTCTTTGAGAAGGTTCAAGCGCTGGAGAAGCGCAAGCCCGGACTGGTGGCCAAGGCATTCTCCGACCATCCGCAGACGCCTGACCGCATTCTGCATTCTCAGGAAGAGATTGCCCGGATTCTGCCGCCGCGCGACGAGTACACCGTTACCACGTCGGAGTTTGACGACGTGAAGGCGCGCCTGGCCCGCATCGAGAATAAGCGCAGGCTGACGGATACGAAGGACAAGAAGCCATCGCTGCGCCGCGCCAGCACAGCATCAGGCTCCGACCCGAATTCAAGCGACGGATCATCGGGCAGCGGCGATGATCGCCCGACGCTCAAGCGTCGCGACGATCAGGGGCAGCAGAGCGGCCAGCAGGGTAGCGGAAGCGATAGTGGCAGCGGTACTACCGGCAGCAGCACTACTGGCAGTAACGGCGGGAGCCAGCAGCCAAACCAGCAAAACTAGGGCTCGTAACACACTTGTGTCAAGTTTCTACCCCCTCCGTACCGCATTTGTTTCAGACAAATGCGGTACTCTGTACGTGTCTCCCCGCTCTGACTTGAGAGATCAAAAAAACAGCCGATATTCAGGCTGAAGCGGTATATTGCGAGACAGTTGGACCTTGGTTATGAAGAGAATCGCCATTCTTGTGGCAGTGTTCGCATTTATCCTTCTGCTCACAAAGATTGCCAATCAGGTGCCTCCGGCAGCACCGCCGGGAACGGCGTTTGCTCTGAAGGCGCAGCGCGTGATCCAGTGTTCCCCGGTAGAGATTACGCTGGTTGACGGCCACAACGACCGCACCCATCTCGAAAAGGATGCCAGTTGGCCCGATTGCTCGACCTACCGCCCGGACGAGCACCTGGACTTTTACCTTTCGCGCGGCGACAAGACCAAATACCTGAGCAGCGAACCGTCCGCCTGGTGGCGGAACGTACTATAGGCCCGCCCGAAAGACGCACCATTCGACATAACAGCCCAATATCTTGCGGCTCGCCCGATGCAGCATCTCAAGATAGCCGGGGTTCCCGGATTCTGGCCGATCCATGGTTCGGCTGCTGCGGTCTATCCAGCAAAAAATTACTGGAAAAGCCGGAAAAAATCCTTGAATTACCGGATGAAACCGCGTTATATACAAGAACACCGGCCAGAAAGCGAATTGGCTCCCCGTCTGGCGCAACTTACTCTGGAGGAATTCCATGAATAATGCGGCAGCACGTCGTTCCAATCTACTGGTTCCCGAGGTGCGCGAGGTCATGGACATCCGCCAGGCCTCTGACTACCTGGGCATATCTCCGGATACGCTGTATAAGTACGCATCCGAGGGCTTTGTGCCTGCCTTTAAACTGGGCAATCGCTGGCGCTTCAAGCGTTCGCGGCTGGATGAATGGATGGATCAGCAGTCCGGCATGAATGTCAGCGGAGCCGTGGGTCCGGATCAGAAAAAGCCGGTAAAGGCCGTGTTATAGGGCATTTCTCCTCTTGCAGTAGAGCGACCCCAGCCTGGCCGCAAAGACAAATACGCGGCGAGGGTGGGGCGCACGAACTTTATATCTTCGGGAGAGATGCTCTAGACAGGCGAATTTCTTCCGCCTGTCTATTTTGACTGATTCGCCTTATCGACATCGGACCACGCAAACTTGCCCAGCAGAAACGGATGCGATGTGAGCGGGGCGCTGCTTGCCGGGCTTGAGGGATAGGGGTCCGAGGTGTTCGTAGGAAATCCCCACACGTTTCCATTGCGCATATCTATTACAACCTTGCCGAGCAGCTGGCGGCTGGCGTCAGGCGCTCGCAGCATGTAAGTGCCGGGTTCGATATAGAACGGATACGGACTCGTGCCATCCTGCGCTTTGACTGTTGCTGGAGCAAGGTACGGGCGTATGGCAATGGCCGAGGTTGCGACCGCGATCAGCAGTAAAAGCAGCTTTACAAACCTGTCCGTCTTCATGAATGTCTCCCTTTCCCAGGAAAGCAGCGAACCATTGGCCAAAGCCTGCGCCTGGGTTGAATGGTTCGCTGGTGACATTCAGTGTATCTGTTGGTTGCAGACGCCGCGCGTCGAACTCAGTCGACGCGCAGCGCTTTCACAGGGTCAATGGAGGCGGCGCGACGCGCAGGGATGAAACCCGCAATTGCCGCGGCGAGAATCAGTACGCCGATGGCGCCCGCCATGACGGACGTATTGACGCTGGTGATCTCGTAGAGCTGCGATTTGACGTAACGCACACAGAAGACCGAAACAGGAACGCCGATGGCGAGGCCGATGACGGCCTGCAGCATGGCTCCCCGCATGACCATGCCGATGACCCGCGTGCGTGCGGCTCCAAGAGCCATACGGATGCCGATCTCCGGCGTGCGGCGAACGACGGTGTACGCAGTCACGCCATAAAGCCCGATGGCGGCGAGCAGCAAAGCGAGCAGGCCGAAGAGGGAAGTGAGGCGCGCGATGAGGCGCTCTTCGGTGAAACGATCGTCGATCTGCTGCTGAAAGGTCTGGAACTTCACAATAGTGAGGTTGGGATTGATGCTCCCCAGGGTATCGCCGACAATTTTTTCAAAGCCGGGAATGGGGTGGGCCGTCTGGATGACCAGTGCGCCGGCGTACGTGGACTGGTCTTTGTCGAGAGGATTGTCGGCATCGGGAATGCCGGCCGGTTGTGTGAGCGACAGGAAGTACATGGCATGGTTCTTCCAGTAGATGCTGGAATAGGTGGTGTCTTCCACCACGCCCACGATTTCATGCGCTCCATCCTGCGGAGTCTTGTTCGGACCGGAGAAGCCAAAGCGATGGCCAATCGGGTTGCGCTTGCCGAAGAATTGCTTCACGAACTCCTGATTGACGACTGCCACAGATGGTGCGTTGAGGGTGTCCTGTGAAGTGAATCCGCGGCCCGCGACTATATGCGTGCCCACCGAATCGAAGTATTCTGGGGTGCCTTTCACCCATGAAGCGCCCTTGTTGGTGTCATTCTCGCCCTGAATTTTTACGCCGGAACTCCAGTTGTTCTGTTCCATGGGGGTATAGGTGGCCAGGCCGACTTTGAGCACGCCCGGAATGGCGTGAAAACGGTCCACTATGGTCTGGTAAAGCGGCCCTACTTCAGTGTTTTTGTAGCCGGCCGCCTGTGGATTGATGTGTGCAATGTAGCGGTTCGTCGTATCCAGCTTCATGTCCACACCCTCAGCCTTGCCCAGGCTCTGCGCAAAGAGGCCGGCGGCGACGAGAAGCACGAGCGAGAGCGCAGCCTGCAGCACGACGAGAGCGCGCTGAAGTAAAGATGCGCCCTGCGCGGTGGTGCGGGCATTGGAGCGAAGCGCCTCGGCTGGTTGCGTGCGTGCGGCCATCAGTGCCGGAGCCAGGCCGAAGAGGACGCCTGTAACAAGCGAGAGCCCGAAGGAAAAGCCGATGACCAACGGCGACGGCGAAGCGTTGATCGGCATATTGTGCTGGTCGGGAAATGCCAGCATGAGCAATGCGCGCGCACCAAGGTAGGAGACTGCAAGGCCAAGCAGGCCGCCCAGGCCGGAGAGAAGCACGCTTTCCGTAAGCAGTTGGCCTACAATGCGGCTGCGCTGCGCGCCGAGGGCCGAGCGGATGGAGAGCTCCGCACGGCGGCTCATGCCGCGGACCAGAAGCAGATTGGCGATATTGGCGCAGGCGACCAGAAGCACCATTGCTGCGATCCAGCTGAGCAGTTTGAGGTGGTCTTTGTAGTCATCCTGCATATTCTGGATGCCGCCTCCGCCGGGCGTGAGCACTACGTGGGTATGAGGAAGAGCCTTCTGGGCGCGCTGATCGGTAAATGTCTTGAGCGGCGCAAACTCCTGTTTGAGGAGTGCGCTGGCCTTGGACTGCAGCGCGGGCAGGGAGGTTCCCGGTTTTACACGGCCAATAATGTAGGCCCACCGGGAGTCGGGATCGTTGAAGTACGGCGCACCGATAACGGGGTCCATTACATTCATGGGAAGGAAGTATTTGGGCGGATTGGTGTCGATGCGGTCGCCGTAAAAGCCCTTCGGCGCAACGCCGATGACGGTGGCAGGCTTGGTATTGATGTAAAAACTGCTGCCGACAACGGAGGGATCGCCTGCGTAATCCTGCATCCAGGCTTCGTAGCTCATCACGGCAGTGACGGGCGCACCTTTCTGGTCGTCGGAGTCCACAAATAGGCGGCCTGCGGCGGGCGAAAGGCCAAAGACGCGGAAGTAGTTGCCGGAGACGAAGGTTGCCATGACGGATTTCGCCAAGGTCTGTGGTCCGGCTCGACGAACGGTGATGGGCCGCCATGCGTAACCGGACTCCATTGCCGCCAGCTCCTCGAACTCCGGCAGGCTCTTCTTGAACATGTAATAGCTGTCGGTGTCGAAAAGAGTGTAATCGCCGCTGTCATTCCAGCCGCCGTTCACGCAGCAGTCATCGTTGTCGCCAATACGGACTAGAGTCCTGGGATCGGTGACCGGCAGATCATGCATGAGGATGGCGTTGACCAGCGTGAAGATGGCCGAGTTAGCGCCGATGCCGAGAGCCAGAGTTAAAAGAACCGTGATGGTAAAACCCGGCGTTTTACGAAGCTGCCGCAGCGCGAACATCACATCCTGCATGAGAACTCTCATCCATTCCTCCAGAAAGCACAGTTGCACGTACGCTGGAGAGCACGCGAAGTTCCACTTATGGGAGAGAAATTCTCTTTTATAATCAGCCGTTTACGCGAGTGTTACGTTCTGTAACTGTTCAAAGCCGCATTCGGTGTTCAAAATCGAACAGAACAGCGCCGGTAAAATCCGCCTCCGTGCCGCGGAGGACTATTTTTTGAAGAGATTGAGCGGTATCGCTTCTCCCATGGCTTTGTAACCGGCTGGCCCTGGATGCAGATGATCTCCGCTGTCGTAAGCGGGAAGCATGCGATCGGGGTTTTGCGGATCGCGGAGAACAGCGTCAAAATCGACAACCGCATCGAAATGTCCCGCCGCCCGAATCCATGAATTCACAGCCTGGCGGTCTGCTTCGTTGATTGCATCCGGATGGTAGTGCCCGGCGCCGACATAGGGAGTGATGGTCGCGCCGAGGATGCGGATTCCGTGCGCATGGGCGCGGGCAATCATCTGCTGATAGGAAGCGATGACGCGGGCTACATAGGCGTCATGCTCCTGTTGCGAAATCGGATGCTGCACGGTGAGTCCGCCGAGGTCATTGACTCCTTCAAAGACAATGACCCACTTCACGCCGGCCTGCGCAAGCACATCGCGATCAAAGCGGGCCAGCGCATTGGGCCCGCTGCCATCGGTGAGCAGGTGATTGCCGCCGATGCCCTGATTGGTAACGCCGATATCGCGCGTTTTCTTGTTTGCCTGCAAGCGCGCGGCGAGCACGTCAGTCCAGCGATCATTGCCGTTGGTCGTCGCGCCGTGGCCGTCGGTAATGGAGTCACCGAGCGCGGCAATTGCAGCCGATCCCCTGGCTGACGAGGCTACGTCAATATCCGAAAGCAGATACCAGTGGTCCACGTGCTTAGCGTCCGGGAGATTTGCCGCGGCGACAGCATCGCCGTGGACGTAATACGTGGTGGCGCGCGAGCCGGGATGGCTGGTCTGGCGGGCAGGCGGCGTGTCGAGGTGCAGGCTTACGGCAAGGTCGCTAAGAGGAGCAACGGGATAATCGACCGGATCGGAAACAAAATCCGCTCCAGGCGGGACAATGACGTCATTCTTTCCGGCAAAGGTGAGCGCTTTATCGGTTGCCGGGTCAATGGCCGAGGCGGACGGCGAGACAGGACGCGCGATATGCACGGAGGTAAGGTGCAGAGCGTCTGTACCAAACGCGTTTGAGACGTGGACACGCAGCGTGGGACCGCCAACCGAGAGATGGACGATCTGCCGCACCGTAGCGTCGCGAAGATCATCCGCAGGTAGCGCGTTTGCCGGTTCGGGGATCTGCTGCGAAGTCCCCCATGAGACGATCCAGTTACCGGCTTGTGCTCTGCCGCAGGCTGCGCCGAACAGGAGCAGCAGTACCGCTGCCAACGATTGATTCGCGTGATGTGCAATTTTCATGTAGGACCGTGTAGGATGAATCGCCTGAATAAATCGCTTTTCTGAAGGCGCAGAAAGAATATCATTCGCGGAGGCTGTCGTGCGTCTGGTGCTGAAATCGATACCTGTTTTGCTGATGCTTGTCTCTACAACTGCTGCATTTAGCCAGAGCAGTCCCGCACCGGTCACGTTCACATCGGACCAGGACCAGAAGAACATGATGGACCAGCTCGGCATCAAGGCTCTGCGCCCTGGACCGAGCGGGAATGAAAAGGCTCCCAATCACGCCAACTACGACGAGTCCAAGGCCAATCCGTATCCGAATATTCCCGATCCACTGACGATGAACAACGGCGACAAGGTGACGACGGCCCAGCAATGGTGGGATAAGCGTCGTCCTGAGATCGTAGAGCTGTATTCGAAGTATGTTTATGGCCGGGTCCCGAACAATGTACCGAAGGTCACGTGGTCGGCAACGGTGGATCACGAGATGATCGGCTTTACGCCAGTGATTGCCAAGGATCTGATCGGCACGGTGGACAGCTCGGCATATCCAGACATCAGCGTAAAGATTCACGCCACGCTGGTGGTGCCTGCCAATGCAAAGGGTCCGGTGCCGACGCTGATCATGTTCGGGCCTGCGGGATTTCCCAAACCCAATGAGCCACGCGGCGAAGCAATGACTGAGCTGAACGCTGCAATGAAGACAGTCCTGATTCAGCAAGACCCGCGCCTGCAAAAGGTCTTCGACGAGCATCCGGCGTGGATGCCGTTCAGTAACTCGCCATTTTTTACGCCTCCACAGTTAAATGAAGACGGCGGTCCGCCGAATCCATGGCAGCTTGTAGCGGCGGGATGGGGCTTTGTTCTCCTGGATCCCGCGTCGGTACAAGCCGACAATGGTGCTGGATTGACTCGGGGCATCATTGGCCTGGTGAACAAAGGTCAGCCGCGCAAGCCAGAGGATTGGGGCGCGCTGCGCGCATGGGCGTGGGGAGCCGGCCGGACGCTGGATTACCTGGAGACCGATCCGTCAGTCGATGCCAAGCATGTGGGCATTGACGGCGTTTCTCGCTACGGCAAGGCCGCGCTGATCACGATGGCCTTCGATCAGCGCTTCTACATGGTCTTGGTCGGCTCCTCCGGCAAGGGCGGAGCCACTCTGCTGCGCCGCAACTACGGCGAGGCCGTGGAGAGCCTGACCGGGGGCGAGTATCACTGGATGGCCGGCAACTTCATGAAGTACGGAGCGTCTGATGCGAGCTTTGGCACAGGCAATCCGGGCCAGTTGCCGGTGGACTCGAATGAGCTGATTGCGCTCTGTGCGCCACGACTTACCTTTATCAGTTACGGCATTCCTGAGAAAGGCGACGCGCACTGGCTGGACCACGAGGGCAGCTTTATGGCGACGGTGGATGCGAGCCGCGTATTTGGGCTGCTGGGAGCCAAGGGATTGCCGGTGACCGAGGATTACCACACCGCGAAGATGCCTCCAGTAAACACCGGGTGGCTGGATGGACAGCTTTCCTGGCGGCAGCATGACGGCGGTCATACGGACGCGCCGAATATGAAGTGGTTTATTCAGTGGGCGGACAAGGCGATGGGCCGCGGCGCGCAATAATAAGAGCTTCACGTGGTGAAGCGATACCTATTCCGCTACAATCGTTTGCTTCGGCGCGAACGGCCATTGCTTGCGGAGAAATGCGCGCACTAAAAAAAAGACAACTCCGGCCAGCCCCAATGCCAGGCCGCGTGCCATGATCTTTTGCCGTTCAGGATCTGTGAAGACAAACGCGAAACCGACGAGCGTGATGATCACGGGCAGCGGATAAAGCCACATGCGAAAAGGCCTCTCCGCGGCGGGTTTTGTCATGCGCCAGTAGACAACACCGAGAGCCTGTACGAGAAAAACCATCAGTATCCGCACGATGACGAGCGCGGAGATCAAGCTGCCGAGCTGAAAGACGCATAGAGCAGCGGCAAGCAGGCCCATGAACACGACACTGACAACAGGGAAGCCTTTGGTTTTATGCAGGCGCTGAAAGGCGGAGAAGAAGTTGTGATCGCGCGCGGCGGCGAAGGGAATTCTGGAATAGCCAGTGAGCAGCGCGAAGACTGACGCAAACGCAGTCCAGACGACGGCAAGCGCAACAAGATTGCCTCCCCAGTTGCCCCAGGCTATCTGTGCGGCTCGCGCCGCGGGATAGTTCCCGGCGGTCGCATCGGTCATGCGGATCATTTCAGCAACCGGCAACTGGCCGAGGATGCCGATGTTCATGAGCAGGTAGAGCACGCCCACGATCAGGATGGAGAGAATCATGGAGCGCGGGATGGTGCGCGGAGGATCGACGACCTCTTCCGCAAGGAAGCAGATATTGTAGTAGCCCCAGTAATCGTAAAGGGCAACGAGCAGAGCGCCGGAAAAGCCAATCAGGAATCCATTGGGGGGAGCTTGATGCGCCCAACCCTGCGGAAAGGCAAGTCCGGCGCGGAAGTGCGTCAGTCCCGTGAAGATGACAAAAAGCAATGTGGCGAGAACGCCGATCCACAGGTATTTTGAGATGCGCGCGATGCCTTCGATGCCGCGCGCAACGAGGATGGTGGCGAGCAAGGCCGCAGCGATTGCGGCCAGTGTGGCGCCGGAGATCTCGAGCTTCAGTGTGACATCGCCGAGCAAGTGAAAGCCAAGCGAGCGGCTGAAGAATACGTGCCGCAGGGACGGAAAGATATAAGAGGCGTACCCGGCCAGGCCAACGCAGCCGGTAGCGATGGAGACAGGCGCGGTGAAGATGAGCTGGAAGGTGAAGAGAAACGCAAGCAGCCTGCCGAACTTTTCGCGCCCGTAGATTTCCTTTACATACTCATACGTGCCGCCGGCTTTAGGCAGTGCCGCACCGAGTTCCGCCCAGATGAGCCCATCGGAAATGGCGATGATGGCGCCCGCGATCCAACCGAGCAATGCGAGCGATCCACCCATCGCTTTGACCATCAGCGGCAGCGTGGCAAAAGGGCCTACGCCGACCATGTCAATCATGTTGAGAGCGGTGGCTGGCAGCAGCGTGAGCTTTCGCTGAAGTTGCGGAGAGCTGTTCGGCTGGTTTGTTCCGGCTGGGCCGGTGCTGGCTGCACGCATGGCTGCGATTGTAAAGGAGGCCACGCGTGATACAACTGACCGGGTGGATTACTCGCGCCGTATCGGAAATCTGCGCCGCAAACTGAGGCGCACCGGACTGTCGGGGCTGCTGATAACGCATCTTCCGGATGTGCGCTATCTGTGCGGCTTTACCGGATCGAGTGCGGCGCTCGCGATTACAGGCCGCAGGGCACGGCTGTTTACCGATGGGCGCTATCGTACGCAGGCAACTGAGGAAGTAAAGGCTGTGGACGTGGAGATTATTACCCGCGCAGCTGCTGTTGCCGCCGTGGAATGGCTGGCTGCGCAACCGGCATCGGAGTCCGCGGGATTTGATCCGATGCATACTACGGTGGCAGAGCTCGCGCGATGGCGAGAAGCGCTTCCGGCACGCCTGCGGCGAACATTTTTTGCTGCGCTGCCAAATCCGCTGATAGAGCCGCTGCGCCTGGTGAAGGATGAAGCTGAACTGGCAATCCTGCGCGAGGCGGCGCTGATCGGGTCGCGCCTTTTCGATTACATTCTCAGTGTTTTGCGGCCCGGCTTGCGCGAGGTGGAAGTTGCGGCGGAGCTGGAACATGCGGCTCGCATGGCAGGCGCGGAAGGAATGTCGTTTGACACGATCGTGGCCTCGGGACCACGGTCGGCGCTTCCGCACGGACATGCGTCGGAAGCACGCCTCCCTCGCAGAGGCTTTCTTACCCTCGACTTCGGTATAATCCACAAGGGTTATTGCAGCGACATGACCCGCACAGTGTACTTTGGCACGCCACGGGCAAATGAGCGAGCCGCTTATGAGGCGGTTCTCGAAGCCCAGCAGGCTGCGGTGGAAGCTGTCGCGGCAGGAGTACGCTGCGGCGACGTGGACGAAGCCGCAAGAAGCGTGCTGCGACATGCCGGACTGGCCGAGGCGTTTTCGCACTCGACAGGCCACGGCGTGGGTATTGAGATTCACGAACCGCCACGCATCGCCTCCGGGCAAACCACTCGCCTTGAGGCCGGCATGGTGGTGACAATCGAGCCGGGTGTTTATCTGCCAGGGCAGTTCGGCATCCGCATTGAGGATATGGTGGCAGTAACGCGCGCGGGAGGTGAGATTTTTACCCCTGCGCCCAAGACCCTGATTGAGCTTTAAAGAGATTTTTGCCCTTGTGGGCCACTAAGATAGAAGGAACGAATGAAACAAGAAGATATTCAGGATCTGCAGCAACTGATCGAGTTCCTCAAGGAACATGGTGTCGCCGAGTTTGAGCTTGAGCGCGAAGATGTGAAGGTCCGGCTCAAGTTTGCGCAGCCCGTGGCTCCGGTGGTTGCATTTACTCCATCGGTCGCGCCCGTGGCTGCGTTTCCTCCTGTGTCTGCTGCCGCTTCAGTAACGTCCCCATCGCCAGCAGCGGTTCCTGCCCCCATTGCAGAAGAAAACCTGCATATCATCAAGTCGCCGATTGTGGGAACCTTTTACGGTTCGCCTTCGCCTGGAGCGGGGATGTTTGTTTCACCCGGAGAGCGCGTGGAAAAGGGGCAGGTGGTCTGCATTGTGGAGGCCATGAAGCTCATGAACGAGATCGAGTCCGACGCTGCCGGAGAGATCGTCAAGATGCTGGTAACCAATGGCCAGGCGGTAGAGTACGGCCAGCCGTTATTTTCGGTTCGCACGGCGTAAGCGCGCCCTTTGTTCTAAAGGATAAGAATGTTTCGCAAGGTTCTGGTTGCCAATCGCGGTGAAATTGCGCTACGCGTCATCAATGCCTGCAAGGAACTCGGCGTCCGCACGGTTGCGATCTACAGTGAAGCGGACCGCAACTCGCTTCACGTGCGTTTTGCCGATGAGGCCATCTGCATTGGCCCGCCGCGCCCAGCGGATAGCTATCTCAATGTGCCCGCGGTGATCTCCGCCGCAGAGATCGCCAATGTGGATGCGATCCATCCGGGCTATGGCCTGCTGAGCGAGAACGCGAACTTTGCCGAAGTCTGCCGCGCATCGAATATCAAGTTCATCGGACCGCCGCCTGAAGTAACGCGGCTGATGGGCGAGAAGGAAAAAGCCCGCCAGGCGATGAAGAAGGCCAAGGTGCCGATTCTGCCGGGCTCTGATGGCGTGGTGGATTCACAAGAAGACGCGCTCGAATGGGCTGCGAAGGTCGGCTTTCCTGTGATTCTCAAGGCCAAGGCCGGCGGCGGCGGGCGCGGCATGAGAATTGTTCGCACTGCCGAAGAGCTGCCGAATCTTTATCACGCCGCATCGACCGAAGCAGCAAATGCCTTCGGCAACGGCGAGCTGTACATGGAGAAGTTCATCGAGCGGCCGCGGCACATTGAGTTCCAGGTGCTGGCCGATGAGCACGGCGACGTCAGAACTCTCTTTGAGCGCGAGTGCTCCATTCAGCGGCGGCATCAGAAGCTGATTGAGGAAGCGCCGTCGCTGCAGGTGACGCCGAAGATTCGCGCGGAGATCGATGCAACTCTTCGCCGCTGCCTCACGGAGATCGGCTATCAGAACGCCGGCACGGTTGAATTCCTCATGGATGAGGACGGACAGATTTACTTCATTGAGATGAACACGCGCATCCAGGTGGAGCATCCTGTGACGGAGTTCATCACGGGCATCGATCTGGTGAAGGCGCAGTTGCGAATTGCTTCCGGTGAGAAGCTGAGCGATATTTTGCCGGCCAAACTGGAGATTCGTGGACACGCGATCGAGTGCCGCATCAATGCCGAAAACCCGGTGAAGTTTACGCCTTCCGCGGGGCGCATTACGGCATTTAATGTTCCCGGCGGCAATGGCGTACGAGTGGACACCGCGCAATATGCTGAAGGCGTAGTGCCGCCGTATTACGACTCTCTCATTGCCAAGCTGATTGTTCACGGCGACACCCGCGAGGAAGCCATGAACCGCATGCAGCGCGCGCTGAGCCAGTTTGTGGTGCAGGGAATCGAGACCTCGATTCCGCTGCATCAGGCAATCTTCGAGGATGAGGACTTCCGCAAAGGCGAGTTCGACACCAAGTTCATGGAGCGGTTTCTGGCCGCTCGGCAAAGCCAGTAGTTCCACACATACCAGGTGAATCAATCGCCCGTTTGTCTGATCGTGAGATCTGAGAAATGGGCAATTGTTCCTGGGCCAACCCACAACGCTACGGAGCCAGCCGCTACAGGTTGTTTCAGATCGTGAACAATCAGCGCTGGCTGATCTGCATCATGGACGTAGAGCTTCGCGGTGCTTCCATTAAATTCAATTCGTAACTTCGTCCATTCTCCCGGCATAAGATCTACGTACGTCTCATACTGACCGGGATGCTCGCTGCGCAGTTTGTCCCATTGATATCCGGGAACCGAAATGTACTGTGCCGAATGATTTCGTTGAAGCTGATCTTCCGAGCGTCCATTCTTCGGCCGCAGATAAAAACACTCATAACGTGAGGCATCGCTGCTTACACGGAACGCAATCCCCACAAAGCCGCGCAGATTCGCAGGTGCATCGGGGACTGTATCCCCGCTCAGGCTTACTTCAATCGAGCCATTTTTCAAGAGAGTGCCTTTCACGATCGCAATGCTGTTTGTATCGTCTCCGGATGCGGGAGCGCCGTCCACGATTTTGATTGCCTTCTTGTCGCGATATGTGACAACCTCCGCCTTTACATTGTGAATCTCAAGTGCGTCAACCCGGTCGAGAGCAAACTTCGCCGGAGATGTGTTTTGTGCCGCTGTTTTCAAATGGAATGTGAATGCTGCAACTGCCACTAAAATCCACGCAACGGTTAATCGACGGACCATGAACATATCTCCTATACCCGGATTTTCATATCCGGGATAGTAATCTTTAAGGATTTCGAGCAATCGCTGTGCCAATCGAACGACGGAGCAACTCCAGGTTTTCAATACGTTTAACTCCTGCAGTACGTTGAGGCTCTGTGCGGAAATGATGGAACCTGTACGCAGGCGAACAGTTCAGGCCGATGCGATTATAGTTGCTTTCACTCCAACGCATCGCCGTGTAACAATCGCATCGACTCAAATCGAACTCATGTTTACACGGCGTAAATTTCTCCAGACAGCAGCATGTTCTATTGCAGCCACGGCCTTACCTTTGCGCGCCGCTCCCAAAGCCGCAATCGGCAAAGCTGGCTACTCGCTTCGCATTGAGCCCTGCACGCTGGAGATTGCTCCCGGCGTGACGGTGAAAACCACGACATACAACGGCCAGGTCCCCGGGCCGATTCTGAGGCTGCGTGAGGGCGTTCCCGTCACGATCGATGTGGCAAATGCGAGCGTAAACCAGGATATCGTCCATTGGCACGGGCTCGCGATTGATTCGCTCAATGATGGCGCGATGGAAGAAGGCTCGCCGATGATTGCGCCGGGCGGGCAGCAGCGTTACGCGTTTACGCCAAAGCCTGCCGGGACGCGCTGGTATCACACACATGCCAGCGCTGGCAGCGATCTGAGCCAGGCAACATACAGCGGACAATTCGGCTTTCTCATGGTGGAAGGCCGGAACGGATTTCAAGCCGAAGGAAAATTCGATCAGGAGATATTTCTGGCGATTCATCACTGGGAGCCGCGCTTTGTTCCCATGGTGGAGACGATGCGGCAGGTGAGCGCGAACGCTCCACTGACCGCAGGTTCAGATGTGGGCTACCAGCATGCCACGATCAACGCGCATAAACTCGGCGCTGGTGAGCCGCTTCGCGTGAAGCAAGGCCAGCGCGTGCTGATGCACATTCTGAACGCAAGCGCGACAGAGAACGTGGAGCTTGCATTGCCGGGACACACTTTCAAAGTGCTGGCGATGGACGGAAATCCCGTTCCGCGCCCTCAATCCGTGGAGCGTTTGAGCGTAGCTGTTGCGGAGCGCGTGGATGCAATCGTGGAGATGAACTCACCCGGCGTGTGGGTGCTTGGTTCCACGCTTGCGGACTCGCGACAGATGGGCCTTGGCGTAGTGGTGGAATACGCCGGCAGCAAAGGCGCGCCCGTATGGCGCGATCCCGCGCCGGCGCAGTGGGATTACGCACAGTTTGCGAACACGACTCCGGCCACAGCGCCGGATGAGACGATTACGCTGACCTTCCGCGACATTGGCCCAATAAAGGGAAGCCAGTTCGACTATTGGACGATCAACAATCAGTCGTGGCCAAAGATCGATCCGATTGAAGTCCGAGCAGGCAAGCGATACAGGCTGCTGCTGCGCAACGGCAGCGGTGATCAGCATCCGATCCATCTGCACCGACACACCTTTGAGGTCGCGCAAATTGGCAAACAGAAGATGAGCGGCCTTCGCAAGGACACTATCAACGTGATGCCGCTCGACACGGTCGCTATCGATTTTGTCGCGGACAACCCCGGCGATACACTATGGCACTGCCATCAGCAATTGCACATGGACCTGGGCTTCATGCAGTTGATCAAATATGTGGGATGAGCGGCAAATCAAACAGAATATGATGCGTTCGATTACGACAACCTTCTTGCTAGCAGCGCTCGCAACGCGAATCTGCGCGGCGCAGAAGGACGTTCCGTGGTCCTCGTACAACGGCGGACGCGATGGCGATCACTACTCGAAGCTGACGCAGATCAATCGCGCAAATGTAAATCGGCTTCAAGTTGCGTGGACCTTCGACACGGGCGAGCAGGGTGGGATGCAGGACAACCCGCTGATCATCGGTCGCACGCTCTACGCCTACACGCCTACAGAGAAGATTGTTGCGCTGGATGCGGCCACAGGCAAGCTGAAGTGGAAGTTTGATTCCGGCGTAGTAGGTACGCAGCCTGCGCGCGGCATGTCTTACTGGACGGACGGCAAGGAGAACCGCCTTCTTGTCGGCATCATGAACTTTCTTTACTGCCTCGATCCGGCAACAGGAAAGCCGATAGCGAGCTTCGGCGAGCAAGGCCGCATTGACTTACGCAAAGGCCTGCGCGAGCCGTGGGAGCAGCAGTCGATTGTGCTCACCACGCCGGGAATGCTGTGGAAGGACATGATCATTGTCGGCGGACGCAATCCGGAGGCGCATCCCGCGCCGCCCGGCGATGTGCGCGCCTTCGATGTGCATACCGGCGCGCTGCGCTGGGTCTTTCATACCATTCCGCATCCCGGCGAACAGGGCTATGAAACCTGGCCCGCGGATGCGTGGAAGACAGCAGGCGCGGCAAACAACTGGGCCGGCATGGCGCTCGATGAGGAGCGTGGAATTCTGTACGTCCCAACCGGCTCAGCAGTGATGGACTTCTACGGCGGCGACCGGATTGGCGACGACCTCTACGCCAACACGCTGTTGGCTCTGGACGCGAACACGGGCAAGCGTATCTGGCACTTTCAGGGAGTGCATCACGATATGTGGGATCGCGACTTTCCGTCGCCGCCTGCGCTCTTCACCGTCTTGCGCGATGGCAAAACCATTCCAGCCATGGCGCAGACCACCAAGCAGGGCTGGCTATATTTCTTCAATCGGCTCACCGGCGAGCTGCTTTTTCCGATCCACGAACGCGAGTATCCTGCGAGCAATGTTCCCGGCGAGCAGGCATCGAAGACGCAGCCTTTGCCGGACTGGCCGGAACCTTTCGCGCGCCAGCGGCTTACGGAAGCCGATCTGACCACGCGCACCCCCGCCGCACATGACTGGGCCGTGAAGACCTTCCGCGAATTCAAGAGCGACGGCCAGTTCATTCCGTTTTCTGTGGACAAGCAGACGGTGATCTTCCCTGGCTTCGATGGCGGCGCGGAGTGGGGCGGCCCGGCAATCGATCCCGTGCGCAGGATTCTTTACGTCAACGCCAACGAGATGGTGTGGACAGGCGGTCTGGCGGCTGCAGGACGCGCAAGCAGCCCCGGCGAGGGCATCTATCGCTCGCAATGCGCCATCTGTCATGGCCTCGATCGCACGGGTTCGCCGCCGGCTTTTCCCGCGCTGGTGGATGCCATGCCGCGCCTCGGCGAAGATAAGGTCCGTCAGACGATTCGGCAGGGAACCGGACGAATGCCGTCCTTCCCAAATCTTGATGGCAGTGGATTGACGGATTTGATCGCCTTTCTCCGCACCAAGCCTTCAACAGCGGACAAGAAGGAGATGGCAGTAGCCCTGGGCGCGGAAACACCTGCAGATGCTGCCGGCCTGGCTGTTTATCAGGAACGCTGCGCCATCTGTCACGGAGAAAAACGCGAAGGAATTCCACCTTCATTTCCTATGCTGATCGGTCTCGGCAGCCGCCTGTCCAACGCACAGACAACGGATCTGATCCACAAAGGCAAAGGCCGCATGCCGCCCATGCCGATGGAAGGCGCGGAACTGCAAGCCCTGCTGCGGTATTTAGGCGTAAGCAGCAACGATGAGAATGAGAAAAAGAAAGCTCCGCATGATTATGTCTTTACCGGCTATCGCAAATTTCTCGATCCCGACGGCTATCCGGCCTTCACACCGCCGTGGGGAACGCTCAATGCGATTGATCTCACTACCGGCAGGTATCTGTGGAAGGTCAATCTCGGCGAGTATCCCGCGCTGGCAAAGCAGGGACTGACCAATACAGGTTCAGAGAACTACGGCGGACCGGTTGTGACCGCAGGCGGCGTTCTTTTCATCAGCGCCACAGTCTACGACCACACAATCCGCGCCTTTGATACAGCCACAGGCAAGCTGCTATGGCGCGCCGATCTTCCTTTTTCGGGAGTGGCGACTCCAGCAACCTACATGGTCGATGGCCGCCAATACGTTGTGATCGCCACCAGCAACGCCCGCACGCCGAATGAGCCTCAAGGCGGAATTTATGTTGCCTTTGCATTGCCCCGGCACAAATAAGTTCGCACAGCATCAGAAATTCGCAAAGATTTTACGCTTTCTCTTCGCCTGAAGTAGACCAGTCGCGATATGCTGATTGCCGCGCCGCAAGGAGGCTGCCGAATGGATATTCAAAAAGAGCTGATCGCCGAGTTCAATACGGAAGTGGAGAACGCTCGCAAGATTCTGAACGCCATCCCCGATACCGCCGATTTCACATGGAAGCCGCATGAAAAGTCGATGACACTGGGCCGTCTGGCCGGCCATGTCGCCGAGCTCACGGGAGACTGGCCGCTGATGACGCTTGAGAAGGATCGCCTCGACTGGAATCCCGAACAGCGGCCCAAAGTTCCTGAGAACAAGGCAGAGGTTCTCAAGACATTTGAGGCCGGCTTGCCCAAGTCCAAGGCTGCGATCGAAGGCTTTGATCCTGTGAACTGGGACCGCAATTGGATCTTTGCTGCGGGAGGGCAGGTCTTTATCGATCAGCCGAAGTATCAGGTGTGGAGATCCTTTGTGATGAACCATCTGGTGCATCACCGCGCGCAACTCGGCGTCTATATCCGCATCCTCGGCGGTAAGCTGCCCGGTTGCTACGGCCCATCCGGCGACGAGATGTAAGAGCAAGGAAGTCGATTTCACGGCGAGGGACGAAAAGTATTCCGGAACACTAAGCTGGATGCATGGCCTTTTCGTTCCCTCGCGTTTATCCGATTCTCGATTCCTCCGTCATCCCGCAAACAGGCCGTGCCGAGTTTCTCGAATCGCTGGGCCGATCCCTGGCAGACGCCGGAGTTGAGCTGCTCGAATATCGCAACAAAACGGGCACAGATGCGGAACTTGCTTCAGACGCCGAAATCCTTCGTCGAACACTGCCTGCAACAAAGCTCATCCTGGACGACCGCGCCGATCTTGTCGTTCAGATTGGCTTTGACGGCGTTCACGTCGATGCGGGCGATGTCTCCGTCTCAGAGGCCCGCCGGGTTCTCGGTCCGGATCGGATCATCGGCACATTCGCAGGCAGCGATTCGCTGATCCCCGGCATTCTTTCTCAGCCCGCAAATTACTTTGCCATCGGTCCTGTCTTCATGACCACCACCAAGCAAACGGATAAGCCCCCCATTGGCCTGGAAGGCATTCGGAATCTCCGCAAAGAAGCCGGACCGGAGGTTGTGCTGAGCGCCGCAGCAGGAATCACGCTGGAAACAGCGCCGCAGGTGATCGACGCCGGCGCCACCGTGGTTGCCGTCGCAGCCGCAATCTTTCGCGCTCCCGATCCGGCGGCAGAGTTCCGCCGCTGGCGAAAAATCATCACATAAACCCGCACCAGATACGGGCGAATCCGCATACAGGAATTTGCTTATGCCGCATTCACACCATGCCGGATACAATCTGGGAGACAAAGCTACGTAAAATCGGGTAAAACTCTTCCCAGTGACCACTCCGAATCCGGGCCCAACCCACGCGCAATCCTCAGAAGCGGCTCTGCCACAAGAGCCGTCCAACAAGCTCGTGCAGAGCCTTGGCCTGTTCAGCTCCACCGCCATCGTCATTGGCTCCATGATCGGCTCAGGCATCTTCCTGGTCGATGCGGAGATTGCCCGCGTCACAGACTCACCCGCGCTCTACCTCGGCGCATGGGTTGTGACCGCATTGATGACAACCATCGCCGCGCTCAGCTACGGCGAGCTTGCCGCCATGATGCCCCGCGCCGGCGGCCAGTACGTCTATCTGCGCGAGTCGCTCGGCCCGGTCTGGGGATTTCTCTACGGCTGGACGTTGTTCCTCGTCATCCAGACCGGAACCATCGCCGCCGTCTGCGTCGCCTTCGGCAAATTTCTGGGCGTCTTCTTTCCATCCGTCTCCACAACGCACTGGCTCTGGAAGATCGCCCACGTTCCGTCCATTCCCGTAGGGCCCATGGTCCTCGGCAACATGGACATCGGCGTCAATACCGCAAATCTGGCCGGCATTGTCGTTGTCTTTCTGCTCGCCTTCATCAACCTCTTCGGAATTCGCCTCGGCTCCATCGTTCAAAACATCTTCACCACGGCCAAATCGCTTTCACTCGCCGCGTTGATCTTGCTGGCTTTTACTGTCGGCATCAGCGCCACGGCGATTGCGTCGAACTTCGGTCCCGGCTGGCATAACTTCTGGCAAAATGCAGGCTGGCACGATCTGCATCCGGTACAGGTAGGCGTGGGCGGACCAACCGCGATGGTGAATCTCTTCATCGTCCTCGCCGTGGTGCAGGTGGGTTCACTCTTCTCAGCCGACGCCTGGAACAACATCACATTCACCGCGGGCGAAGTCAAGAACCCCAAGCGCAACATCCCGCTCTCGCTCATTCTGGGAACGGGCTTTGTGGTTACCGTTTACTTTCTTGCGTCTCTCGCATATCTCGTAGTGCTGCCCATGCATGGCGATCCCGCGGGCACATCGGTTCTCGCGCGCGGCATCCAGCATGCAACGGAGGACCGCGTAGGCACGGCGGCGCTGGAGCAGATCTTCCACACCGGCGGCGCAGCGCTTATGGCCGCGGCCGTGCTCATCTCCACCTTTGGCTGTGCCAATGGCCTCACAATGGCCGGCGCGCGCGTGTACTACGCCATGAGCAAAGATGGCCTCTTCTTTAAGTCCGTCGGCAAGCTGCATCCCAAGTGGCGCACGCCGGTCGCGGCCATTGTGGTGCAGGCTATCTGGTCGGCAGCGCTCTGCATCTCAGGCTCCTACGGCCAGTTGCTCGACTACATCATCTTCGCCGAGCTGGTCTTCTACATTCTCACCATCGCGGGCATCTTTGTACTTCGCGCCAAACGGCCCAACGCCGAGCGGCCATACAAAGCGCTGGGCTATCCAATCCTGCCCGCCGTCTACATATTGATGGCTGCATGGGTCTGTATCGTATTATTGCGGTTTAAGCCGCAATATACATGGCCCGGCCTGGTGATCGTCCTGCTTGGTATACCGGTTTATTTCATCTGGTCGCGGAACTCCGTTGACCGGCAAGTTTCAAATCCCGACTAACTCATCCGGAGAGGAACACCCTCATCTATGTCTAGGCTGCTTCGCATAAAACCCTTGTCGATGCTTACGCAGGAAGCCGGCGAAAAGGGCGAACACACGCTCAAGCGCTCGCTTGGAGCGCTGAACCTCATCACACTCGGCATCGGCGCCGTCATCGGCGCCGGCATCTTCACGCTTACCGGGCAGGCTGCCGCGCTGCACGCTGGGCCGGCTGTGGCGCTGAGTTTTGTGCTCGCGGGATTAACCTGCGCGTTTGCCGGATTGTGCTATGCGGAGTTCGCCTCCATCATCCCGATCGCCGGCTCAGCCTACACCTACGGCTATGCCACGCTGGGTGAGTTAGTGGCATGGATCATCGGCTGGGACCTGACGCTGGAATACGCCTTTGGCGCGTCTACCGTGGCATCCGGCTGGGCGGGATACTTCAACAGCCTGATGCAGCAGTTCGGAATTGTCATTCCGCCGGCACTGACTACGACCACAGGCAATGTGCTTGTGAAGTACAACGGGTTTTGGATTGACAGGATGTCACTTCCGGCGGGCATTACGGACGCAGGCCTGCCGCATGTGACGGGACTCTTCAATCTGGTCGCGGTCTGCATTGTGCTGGTGGTGACGACAATCCTCGTCATCGGCATCAAAGAGTCGGCCAACTTCAACTCAGCCATCGTCATTATAAAGCTGGCGATTGTAGGCATCTTCATCGTGGTTGGCGGCCTGTTCCTGTTTCACCATCCGCAGGTGGCCCATGCCAACTGGCATCCTTTCATTCCGCCGCCCGATGGGCACGGAAACTTCGGTTGGGGCGGAATACCCGTCGCAGCCGCATCCATCTTTTTCGCGTATATCGGCTTCGATGCCGTTTCCACCGCCGCGCAGGAGGCCAAGAATCCGCAGCGCGATATGCCCATCGGCATCCTCGGTTCGCTGGTGGTCTGCACCATTCTCTACATCCTGGTTTCACTGGTGATGACCGGCCTGGTCAGCTACAAGACGCTGAATGTTTCCGCTCCAGTGGCTCTGGCCATTGACGCAACCGGTGTGGGTTGGGGCTCTGTGCTGGTAAAGATAGGCGCAGTCTTCGGCCTGGCGACAGTGATGCTGGTAATGCTTCTTGGCCAGACACGCGTCTTCTATTCCATGTCGCGCGACGGACTGCTTCCCAAGGCGTTTTCAGCGATTCATCCCAAGTTCCGTACCCCGTGGATCACGACGATTATCTTCGGCTCATTCGCGGCCATCATGCCGGCATTTTTGCCTATCGGCAAGCTTGCCGAACTGGTGAATATCGGCACACTGCTGGCCTTTACCATCGTCTCTGCCGGTGTATGGATTCTGCGCGTGCGGCATCCCAACATGGAGCGGCCTTTCAAGACGCCGTTCGTGCCCCTGGTGCCGCTCCTGGGTATCGTGTCGGCGCTTTACCTCATGTCCCGGCTCGATGCGATCACCTGGGAGGTGATGCTCGTCTGGCTTGTGATCGGCCTGGTGATTTACTTCACCTATTCGATCAAGCACAGCAAGGTGCAGGCACTGCCCACCGCTCAGGAAGGCGATTAGTCAATACTGCAATACAAACAACAACGGCCTCCCGCGTGGGAGGCCGTTGTTGTTTGGCTAGAGAATTTTTAATTTAGTCATATACATTGTATGCGATACTTCTCATGTATTTTTGAAGGGGTATGGATGCCAGCCTATTCGCAGGATTTGCGGGATCGTGTGTTGGGTGCGTTGGATCGGGGGGATCGTCCCACGGAGATTGCGCGGCGGTTCGAGGTGAGCCGCATCTGGGTCTACCAGGTGGGTAAGCGAGCGCGAACGACGGGAGAGAGGAGCAGTCTTCGGATCGGCGGCTACCGCCAGTCGCGACTGGCGAAGTCGGAGTCGGTGTTGCGCTCCTGGATCGCCGCGGAGCCCGATCTGACCCTGGCCGAGTTGCAACTTCGACTGGGCGCGCGAGGCGTTCCGATCAAGATCGGCGCTCTCTGGCACCAGTTGAACCGATGGAATCTCACCTTCAAAAGAAACCCTGCACGCCAGCGAACAAGAATGCGAGGAGGTGCAGGCGGCGCGGCTGAAATGGCTTGAAGCGCAGCCGCGCCTGGACATGGAAAAGCTTGTATTCCTCGATGAAACCTGGGCATCGACCAGTATGGTGCGGCGCTACGGACGATCTCCCAAAGGGCAGCGCTGCATCGGCTCGGCTCCGCATGGCCACTGGAAGACGACCACTTTCGTAGGCGGCTTGCGGCATGACCGGCTGACCGCTCCAATGGTTACGGCGAGCCGATGGATGGAGAGATGTTCCTCGCTTGGGTACAGCAGTTCTTGTGTCCGACCCTCGAGCCGGCCGACATCGTGATCCTGGACAATCTCAGCAGTCACAAGGTTGCAGGAGCCCGCCAAGCCATCGAAGCGGTGGGAGCAACCCTGCTCTATCTGCCACCCCACTCGCCCGATCTTAACCCCATCGAAAAGCTCTTCTCCAAGTTCAAGGCGTTGCTCCGCAAAGTCGCCAAGCGATCCCTTGAAGAACTCTGGACCGAGATCGGTGCCCGACTCGACACCATCGCCACAAACGAATGCACAAACTACTTCGCTTCCCGGGGATACGTATACAACTAAATTAGAAACTCTCTAGGGAAGGTCTGATTAAGTCCGTGAAGCATACCTCAGCGGCTAAAGCCGCATTGATTTTGCTGCATTTATGTCACGGCTGAAGCCGTGACCTACCGTTCGTGCCACTTAATCAGAGTTTCCCTAGCGAGTAAGCTTACGGGCGCTTTAACGGCTTGTGCATGGGGACCACCTGCACGGTGACGTCACGCACCTCCGAGAGGAACCGGTTGAGCACGGAGCCACGCAGCAGAATATCAAGCCGCGACCGCGCCGACTGGCCGAAGACTACGTGTGTAATGCTCTCCTGCTGCGCGAAGCGGATGAGCGCATTTGAGACGTTTTTGTCGACGAGGCTTACTACTTTTGCGCCGAGGTCGCGCGCCAGGCGCTCGTATTCTTCCAGACGCTGATGCGCCTCCGGATCACCGTGGCCTTTGTCGTCGGTAGGCCGGGAAACGTAGACCGCGTACCAGTTTGTCGATAGCCTGCCTGCGATGCGCGCGCCGACGCGCAGAAGGCGCTCGCCGCCGGGGCGCGGCGTGAGACAGACCATGACCTTCTCTGGGACCGAAGCCTGTTCCCATCCTCGCGAACGTCGAAACTCGGATTCGCGGTTGGATACCTGCTCAGCAGTGGTTCGTAGCGCGAGTTCTCGCAGGAGGTTCAAGTTGCCGATGCGGAAGAAGTTGGCGAGCGACTGTTCTATCTTTTCCGGCGCGTAAATCTTTCCTTGGCGGAGGCGATTGCGCAGTTCGTTTACCGTGACATCGACATTGACGACTTCATCGGCGCGCTTTAAAAAATTGTCCGGCACCGTTTCGCGGATGACTGTATTGGCCGAGCTGTTGACGGCGTCATTCAGCGTTTCAAGATGCTGAATGTTTACGGCGGTCATGACGTTTATGCCCGCGTTCAGCAGATCGAGTACATCTTCATAGCGCTTGCGGTTCCTGCTGCCGGGCACATTGGTGTGCGCCAGTTCATCCACCACCACGGTGTTGGGATGCCGCGCCAGAATGGCATCCACATCCATCTCTTTGAGTTCCACGCCGCGGTAGGGAATGACGTGCTGCGGAATGATTTCGAGATCGCGAATGCGCTCTTCGGTCTCCTTGCGCTTGTGAGTTTCTACGAGGCCAATGACGACATCGATGTCCTGATCCTTGAGTAAATGAGCGTCGTTGAGCATGGTGTAGGTTTTGCCCACGCCGGGTGCGGCGCCAATGTAGATGCGAAGGTTACCCTGTTCAGGCTTGGAGTCGAGCTGGAGTTCGGCCATGAGGACTCAACCCACCTCGACTGGATGACGGACGGCTTCCACCGTGGCCACGGGTAGCGTGAAGCGAAATGTGGTGCCCTGGCCGAGCCGGCTCTCGACGGCAATCTGGCCGCCGAGCGATTCCACGAGCCGGCGCACAAGCGCAAGGCCCATGCCGGTGCCGCTTTCGGAAGAGGCATTGAAGCGGTCGAAGATGGTGGCGAGGCGGTCGGCTTCAATGCCGCGGCCCGCGTCGCGCACGGTGAACTGGACAAAGTTTTTGAGCTCTTCGGCGGCCAGCAGGATTTCGCCCTCCGGGGGCGTAAAGCGAATCGCATTTGCGAGGAGATTGTCGAAGATCGACCGCACGGCGCGACGGTCGGCGCGGATGAAGGAGAGATCGGCGTAGGCCTGAATCTCAATATGAACCTTCTTCTGCGCGGCTTGATCGGCATAGCGGTCGTCGACTTCCTGCAGCAAGGCGATGGGCCGCAGGTTTTCGAGCTTCATTTCGCGTTTGCCGGTGTCGATTTCCGCGACTTCAATCAGGTCGGCCATGAGGTCGTCGAGGATCTGCGCTTCGCGGCTGGCTTCTGTTACCAGGTCGGTCTGCAGAGGAGAGAGATCGCCTGCGAAGCCCTGGCCGATGGCGTAAAGCCCGCGGCGAAGCTGGAGCAGGGGATCACGCAGCTTGCGACTGGCTACGGCGATGAACTGCGTCTTGAAGCGATCGGTGTTTTGCACCGCGGTTACGTCTTCGAGCGTCGTAACAGCACCGAGCAGCCGGCCTTCCGTATCGCGCATAGGCGTGGCGCGCAGCCGGTAGCTGCGGTCATGTTGGCCGATCCGCATGGGCAGCACGGCGGAATCGCCTTCAGCGGCGATGGGCTTCTGCATGGCGACGGCATCGCGAATGGCGGAGAGAATCTTGTCTCCGCCGGGAGTGTTTGTGAGCGCCATGCGGTCTGTGGAGGATGGGCCGAGGAGCTCGGCGGCAGATTGATTGACCTTGAGGAGATGACCCTTGGCGTCTGTGACGATGATGGGCTCGAAGATGGATTGCAGCACGGCATCTGAGAGCTGAAACTCCATTTGACGGCGGCCTGCGTCGGATTCGCGCAGTTCGCGAAGACGTACTGCCAGGCGGTTGATCTCGGCGGCGAGAACTCCGGCGCTGTCGCGCCCGGCCCATGCGGAGCGATGATCGAGATTTCCCTGCGCGATCTTGTGGGCGTCGCTGGCCAGCGTGCGAAGGGGCGCGAGGACCGCAACGATGGTGAGAATGGCCAGCACAATGGCTGCTGCGGGCAGGGCAATGGCGAGCGTGCGATGCCCGGCTGCCGCTATGGCTCCACGCGTTGCCAACGCCAGCCATAGCGTAAGCCCGGCCAGCGCCGCGCAGCCCAGAATCAATCGTTGTGTCAGGCTCAGCATCATCCGCGAATCTCAATCTCTATAGTATGCGGAGCGCCAGCTTGCGGGAGGGGCTTATGGAATGCGGCAGACGCTGAGGCGGTCGTTATGCCAGGGACATGCCATGCCGGGAGCCTGTTGATTGGCCACCAGAACCCAATCGACGCCGAATTTTGTTTTTAACTGTTCGAAGTCTGCGCGGCTGAATTGGTCCCAACCCTGCTCGGCGCGTGTCTGGTCGTACCACCTCTGGCCGAGTTCGGGGACTTTGGTGATAACTGAGGTGTCCTTGATGGCGTCTGCCAGGGCGCTGCGTTCTGCAAGGGCGCGGAAGCTGTGATAATCCTCATCCGGTGCGGCCATGTAATGCGGATCGAGCGCGAAATAGGCGTCTTTGGGAGTGTTCTGGCGAATCCATGCGAAGGCTTGCAGCCAGGGATTTTGCGAGCCTGCCGCGGGCAGTTCGATGTGCTCCGTGCTGGCAAAGAGCTGGCGTTGAGAGAAGTACATTCCTCCGTAGAACAGCGCCACGAATACGGCCCAGCGCCATATCTTGCCGCGAAGTGCATACATGCCAAGGTATGCGCCGCCTACGATTGCCATGAAGACATAGATCAGGTGGAGGAAGCGCATCGGCTCCAGCGCGCGGAAGCTTTCGAAGACTTCTGGGCCCTGTAACACCATGGCGACGGATTGCTGAAATATGCCGTAGATGCAGACCGCAAGCGCAAACAGCGAGAGGTTGTGGCGGCCTTGCCGCTTTGCGACGTAGTAGAGCACTCCGAAGAGGACGATCGGCGCGAGATCGCCAATCCACTCGTACCAGGTCCAGTCGTAAACGCGCAGCCAATGCCGTGTGCTCATGGCCTGGAGCAGGAACTTGCTCGGCGGTGCAAAGGCCCATCCAAAGGGGATGAGGACAAGCGCGGAGGCCGGCGCAGGAGCTTCCATTGGCCTTGATTCGTAGCGGGTGAGCCATGCGCGCATACGCGCCCGGAAGGGCCGATGCAGCACCAGGCCAAGAATGCAGTTGAAGGAGATTCCCAGCGCACCCATTAACGGATGCATAACAAACGCAACCGCCAACAGCGGAAGGGCCTGCCAGCGTTTTCCACGGAGAATCCGTTCCACGGCAAGGAGAACCAGCGCCGTTGCCGGATTTCGCGGGTGCAGGTACTGATCGGCGATAAACAGAGCTGTGCCGGCAACAGGCAGCGTGAGCATGGCGCCCAGCATGGCAATTCCACCCCAGCGCGCCGAGGTCTCTTCAAACAGCAGGCAGAGGATTCTCCACGCCGCAAGCACGATTAGAAAGATTGCAAGTGCATGAACAAGCAGCTCCGCCCACGCCACGGGAAGCCCTGTGACCCGTACCAGGTCCGCCATCCAGACATCGAAGAAGCTGGTCCGCATCTGCAGTTGGAAGAAGGCCGCATCATGCGGATAGAGTGCGGGATTGAGGTGCGCTTTTACGGCAGGCAGGTAGACGGCATCATCCTCTGCGCCGGGGTGATACCCCATGGCTAGAAATCCAAGAAAGGAAAACAGGAGGACCGGCAGGATGGAGGCGTGGTTGAGAAACCGGCGCAATCAGAGGCTCCGTTCGGAAGAGTTTAAGGCGGTACGTTTTATAGCCGCCGCAGTGTAAAAGTTAAGGTCACCCACATTAGACGAATTATGCGTCGCAAAGCCTGCATAATTAAAGAAAATTCTACTGATTCATCATGGATTTACCGTCTGAAACCTCAAAAACGTACATCGTATGGTCCAGAACTGCTTTGAGCGGGTAATTCAGTAGCCACCGGTATGCCTCATGATTGGCCAGTAATTGTCCGGAAAGCTGCGTCGCGCTCACAATGACCGTGCCTGTTGGACGGTCCTGCTCGCCTAACCGCTCATACCTGATTCCCATCCACGCAGGATCCACTTCTCCTACATACGCCAGGTGAATGGTTTCCTGAGGATGGGCCGCCTGGTACTCCCGCAGCGCGTAGAGTCCCTGGCCCCAGTCTGTATTGCTATCGCTCAGCAGCGTCCATGTGCGGTTCGGGCTGACAAATGGGGTAAAGTACGCCAGATCGTTCGGCGCGTAACGCATTGTGTCCGCTGATTGCGCAAGAAACAGCAGGGGCAGCAAGACGTATCCCCATCGCCGCTTAGCCAGCCACGCGCCGGCTGCTGCGGCATACAACAAGAGAAATGGGTACAAAGGTAGCACATGCCGCACTCCTATGTTGATATGCGAGATGAGTGCAAAGGCCACGTAGACAGCAGGGAAGACCGTTAGCAGCAGCAGTTCTCGATCAGAGGCTTCTTCGTTCAAGGCGCTGGGTTGCCGCGCAAGTTGGCGCAATGCTATGGCCACAACTCCCAGGATTCCGGCAAGCAGCACAATCGGCGGCCATTTGAGCAGCACGGCCACAGGAAAGTACGTACGGAAGCCGTCCGCGCTGTATTGGCCGAGCAGAAAGCTCCTGTGTCCTTCCGCGTTGTGTACTACCACCTGCCCCAGTCCGGTAAACCACTCGCAGGCCGGCCAGAAGATGGTGATTGGCGTCTGTAGTGTCGGCATGTCGTATTGCAGCAGCTTTGTGTAGCCGGCAAAGTGAATGGTCACCATCTGGTTGGCAAAGGTGACTTGGGAGACGTGAAAGAAGTATCCGGCCCACACAACGAGGAAAGCTGTCAGGAACACGGCTCCGGCGCGCTTCCACTGCCAACCGTGCAGCCAGCCTTTGCTGCCTGGCGACTTGCGAAACAGCACGAGGGCCAGTACGAGCGCAATCATGGGCGGGCAGTTGAACTTGGAGAGCATCATGACGCCCATGGCACAGCCCAACAGCGCTGCCTGGCCCCATGTGGGATTGCGGCGGTAGCGAACAAACTGCAGCGCTGTGAGGAAGATGGATAGCGTTGCAGGCCCATCCATCGTATCCAAAGAGAAATGCGCGATAAGCTCCGGCGAAACTGCTGCCAGACCCAGAGCAAAAAGCCCTGCTGTGTCTTCAAAGAGCCTTCGTGCGGTTGTCCAAATAAGCAACAGCAGAATCACGCCCAGCAGCGTGTTCACCCATCGCGAGCGGTTGAGCCATACCTCCGCAGCGGGCTTGTCCAGGCGTACCTGATCGTCGGCGATGTGGTACTGCCAGTTCGTTCCCACGAGCGGCAGTGCAAACAGCATCCGGGGAAGCGGCGGCTGGTCGTGCCAGTGTTTGAACTCGCCGAACTTCCAGGCTTCGAGACCGGCTACGAGGTGCTCCGGCTCATCGTTTGTGAAAGATTGCGTGCGGATGAAGAATGCGCACTGTGCTACATAGACCAGCAGCAGCGCAGCCACCGGCAGCCACTTAAGCACAAAGCTGTTTGAGGCAGTGCGATGGTTTGAAAGCTGGGATTTGGCCGTCGTGCTGTAAGTAGACATTCTTAAATACCCGGCAACTGCGAGCAATCGCCGTTCGGCCAGAGGATACTCCAATTATACGGAGCGAAGGTGATGAGGACCCTTATGCGCGTTTAGAGGGCCGGCAGCAGCATTCGCAGCAACAGGAAGCCCGCCACGCCGAGAAAGAAGACCAGCGCCATGCGTATTCCTGGCTCGCGGTTTACTTCAGGAACCAGGTCGCTTGCGCCCACATACAGCGCAACGCCTGCGGAGATGGGCAGGCCGTATGGCAGCCAGCTTGGCACAAGCTGTATGACCAGCACTCCGATAAGCGTGGCCACGGCCAGCCCGACAGCGGAATAAAAGGCAGCGGCACGGCTACGGCCGCTGGCCATCATGATGGAGGCCATGGTGAAGCCCTCCGGCATTTTATGCAGCAGAATGGCCAGAAAGATGAGCCAGCCGAGCGCGCTGCTGACCACAAAGCCTGAGCCGATGGCTACGCCATCGAAAAGTGCATGTACGCTGAGGCCGCCCAGCACGGAGTAGCTGGTGTGGCGGGAGACGAACTCATGATGGTGCGTCTCTTCGCCATAATGAAAGTGCGCGTTAATGGTGTGTTCCAGCAGATGCATGAGGCAGTAGCCCGCCATGATGAGCACCGGACCAAGCTGCGGGCGTAGCTTGATGCTCTCCGGCGCCATTTCAAGAACTGCGGTAGCCATGAGGAAACCTGCACCGAGCGCGACAAAGTAGCGCAGATAGCGCTCTATGCCGCGCGCGCGGACGAGCACCAGCCCGCCGGCCACATCAGCCAGCGCGGCGAGCACCCCGAGCAGAATGGATAAGCGAATCATTTTGTCAGCCGCTGTGCCGGATGTGCATCACGTCGCCATCCTGCACAATGTATTCCTTGCCTTCCAGGCGCAGAGTGCCGCGCGAGCGGGCATTGGCTTCGGAGCCTGCATCGAGCAGCGCGTCCCAGCGGATGGTTTCCGCGCGGATGAAGTGGTGTTCGAGATCGGAGTGGATGGCGCCTGCTCCCTGCGGGGCCTTGGAGCCTGCGGGAATGGTCCATGCGCGGCATTCATCCTCACCGGCGGTGAAGAAGCTGATGAGGCCGAGCAGCTCGTAGCTCTTGCGAATGAGGCGCGTGAGGCCGCTGTCCTTCAAACCGTAGCTGGAAAGAAAATCCGCGGCTTCGGCGTCATCCATCTCGGCCAGTTCGGCTTCTACCTTGCCGCAGATCGCGGTTGCTCCAGCGTTCGGGCGGCTGGATACTTCTTCCAGCTTGTATTTGGCTACGGCTGCTTCAAGATCATCTCCGAGCGAGGTGCTCTCGCCGATGTTAAGCGCGTAGAGGATTGGTTTCTGCGAAAGAAACATGAAGCCCTTGATGAGCTTCTTCTCGTCGGCGGACATCTCAAGCTCGCGCAGAGGCTGCTCCTGCTCGAGTGCTTCCTTTGAGCGGATGAGAAGAGCCTGTTCGCGTTCGAGCTCGCCGGTACGGCCTTTCTTGAGATCTTTTTCGACGCGCTCAAGACGCTTTTCGATCTGGGTGAGATCGCTGACCATGAGGTCGAATTCGACATTCTTGATGTCGCGCAGCGGGTCGATGGCGCCAACGTGCGGGATGGAGTCGTCCTCAAAGGCGCGCAGCACGTGGATGAGAGCGTCGTTGTTGCGGAGACTGGTAAGGAAATTGGTCTCCTTGAGCGCTTCCTGGCCGATGGCTGCGACGTCCACGTAATCAACCGTAGCGTAGGTGGTCTTCTTGGGCGAGTAGAGCGCGGAGAGCTTGTCGAGCCGCTCGTCCGGCACGCGGGCCACGCCAATGTGGGCCTCGCGCGAGTAGCCGCGGTCTTCCACCTTGGCCTTGGTAAGGATTTTGAACAACGATGTCTTGCCCACCTGCGGCAGGCCGATAATGCCAGTCTTCATGCACTTCCCGTAGTGGCCCTGCGAGGATGATGGAGCTATAAGGGCCTCTACGATTTTAGCCGATGAGAAAGCCGCGCAACTCTCAGGCGCGCACGCTTTCAGCCCGTGCTACGAAGACGACCGTGGCGATGCCGAAGAGCAGGACGATTTCTTCGACGTACGTGCTGCGGCGATGCAGCTTGTTGAAGTGGATTGTCTGTGGGCTGTTTGTGTCCGTGGTGTCGATGGCGCCGCCTGCTGCGATGCGGTCGCGCTCCATGGAGGGGATGATGCCGAATTGCGAGTACGCTGTGGCTCCGATCATCAGCAATAGCAGCACCATGGGGACCAGAACCGAGCGCGGCTTGTAGATTCTCCATGTGGGCGCAATGGCAAGTAGTAGCAGAGCTACCAGGCCGGCGATGAGGCCCATCCAGTGCAGCGTGCGCAGCAACTGGCCGACGATGGAGCCCGCTACATGGGTGTCAGGCGCGAGGGTGGTGAATGTGACCGCGGCAATGACCGGAAAGAAAACCTCTGCGCCGAGCCAGACGATGAGCGCGAGGAAAAGCAGCGTACGAAGCAATGTTTTCATCAGGGAAAATATACTTTATCGGGCGTCATCGCACACGCAAAACGATGATTGTTTCGTCATCGAAGCGGTCATGGCCGCCCTGAAAGTGCGTTACATCGGACATAATTGCTTCGGCAATTGCGGCTGCGGAACGCTTACGATTGGCGCACAGCATGGACGAGAGGCGCTCATCGCCGTACATTTCGCCCTGTGAATTTTCGGCGTCCGTGATGCCGTCCGAGGCAAAGAGAAGCGCGTCGCCGGGCTGCGTGGCGAGCGTGAATTCCTCGTACGAGACGTCAGGGAACATGCCGAGGGGAAAGCCCTCTGCGCGTACAACCGTTGATTTGCCGCCGCGGCAGAAGATGGGCTGCACTGCGCCGGAGTTAGCTACCTGGAGGGTGCGGTTTTCGTCGTTCCATAACGCGAAGAGCATGACGACGTACTGCGAATCGAGCTTGCGGACCTGCAGGGCATCGTTGAGGATGGCGAGCATGCGCGCGGGGTCTGGATGCAGCGTGGACTCCGAGCGCATGATGCCGCTCACGAGTGCGGAAAACAGCGCTGCCGGCGCGGCCTTGCCGCTGACATCGCCGAGCACGATGGCGCTCTGGTTAGGGCCGTAGTCGAGGAAGTCGTAGAGGTCGCCGCCGATGGATCGTGCCGGTAAAAAGCGTACTGCCAACTCCGCGTTCGTGTGCGTGGGAGGCGCGGAGGGCAGCAGGCGAAGCTGTACCTCACGGGCCATGGCGATGTCTCGTTCGAGTTGCTGCTCCTGTCGGCGGACTGCCTGATAGAGCCGCGCGTTTTCAATGGCGATGGCGATTTGGGCTGCGAGGGTGGTCAGCACGCGCTCGTGCTCTTCGTTGAAAAAGCCGGTGCGCGTGTGCTCCAGATCGAGGACGCCAATGATGCGTCCCTTGTGGAAGAGCGGGACGATCATCTCCGAGCGCGTCTCGGAATTCATTTCGACGTAGCGCGGATCCTTGCGAACATCCGGCACATTCACCACTCGCCATTCGCGCACGGATGCACCGACGAGGCCGCTGGTGATGGGGATGCGCCGCTTCGGGGCGTGCGAATAACCGAAGCGCCATGCATAGCGCGTGATGAGCGTTTCGCCCGTGTCATCGAGCAGCATGATGGTGAACATCTGATAGTCGATGAGGCGCCGCAGCAACTGGCCGATGCGCTCAAAGAGTGGGTCAATATCCAAGATCGAGGTTAGCTCCGCAGCAATTTCGTTCAGCACGGTAAGCTGCTGCGCCTGCCGCGAGGCCCGCGTGTAGAGGCGGGCGTTTTCGATGGCCTGAGCGATGCGCGAGGCGGTCAGCGTGAGCAGGTGAAGGTGTTCATCGCGGAAGTAATTCAGCTGCTCGCTTTCGATGTCCATCACGCCGATCAGCTGGTTCTTCGCAATCAGCGGAACGGCAAGCTCTGAGCGCACCTCAGGATTTGCGCTGACGTAGAAGGGCGCCTTGGTTATATCGTTCAGCAGGATCGGCTTGCGCGTGAGCGCCACCTGGCCGGCAACGCCTTTGCCGAGCGGCAGCTTCATCCGCTCCACTTCCGGTGTGTGGCCGATCTGGAAGCGCATGCGCAGGTCCTGCGTGCGGTCATTGAGCAGCAGGATGGCGAATATCTTGTAGGGAATGATCGCCCGCACCATCTCGGCTGTGCGATTCATGAGCGTCTGCAGATCGAGCGTCGTGTTGAGCGTATCCGCCATCTGCACCAGATAGGCGAGATCCGCCGTTTCGACGCGGATATTGGCCGAGTCAAGGCGTGAGGGCTCGGCGGGACGGTAGTCACCTTCAAACTCGTGAATTGGCGGCAATAGCTCGGGAGGTTCGGGCATCAGTATCGAAGCGAATAATACCTGATTACTCGCCAGTTAGCTCACCTAACTCCCGAATGATGGCTACGCTGGCCGAAGCGCCGATGCGGTTGGCGCCGGCTTCGAGCATTGCCCGCGCGTCGGCCAGCGTGCGGATTCCGCCCGATGCCTTTACGCCGCAGCGCGCACCGGCAACGCCGCGCAGCAGCGCTACGTCCGCGGCTGTCGCGCCGCCGGTGGAGAAGCCGGTGGAGGTCTTCAGAAAATCCGCTCCAGCCTGGATGGCGATCTCAGCCGCGCGCAGCTTTTCTTCCACCGTGAGCAGGCAGGTCTCCAGAATCACCTTGAGAATTGCGCCATGATGGTGGGTGACGGATGCGACGGAACGGATGGTGTGCTCAACGGCCTGGTGGTTGCCGCTTTTGAGTTGGCCGATGGGTAGGACCATGTCGATTTCTTTTGCGCCAAGCCGGGCGAGCGTTGCCACTTCATGGCGGAGCGTGGAAACAAGCGAGGCTCCGAGTGGAAAGCCGACCACCACGCCTACGGGAACTCCCGTTCCGGCGAGAACGGAGACAGCTGTGCATGCCCACACAGGGCTCATCATGGCGCAGGCAAACTTATATTCGGCGGCCTCATTGCAGAGCTCTTCCACTTGTTCGCGAGTGGCCTCTGGTTTCAACAGGGTATGGTCGATTACAGCAGCGAGTGAATAGGCATTGGCCAGCGCCTGCGCGGTAAATCCGGCGGCGTCAAAGTCACCATTATCAAACTCAAGATCGGTTGAGATGGAGGCACCTGCTGCCATAAGAATGCTCCTTTCGTCCGCTGCGCGGCCCGGATTGCTCACTCCGGAGTTTGAGTATAAAACCCTGATGACTCTTGCAACAAATCCCGAAAAAGTTGCACCGGAATTGCACTTTCACACAGCGTTAGATGAAGTTTGCCGGTCAGGAGGTTACTTCTTCAATGTCCATCCGCTCGATCAATCCAGCGCGCAACCGGTAGATGTGCCGCACTTGCATGTCTGCGAGAAGTTTGCCTTCGCGATCATGCACTATCTGATGCACCTCTACGGCAAACCGGCCATCCTCCAGCCTGTGAATCTCTAACGGTTTTACCTTTGGATCGAGGACTGCCCATTGTCGAGTCCAGTAATCGCGCACGCCTTCATGTCCATGGACGTAGCCGCCTTCCCAGCCGTTCGGCCACTCTATATCCCCTGTCATGAGAGCCAGCACGGAATCGAGATTCCGCGCATTGAAGTTGCGGTATGCGGCTTGCAGGATTTCGATTTCCTTGTCCATTGCGCGCTCTCTCGGTTCGCTGGCTATTCAGGATGTTCCGCCGTCATCAGGCATATATCAGGCAGGTTGCGGTAGCGCTCGGCATAGTCCATGCCGTAGCCGATGACGAAGAGGTTCGGAATTGAAAAGCCAACGTAATCGGCATCGATCTTTTCCATGCGGCGCGCCGGCTTATCGAGCAGCGCGGCGATGCGCAGCGACTTAGGATGATGCTCCTGAAGAATTTTGCGGAGATAGGTGAGCGTGATTCCGGTGTCGAGAATGTCCTCGACGATGAGCACGTTTTTGCCTTCGATCGGATGATCGAGATCCTTGATCAGCTTGACCGCTCCGGAGGAGCGTTGCCCTTTACCGTAGCTGGAGACGGCGATGAAGTCGAAGGTGGTATCGGCCTGCACGGCGCGCGCGAGGTCGGCCAGGAAGACTGCCGCGCCTTTAAGCACGCCGATCATGATGAGCGGCTCGCCATTCAGGTCGCGGGTGATCTCCGCACCGAGCTCTGCTACGCGGTCTGCAATCTGCTGTCGTGAGTAGAGGACTTGCAGTCCCTGCTGCGGGTCTACTGGTTCGGTTGCGGTGGTCATGTTCCCAGTATGAATCGAGAGACGGGGAGCGGCGCAAGTGACGCGTAAAAATCAGGTGTATTGGCGACGACACAGCGTAACTTTGGCAAAGGCCAGGGGTCTATACTGTTGCAGACGATGCTTCCCGAGATTCCTCTTCCGTTCTGGCCCCACGCCATTCCTACTTTTGGCCTGATGCTCTGGCTGGCTGCCGTGATTGGCGGCCTGGTGCTGGAGCGCAGTTTCCGCCGCGCAAAAATCTCCGCGGACGCCATTGGCATGGTGATGATTACCGTGGTGGCCGGCATTATTGGCGCCAAGCTGTGGCATGTGTTGGATACACCTGAGGAGTTTCGCGAGCAGGGCTGGCGCGTGCTGTGGGATACGGCGGGTTTTGCCTGGTTCGGCGGGCTGGTTTTCGGCCTCAGCGCGCTGGTAGGGCAGGGAGTCATCGCCAAAATTGGCGCTCTCAGGACGCTTGACCTGGCGTCGCCTGCCGCGGCGATCGGCTACGGTATCGGACGCATCGGATGTTTCCTCTCCGGCGACGGCTGCTACGGTAAGCCTACGGCGCTGCCGTGGGGCATGAGCTTTCCGCATGGAATTGTACCCACGTACGAGCGCGTGCATCCGACGCCGCTGTATGAGCTGGGCAGTTCATTGCTGATTGGCGCGTGGCTGTGGATGCGCGGAGGAAAGCGGCGGCATACGGGAGCCATCCTGGCCGAATACCTCATCCTTACCGGCTCGGCGCGGTTCCTGGTGGAGTTCCTGCGCAGGAATCCGCATGTGCTGTGGGGTTTGACCAATGCGCAGCTTGCCAGCGCGGGCAGCGTGGTTGCGGGCGTGCTTCTGCTGCTGTTTGTTTCGCGGTGGCGGGCTGAGAAATTTGCGCCGGTGCAGGAGACTGCGGCGGAGCCGACGGCGTAGAGCCTTAGTCCCAGGGATTGATGAGTGGGACGCCGCAATGCTCAAAGTCCCTGACATTGCGTGTCACAAGCTGTGCGCTATGCGCGAGTGCTATCGCCGCAATTTGTGCATCCGTTTCTGAGATTGGCCTTCCCATTCGCTGCCTGTGAGCGCGGATTTTTCCGTAATTCCGTGCCGCCTCCAAATTGAATGGAAGGATCTGCTGGCGAAAATCCTCTTGAATCATGCCTTCAAGCGCCTGTGACAACATTCGCTGTTTCCGCCCTGCGGGCATGAGGTCAACGCCAAAAAACAATTCCGCGACCACAATTGAACAGGTCCAAATTTCTGTTGTGGGATTCTCGGCGAAAAACATCTGCACACGATCGTGTGGGCGTTCGCGCAACAGTTCCGAAATTACGTTTGTATCGAGCAGAAACATCAGTCGAAGGAAGGAATCGGTCGTGAAGAGCTTTTGCGCGGAGGAATTTGAAGCTCCACGTCGCCAAACCTGGCGAATCGCCGGCGAATTGCGATCGCAAGATTTTCCTGACGCGGCGAAGGCTGATCATTTACCAGCGTCGTGAGCACATCCCGTGCTTCAGCCTCCATGGAACGGCCGTGCAGCGCAGCGCGAACCTGCAGCTTACGCTTGACCGTTTCATCGAGATTGCGAATCGTGATCGTTGCCATGAGTTTATGATACCAGTAAAATGACAGCGATGCTAGCAATGCTGTCGCCGGAAACAATCCGGCGCGTGGTCATTGACCATGCCGACGGCCTGCATCCAGGCGTAGGTGATTGTCGGTCCAACGAATTTAAAGCCACGCTTCTTGAGTGCCTTTGAAATCTGCTCCGATAGCGGCGTCTGAGCAGGTATGGGGCCGGTGTTCTGGATCGGCTTGCCGTCTACAAAGTTCCATGCAAACTTTGAGAAATCGTCGCCAGCGGCCTGCATTTCGAGATAGATTCGCGCGCCGGCGATGGTGGCCTCAATCTTGGCGCGGGAGCGGACGATGCCGGGATCGGCGAGAAGACGTGTAATGTCTTCCTCGGTGAAGCGGGCGACCTTTTCAGGATCGAAATTCTTGAATGCTATGCGGAAGGTTTCGCGCTTGCGGAGAATGATGATCCACGCGAGGCCGGCCTGAAAGCCCTCCAGCATGAGCATTTCCCAGAGAGCGCGGCTGTCGTAGTTCGGCACGCCCCATTCCTCGTCGTGATATTGGCAGTAGAGCGGGTCGGAGCCAGCCCAGGAACAGCGGATTTTTTCTTTCTGAGACATTTCGGGGTCTCCTCTGCGTTGTCGTTTAAAGCCGTTTCAGAAACGCCAGCGCTTCCTTGAGCTGCGGAAACTTACCTTCGTCCGCTTTAAAGGCGGCGGAATGGACGCAGCGGCGCGTTCCCTTCATTTTGACTGGGTGTACCAGGTGCAGCATCTCGTGGTAGAGCAGGTATTCGATGGCGTAGCGCGGGCTTGAGGGGCGGTCAAAGACGCGGCTGACGACGATGGTGTTGTGCGCGGGGTCGTAGTGGCCGAGTAAGCGTTTGGCCAGGGCTTCACTCCAGGTGAGCTGCGGACGACCCATCAGTCCGTTAAAGAATCGCCCGTTGAGCGACTCGAAGACCTCTTCGAGGTTGTAATAGCGGCCCTGTGGGCCAAGATAGCGTTTGTTTCCTCGGCGGCTGCGCGTGAGCTCTGTTTGCCGCATGACTGCGGCGGAAGTGGCGAAGCGCTTGTAGCGATGGTTCTGCGCCGGGTCAATGGGCTTTTTGTAGAGCTTGGCCAGCAGGATGTGCGCGATGGCGCGCAGGACAGGCTCCGGCGCGCCTTCGAGCAGGTCGGAGAGGCTGACGTGAATCTGATCTGCGCGGAGGCGGATGGTGGTGTTGAGTGAGACGAACTTGCGAAAGCGGATGGTAAAAGGAGGCATAGGCGCACGCGGACGCAGAGCTCTGTATTCCTCCTGAAAAATGGGTATGAGTTCGGAAGCCACCAAGGTGAGCCTAGCAGAAACGGCGATTTTTAGTGCGGCGTGAGGCTTGCCCGCGGATGGACGCAGGCCGGGCGCCATGAGCGGAGGTTGCAGCTACTCAGGGTTTTGTTTCGGTTCGGCGCGCTGCTGGTTTTTCTCATCCTTGTGGGTAAGGAAGTAGGTGTTTTGCTCGCTCTGCAGGCGGCTGGACTGGTCGGCAAGGTCTTCTCCGCTTTCGATGGCTTCTTTGCGGGCGACGTCAAAGGCCGGTTCGCCGGGCAGCGACTTGAGGATGGTGACCCATTTAGGGCAATCCTCATTCAGCACCTTGAGGGCTTCTCGCAGATCGGCTTTGCGGTCGCCGTACTGATCGAGATTGGAACCGAGCTCGTCCATGAGAGCGGTGAAGTCCTGCAACTCGTCGTCGATGCGTTTGAGGCGATCACGGGATTTGCCGCGATTGATGAGGCCCTTAATGGTGTCGGCGTGTTCGTTGGCGTATTTGGTGTAGAGCGCGATGCGGAGGTTGGGGTCGATGCCAGCCTCGCGAATGGCCTCAATCTGGGTTTCGGTAAGGGGCTCGCGTTTTTCTTTCTGGGCGAGCGTGGGGATTGAGACAAGGGCGAGTAGAACGATAGCGAGAGAGCGCATGGACGTTTGCTCCGATGCGGACATTATGACAAAGACAAGGACCAAGGGGCCAGGGACATAGGGATTAGAAATGCAAAGGCCGCGTTTTAGCACGGCCTTTGCATCGCTGATCTTCGACCATTCATCTTTATTTTTTAAAGACGGCGAGCATGGTTTCGGTCTGGGCTGCATTGAGCTGGACGAGGGTTTCGGCCATGAGGGGCCGGTCATCGGTGCCGGCGGAGTGGATGAGCTCATTGAGGCGGAAGGCGGTATGGCGGAGGAGAATCTGCGCGTCCTTGAGCTTCTTGTCGTCGTTGGTGAGGGCGGTATGAAGCTTATGGGTGATCTCCTGCGCGCGCTTGAGGAGGCTTGATGACTGCTCAAACTCTCCAATGGCGTATTGGTGGGCGCTGAACTCGACCATTTCATGCACGAGCTGAGCGTAGAGGAAGCATTGTTCGCGCGGGGAGGCTTGCGCGGCGCGGGTCTCAAGCGCTGCAATGCTTTGCAGATCGATGGGCTTGTCGTCCAGTGAAGAGGCGAGAGCCGGGAGCGAGCAGCAAGTCAGAGTTAAAGCGAGAACAACCGGAAAGGCACGCATAACAACCTCCGCGCTGACGACCGTAGCATGAATCAGTTGCATCTTCCGAGCGCCGGGAAGGCGAATGTTCGGAAAGGCATCCTTGGGCCGGAACTATAGGCCTTTTTTAAGGTGTGCGCAATAGGCTGCGAAAAGAATGACAATTCAGTGATAACCGGCAATGCCGCCACGGTTTCCATCATCGTGCGCCTGTTATTTCTTGTCGAGCGCAATCAGCCGTTGGCGGGCTTGCCATTCCTGATCCGGGAATTTTCCTTGCGCCATATCCAGAAAGTGGTGGTAATAGGCGGCTGCGTTAGCCCGGCTGTGCAATGCATCGTAGGATATGGCCCAGAGGAAATAGGTTGACGCGGATTCCGGAAGAAATTGCGAGCGTATGGTAAGCGCGTGGATGGCCTCAGAGGGACGATTGGTTTTGGAGGCTGCAAAGGCGAGGCCGCTCCACGCGTCAGGGTTTGCGGGCGCCACGTCTGCGGCCTGTTTAAAGACTTGGTACGCCTCAGCGAAATGCATGAGGCGGATAAGGTTCTGGCCGTGGCTGATGAGCAGCTCAGGGTCGCGCGGGTTGGCGACCAGGAGTGCGGTGTAGATCTGGTCAGAGCCTGCGGTGTCACCGGCTTCGGCGCGAACCTCGGCGAGCATACGGGTAATGGCGGTGTCAGCGGGATGGTCTGTGTGAAGCTTTTCAAGAACCGGGAGAGCTTCCCCTTTATCCTGCGCAGCGAGGACGAGAGCGAGTTGCGCGGTAAGCGCGGGATCGTTGGGAGTGGACTCGAGCGCGGAGCGGATCAGGGTCTCCGCTTCCGGATAGTTCTTCTTGGCGATGAGGACGTGTGCGAGGCCGGCTGCGACGGCGCTGGATTTGGGATCTTTTGCGAGAAGGCTACGGTAGGCTTTCTCCGCTGCGTCCCACTCACCGGCTGAGCTGGCGAGTTCGGCGGCGAGGAGTGTGTCTTCCGGTGTTTCAGAAGTCAGTTTCAATGCTTCGATGAGGTCGTTCGATGCGGCGGAGGGATCGGCTTCGCGATCGACCTGCGCGAGGGCGCGCCAGGCGCGGGCGCGAAATGCATTGCCGTTTGCTCCGGCATCGAGCTGCGTGGAGACCTGGAGTTCTGTGCGCGCTTCGTCGAGCTTGTTCTGGCGCGCCAGTAAGAGACCTAGTGAGAGATGCGCTTCAAGCAGCGAGTTATCTGCGGCGATGGCGCGGCGATAGAAGGTGGCGGCATCGTCTGCGTGGTTTAGCGCGTCTGCGGCGTAACCGGCATCGAAGAGTGCGCGTGCATCTGAAGGATTGGCGGAGAGATAGGTGTTGAGCTTGTCGCTTGCGGCCTTCCAGTTGGATTGCGCGAGAAGAGCTTCAACTTCCTGAAGCTGTGGCGATAGAGCATCCGATTGAGCTGGGGCGGGCGCGATCTGTTGCTGAGCCAGGACAGAGATTGGGAGCGCAGTGAATGCAAAAAAACAAGCAAACAGGGAGACAGAACGAAACACGAAATACCTCAGCTACCAGTTTAAAGGTTTGAAGCTGTACGAAAGTTGGACGTGGCGGAAGAACGTGCGGCTGTTTTGACGATATGACCCACTACAAAAAGATAATCAATAGATGGTTACCGGCATGAAACGAATGAGGCGCAAACCGCACTATCAATAGTAGTTGCGCGAAATGTCGCGGAAGTGTACACGATGAGGCCCCGAAGAATCAAGCAACTAGGGCTATGCGTGGAGCATCCAAATGCTATTAGGCAGCCATTCTGGGGTGTACGATTTGCGGCTGCTTTCCATCCTTTGTTTAACCAGCCAAGCCTTAGGTGAGCCGATGCTTTCACTCATTCTGAACAAAAGACAAGACGAACACGACGCGATTCCCTGTACGGAGCCCGCACATTTCCTTCTGACTTCTGCCTATCTCTGCCCGGACTGCAATAGCGTGGGGAACAGCGCTATGCAATGTCCTGCGTGCGCTTCGACGGTGCTGCTGAACTTGTCAACCGTACTCGACCGCAAGGTGGAGACGGTTGTGGAAGAGATCGAGCGCGAGTACGAGTACGAATTTGTTCCGGCTTCGACCAGAATGCGCCAACTGCAAGAAGTGGCCGCGTAAAGTCAACGCGTTGCGCTCGCCAGAGGCCGCGCAAGCATGCGCCAGCATTCCGTTGGCGCATTGCTATTTTCGGCGTTCGTATAATAAGAATGGGCAGCTACATGCTTAACCGCGTAAGTGTGACAGTGTGAGCGCGCCGACTTTCTGATCTGCCGGTGCTTTTTCGTTGACCAATCCAAATGAAGCGATCGTGATCCGCGGCGCGCGGACGCATAATCTAAAGAACATTTCCTGCGATATACCGCATGGCAAGCTGACGGTGGTGAGCGGCGTGTCGGGCTCGGGAAAGTCGTCGCTGGCCTTCGACACGATCTATGCCGAGGGGCAGCGGCGGTACGTCGAATCCTTGTCGGCGTATGCGCGTCAGTTTCTGGAGCGCATTGAAAAGCCCGACGTGGATGAGATTGACGGACTTGCACCGGCGATTGCGATCAAACAGAAAAATACGACACGTAATCCACGGTCTACTGTTGCGACGGCGACGGAGATTTATGACTATCTGCGGCTGCTGTATGCGCGCTGCGGGACTGTCCATTGCGTACATTGCGATGGGCTGGTGCGGCGCGACAACGTGGATGAGATTGCCGATGCAGTGATGGCGCTGGGTGAGGGAACTCGGCTGCACGCGCTGTTTCCCGTGAAGACAATTTCAATTGAGAATGCAGTTGAAAAGCCGGTGAAGAAGACTCGCGCAAGCGCGAAGACAGCAGCGAAGACTTCGGATACAGAGGGGCTTTTGACGGAAGCGCTGAAGGCGCGGCTGACGGAGCTGCGCGGAGGAGGCTTTGGCCGGCTGTATCAGCAGGGACGCATCTTTGAGTTTTCAACTCCGGAGAGTTTGCTGGAGATTGACTTTACGCTGCCGGTGTTTGTGCTGGTGGATCGCATCGTAGTGGACGACGAGAATCGTGCGCGGATTGTGGATGCCGCGGAGACCGCGTATCGCGAGGCGGAAGAGGTGATCTTCGAGGTGGTTCCGCGTGAAGAGAACGCGGAGCGGAAGCATTACCGCTACTCGTCGGCGTTTGAGTGCGCGGATTGCCACAGGCCGGGACGCGAGCCGGAGCCGAGGCTGTTCAGCTTTAACAATCCCTTTGGCGCATGCCCGCGTTGCCAGGGATTTGGAAATACGGTTGATTTCGATCTGAACCTGATTATTCCGGACAAAACGCTGAGCTTGAGTGATGGCGCGATTGATCCGTGGAACAGGCCGAAGTACAGGCCGCATTTTACCGACCTGAAAAAACAAGCGGCGGTGCTGGGCGTGCCGATGGATGTGCCGTGGCGCGAGATGAGCGATGCGGCGCGCGAGATTATTCTGCATGGCAAGGGAAGCTTTGAGGGCGTGTATGGCTTCTTTCGCCAGATGGAGAAGAAGAAGTACAAACTGCATGTGCGCGTGATGCTGAGCAAGTATCGCGGATATGCGGAGTGCCCGGAGTGCCGAGGACAGCGGCTGCGAGCCGAGGCGCGCGCGGTGCGGCTGAATGGGATGAACATTTGCCAGGCTGCGGCGCTGACGATTGCGAAGGCGAAGGATTTTTTTGCAGGGCTGAAGCTGACGCCGATGCAGGCGGAGATTGCAGGAAGCATTCTGGAAGAAGTGCGGCAGCGGCTGGTGTTTCTGGATGCTGTGGGCCTGGAATATCTGACGCTGGATCGGTTGGCATCCACGCTTTCCGGCGGCGAGGCGCAGAGGATTCAGCTTGCGACTTCGCTTGGCTCGCAACTGGTTGGAGCTTTGTATGTTCTCGACGAGCCTTCAATTGGGCTGCACGCGCGCGATACGGACAGACTGATTTCGATTTTGAAAAAGCTGCGCGACCTGGGCAACACGATTGTGGTGGTGGAGCACGATGCAGATGTGCTGCGATCCGCGGATCATCTGCTGGATCTGGGACCGGGCGCAGGCGAGTTTGGCGGCAAGCTGCTGGCAGAGGGAACGCTGGCGGAGATTGAGGCGAATCCGCAATCGCTCACGGGACGATATTTGTCGGGGCAGATTGCGATTCCAGTGCCGACGCGACGGAGGGAGCCGGGACGCGAGAAGCTGGTGCTGCGCGGTGCGATTGCTAATAATCTGCAGAACGTGGATGTGGAGATTCCGCTGGGGCTGTTGGTTGCAATTACGGGGGTTTCGGGGTCGGGAAAATCAACGCTGGTGCATCATGTGCTGTATCGCGCGATTGCGCGGGCGCTGGGGCAGACGGATTCAGTGGACCCGGCGGGAACCTTCAAGTCACTGACCGGCGTGGAGCGATTGAACGATGTGGTGCTGGTGGATCAGACGCCGATCGGGAGAACGCCGCGGTCGAATCCGGTGACGTACATCAAGGGATTCGATTTGATTCGCGAGCTGTTTGCGTCACAGCCGGAGGCGAAGCGCAAGGGACTGACGCCGGGGCATTTTTCCTTCAATGTGCCGGGCGGGCGATGCAATGTCTGCGAGGGCGATGGCACGGTGACGGTGGAGATGCAGTTTCTTGCCGATGTGGAGTTGCCATGCGAGGAATGTAGAGGAACGCGCTACCAGGCGAAGGTTCTTGAGGTGCAATACAAGGGCAAGAGCATTCATGAAGTGCTGCAGATGACGGTGAAGGAAGCGCTGCGGTTCTTTGTGGGGCAGACGCGGCTGCTCGAAAAGCTTGCGGTGTTGGATGAAGTAGGTTTGGGCTATCTGCGGCTGGGGCAGAGTGCGACGACGCTTTCAGGCGGTGAGGCGCAGAGGGTGAAGCTGGCTTCGCATCTGGCGCAGGCGCGGAACGCGAATGCCAACGCGAAGCCATCGCAGGCAAGCCGCGTGCTATACATTCTGGACGAGCCGACGACGGGGCTACATTTCGATGACGTGTCGAAGCTGCTGACGGCTTTCAAGAAGCTGATTGATGGCGGCGGTTCACTGGTGGTGATTGAACACAATCTGGATGTAATCAAGTCTGCCGATTGGGTGATTGATATGGGCCCGGAAGGCGGCGATGGCGGCGGTCAGGTGGTTGCTGTGGGCACGCCGGAGGAGATTGCGGCGAATCTGCACTCGCATACGGGGAAGTGGCTGGCGAGGGTGCTGTAAGGGCAGGCTTAGATTGGATCGTCAAGCAGAGGGTCATGGTGGCGACCGTCGAAGTAGGCCTGTAGGTCATCGGGAAGTGGATCGTCGAAGTCGTCTGCCATCCAGCCTCGCCCTTCGAGAGACCCAAGCCCGGCCATACGTTTCTCACGCTTCGTTTGCGCGCCTAAACGAGCGAATGCTTCGATAAGCTCCTGCGTTTTTTGCGGGAGATGGTCGTAATTCACATCGTCCCAATCAAGTGAATCGAGTAACTCAGCGATCAATTCAAGATTTGGGTCATTTACGGAGCGTCCCCATAGCGCCTTTGATAGATAACTTGCAGCAGCCCAGAAATTGCGCTTTCCGGCGATGACTTCTCTCGCGATTTGCCGCGTGCAGATGAATTTTGCTTCCTCTTCGGTGAGAGGGTATTGAGCCGATAAATCCTTGAAGACCTTTGTAACGAGAGCTTCAATGTCCTCAGAATGATCGATATTGATTTCACCGGCAAGACGGCGAAGTGAGAGTGTGTCATGTCCGGCTTCCAGAAGATTGGCAGCGATAATTGGCATATCTTCTCCGCGCAAGCTTCGCATAGTCCATCGCGCTGCAAGCAATTGCGGAGTGAGGTCGTTATCGGGCTGCGGGATTTCAGGAAATTGATCCGAAAACGAGATCGGTGGATCGGTGAAGAGAGTCCGAAAATCCTGTGTTTCCTTGACCCGTAAGATGGCTTTCAGACGATCGAGCATGGCTATTCCATTATCGACAATTAAAGCTCAGGCTTTCCATCTACAAGGCGAGAGATGCCGAGGGGATTTGCTGCCTGCAGCTCTGCGGGCAACAGCGAATCCGGGAAATTCTGGTAACAAACGGGTTTTGCAAAGCGGTAGATGGCCTGCGAGCCGACCGAGGTGAAACGCGGGTCCGAGGTCGAGGGATATGGGCCGCCGTGGACCATGGCGTGGG